>Ga0102959_1000273_pt1 | contig 15786 bp, 10 predicted proteins | sample SalPonF2_B_D2_MG_FD_84520 | JGI IMG/M metagenome (GOLD analysis project Ga0102959, IMG submission 84520) | Salt pond soil microbial communities from South San Francisco under conditions of wetland restoration - Salt Pond MetaG SF2_B_D2_MG ...
GGTCCGGCACGTGGTTCCGGAGTGCTTGTTAAAAAACAGGGTGTATGGAAAATAGCACACTATAATTTGTCCATTCCGATCCCCAATGCCATTGCTGATAGCGTTGTAGATCTGGTTAAGAAAGTGTTACAGGATAAGAATGATAGCTGGACTATATTTTTGACCTAAGATTGTTAAAAGTTTTATTATCATTGATTTAATAGGAGGAAATTCCTTATATCGTAAATGGATAATTCGGGATGTTCTTTTTTGTCTAAACTCACCATATTATAAATAAATATATCGGATATATGATGCGACGTAGCAGATTTACGACTTTATTACTGGTTTTATTTTGGGGGATTTTTACGCTGCCACTACAGGCTCAGTCTGAAATAGAATCGCCTTCAGCATTTTTGGGTTACAAACTTGGTACCCATTGGACACCCCATTACAAAGTGATAGAATATTTTCGTCATGTTGCTGAGCATTCGCCGATGGTGAAGGTTGAGAAGTATGGAGAAACGAATGAGGGACGTGAGTTGATGTTGGCGTTTGTATCAAATGAACCCAATATGAGCCGTCTGGAAGAGATTCGGACCAATAATTTGAAACGTGCCGGTATAGTGGATGGGGCCCCCACGGTTGACAGTACCGTGATTGTGTGGCTTAGCTATAATGTGCATGGCAACGAAGCTTCCAGCAGCGAGGCGGCGATGAAAACAATTTATGAGCTGGTTCGTCCCGATGACGCCCAAACTAAAAGCTGGCTGAAGAATACGGTGGTGGTCATGGATCCCATGCTTAATCCGGATGGACATGATCGGTATGTGCATTGGTATAAAGAAACGGTGGGCGACCAGCCGAATATTGATGTCGATTCCCGTGAGCATCACGAGCCTTGGCCGGGAGGGCGGTATAATCATTACTATTTTGATCTTAATCGCGACTGGGCCTGGCTCACACAAAAAGAAAGCCGTCAGCGTATTAAGGTATTTCAGAAGTGGCTGCCGGAGGTGCATGTAGATTTTCACGAGATGGGATACGAAGAGCCGTATTATTTTGCTCCTGCTGCCAAACCGTTCCACAAGGCGATTACCGACTGGCAGCGACAATTCCAATATACGATTGGCAGGAATAATGCGAAGTATTTTAATCAGAACGATTGGCTGTTTTTTACCCGGGAGGTTTATGACTTATTCTATCCGAGCTACGGCGATACTTATCCCATTTTTAATGGTTCCATCGGGATGACCTACGAGCAGGCCGGCGGTGGTATCGCCGGATTGGGTATCCTCAAAGAAGAAGGAGATACCTTAACACTAAACGACCGGCTGACCCATCATTTTACAACTAGTCTTTCTACCATTGAGGTCAGCTCGCAGCATGCTAAAAAGCTGGTGGATGAGTTTGCCAAGTATTACGATACAGCTCAGAACAATCCCCAGGGCAAGTACAAAATGTTTGTTATTAAGGCCGATAATGATCCTGATAAGTTACAAGCCCTGTTCCATCTGCTAGACCAGCATCAGATTGAATACGGTAAAGCCATGCGTTCACGGACACTCGATGGTTATAATTATAAAACGGGCAAGAACGAGCGGGTTCGGATAAACAGCGGCGATTACCTCGTGAGCGTTTACCAGCCGAAGTCGGTAATGGCCCGTGTACTCTTTGAACCGCGTCCTGAACTTGCTGACTCGGTGACCTATGACATTACAGCCTGGGAGCAGCATTATGCCTACGGACTTGACGGTTACGCCCTGACTCAGCGGCTGGATGTACAGCCGGCATCTGCACCGAAGAAAAATGTCAATAATAATGCTACCGGTTCGCCTTATGCATACCTGGCCCGCTGGCAGGATTTACAGGATGTGGGTTTGTTGGCGGATCTGTTGAAGCACGACATTAAGGTTCGGTTTGCATCGCAACCCTTTAAAATTAATGATCAATCTTATGAGCGAGGCACACTGGTTATGACACGCAGTGATAACAAAACGCTGGGTAAAAGCTTTGATCAGTTGGTTCAGGATATTGCCACCGCGCACAATCAGCAAGTTGATGCCGTGGCTACCGGTTTCGTACAGGCTGGCTCCGACCTCGGTTCTTCGACTGTTCGCTATCTCAAAAAGCTGCGTGTGGCACTGCTTTCGGGAAGTGGCACTTCAGCCACCTCCGTTGGTGAAGTTTGGCATTATTTCGACCGGCAGATCAACTATCCCGTAACGCTGGTTAACACCGATAATTTTGGTCGCCTGGATCTGACTGATTTTGACGTGCTTATTTTGCCCGGCGGCAACTACCGGGATAAGCTGACCGATTCGCGCATAAAAGACATCAGGGATTGGATTTCATCCGGCGGAAAATTGATTGCCGTAGGCAGTGCTAATCGATTGCTGGTCAATAAAGAAGGTTTTAATCTGAAACGGAAAGAAGGCAACGACAAAAACGACGATAAGCAGGAGAACAATTTGCTAAATAGTTATGGGGAACGCCAGCGCAATAATATCGTCAATTACAATACCGGGTCTGTCTTTAGAGTAACAATGGATACAAGTCACCCGCTGGCTTTCGGCTATGATGACAATTATTTCTCCCTGAAGCTCAACTCTGATGCTTATGCCTATCTGAAAGATGGCTGGAATGTGGGCGTCACCAAAGAAGATGCTGTGATGAGTGGTTTTATTGGGTACAAAGCCAAGAAAAAACTCGAAGATACACTTGATTTCGGGGTTCAGAATATGGGTCGCGGTTCTATTGTATATATGGTGGATGATCCGCTGTTCCGGGCCTTTTGGTACAATGGCAAGTTATTATTTGGTAATGCGGTGTTTTTGGTAGGGAATGACTGATCATGGTTATGAATAGGCACCTATTTTATAAAAACAATAATTGTCTTTTGAACCCACCCCATCGATTCCAAAACCGGGAATCGATACCCGTACCCCTCCGCGGAGGAGAATTACTGGAGCCTTTTGGGGAGATCTTTTTAAAGCTCCGGCTCATTTTTGTAATTGGGATTAAATCTTTAAAACCTACTGATATAAATCCCCTCTCGAGAGGGGTGGACTTCGCGAGGGTTGGCGCGAAGGCCGGGGTGTGCTTTGAGCAAATTATTTTGTAAGGATTACCTTTTTGGGTGGTCTTACCAGGTGATGACTCGAAAGTTTATCCCATATAATCCCAAGTTAGTGCCGTTGGCGCGGAAGCTTCGCAATAATAGTACACTAGCTGAAGTTCTGTTGTGGCAACAAATAAAGGGGAAGAAATTGGGTTATGATTTTGATTGTCAAAAGCCGATTGGTAATTATATTGTTGATTTTTTCTGTCGGGAATTAATGCTTGCTATTGAAATCGATGGGAGTAGCCATGATTATAAATCAGAGTATGATCTGAATCGACAGCGGAACCTTAAAGAAAAAGGAATTACTATCGTACGGTTTGATGATCTGGATGCTGTTTTGCAGGAGTTAAAGTGGCATATTCGGGAGATTGAAACACGGTAATTGTCCTTTTGAACCCACCCCATCGATTCCCAAACCTCGAATTGATACCCGTACTCCAGAGAGGGGGGGCTTCGCATGGGTTTGCACGAAGGCCGGGTAGTGTCTTTTATCATTACTCAATTTGCATTTACTAATCACTCAAAAAACTCTCGTATTTTGGAAAGGCCGTAGCCATAAGCTTGGCCCGCATTAATTTTAGGCGGGATGGTCAGCTCATCCGGGTTTACATGTACATCAACAATAGTTGGACCCGAATTCTTGAGGGCAGCCTTCAATTTTTCTTCCAGTTCCCCAGCTCGACTAACCGTATAGCCCTGGGCGCCAAAACTTTCTGCTAAAGCGGCATAATCCGGATTTTGAAGGTCCGTTTCGCTCTCGGGGTAGCCTTCCACTTCCTGCTCCATTTTAATCAGCCCCAGCTTGTGATTGTTAAAAATCACCACATTAATGGGCAATTTATATTTTACGGCCGTCAGAAAGTCGCCCATCAACATGTTGAAACCGCCATCGCCAGAGAGAGAAATCACCTGTCGATTGGGATAGGCCAGCTGTGCTCCCAGGGCTCCGGGCATGGCAAAAGCCATCGATGCCAGGTTAAATGAAAAAATCATCCGCTGGCTGTCATGCGGATTGATATGCCTGGCGGCCCAGACGGTTACGGCCCCGGTATCACAGCTAAAAACGGCATCATTATCGGCTAATTCTCCTAGTTTCGAGGCAACAAGTTGCGGGTGAATAGCATCGGTATCTTCATTGAGTTTGGTAAAATCCGAATGAAGTTCCTGCCAGCGGTCACGCCTATCTTGAACCTTCTTTAAATGAGAGGTATCGTTTTTCTCAGAGACCATCGAAAGCAATTTATCCAGTGTGATTTTGCAATCACCCACAATACCGATATCGTTGGGTGCACGCCGACCGATGATGGAACCTTTGTGATCAATTCGAATAATGGTTGTATCCTCGGGATACCAGTCGCGATAGGGGAAATCGGAACCGGCAACCAGGAGTAAATCGCAATGTTGTGTAGCCTCAACACCGCCGCGGGTGCCAAGCAGTCCGAGCCCGCCCGCCGAATAGGGATGATCGGCCGGAACAATATCAGCAGCCTTAAGCGAATGAATAATAGGCGCCTTTAGTTTTTCGGCCAGTTTGAAAAGAGAATCTTTTGCATCTCGGGTTCCATTACCAGCTAAAATAGAAATGTTTTGGGCTTGATTGATGAGGGCGCCTGCTTTTTTCAAGCTTTCCTCATCCGGGGAAATTTTTCCGTGGTGATCGTTCGAAAGATGGAATTTAGTATCGGGAACATCATTGGATCCTACATCATGAGGAATATTCAGCACGGAAACGCCTCGTTCGTTAATGGCGGTGTTGCAGGCTTCAAGGGCAACCCTGGGCATCTGTTCGGGATTATATACCGAGCTCCGATACAAGGCTACATCACTGAACAAAGTATGCAGATCGACTTCCTGGTGGTAGCTGGTACCCAGCTCGGTGGTAGGAATTTGGCCGGTAATTGCCAGCACCGGTGCGTTGTCTTTTTTTGCATCATACAGACCATTGAGCAAGTGAATGGCTCCCGGTCCAACTGTGCCGGCACAAACCGCTAGCTTACCTGTGAGCTTGGCCATAGCACTGGCTGCCAGGGCCCCGGCCTCTTCATGTGTTACATGAATAAACTTGATTTTGTCTTGCTTGCGGATAGCTTCAACCAGTGGATTGATGGCATCTCCCGGTACGCCAAAGATATATTCAACTTCCAGTTGATCCAATATATCCAGTAATTGTTCGTATAGTTTCATCAGCTGTTATTAATAATTTATAGATACCCATTAATTTTCGATCTGTCTTCTTCGTTATATGTAACTAAAATCGAAGTGTCGCTGTTCGAATTTAGTTTGTCCCGAAATGGAGCTTCTCTGCAGATTGGGTGGTCTGAGAATATAATAGTAAAATAACTTCCCTTTTTTATTGACGATCAATAGCGTGGCTCGTATCTTAGGGTTCTAAACCGAACCAATAAAAGGTTGGGGGTGCTTGCAACAGCGGGCTGAGATCATACCCTGTGAACCTGAACCGGATAACACCGGCGTAGGGAAACCGATGGCAATTAATATTGCCCATTTGATCAGCAAATCTTGCAAGTTCATCTCCTGCTCTTATAAAATATAAGACGGAGGAACTTATGTTATCCAAACTACTGCGAAGCACAGCTTTCCTGTGTTTGCTCATGACGATAGGCACGTCTCTTTTTGCCCAAACGATAACCGGTACGATTACGGATGCCGAAACTAAAAATCCGTTACCGGGAGCAAATATTATCCAAGTGGGGACTTCTAACGGGGCTTCTGCTGATACCAATGGTCATTTTTCATTGGACTTGCTCAGTAACAAATCGTCCAAAATAAAAGTGACGTTTATCGGCTATAAACCCAAAATAATTGATACCCAAAGTCGGGGCAACAATCTTCAAATTAAGATGGTGCCGAAGACCATAATGAGTAACGAAATATTCGTTAAAGCACTTCGTGTGAACGACGCTACACCAATGGCTTACCAGAATGTGAGCCGGAAAGAAATCGAATCGAAGAATCTAGGTCAGGATATGCCCTATATGCTTAGCAGCACGCCTTCGGTAACCACCACCTCTGATGCAGGGGCAGGTATCGGTTATACCAGCATGCGGATCCGGGGTGTTGATCAAAAGCGCATAAATGTGACGATCAATGGGATTCCGGTTAATGATGCGGAATCTGAGGGCGTTTTTTGGGTGGATATGCCCGACTTAGCTTCATCTGTTGAAAATATCCAGATCCAGCGCGGAGTGGGTACTTCTACTAACGGCGCGGGTGCTTTTGGGGCTACGGTCAACATTCAAACGAATAAAATGCAGCCGGAAGCCTATGGCGAAGTCAATACGTCGGTAGGTTCTTACAATACCCGAAAAGCGAATGTAAAACTGGGCTCCGGACTGATGAAAGACGGTTGGCAGTTCGAAGGACGTCTTTCCAAGCTAGCTTCCGATGGTTATATCGATCGGGCCTGGTCGGATTTAAAATCGTTCTACCTTTCGGCGGCCAAGCACGGGGATCGCAGCTTGTTGCGTGCGGATGTATTTTCCGGACGGGAACACACTTACCAAGCTTGGTACGGTGTTCCGGAGAGCATACTGAGACAGGGGGATCGAACTTACAATCCGGCCGGCATGGAGAAGCCTGGCGATCCGTACGATAATGAAACCGACAATTACCAGCAGGATCACTATCAACTGCATTATTCGTACCAGATCATGGATAATTGGAATGCGAACGTCTCTCTTCATTATACTTATGGACGCGGCTATTATGAAGAATATAAGGCTAATCAGACGCTTGCCGATTACCAAATTCATCCCGTTCAAATGCCGGATACTACTATCACCCAAAGTAACCTGGTACGGGATTTATGGTTGCGTAACGACTTTTACGGAGTCGTCTATTCTACCGAATACCAAAAAGAAAATCAGTGGTCGTTGACCGTGGGTGGCGGATATAACGAGTATGACGGCGATCATTATGGAGAGGTGAAGTGGGCTCAGTTTGCCGGTAATAGCAATATCGATCACCGGTATTACGATAATAATGCGTTTAAAACCGATTTTAATACCTATGTAAAAGGGCAGTATCATATCACTCCCAAATTAAGTGCCTATGCTGATGCCCAGATACGACATATTACGTATTCTTTCTTGGGCAAGGATAAACAGAAGGCTACAGGCGGCGGAGAAAAAATCGTGGATGTCCGTCAGGAGGATAAGCTCACATTTTTCAATCCTAAAGCCGGGCTGACCTACAATTTTAATGATCAACACCGGGCCTATTTCTCACTAAGTGTCGGCAATAAAGAGCCTACACGAGACGAATATGTTAATTCCACTCCTGAAAATCGGCCTGATCCGGAAACCTTATATGATTGGGAGGCCGGTTACAAAGGTTCATTTAACCGCTTTTTTGTTGGAGCCAATTTATACTATATGGATTATAAAAATCAGTTGATTCTGACGGGCGAAATTAATGATGTAGGGGCTTATATCCGGCAAAATGTACCCGACAGTTACCGTGCCGGAATTGAGTTGCAGGCCGGTGTGCAGATTTTGTCAAGTCTTAAATGGTCGGCGAACGCGACGTTTAGCCGTAATAAAATTCAAAACTACACCTATTATCTGGACAACTACGATACGGGGCAGCAGAAATCCATAACCTATAAAAATACGGATATTTCCTTTTCTCCGAATTTGATTGCCAATTCAAAATTTCAATTCAACCTCGATGGTTTTTCAGCCCAACTGAATACCAAATATGTTTCCCGCCAGTATCTGGATAATACGCAGACAAAAAGTCGTTCGCTGGATCCGTATTTGATCAATGATTTACGTCTGAGTTATAATTGGACGAAGGCACCGTTTGCCCAGAGTGTTGAGGCTACATTCCAGCTAAACAATGTGTTTAATGAAATGTATGAATCCAACGGATATACCTATGGATATATCTCGGGAGGCGACAGGCAGTTTTATAACTATTATTATCCGCAGGCGGGACGAAATATATTATTTCAACTGTCGTTTAAATTCTGACTGATAGATATATTATGGTTTATAGGTTAAAAGGTGGGCCAGACGGCTCACCTTTTTTATTTTTTATATATCGAGTGTGGACGTTTGATACAACGGTGCAGTATTCTGGCACTACCTAACAATTCCTCCAAGCATTGCTAAGCTTCTTATTTTACAACTTAGCGCGCCTCCCTGCATTTACGCTTATAGATTAGATGTTGTTCTTTACAATTAGCTTTCTTCTTGTACATGCCCAAGTGTTTGATAAAATGGCCAGTCTTTACGCCATTTTACAGATGTTGTAAAAATAATTTAAAATAAACTACCTAAGTATTTTTATAGAACATTAAAATTATTTAATATTGTTCTTGGCAAAACAGGGAGCAGTATGTAAGGCGTTAAGGCCGCGGATATTATGAGTGACGAACTAGAAATCCCATTTTCGCAACAAATTAAGCAGTTTTTTAAGGATGGAACGGTAGTTTTATTTACCTGTGCCAGGAAAGAGGACTTTCCATTATTATCAATCAGCCAGAATACCAAAGAGATCGTTGGATTTGAATTCACTTATTTTTTGGAAAACAAATATGGCTGGTCTGAACGTATCCATCCTGATGACAAAGAAGAGGTGATCCAACATTTTCGCCATATTGTAGAATATGGGGGATCGGCAATTAATGAATATCGGTTTAAAACAAAGGATGGAAATTATATATGGTTGAGGGACGAACTCCACCTTATTGATGAACCAGAAGCTGATCCGATTATTTGTGGATCTTGTTTTGATATTACGGATCGTAAACAAGCCGAATTAGCCCTTGCTGAGAACCAGCAGCAATATCAAACGGTGGTTAAGCATATAAAAGATGTTATCTATTCTTTGGATTCAAAGGGGCGTCTGGTATTCCTTAACGCCCAATGGGAAGAACAAACCGGTTATTCTATCGAAGAATCTTATGGAAAACCGTTGATCGATTTTGTTCACCCTGATGATCGGGAGAACTTTGAAAACTTATTCGGTAACCTCATAGAAGGAGCCGGGGAAGACAGCCAAACTGAGATTTTGCGTTGTCTGACCAATAATGGAGAAACCTATTGGGCAGAGCTTTTCGCAAGACGCGTATCAAATAGAAGTGCCGGTCGGCCGTTTCTGGTTACTGGAACCCTGGTGGACGTAACCCAGAATATTGTTCACCAGCAAGAAATAGAAGCAGTGAATGAGCAACTGGAACAACGGGTAGCCCAGCGATCTTCTGAATTAAAAAAAGAGATAGAAAAACGGAAGCTGGCCGAACAGAAGCTGCAAAAGCGGCTGGAATATGAAAAGGCCATTTCGCAATGCTCTGGCGTACTCCTGGAAAGTACAAGTGAAGATGCGCTCGAAAGGACTTTTCAAATTTTATTAGATGTCACCGAATCGGACCGGGTGTATATGTACAAAAACCATCGGGAAGATGGTGAGTTATATTTGGTACCAGTTGCTGAAGTCTGCAATAGAGGCGTTACCCCTTCCACGAAAGAAGCAAACCGCAGAAAATATTCAGATTTACCGTGGTGGTATAAAAATATATCTGAAAAAAAGATTATTCATTCCAAGATCCAGGATATACCGGAACCCGAGCACTCAATTTTAGAATCAGATGATGTTAAGTCGATTCTGGTCATCCCCATAACGGTTGATGATGAGTGGTTTGGCTATTTATCTTTTACCGATATCAAAAAGAAACGGTATTGGCCGGATACCGAGATTTCCTTACTTGAAACGGCTGCTGAAATAATTGCAGCTTTTGAAAAGCGAAAGCTGATTGAAAAATCGCTTGTCGAACAGCGTAACTATACACAGACGATCCTTGATAGCCTGCCCAGTGTATATTTACTGATGGATGAAAACCTCCAGCTTGTGCAGTGGAACAGAAATCTTAGAAAATACATCGGATATAACGATGAAGAACTAGGGGATCTGACAGCTTACGATTTAATAGTGCCGGAAGAACACGAGGACTTGGTCGAGGCAACGCAAAGTGTAATAGCTGATAAAGCTACGGGCGCTGAACTGACTATGCTAACCAAGTTTGGAGAGCGAATACCCTATTTTTGGAGGGGATATTATATTTGCTTGGATAATCAGCAGTATTTCTTGTGCGTAGGACTTGACATCACTCATCAAAAAGAGACGGAAAGAAAATTAATGGACGAAAAGAATTTTAATGAGGCTCTGATAGAATCGTTGCCCGGCATTTTCTATATGTTCGACAAAGAGGGCCATTATCACCGCTGGAACAGTAATTTTATAGAACAACTTGGTTATACATCTGAAGAAATTGAACAGATATCCCCAGATCAGTTCTTTGAGGAAGAAGAATTTAAATCCGTAAAAAAGGAGATTGAGAAAGTATTTAAGACTGGGGAATCAGAGATAGAAACGGCGGTCATTACCAAAGATGGTAGAAAGATTCCTTATTACCTGACCGGCAAATTATTTGTTCAGGATGGGGATGAGTATCTGCTAGGGGTCGGGCACGATATATCGGAACAAAAAGAGGCCCGCCAAAGACTAAAAAAGAGTGAAGAAATGTTCCGAAATCTGTTTTTAAAAGCACCCGCGGCTATTGTGATGGTTGGTCCAGACAACAAGGTCCAGAGTCTGAATGAAAGTTTTGAAAGGCTGTTCGGATATACAGAAGATGAATTAATAGGTAAGGATATTGATCAAGCAATTGTTCCAGAACCAGAGTATGAGAATGCGCCCAAAATGCCTCTCAATAATTATGCAATGGATAGTTTTCAAAGAGAGGCCAAACGGATTACCAAAGATGGGGACTTGATCGATACTTATGTGGCTGGCATACCGGTATATGTTGATGATAGACCTTTGGCCGGCTTTGGCATGTATATCGATATTACAGAACAGAAGAAGTATGAGGAAGAGATTTACAATTCACTTCAGGAAAAGCAGGTGTTATTGCAGGAGATTCATCACCGCGTAAAAAATAATCTGGCAGTCGTTTCCGGACTTATTCAGCTTCAGATGTACGAAACCGAGGATCCGGTTATCAAGGAAACCTTGATGGAAAGTGAAAGTCGGATTCAAACAATGGCCTTGATCCATGAAAAGCTTTACCGCTCAAAAAGTCTCTCACATATTTCTTGTGATTCATACATCGGCGAACTTGTTGAAACAATCCGTAGAACCAGCGTTGATAATGATAAGAATATCTCAGTAAACACGGATATCGAAGAGGTAGAATTAAATATAGATCAGGCGGTTCCATTTGCACTATTGATCAATGAGGCCGTTACCAATTCTTTTAAACATGCTTTCGATGGTCGTGACGAGGGGAGGATCCAGATTAAAATTTACTCAAAAGGTGGAAAGTTATATGCAGAACTGGGTGATAATGGGGTGGGACTGCCCGAAGACTTCTCTCCTAAAACAATGGATAGTCTGGGTATGACACTCATCCAAAACTTTGCAAAGCAACTAGAAGCCGACTGGGAGATTGGCTCCGATGATGGAACATACATTAATTTATCTTTTCCTTTGGATGAGTTAAAAGATTCTTCAGTTGACCCCCTGAACTGAAAATTCGCTTACTCAGTCATGATATGAGAGACGAAAACACCTGTTAAGATAAAGGTTTATTATTCTGACGATTTCCCTTCATCTTTCAGCAAGTAGGAAAATTCCTCACGAAATTTTTTGAGTTTAGGTGCAATAACAATCGAGCAATAGCCCGAATTAGGGTGATTTTTATAGTAATTCTGGTGATAATTCTCAGCTTTAGAGTAATTTTTTAGCGGTTCAATTTTTGTAACAATGGGATCATCCCACAGCCCGGACTTCTCCGTCTTTTTAAGAGATTCTTCGGCGATATTTTTTTGTTTTTGGTTGTGATAAAAGATCACCGATCGATATTGCGTGCCTACATCAGCTCCCTGGCGATTTAGTGTCGTGGGATTATGGGTATGCCAGAAAACTTCGAGAAGCTCCCGGTACGAAACGACCGATGGATCGTAAGTGATACGAGCCACTTCTGCATGTCCCGTTGTTCCGGTAGAGACTTGCTCGTAGGTGGGATTCTTAACGTGTCCGCCTGCATAGCCGGCCACGACTGATTTTACGCCTTTTACTTCTTGAAAAACGGCTTCGGCACACCAAAAACAACCTTCGCCAAATGTCGCTTCTTTCAAATTATCAGAATTCATATCGCTGGTTGAAGTGTTGGATTCTTGTGCTTGTATGGGTGTTGCAGCAAAAAAGAACAGGAGCAATCCGGAAAATATAAGGGATAAGAGTTTCATCGTTTTAAGACGGTGGTATTATTTCGCCTACAGTAAAACCTTGTAGTCAGGATTATATGTAGTTTAACAACTTAAACGAATTTCCCGTTTGGATTTTTTTCTCGCACTCCAAACTAAATTTATTGAACTATAGGATCCGATTTTAAATAAAAGCAGTTACTTGCGTTTTTCTTCGTAGGATTCAATAAACTCGTCCGGCGTTTGATGGGCGATGATTTTGGTGATTGCTTCAATCGGCAGGTCATCCACCGTCTGAAACTTTAGACACGAGCGCCCCATATCCATTTTCTTATTTGCTTTTTCAAACTCTTCCGAGAGCCATTCCTCCAACTCCTCATCCTGATAGACGGGCATTAAATAAAGGGCATTATAATTTCGTTGAGCAGCTAATCCCAAATAACTAAGCGGTTGATTATTATAGGTATCCGGGTAGCGGTCGAGAGGTATTTCATAGCTGATCATTCCCCAGTTAATGGTTTCCTGATAACCTTCTGGCAAGTGTTTCAGGATGAGTTCCCGAACTTTCTCGATCGTTTCGCGGCGATATTCCGGAAGCTCTTCAATATATTCTTTTACCGTTTTAGTTGTGCTTTTGGCCATAGAGATACCTGTTTGTTAGTATTTTAACAACTCAATCCAATTACAAACTATTGGACGTTAGAGTTGCTTTGACGGTTATTTTGCTTGAAACCGAATGAGCAATAAAGCACATATTATGGGCTTGTTCATGTAATTTGTCAAATTTTTGTTGATTAGGTGCCATATTTGGGTCGAAAATAACGGTTGGATGCAATATAACTTGTGTTATGGCTTTGTTTCCTTCCACGTTTTTCTCCATCAATCCTACCGCTTCATCTTTATAATCATCTACTAGAAATCCCTGGCTGGCTGCAATTGAAAGAAACCAAAGCATATGGCAACTGGAGATGGAAGCAACAAAAGCCTCTTCCGGATCTACAGCTGATGGATCCGATTGAGGAATTGCTACTTCCTGCGGTGAGGTCGAAGCCGGAATTTCCAATCCTCCGTCGAACTGCCAGCGATGCTTTCGGGAATATTTGATATCGGTAAATGTTTCGTTGTCCCGCTTCCAAAGAATAATTGCCTTGTAATGATTCAAGTCCAATCCATTTAAATTATTGCCTGTTTAAAAAATGGCAAATCAATGATCAGAAAGCAATATGATTCTTTTTCATATCAGTCTATTGCTTTTTAAACATTTTATAAATCATAGCGGCACCCTCTTTTTCAGCCGGTGGAAAGGGTGACGCCGGGTTTTGCAAAGGTCTCTATATTCTAAACTTAGCTATGTGTCCTTTTATCTCGTTATTCTTGTTCAGGTTATAACGGGTTTTGGGATGGCATTTGGCCGAAGCCTCAAATTGAGCAGAAGTGTAGGCGGGTTCATTCATGAAATTCATGAGACAGACTTACACATTATTCTGGCCTATGTAGCTGGTCATATCATCGGAGTCATCTGGACAGAACTCCCCAAAAGCAAAGGAATTGTCTCGAACATGATCAATGGCGGAGAAGAAGTTTGAACGCTGAGTCTCTCGGCAGCAAGTCTATTTATTCTAAAAATCTACCCAGTGGCAAAAATAGCCACCGGTGGAGTATTTATCTCCCTCCCTGTTCGCTGGGTTTGCGAGCTGGTGGATAATACGAGTAAATATTCGGTAGATGCGTACAGTAACAAGTAGCCTAACCTATTTCATCTTAAGATTTCCTTAAGATTCCCTTCTTACATTGGGCCCGATGCAGAACCAATCCATTTTAACATAAAAGACAAAAATTATGAAAAACCTAATAAGAAACATGGCATCGCTGGTATTTGCACTGTTTTTCCTGGTAGCAGTCACCCATGCCCAAAATGTACCCTCAAAAGTCAAAGAAGCTTTTACAAAGAAATTCCCGAATGCGCAGCAGGTGGAATGGGGCAAAGAGAATCCTACGGTATTTGAGGCAGAATTTGTCCTTAATGGCACCCACATGTCGGCGAATTTTGATCAAGAGGGAAACTGGAAAGAAACCGAAGTAGAAATTTCTCATAGCGATCTTCCTGCAGCGGTACAGCAGACGCTCAAAAGTGATTATGCGGCTGCCAAGGTAAAGCACATTTTTAAAGTAACGTCGCCTGATCAAACGGTATATGAAGTGGCTGTTGCAAAAGCTAGTAAAGAAAAGATGGATGAGGAAGACGAAGGGCAGGAAGAAAACGAGCATGGCGGAAATGAACAAGGAGAATATGGCGAGGGAAAAAATATCCAAGAACTTGTGTTCACCGCCGATGGTAAATTGGTAAAAAAAGAAGGAGCTGAGGAAAAAGACTAAGTTCGTAGCAAAAATTTGATCATTGACTGATGCCCCTATGCGAAAACTTATCATTCTTATTTTTTTAATCCTCTGGGCCGGATCTGTTCAGGCTCAAAGCCGTTCGCTGGACTATTATCTGTCCCACGCCATTGATAATAGTCCGGTGATTACGGCCCGGCGCAATCGAGCTGATTCTGCCCGATTGCAGAAGAAAATAACCCACGCTAACTTTGGTCTTCCCTCGGTTACAGCTACCGGCGATTACAGGTATTCCCCTTATTCGGACCATTGGGGATATGATGCGAATATCACCGATGGCGGGTTGTATTCCGCTCTATTGAATGTGGATTACCCGGTTTTTGCTTCCAAAAGGCGAGAAGTCCGGAACAAGGAATCCTCCGTCAGCATACGTCAAAGCGAGTATCAGATCGATCAGGTTAAGCATGAACTGCAGCAATCAGTCACCGATCAATACATCACCACGTATCAGGATGTAATGCACCTGCGTTATTTGCAAAACATTCAGGATCTGCTGCAAAAGCAGAAGAACATCCTGCAATCCTTAGCCAAACAGGGGGTTTCAAAAATCACCAATGTGAAACAGATTGGTATCGAGCTGCAAAATAACCGAATTAACCGGAAGCAGGCCGAAAACACCTTTCAACAGGACCTGCTTCAATTGAACAGCTTGTGCGGTATTGCCGACAGTACAAGCTCGATAGAGTTGCAACAGCCCAGCTTGGTTATCGATTCTTCCCAGGTTGATCAAAGTAAATTTATGAAACAGTTTAAGCTGGACAGCGCAGAAGTAGCCACCCAGCAACAAATCTCGGAGCTCAAATACCAGCCGAATGTCACCCTGTTTGGCAACAGTGGGTTAAATGCCGTAAAATTTACGGGCATTCAGAATCATTTTGGCTATAGTGTGGGACTGCATGTTTCGGTGCCAATTTTTGATGGACATCAGAAGAGTATCACGCGCCAACAAACCAGCTTGCAGCAGCACAGCATTGACGCTTATCAGCAGCAATTTAAGACCAAACGACAGGTGCACCTGTCAAGCCTTCGCCGGCAGCTGAAACAGAATCAACA
>Ga0102959_1000274_pt1 | contig 15781 bp, 11 predicted proteins | sample SalPonF2_B_D2_MG_FD_84520 | JGI IMG/M metagenome (GOLD analysis project Ga0102959, IMG submission 84520) | Salt pond soil microbial communities from South San Francisco under conditions of wetland restoration - Salt Pond MetaG SF2_B_D2_MG ...
TAATACACCATTTCATCTAAGTAAGTTTTATTTTTACTCAATTTTTGACACCATCGAGGAAGTAGTTTCAAAAAGGGTAAATTTGTTGATCTGAACATTATTTTTGATATGAAGCACACTAATGATAATACCGAAGAGCTAATACTTAATTCATCAGGAAATTATCTGGAGCGTATCTTAATCAAGGAAGACAAGAAAAATATATTTATTGATGTAGAGGATATCGAGTGGATTGAATCATCCGGCAATTATGTGAAACTTCACCTGTCGAATGAGACGCATATGATCAGGGGATCTCTCAAAACCTTGCAACATAAATTACATCCATTACGATTTGTCAGAATCCACCGTTCATATATAATAAACATTAATAATGTACAGGCTATAGAACCCTGGTTTTCAGGAGACTCAAAAGTTACATTATATGATGGAAAGAAGTTGAAGATGAGTAGGAATTATAAAGACAATCTGGATAGGTTTAAGATAGCCTAAATAGTCGATTCTTATTGCCTGATATAATATGTATGGTAGTCTTCATACCATTTATATGCCTATTGTAACATTTTTATTTACAACTAGACAGCTTATTGATACGTTAGCCAACGATTTACCCATCCCCCAGCTCGTCTAGCCTTTCTTATTATGCATAGATAACCTAAGACTGCTAAACTAAGAGCTGGGGTTTTTTATTTTAATGCGCTTGTATCACATTATTTAGCAGTTTAGCATGCAAATATACCGGGTTGTCACATATTACCTGAAATTACATCTTACAGATAATATTTTCTTTTTTTAAAATTAGTGAAACCAAGAGTTTAGCTACAGGTTGAATATATATTCGCTTCAGGAATTAGAAATAATTTCATAAAGGCATTGACTCTAAATTATCTAGGGTCTTTAAACATAATAGATATCAAGTTTGAGTAATTAGCTAGGCAGGGTACAGATCCATCAAATGAACAGAATTCAGAGTTTCAATTCTCAGAAAATCATTTGGAACGTATCTTGATCAAAGACGACAAGAAAAATATTTTTGTTGATGTTGAGGATATTCGATGGATCGAGTCATCAGGAAATTATATAAAACTTCATTCGGAGGAAACAATACATATGATCAGGGGCTCATTGAAACTTATGCAGGAAAAACTAAATCCGCTGAAGTTTGTTCGGGTCCATCGTTCTTCGATTGTCAATATTGATTATGTACAAGCTATTGAGCCCTGGTTTTCGGGTGATTTGAAGGTAGTGTTAAACGATGGAAAGCAATTAAAGATGAGTAGAAACTATAAGGATAACTTGGATAGGTTTAGATTAACGTGGCATTAGCATTTTATGAGGATCTGATTTTTCCATCCTTCCTAGTATAATTTACAAGAAGGTTTTGAAAGCCAAGATTTTGTCCTTTCGTGAAACAGAGCGACGAGAAATCCGCCGGTAGTCGGACACGGTCTCAAATGGGGCCAATGATCATGTCTTATTAACGACTATAGCCGGTATTATCAATGGGAAATTTGTTCGCCCATCGGGGCAATCCCTCACCCGATCCGTTGGGATTCGGGATGACTTATGAGATTTTACAAAGACCTAGTAACGAGAAAAGAGAGAAAATAGTATTCAAAAGGCGTGCGGTATAAAACTTATATATACGTCTTGAATACAAATAGTGCGCTTTGTCACATATATGTTAGCATTGCAAGTCTTAGGTAATAAATTGTCATCAGTGTTCTCAACACCATATCCTAATCTAAATTAAACTAGAGGTAAAATATGCTTAAAAAGATACTACTATCGGTTTCTTTTGTTGCCTTTTTTGCGCAGATGGCATTTGCGCAAACCGGTAAGATTACCGGAAAGGTAACAGATAGTAATGGCGAATCAATCCCCGGTGCTAATGTTTTATTAGTCGAAAATTCGCGGGGGGCTGCGACGAATGCTAATGGTATGTACACCATTAATAATGTGGAGCCTGGCACATATACTTTACGTGTATCATTTGTGGGTTTTCAAACATATTCAGATAAAATTACTGTTGAGCCCGGTGAAACAGTAACAAGGAATGTACAACTTAAAGAAAGCGCAATTGGTCTTGACGAAGTTGTAGTGACTGGTTATCAAACGCAGACCAAGCGGGAATTGACGGGTTCAATTTCCAGTGTAAGTTCTACAGATTTTGAAGACCTACCTGTTCAAAACACAGCAGGTATCCTTCAAGGTCGCGCTGCCGGTGTACAGGTTACGACAACGAGTGGTGCTCCTGGTGGTGGATTTGACGTTCAGGTACGTGGCTTAGGATCGATCACGGCGGGCAGTAATCCCTTGTACATTGTTGATGGTGTGCAAATGAGTAATTCAGGAAATTCAAATCTGGTAGATAATAGTCCACTTAATGGTATTAATCCTAAGGATATTAAGTCTATTGAAGTTCTGAAGGATGCTGCAGCAGCAGCTATTTATGGATCCCAGGCCGCTAATGGTGTTGTTTTGATTACTACCAAAAGTGGTAGTTCTGGAAAAACCCAGGTAACGGCTTCAATAGAACGTGGGGTTAGAACATATATCCAGAACAATGATTATATGGACGGTCCTCAGTGGAGACAGTATATGATTAGGGCTGGAACAAATTATTTTGGGTCACAAAGTGCTGGCGAATCATATTTTCGAAATAATATCATGCCGATCTTTGGATATTCACCCAGTACCGATTTTAATAATTTAGCTAATACTGATTGGATTGGTTTTGTTACCCGGAATGGTATTAGCGATAAATATAATATGTCGATCAGCGGAGGGAATGATCAGACCACTTTCAGGATATCAGGTGGTTATGAAAATACTCAGGGACAGATTAAAGAGAGCGATTACCAACAATACAGCATAAAAAGCAGTATCTCTCATAAAATTTCAGACAAGTTTCAAACATCTGTAGATGTTAATCTGGCTAATAACCAATATGGTGGCGTTTGTCAAGATGGCTATTTTATAAACTGTCCGCTTTCTGGAGCTACGTTTAATAGTCCCATTTCCAAACCTTACAAGGATAACGGTGATTATAGTCCGAATCTGCGATTTGGTCTTAGCGGAAACCCTGCAGTTATATTTAACGAAGTTAACAGAAAGAGTGGCGAACTTAAGTTGCTTGGTCATGTTAAGGCAACGTACAATTTCTTTCCTTGGTTGAGTTTGTCAACTCAACTTGGTATGGATTATACCAATATCCATGACAAGCGTTACGATACGCCTGTTGCAGCTCCAACAGAAGGTGGTCATATTTTTGAGAGCTGGACACAAGAAGCGAACTTTACCACAAATACGACTTTGAATTTCAGCAAGTCCTTTAATAAAGTTCATAATGTAACAGCTTTACTTGGTGGCGAATATCGCCGTGATTGGACTAGAGCAACTTCAGCTAGTGGTTCTGGCTTTCCAAATAGGTTGTTCCGAGTTCTGGATGCCTCGGCTAGTCAACATGATGTTGGAGGTAATTTGAATGAATTTCGTGTAGCCGGATACTTCACGAATCTGAAATATAATTACGACCAACGTTATTATATTAGTTTGACCGGCCGGTATGACGGGTCTTCACGATTCGGTGCTGATAAGCGCTGGGGTTTCTTCCCATCTGCTTCGGTAGGATGGAGAATTAGCGAGGAAGATTTCTTTAATGCTGATTTTGTGAATGATCTGAAGTTACGTGCCAGCTATGGTGTGACAGGTAACTCAGAAATTGGTTACTATGCAGCTCGGGGCTTATACAACGTGCAAGGTTCTTACGGTGGCGTTTCGGCATTGAATCCTAATCAGTTGGCTAATCCCGTGTTAACGTGGGAATCAGCGCATGAAATAGATTTAGGTCTGGATTACAGCTTATTTAATAACAGATTAACGGGTAGCATTGACGTTTATCAGCGAGATAATAAAGACTTGTTACTCAATTCCCCGCTGCCTATCGACAGTGGCTATGGTTCCATTACCAAAAACGTTGGGCATGTTAGAAATCAAGGCTTTGAGTTTTCCTTGAAGTCAGTAACTGTTGATGCCGGCGATTTTAGATGGAATACCAGGTTCAATTTCAGCGTCTCTAAAAACACGGTCAAATCATTGGCTAATGGAAATGATATGTTGAATCCAGGAAGCTCTACGCCAATTGCTGTTGGGCATTCAATTCGGGCATATCATATCCCTATCTGGGCTGGTGTAAATCCGGCAGATGGTCGCCCCATGTGGTATGACAAAAATGGGAATATTACTTATCACCCTGTTAATGCAGATCGTAAATGGTTTGATGGTGGCGAGCAAGATGTTATCGGTGGTTTTGGTAATACTTTCCATTATAAGGGATTGTCACTGGATGTATTTTTCCAATACAGTTTCGGGCAGACGGCTTCACCGCAACAAGTCTTTTACTTTGGTATGGCCCAGGTGGGAAGCAGTTTGACCAATGGCCTTACAAAGGTTCTTACCGATTCCTGGCAACAACCGGGTGATATGGTTGGAATACCTTATAATAAATTAGGCCCAAGTACCTATCCGGGCACTGACTATTATTCACAAGGGGCTTCAAATGCATTCTATGATGCTAGTTATATCCGCCTGAAAAATGCAACATTAAGCTATACATTGCCGACCTCTCTGGTAAGTCGATTGAATATCAGTAATGTTCGACTGTATGTTACCGGTTTGAACCTTGTAACATGGACCAGTTATATCGGTTATGATCCAGAAGTGGCAGGTTCATTTACGCAAGCTTCGTATCCTGCAGCACGTCAGATTAGTGGCGGTATAGAAGTCAAGTTTTAATCATATAAAAATTTAAAACATAGAATATTATGAAGAATCTAATAAAAGCAGTTATGCTTTTGGTGTTGTTCACTGCTGGTCAAGCATGTTCTGACCTGCTGGACAATGCACAACCTAGTACGCAGATTTCTCAGCAAGTTGCACTTAGCGATGCGGGAGCGGTCGAAGCAATACGCGCAAAAATGTATGATTGGTTACATACATTTAGTTACTCAACTGAATATATGCTTGCCCCGGATGCTTTAGCAGATAACCTTTACAACCGCGGAAGTACTAACCGTTTTTCGGGAGTAGCTACCAATGCAAATACAGCCGGTATGATGGACGGAGGAGGGACACCATCAAGATCTGCTTATCAGGTGTCATATGAGATCATCAATGACGCTAATTTATTAATCGGTGGTGTTAAGGATGGTACACTTGATGATGCTACGATGAAACAATACCAGGGTGAAGCTTACTTTATGCGAGCTTTTGCCCTTCATCATCTGGTTCGCAGTTTGGGATATGAACCTAATATGTCTCCATCATCAGGATCTGGAGCAGGATTTGATCTTGGAGTCATCATCCGGACTAAGCCAACCTTAGGTACTCAAGAAGCAGTTTTTAAGCCTCGGAGTACGGTAAGCCAGGTTTACCAACAGATCGAATCAGATTTAAAGCAATCAATTAATCTGCTTGGTCAAAATGGAACCGCTAAACCAATCTATGCTACCAAAGCTGGTGCAGAAGCACTCCTGTCCAGAGTCTATTTATATTGGGGTAAATATTCAGAAGCCGACCAGTATGCAAGTGCCGCTTTAAATGATACCGGCGCTTCTTTGGCAACGGCATCGCAGGTATCCACAATGTTTGATGAAAACACAGGTCAAAATCCAGAGGCCATATTCTTAACCAAATTCAACGTTCCTACAGAGGAAACGGGACAGTCTCAAAACGATGCGCTAAATGTTTACACATCTACACAATGGATGGCCATGGTTCCAACCCAGGATGTTATGGACTTGTACAGCAATAACGATGCTCGTCTGGCATGGTTCGGTAAATGTTATAACGATGAAAAAGGACAGGATGCCGCGGGTTGTTTAGCTTCCCACCCGGCCATTCAGAACGGTTCTGTTAAACTTGAACTTAAGAAATGGGATGGAGAGTTAGGTAACTACACTGATAATGTGCCACTGTTGCGAGTATCTGAATTAAAGCTTATTCAAGCAGAAGCTCGATTGAAAGGTAATAATATTGGTGATCCTTTAACTCCGATTAATGACCTGAGAGATGCACGAGGTCTTCAACCTCTTGCAACGGTGACGATGCAAGATATTTTGGATTCTCGCCGTCGAGAGTTCATCGGTGAAGGACAAAGATTTTTCGACCTCAAGCGATTAGGCATGACTATTACGAAAGCGCCCGGTATTCAGGAGGTTTCTGATGTACCGTATTATGATCACAGAGTACTAGACAACATTCCCTTTAGTGAGGTGTCTCTGTCTCAAAGTCAGGCTCCCGCAGATTCTGCCCTGGTACAGAATCCAGGATACTAAAATCTTTGCTTAGCTAGCTTGTAATTAAAAATCTTAAATATTGTTTACTATGAAATCTTTTAAACTACATATCACCTTAGTTTTGCTGGCAGTTGTAGCTGTGGCTACGTCAAGTTGTGATTTGTTCAAACAACGAAGCCGGGTCTATGGTGGTCCGGCGGTCGTAGAATTTTATCCTCAAAGTTCAACTGTATCAGAAGGTTCAAGCCTGTCTGTTAAAGTTCAACTTATAGGGGAACAACGTAACAGTGATACCTCTATTAATTTCGCAGTAGTTGACAGTAATACTACTGCTGAATCAGGCACCTATTCAATACCGACTTCTTCCCCAGTTACGATTCCGGCAAATTCGAGTTCAACCTCGATTGATATAAATGCCGGAGATAATCCAAACATGGGATCGGGTGAACACCGTACATTGACACTCGTATTGAACGGTAATGACCAAGTTAATGGAGCAGAAAACCTCAAGTACTTTACCTTGAGGATCGAAGGTAATTAACTATTATATAGGTTCAAATATTAGAGGAAAGCCATGCCTGATACCGGGCATGGCTTTTTTCTTTAAAATGGAGTATGCTAATTTTTTTTAAAATTAGTCGTATATTATTGCTTTCAATCTTAGTATAATTAACTTGTTATAAGTAATAAGTACTAATTGATTATAACTATTCTTCACTAACCCTTAGAGTAAAAGTTATGAAACGATCTATCATATCCTGTATATTTTTATTTGCGTTAATATTTACTTTCCAGAACACGGTAAATGCTCAAGGGAAGGATATCACAAAACAAGACTTGCGTTCTTTTGGTAAGCTAAATTCGATGGTACCTACTCGGAGTGCTAAAGTAGTGACGGGCACGCCTTATTTGACAGAGCAATTCTTAAAAGGTAAAATAATTCTAAACTCTCATTCGACTACAAAAGCACTTTATATCAGATTCAATACGAATAAGAATCAAGTCGAATTTGTTCGTGGAAAGAAGATTATGGTTACCGATCCCAACAAAATTGATGGGTTTAATATTTTGACCCAAGAGGGGAAACCGATAATCTTTAAGAATGGTTTTCACACTGATATAGATGATATTTCAGGAAATACGTTATTGCGAATTATTCACGAGGGGAAAATTAAATTATTGGCTCACCATGGTTCAACTCTGTTAAAGAATTTAGCTAGTTATGGTTCAGCTGATGAGCATATGAGATACCAAAGTTACGTCGATTACTATTTAGTGATAGATGGTAAGTTTCACAAAGTAAAATTATCAGAAAAAAATTTCTTAAATACTTTGGGAGATCATAAATCAGATTTGAAAAATTATGCAAATTCCAATCACTTAAGTTTCAAGAATTTTAATGATTTGGATATGATTTTAAATCACTATGAGAAGATCGCTTCGTAATCCAATGTCATTTTTAATATTTCGAAAGAAGGGGAAAGCCTAACGGTTTTGCCCTTTTTACGTTAAATAAAATATATGAAAGCATCTTTTGTGATTATTAAGATTCTTCAACTTCATAGCAGTTCTTAATTGAATTGTATTTTATAGCTCATCTTGTGCTTTCTTTACTGTTCTGGTAAAGAATTTTCTACCCTTAATTTATATAGTGATAAAAGTTTTTAGTATATATTATATCAAAAAATTGAAATTATTATCTAAAATATATATATACCAGCATAAATTATTGGTATCATCTTATAACATTTGCTTGAAATCAATTTTAATTGATTAACGGGCTATTATTCTAACAATCTAGTTATAATTTTAACAAAAAGGGGTTAAACTATGCTTAGAAAGTTACTTATTATGGCAGCGGTATGTCTCGTAAGTGCTGGTACTGCTTTTGCGCAGACCGGTACTATAACAGGGACTGTTACCGATGCCAAAACTGGAGAAGCTCTCCCAGGGGCTAATGTGCTAGTTGTGGGTACTTCCAATGGTGCTGCAACAAATGCGCAAGGAAAATATGAAATCGATAATGTACCTACGGGTACGCAAACTGTACGGGTTACATTTATTGGTTACAATAAGGCTACGAAGAAAGTAAATGTTTCTTCTGGTACGGTAGAATTGAATTTTAAACTTAGTTCAGGAGTCAACCTAAACGAGGTAGTGGTTAGCGCTCTTGGATTTAAACAGCAGAAAGATGAACTCGGGACTTCTCAAGCCCAGGTTAGCGGAAAGAATATTACCAAGTCTGGTGAGACGAATTTAGTAGAGGGACTCTCAGGTCAAGCTGCTGGGGTAAATATTACATCATCATCCGGTGATCCCGGCGCAGCCTCTCGAATTGTCATTCGTGGAGCCAATACGATAACCGGTAACAATGAGCCCTTGTTTGTTATTGATGGAGTTCCGGTTTATAATTCATCGATTGGGCAATCGGTAGGTGGTGTTACCCAGCAGTCAAGAATTAATGACCTTAATCCGGAAGATATCGAGTCAGTTGAAGTACTCAAAGGTCCATCAGCTTCTGCTCTCTGGGGATCGCGGGCTGCTAATGGTGTTGTTTTGATTACTACCAAGTCTGGTTCAGCAACCCAAGGTGATAAGGTCAATATTTCTGTTACGTCGAAATATTCCATTGACGAGCTGAACAAAACGGTAGATTTGCAACGCAAATATGGTCAGGGCGTTGGTGGATCGTATATACCTGGGATGTTCCTTTCCTGGGGTGATAAAATTTCCGCGAGATCAGGACAGGATAACGTTGTAGATAAATCCAATGGAAATGCTTATTACACGCCTGATGGTACCAAGCATGGGTTGATTACTCAAAAGAATTCTACTCAGACCTATGATCATGCCCGTGAAATTTTCCATAACGGTTTAAAGGCAAATAACTCAGTATCGCTCAGTGGTGGTAGTGAGGATGGTACCTTCCGCTTAAGTGTTAGTAATCTTACCCAGAATGGTATCATTTTGAATAACAGTGATTATGATCGTACAACCTTGCATGGGTCGGCATCACGTAACTTTAACAACTTAACCGCTAAAGTTAATGTACAATATACCGATGTATCATCTAATCGTATCCAGAAAGGTTCAAATGTATCTGGGTTGCTCTTAGGGGCTTATCGTACGCCACCTGATTTTAACAATCGCCCTTATACGGTAGACTATGTGGCAGGTAACGGGAGTATTGTTCCGGATCGTCACCGGAGTTTTCGAAATCCCGTTGGTGGGGGCGTATCACCTGGTTATAATAATCCTCTTTGGACTATAAATAATGATAAAAACCATTCCCGTGTAAAAAGGATACAGGGAAATACGGAACTTTCCTATGATCCTACAGATTGGTTGAATATTACCCATCGTCTGGGTATTGACACTTATAGCGACAGGCGTTACGCAGTATTTCCCATTTACGATGCCAGTAATCCATCCGGAGCATTAACTGAGCGAGAAATATCGCAATATCAGTTAAATTCAGATTTGATTGCTAAAGCTTCTCATACATTCAATGAGAATTTTTCAGGATCATTAACACTTGGATGGAATTTAAATCATCGCCACTATGATAATATAGGAGCAAATTCTACTGATATCATATTATCATCATTTAATCGAAGCATTTCGAACTATAATAGTAAGAATCCATTTCAGAATCGGAGTACGGTAAGGACTTCGGCTATATATTCAGTGGTAGATTTTAATGCTTATGATATGCTCTATCTTGAGCTAACAGGCCGGCAGGAAAGTGCCTCTACATTTGGCCCACAGACAGATGCGACTTTCTTTTATCCTTCGGGAAATATCGCGTTCCAGTTTAGCAAGTTGGATATATTCGATGATAGCATCTTAAGTTTTGGTAAACTTAGGGCTTCTTATGGTGAGGCCGGTGTTCAACCTCCTGCATATAGAACTTCTACTCCTTTTAACCAGACAACATATGCCAGTGGCTGGGGCGATGGCTTGAATCCTGCTGAGTATGGTGGAGGATTTGGCCGAAGTTTTCGAGCTGGTAATCCCAAACTTAAGGTTGAGCGAACGAAAGAATACGAAATTGGAGGTAACTTCCGATTCTTTGACGATCGGGTAGAATTAGATCTTACCCGCTATTGGACAAAAACGGAAGATGCTATTCTGGGAGTTGACCGCGCACCTTCTTCCGGCTTCAGTTCTCAAACCGCCAACGCGGCTTCTCTCGAAAATAAAGGGGTGGAAGCTACATTGAATATCGACTTAATTAGGTCCAATAACTTTAATTGGAAGCTGCACGGTACATGGTCTAAAAATATAAATACCGTTACATCTCTTGCAGGAGCTAAAGAAATTGGATTGGCTGGCTTTACCAGTGCTACTTCTTCTGCAATTCTTAATCATCAATATGGTGTCATATTCGGTAATCAATGGCGAAGAGCCAGTGAATTTCCGCTCTCAAGTGCTGAAAAAAGTGCGGGTTACACCGTTGGTAAAAACGACCGGGTACTGGATAAAAATGGATTCCCCGTTGCTGCGGACGAACAGGGTATTATTGGTAATCCCAATCCGGATTGGAGAGCCGGTATAGGTAGTACTATCAATTTCAAAAACTTAACCCTGGACTTCCTGTTTGATATTAAACAGGGCGGCGATGTTTGGAACGGTACTAAAGGTGCCCTGTATTTCTTTGGAGTACATGGGGACCAAACCTGGGAGACTACCGCTCAACAAGATCTTACTACCTATGGCGGAGGTACCATTAAAAAGGGAACAACCTTCCGTGGTTATGTCAAGGACTTTGGAGCGGGGCCTGTGGCTGTTACCGAATCTTATTTCTACGCGGGTCCTGGATCTGGCTTTACCGGACCGGCTGAACCGTTTGTAGAAGATGGTGGTTTTGTTCGGTTACGTAGGATAAGATTGGACTATAGTATTAGCAGCAAGAGGTTCCGTGATGCTACAGGATTACGCTCGATTGATCTAAGCGTAACTGGCCGAAATGTATTTCTCTTAACAGATTATTCCGGTATTGATCCTGAAACTAATTTGACGGGACCGTCAAATGGATTTGGCTTGGATTACTTCAATAACCCAAGCACGCGGTCTTGGATGTTCGGTATCAGTATCAATTATTAATCATTTTAAAAACTAGTATTATGAATTTTACCAAAGCTAAATTTTTAGGTATTGTATTGCTTTTGGTTGGCTTGGTTGGATGTGATTCTATAACCACTTCTTTTACCGATGGTTATAGCGAAAATCCAAATGCGCCAACAGATGCACCTGCTAATAAAATATTTGTAGCGGGTCAAGTGGGAACGATGACCTTTTTGGAATCACACTCCGCCCGAAAAGCGAGTATGTATGCCCAGTATTTTTCTGGTGAGGACCGCCAGTATCGGAGTATCTTTCATTACAATGTTACTGGTTCCGATAATGACAGTGGTTGGTTTATAGCTTATGTCCGTGGCTTGACTAATCTTCGATTGGCAAGAGCAAAATATAAGGAGCGCAAGGTCGTACCTGAAAATCAGGTGGCAGCCACTAAAATATTGGAGGCTATGTTGATGGGACAGGTAACCGCGCTTTTTGGTGATGTCCCATTTACTCAGGCAATCAAGTCAGATTCCACAGTAACTCCCAAATATGATTCGCAGGCTAATGTTTATAAACATGTGAATCAGTTATTGGATGAGGCTATTTCAACTCTGAGTAACAATTCATCTTCCGCAATTTCAGAAGATGTAACTACACTGGGAGGAGATCCTGTAAAATGGATGAAGGTCGCATATACCTTAAAGGCCCGTCATTTAATGCACATGGGCAAATATTCCGAAGCATTAACGGCGGCGCAAAATGGTATTGATGCTACGGATGGCAGTGGCGATATGAAGATGCCCCATGGTAGCCAACAGGGACGTAATCAAAATCTCTACTATAATTTCACACAGGTGGAGCGTACGGGTTATTTACAAGCTAACTTTTCCTATGCGGATACGATGCTGGCAATGGGTAACAATTCCAAGACGGATGAGAGTGCTCGTCGGGCTTACTATTATTCGACAAGTAAAAGTGGCGATCGTGTACTCAACACTACCGATGGATTTGCAGCTGAAACCCAGGCATTCCCGCTGGTGACTTATCTGGAAAATCAGCTGATTATTGCGGAGGCTGAAGCCAGAAATGGTAACAACCAAAATGCAATAGATGCTTTAAACAATACGCGTGATTACCTGGATATTAAATTTGCACCAGCTACGGACAATTATCAGGATCTCACACTCCTTGATTTCCAGGCAGGTGGTGCATATGCAAATACCACGATCCTGCAACACGTGAAAAACTGGACCTACCTTGGTCTAATCGGTGAAATTGAAGGGTATAACTTTGTTCGCCGTATTGACTATGATGTTGATGGATTAACTCCTGTACAAGGGTCCAAATTTCCTCAGCGTTTTGTTTATCCACAAACTGAGCGGAATACGAATCCTAATGTGCCTGACCCCGCACCCGGATTATTCGATCCAACACCAGAGAATAAGTAGTAATTATTCTTGAAACTCAAAAAGCCGGCTCATTAAGTTGAGCCGGCTTTTTTATTTACTAAGGAAGTTTGCAGAACCCACAAATAACCACCGTTATAAGGGGGTTGTACTCCCGTTTTAGGGTTGAAAACGTCGGTAATAACCACCTCAGAGCAAAGCAGGAGGGTTGGCAAAATCCTCTTACTATAAAGTTAAAATATGCGAATAGTTATTCTTTATAAGTTGACAGGATCTTTTGCAAATTCTCATCGGAGACCGAAAGCATGCCATTCTTGGTGATTCGCTTAGTCAATGTAACCCAATGATCATTTTGATTAAAAACCTGCCTAAAAAGTGGTAGAGATTGAGCAATACGTCCGGCATTAGCCATTGAAACGGCAGTCCAGTAAGTCATCTCCAGGTTATCGGGGAACATCTTTCTGGCTGTACCATATTCTTGCAAGGCCTTATCCACATCACCTGCTTCGATAGCTTGGTCTCCGGCATTCATATGTTGATAGGCGCGTTTCTCTTTCAACAAGCGGCTAATCTCATTCACAGCATGATCGTTATCTTCTACCCGGAGATCAATCTTACGATCCTCCCATTTCTTGCCGGTTGATTTACCTTTGACTACTAATATAGCTGCTGATTGTTGCCCCCGAATGTCACCGCCGGCCTTTTGAGCAGCCTGGAGAGCGGCGACCATACGTTCGGCTAAGGGTCCATCGGCGTGCTCGTAAGCTCTTGACATCGAAGGCCAAACTTGATCAGTCAGCATCATATTGGCCTGTACCGAGTATTGTTTACCCTGGATATCGCCGGCCATGGCTATACATTTATCTCCGGTATAGGTGGCCACGCGACCTTTACTATCGATAATAGCAACCTGTCGGTAGGCCCGTCCATCATCACCGGCGATCAATGAGTCGAGAGCTTGCTTGGGAGTAATCTCTTTTTCCAGCATATCTAAAGCACGCGGGCCGAAACTTTCGTTGGTAAGTGATTGGGTAGCAACGGCGCCAACGCCCGCCCGGGCCCAGGTTACCGATGTACCCACCGAGAACCAGTGGGATTGTACGGCAACTCCTATATCACCGGTTACACTGTCCCGGGCAACGATTGAAAAAGTATGTGCCAGGGGTTCGTTGGCATTATATGCAGTTTGTGCTGATAAATCCGTAGAAATAAAACATAAGGCGAATAAAAGAACCAGGTAAGGTTTCATAGTAATAAAGTTTGAGTTATGGATATCGAGGTTTAACAAAAGATTTAACCAAAAGTAATATAAATACTAAATCTACGCCGGTGCAGGCTAAGAATTTATTATGTAGAAGAATATGGTATGTTACTTTAAGGAACTCTGCAAGTATCCTTACTCTGGTCCTTTTTTTATGTTTTGCTTTCTACCGCTGTTGATGCATCTGGACACAAGGCGAACTCATTCTTTGAGCCGGGGGCAAGCGAATTCCGGTACTGTCCAGGGACGACTGCCCTAAGGGAAGCAGAGATTCAAGCTTTTGGGCTGTCCAAAAAGTCTCAATAATATGTTGAAAACTTTAATATTTTAGGCTGTAGATAAAATAAAATGTTAATCCTCCTGACCTCCTTCTCCAAGGAGGAACTCTTGGAGTACGATATTACTCAGAATGCCATAAAAAACACTTTCGAAGTCCCTCTTGCTTGTCCCGAGGATTCAGAGGGAGAAGAGGGATTTAGGGAGATTGATATTACCTTAATTATTAAGGCACCCATTTCCTGGCTTGGACTTTTTGGATAGCCTCAGATAAGAAACAGAAGCTGTGAGAGGAACGCCATCCTCAGCCGTTCGCTGGGCTTGCGACCGTGTGAATAAACAGGCTTGCCCATGCTACTGGCGTTAGAATCGCGGGGCATTCCGAGGAACTTGGAGAGCATATTATCTATATACCTCATCGGATGACTGGGCTTGTCATCCGATGAATGAACAGAGCTTTCATTCATTCGGGAAGGGAGATGTCCTTTCATTCATCCGCCTTCAAGTGCAGAATGCGGATGTGAGTAGTTGCGATTTTAGGAAAAGCCTTTGCTGTTTGGATATTTGTGTCGAACAGATGTTAATTAGCCTGGTTTTTCTGCGACAAAAACCAGGAAAGGCCAGAGGGGGAAGCCAATTTTCTTCTCAAAAAGAATGTTAGCTCCGGCATCTCGAAGCACGGGGAGTACATTTACGGCACGACAACCGAGCGACAATTCCGGGATTTGCCAGTATATCTTTTCGACAGTCTGAGCGATTCCTTTAACAAGAGAATTGGTTGGTTCTGTTGAATGGGCAATTCCAAGTTTGCCACCGGGCTTGACTACCCGGTAGAGTTCTCTTGTTGCTTGCGCGGGGTCGAAAAGGGGACAGAGACTATAAGTGGATAAGGCAACATCAAAACTATTATCCTTATAAGGGAGTTTTGTCATATCTCCCTGTGTAAAAGTCAATCGATTGGAAAGGCCTCTTTTAATAGCTTTTTCTTTTGCTTCATCTAACATCCCTTTGCTAAAATCATATAATGTAACAGTTCCGCTTTCACCGACTTTTTGTGCTGCTAAAAAAGCTGTGGTACCGGTTCCCGCTCCGGCATCAATTACGCTATCGCCTTTGTTAACTGTTTTTTTTACTACCAGTTCTCTTCCTTTTTGATCCGAGTTAAAGGTTAAAAGCGAATGCTGCCAGTCGTACCTTGAGGCAACCTTGTCGTAAACGACTTTTAATTTTTCCGGTGATAGGGGGCTAACCATGATATTCAAATTTATCGTTTTTTAAGTAACGGAAGATTGTTTTAACAGCTGTTATAGTTTCTGTCAACTATGTAATTCGTCCCTAAAATACATAAATAACCTGAGTTCGAGATAACTTTTGATTCCAATAATCTATAATCGAACTTTCTTTAGTTGGGATATCCTTTCATAGCTTGTCGCTTAGTTCTGTTACTGTTTTTGAGCGATCAAATCCCGATA
>Ga0102959_1000276_pt1 | contig 15685 bp, 13 predicted proteins | sample SalPonF2_B_D2_MG_FD_84520 | JGI IMG/M metagenome (GOLD analysis project Ga0102959, IMG submission 84520) | Salt pond soil microbial communities from South San Francisco under conditions of wetland restoration - Salt Pond MetaG SF2_B_D2_MG ...
CACCAGGTCTGGATTTTTAGGATGAATTCGAATCCGGGAAATGTTACGCGATTCTTTCAAACCGATATGGTTCCAATTTTTGCCACCATCCGTTGATTTGTAAGCACCGTCGCCCCAGGAAACGCAATCGCGCAATTGAGGCTCGCCGGTTCCAATATAAATGATATTCGGATTACTGCGGGAGACGGCTATCGCACCGACCGAACCAACGTTAATCTGTCCATCGGTGATCGGAATCCAGTACTGACCAGCGTCTTCGGTTTTCCAGACACCGCCCGAGGAATGGGCGTGATAGAAAACATTGCGATCGGTCGGATGCATTTCCACACCACAACCACGAACGCCAACAAAGGGCCCTACACAACGCCACTCCAGCGAGCGCATTTGACGATCAATTTCAGGATCGACCCGCTGAGCGAACGGAACATTTTCCTTTGCCACCGGTTCCGTTGGTTGATGCGGCCAAGTTTCTGCTTTTATTTGATTCGCGCTTAACAAGAAAACGCAAAAGATTGCCAGCCCAAACAATACTGTCATATTGATTGTCACTACAAAATTTAGCTTCTTCATCTTCTTTTCTCCTTGCTATCAAAATTTAGCTGAGGACCATGGGCGTAAACCCGTGGGTGAAAGCGTTCCTTTAATCATACAGTAATCCTTCCAAGCTATTTTTTAACAGCGCTAATCTAATCCCAAAACAACACTTTCAACCCGTCTGTTTTGCTTTCGCCCCTCTTCTGTGGTGTTGTCGGCAATTGGATCTTCTTTGCCGTACCATTGGGTAATGATCCTGCCGATATTAACACCAGCGTATTGGGTCAGATAATTCTGAACACTTTCGGCCCTCCGTCTGGCAAGCCACAGGTTGTATTCGGCAGAACCGCTAATGTCGGTATATCCTGACAGAACAACATATGCCTTAGGATGCTCTCGTAAAAAATCCCCCAGTTTATTCAGTTCCTCGTGATACGCAGACGGCACGACGGAGCTGTTGAAATCAAACAGGACGTTGTCAACCTTGAAACCGGCGAGATAATCGATCGTCTTAACGGTTTCGATGGTCTTAACATCAATTTCAAAAAGGGCACCGGTCATGTATTCCGGTCTTCCCAGCAAATAATCAAACGGAACCACACGGGAACATGGGTTGATGGATGTCACAGTTTTCAATATGTCTTTTTGCTGTGCACCCTTGGCAGTGCTGATGACATAAAAGCAGACATCATGCTTTTCGGAAAGTTCTTTGGCGATTTGACTTGGCTTTTTCATGCCGGGAGTGGGTGTATAATAGCCGTCGGTAAACAGAAAAACCACTGTTCTTCCTGAAAGGTCTTTTAAAACACCACGAAGATTATGCATCCCTTCCACAAAAAGCGTTGCGCCGCTTCCTTTTTCCGGGAGCTGGTCCAGAGCAGCAGCAACTTTCTCCCGATCATATTTTTGCATCATGTAGATGGGCTTGAAGTTCGAAACCAAGTATAACCCGGCATTGTATCCCAAATCCGGCAGGGTTTTGTTTTTTTCCTTGAGAATCATCTTGGCTGCTTCTAACTTTGACATACCGGTGTTCAGATATGGCTCATTCATGGAGCTGGACGAATCAAACAGTATGATAAAGTTGTCCGCTGTCTTTACAATCTTGGTTTGATCTGTGACAGTTGTCACCGTATCTTGTTCCACGACTTTTTCGGCAGCCATAACATGGGGCGTCGCAACGCCGAGAAATACCAGGCCTAACACACTAAAAATTACAAATAAGTTTTTCATTGACCTACCTCCTTTTTTTCGGGTTTCTGTACATGTAGAGAAAAATTACAATTATATTCAAGATAAAAGGTGATGATTTCTTTGGTTAGAGACTTACTTTTGGTGTATGGCCCATATCAAGCGTTTTCTCTTGTCTATGGGCCCGTATACGGTTAGCTTTAGTTTTATTTCTTTGGTTTGAAAGAGAATTTCTGGCCGCCAATCGCAGCCTCGTACATCAATCCGCCTTTGGTGTGAACGAACACGACCATCCCTTTGTGGTAGCTTGTTTTCGCCTGTTTACCGGTGGCAGGACCGGCACTTGCTCCAGCAGAGGCTCCTTCGGTGCCAGCACTTGCCTGGGCGCCGGCTGTGATCGCGACAGCCGAAGCCGTTGCATCAAACTCGAAATTCCCGCTGGTAAATTAGTCGTAGGCTCGCTTGTCTTCAAAGAATATCATCTGACTGAAGGCTTGACCTCCCAACTGCCAACCGATGGATCCCTTTATCAAAGAGACCTCGCCGGTAACCTTCCCGCCCTGGTAGACTTGGCCTGTGCCGTACGAACCCCCGATACCGATGCCGGCTTTGCCCACTGTGGGAAAAACCGCATATCCATAAGCATTTTTAAAAAATGGCTGAACCACTTGAGACTTCTTGAAAACGTTAATGGTATCGGTATACTTGTCGGCATACGCCGGACTGGACAACATCAATGCCGCCACAACCAGAATAAACACAACTGGAAAATGATAATTATTTTTCATACTTTCCTCCTCTCATCTATTAATTGTTAACGGTTAAATAAGACGGGCCAATCTAAAAAGCATCCAAGACCTTGATTCGAGTTTGTCCCGCCCGCTGGAACCTATTATGGCTGACATATGATAGTAATGGATCCCCCATCAATATGACGGTTTGTAGAGATCTGGCGCGCCATCGGGGTGCCGGTACCAAACATGAAAATGATCAGAGAAAGTCCGACAAGGACGAACAATCCTGTCACTATCAGTTATTAGACGAGAAGCGCCCAGGGAATATGTCGACCGTTAGATTCTCTCATCACGAAACTGGTCCGTGGACGGGTTTCACTGCAGTGCCGCCCGGCCAAAACCACACATTGAAAGAAGAGATAATAGCCTCCCGTGACCCGATAAACCCGTTGTATTCAAATGCCCAACTGATGCGCCGGTTGAAGTCCCAGTTGAAGCCGGCCAGAAGGGTCCAGTTATCCCCGGATTCGTGGTCAATGCTGTAGTCGATATTGAGATCGGAGTCCGGCACATTGAAGGTGCCGGTTATCGTTGAACATACCCTTCTCCTTATAAGTCGAGTGCAAATGTCACTGTAATCCTTTATCATCACTTGATATTTAATTGCTCCACGGTTCAGTCTCGGCAAGGACTGCTTCTCGTTTAAAAGCTGACGTTTAGCCGTGCACCAATGATCGTGGAATTATCGATAGATTGGAATGCACTTTGATTCCACTGTGCATCGAGGGTCAGAAAAGCCCACCCGAAGAGAGAAATGTCGTAATAGACTTCAAGGCCCATGGTGGAATTTTCGAACTCGAGAAAAATACGATCCAGATCCTGCAGATCGTTATAGAAATAGCCCAAACCCCAGGTGTCGGCATCACGTCCCGGAATCGTTCCGCGGCCGGAGAGGCCGATGGAAAAGGACCAGCTGATGGGATTCGTGTCTTCGTCCGCGATGCCGACCTGGGCGAACAGACCCACTCCCTCGAGATCCTGTCGGCCGTTGCCAGGATCCACTGCATCGGAATTGTTTTCAACGTAAATGTACTGCCAGCCGTTCCAGGTGAGGGCCCACGCCTCTGACTTGGTTTCCCTGGAAACCCCACCATTGCCCGGATCTATGTTGAGGCCGCGGATCTTGGCGAAATCGGCGTCAAAGCCATAGTAGACACTGATGGACCCGCCGCCTGGCAACTTGTTCAAATTGGCTCGATAGTTGGCGGTGGTCGCCCAGGTTGTGCCATCTCCGATGTCGTCGAAACCGGAGGTGGTCGAGGCGTCCTTAAGGTTCATTAACGTAGTCATAACACTCCAACTCGGACTCGGCATCCAGATGGCACTCACAGCGAGAGTGCTGTAAGGTGCGAGCTGCGCAACTGCGGCGGGGAAGCTGAGTTGGAAATTCATGAACTGGCTGCGCCCTTCGCCGCCCATGAACTCGTTGGTGGTGGCCAAGGTCGTGATCTTACCAGCTAAAAGGCCAAACTGATCGGACAGGAATTGAAGCCAGTTAAGCTCGGTGATCGTGAAGTTGATATCCTCATCGACGTCCGAACTAAAGGGGAAAGCGGAATACATGTTGACGGGTAGCAAGACTCCTGAGTTGCCGTTCACTGTGTCACCAAAGCGTGACTGGCCCCGAACCTTGACCAATGCGCCAGGAACGAGGCCCATGCGCATGAGATCGAGAGTGAGGCGGTAGTCCAGGTTTGTCGAATTTGCAGAGCCTTCATCGAAACCGCCGTCAATGATGTCTTGGTAGGTTTGATACCAGTCGAATTCCATCGTTACCCCGCGGTCTGCCCAGTTCTGCCGCACGCCTCCCCAGTCTCCGGTTAGTTTTGCGCGGGCCCCTATCTCTCCCGAGTAATCTGGAACCGGCAGAATTCCCTGATCTGCCGTGGATGCTGCCGGGTCATCCGCAAAACAAACCACCCCGGTCATGGCTAAAATGAGCAGGGCGGTCAACATATAAACGAAACACCTGACATTTGTTTTAAGAATCATTGTACCCCCTATGCCGAAATCATCAATTGAGTCGAGCAAGCCGGCCGTTGAAGTGCTTGGTTATAATCTGCTTTGAATACCTTTCCCCATGTATCCACAATTTAGTAGAACACGATGCTTTAGCGGCGGGGTGTTAACCCCGCCCGCTGAAAACTGTTGTAGTTGACATATGACTGCAAATGGGTCCCCGTCATTTTGGCGGCTTGTAAGGATCCTTGGCGCCGCTCGGTATTGGCGGATATTTCTTTAGCGAGACGGCATGCTCTACCAGCTGCGGCAGAGCGGCTTTTGGCACCCAAGTATGCGGAAAGAGGACGTTGTCCTTCTCCTGGGGATCATTCATGAGATTATATGCGCGCGGCATCGTATACTCCCGAAGCACGCCGTTCCAGCCGCTCTGCTCTTTGAAATGCAACTTCCAGTCTCGCCATTTCACCCCGAAGATATCGTTACCCATGTAAACTATGAATCCTTCACGACCCGATTTCTTCTTTTTTCCCAGCAGGAACTCGGAAATATCTACACCATCGATAACGCGATCCTTGGGAACCTCGCCGCCGGCGATCCTGGCAAGTGTCGGGAAAAGATCCATCTCGTGAACGATCTCATCACTGACACCGCCTGCTGCGATCTTGCCGGGCCAGCGAATGGCAAACGGCACGCGAAGCGCACCTTCGTATCCTGTAAACAGCGATGAGCGCCAAGGCCCCGCGGAACCGTGAAGCGCTGTCTCCACCGTCATAGATGTCTCGCCGAAATCCAGAGCTTCCGGTCCGTTGTCGGCAGTGAATATGAAGATCGTGTTCTTCGCAATTCCAAGGTCATCGATTGCATCGAGCAATTCGCCCACGTAACTGTCAATCTGCATGAGCATGTCGCCCCACGGTCCCTTCCCCGATTTCCCCTTGAAGTCAGGGTGCGGCAGTGCGGGGAAATGAGTCGCGGTGTAAGGAAGGTAAACAAAGAACGGCTTCTTTAGTTTAGCCTGCCGCTTTATGAAGTTGATTGCCCGATCAGTTAGATCACGATCAATCAACGGGCGGTAATCCAGCCTGTAGGGACGTACTTTTTTCGGAACCTCCCCTTTCTTGGATTCCATCACGTATGTTTCTGGTACACCGCTTTCCGCAAAGCCCGGCAAGGAAGAGTATACGGACTCGTCGGTTGAATTGGGAACGCCATACCACTCATCGAATCCCTGGTCGGTGGGAAAGCGACCCTTGGTCCGCCCAAGGTGCCATTTCCCGTACATCCCTGTAGCGTATCCAACGTCAGAAAGCATCTCGGCCATCGTGACTTCCCACTGCACCAACCCATAAACCCCCTCGCCCAGAGGAACCGTTGCGTTACCGCTGCGAATTGCGTAACGGCCCGTCATGATGGCCGAGCGTGAGGGTGTGCACTGGACTTCGACATTGAAGTTTGTCAGCCGGAGGCCTTCGTCTGCCAACGTATCCATTCGTGGTGTTGGCGCACCTCGAATGACACCGCCACCGTTGAACCCGGGCTCTCCCCAGCCGAAGTTGTCCAGAAAGACAAGCACGATGTTAGGTTTGTCCTGGGCCATTACCTGCGGCGGAAGGCACACTATAATGCAGGTTAGTAGAATTAAACATAGGCGATAGTTTACTCTGTTCATTGCCACCTCCTATTCGTGTTTCTAAACTAACTATGCTTTTTTTCGATCCAAGTGTTTTGGAACCTCGCAATAATTGATTAGTGGTCACCGCTCCGTTTGGCTGGGGGTTACCACAATCTGGTTTTTGGTATAAGGCTGCGGTTTCCGGGTCAGACCAAACAATAGAAATATCCCAGCATCGATGATGCAGAAATGAATCAATGGCTCACGCAATATCTTTGCGATTCTTTTCATCGATGCCTTCTATCCTTTACGATCCCGGCGTGTACCAGATCGGGCTCGTGTAGGCGCGTTCCTGGTGGGTCAATTTCGCCTCCTTGGGAATCTTAGCGCCCAGGCGAACCTTGTCATACAATACCCACCGCGGAGTCGGGATTTCGATAACTCGGGCATAGTAGAAGGCTTTTTCTTTGGGATCGAAATCCGGGTCGGTCCAGATTGTGGCGAGTTCGGAGGCGCCGATGGTGTTGGTCCAGTTCGCAGCCTCAATGTCCACGGTGTTGCCGACCGGTGCTTTACAGCGTCCGTCTTTGTCGATTGTACGATCGCCCGACACCGCCACATCGTAAATGCGCTCATGGGTCTTGCCTTTTTCATCGAGCCAACCTTTGATGATCTGTATCCGGTCGAGATTGGCACCAATTGGATCACGCAAAGCAAAGACCATGAAGGTCGGTGCCTTGCCTTTGGGCGCCCTGGTCAGATCGCCACCCATGGGCACCCCCTTCTCGTAGCCGATAAAAGCCGGGGTGCGGCTGCGCAGGTCATTGTCGGTGAACTCCCAGCCACCGAAGAAACGCACCGGGATGCGCGGACCGGTGGTGGCGTAGGTCTCTTTACGCTTCATGGCATCGAAGATCGCTGCGCGGGTATTCTCGGTCGCCCAGACCCCCTGATAACCAGAAGCGACGATCGTATAGCCTTCAATGGCGGCAAGTTTTGATTTGATGAAGGGGTGCGAAACTCGCGTTGGTGAGGGCTCAACGCTAACCGACTTGCTGAAGAAGTTCTCTTCCTCGGCCGTTGCCAGGCCGGTGTGGCTGTCAGTGGCGCCGACCATGCCGAATTTGAAGGGGTTGGTCCCGAACTTCTTTTCAAGTTTGAGACCTATTTTCAGACCCTCGCGTGCATATTCGCCCTTGAGCATTTCAGGCTTTTTCAGTTCAGTCAGGTCGAGATTTCCCTTGTCCCAGTTCTCGTAATCAGCAAACTCATCGTTGGGAGAAAGGTAAGGATGGGCTTCGCCGTCACCCTTCATCTGGGTCATTTCGTACAGAGGTTCCCATTTGGCGCGCTGCTCAACATAGTTCTTGTCGACCTTTTTGCCAAAATAAGTCTTGTCTTCCGGGAACATCCAGCCGTTGGAGAGGTTGCCGTTGTGAGCCAGGGCCAGGGCCTGGCCATGGGTCTTGTTCTCGTAGTCGGCCAGCCACTTGTAAAGATCCAAGGGGTCCTGGGTGCCGTACGGCGGCTGGGTGGTCAACGGGACGACCTGTTTGGCGCGCATGCCGTCGTCTCGCAGAATCACGTTGCGGTGCAGGTTGAAGCCCTTGGGAACCGAGGTCCACTCGTAGCCGATAAGGGCGGTGAAGCGTCCCGGCTCATTGAAGTGGTCGGCAGCGTCGACGATCCGGTCCCAAACGCCGTTGGTGACCGGCGACCCCGGGGAATAGTCTTTCAGAATTTGGGGGGGAAGCGTCATCTGGGCGAAGTTGGTGATCAGGTCGAAAGCGGCCTTGCCGGCAGCTTCGCCCCCCTTGGCAAATCCCTCAGCCCATTGTTTGCCCTTGGGATCGGCCATGATGTTGCGCGCGCCGCGTTGGATGTCGGTGGCGAGGCCCATCGCGTCGGTGTGGTCGGTGACCGCCAGCCAGTCGAGTGGGCGCCCCAGTTTGACCGGCTGACCGGTCGAAGACTTTATTTCTTCGCCTCGCGCGAAGCGATAGGCGTCCTCCGGGCCAAGGATGTTGCCAAACACCCCGGCATCGAGCGACAGCCCGGTGTGCAGATGCGTCTCGCCCCAGAAGACCCTGCTCGGGAAGGAGCGTTTGGCATAAGGTGAATAGGCCTTGCCGGGATAAAGCCCCCTGATGACTTTGGGGTCGGGACTTCCGATGTCCTGGGCCAGGGCCGGAGTCGATAAACCTATGAAGACTAATGAAAAAATCACAGCAATAATTGATTGGATACCTTTTTTCATTTTAAATCTCCTTTTTTTAGTTCATAAAGTTACTTTATTTCGTTTCATTAATTATTTGAGTCGTTTTTGCTTCGACCTCTTCAGCGACTTTGGAGAGGACCGGATCCTGTGACAGACTTGAAAGCATTTCCGCGGGTCGAATCATGCCGATCCTGGTCTTGCCGCCTTCGGTAAATACGGAGATTCGGCATGGCAATACCATGTTCAAGCGCATATCTGTAGAAAGGACTTTAGCAGCCTGCATCGGGTTACATATCTCGAAGATTTTACACTGCTCATCAAAAGCAACACCCTTGCTGCGTAATGTTGAGCCAAGATCATGAATATGAAGAACCCCAAAACCGTGTCGGGATACGGTGGCGCTTAGATCTGCCGTTGCCTGATCAAACGATTTTTCCGTTTCAATGACGTAGTACATATTCTATCTCCTCCCCAGGTCAGTTGATGCCATCGATATCGTTCCATCTCCAGGTTTTATTTAAGATTGTCTTACCTTTTTCACTTTTCACTTATATTACGGTGTATACCAAATCGGGCTCGTATACGCGCGTTCCTGGGTTGACACGGGTGCTCCTTCTGGGATCGGTACGCCGAACCTGAACGCATCAATCGTGGTCCAGCGCGGTGTCGGGATTTCGATCACGCGGGCGTAGTACAACGCTTTCTGGTTGGGATCAAAATCCGGATCTTTCCAAACCACACCGAGTTCCGAGTCACCGATGGTATTGGTAAAGCTCGCCGTCTTTGCGTCGACTGTATTGCCGACCGGTGTCTTGCAGCGGCCGTCTTTTCCGATCTTGCGGCCGTCTGACACTGCAACGTCATAGATTTGCTCGTGGGTCTTGCCTTTTTCATCGAGCCAACCTTTGATGATCTGTATCCGGTCGAGATTACCTCCGGTGGTGTCACGCAATGCATAGACCATAAACGTCGGTGCCTTGCCTTTGGGCACCTTGGTCAGATCGCCACCCATGGGCACGCCTTTCTGGTATCCTGCAAAGGCCGGTTCCCGGCTCATAAGGTCGGCCGGTGTGTAATCCCAGCCGCCGAAGAACCGTACACGAATACGACTGCCGGTCGTGCCGTAGACCTCTTTCCGCTTCATGGCATCAAAGATGGCTTCACGTGTATTTTCTTTGGCCCAGACGCCACCCAACCCGGAGGCTACCTGACCCCAGCTCATCATCTTACCTCTGGTGCTCTGCATGAAAAGATGATTCATTCGATTGGGATCGGGCTCATAACCGGAATGCTTCCCAAAGAAGTTGTCTTCCTGGGCCGTTGCGAGACCGGTGTGGCTGTCAGTGGCGCCCATGAATCCCATCTTGTAGGGATTTGTCCCGAACTTTTTCTCAAGGACTAATCCATTTTTCAGTGCTTCACGCGCGTATTCTCTTGCCAGCATATGGTCTTCCTTGGCGATCACCATGTTGCCGGGAACGATGTTGCCGAAATCCCATGTTTCATAATCGGCAAATTCATCATTTGGTGACAAAAGCGGGTGGGCTTCCCCGTCTCCCTTGATCTGCGTTATTTCATACAGCGGTTCCCATTTGATCCGCTCTTTGACATAGAACGCATCAAGCTTTCGACCGGTGTATTGGGCGTCAACCGGAAACATGAGGCCGTTTGACACATTCCCGTTGTGTGCCAAGGCAAGGACATCTCCGCCGCTCTTTTCTTCATACTGCGCCATCCACTTCCAGAGATCCATGGGGTCCGGGCTGCCGTATGGCGGTGTTGTGGTATACGGCATCACCTGCAACGCTTTATCTCCCCCGTCACGGTAGATAACATTTCTATGCAGATTGTTGCCTTCTAATGTGGATGTCCATTCATAGCCGATAAGGGCCGTGAAGCGCCCCGGATCGTTATACTCCTCAGCTGCTTTGACGATCCTCTCCCATGTTGATTTGTAACCCTCTGAATTTGGACCGTAATAAATTTCTTTGGGGAATGTCTTTGTGACCATAAGGGCCTTGATGATCTCATAGGCAATCTTGGCCTTTTCCTCCTTGTTTGCTTTTTTGAGGCGGTCATGCCAGTCTTTCCCCTCGGGCGTTGCCAGGATGTCCGGCCTACCGGCTATCAAGTCAACGATGAAGCCCATGTTGTCTGTATGGTCGGTGACAGCCAGCCAATCCAGGGGTCTCGAAAGTTTGACAGGTATGCCATAAGATGACACAACCTCTTCGCCTCTGGCGAAGCGGTAGGCATCTTCCGGCAGCAAAATACAACCAGCCGTACCGGCATCAAAAGAAAATCCGGTATGGAGATGGGAGTCACCCCATAGCAGTTCGTTCGGAAAATCACGCTTGGCATAGGGTGAGTAGGACTTTCCTTTATACTTCTCAGAGAGCATTTTTTCTTGGTCTTCCGGTATAGGCGCATCTTGTGCATATTGTGCATACGAATGGACTGCAAACATGCCCAGAATGCCGACTGCAATCAAAAAGACGGTAAATTTTATTTTCATTTTCTCCTCCAGTGATTGAACAAAAAATTAAAAATTGTGGAATACTTCCTTATTTCATAAGCTTTTTCTTTTTCCTTCATTTTTCACTTTTCACTTATTTTCACCCCATTCCCCGATACGTCCAACCCAGCATCAACAAACCGATGGCCGTAATCCAGCTACCGGCGACCCGCACCGTAATCCTTGCCCAATGTTTCCTCATAGAAACCACCAGGGCGGAAATAAGGGCCACCAGGACAAAGACCGCCACGGAAATGCCAAACAGCGCCAGAAAGCCCCCGCCGGCACGGGCCGCCATGGCCGTGCCGTTAAAAAACCCATGCAAAAAACCGAAACCAAAGGTCAGTATTAAAATCAGCAGCAAAGGCGGTCTGCGGTCCAACGCAACCAGAGCGCCGGTGAGCAGAAATGACAGGATGCTGAAAAGCGGCAAGAAAATCTCCTGCTTCATTCCGAGCCCGAACAATCCACCCAGAAGCCAGATGGGCGGCAGGAGAAAGAGAACATTCCGGCCGGCCCGGGCACCGGAAAGCCCGGCCAGTAGGGCCAGGGCCAGGGCGGTCAACAGGTCATCCGGCGACATGGCCAGATGGGAGATACCGTCGTAGATGGGGCCAAGCCCGGTATTGACAAGATGCGCCTGGGAAATAGACGGCCAAAGCAGGACGGCCAGTGCGGCGGCAATGCCTTGGATTTTCTGTTTGCTTTTGGTTATCGATTGACGATTCATGTCAAGGCCCTCACAAGAAAATAGATTCCACCCCCACAGACGATGGAACCGGCGCCGCGTAAAGCCAGCCTGCCGACCTGCCAGCGGTGAATAAGACCGATGGCAATGCCCACTGCATGCAGACAGCCGGTGGCAGCAACAAATCCAATACTGTAAAGCAGTCCGCTCTGCCCCGCCGGCAGTTCGGTTCCATGGGCATGTCCGTGAAAGATGGCAAAAAAAGCCACAATAACCATTGCCAGATAAATCTTTAATCTGGCCTCGGCAAGCACCATGAGGCCAAGGACAATCGCAGATACAGCAATGCCAACTTCCACACCGGGCAACGGGATTCCCAAGAGGCCCAGGCAGCCGCCCCCTGCCATCATCATCGGGAAAACAACCGGCAAGAGCCATAGTGCCGGATTGCCTAACTGCGCCCCCCAAAGACCGACAGCCAACATGGCGATAACATGATCAAGCCCTGATATTGGATGCTGAAGGCCTGTAACAAAGCCCCCTGCTTCACCGCTGCCCACATGGGCCCAGGCGTAAAGGGGCCAAAGTATGGTAACCACAATTATCCAGAAATGAAGCGCGACAGTGTTTTTGTTGTAAGATTTCATAACAAACCTCCAATAAGGATTACGCTTCTTTCAATGGTCCAGAAAGCACCGAGGGAACCCACCGTATAGCCGGGCGCCAAACGCGCCAATCGGGGCCAATGAACTTCGAGAACACGAAAAGATCGTTCCAGCAAAATGACAAGCATTACAAAGGCGATCTGACCGATCTCCACACTGATATTGAACAACAACAGGGCCAAAGGGATCTCAGCCGCTCGCAATCCCATGTTCGTCAAACCCGTGGCAAAGCCAAACCCGTGCAGAAGCCCGAATGCAAACGCAACCACCCAGGGATGCCTTATGGTCAGACTGGTTTCGCCTCTCCATGACCGGACGATTTCAGGTCCAAGAAACAATATGGAAAGGGCAATGGCTACATTTAAGGGTAGCAGCGGCACACTGGCATATCCAAGGGTAGCAACACACAGGGTTATGGAGTGTGCCAGTGTAAATGACGTAATGGTCTTTATCAGCATCCAGCGGCTTTGTACGATCAGGAGCAGCCCGAGTACGAAAAGCAGGTGATCTATACCCATGAGAATGTGCTGTATTCCCAGTTGAACATAGGTAATAATCCGCTCGGTTTTTGACGGGACACCTCCTACAATAGCAGAAGGAGAGGCCGGACGAAGAAGATGGGTTTCCTCATCGCCTTCTTGGTAATAGATACGGACCAGGACGTCTGTCTGGGTTGATGACAGACCATCAATCAGGATTTTTTCTCCTGCCAATCCGCCTTCGTTGCTGGCTACCATCCAACGCTCAACGGCACCTGTGGGCAGCAGCTGAACAACCGGTTCCGTGAGGTTGCGTAAGTGTGAAGGCAACCGAGGATAGATATTCATCGGCCTGCTGCCGACGTACGGTCTTTTCCACAAGATGCTGAACTTGCCGGAACTCTGTTCGTTAATCTCCAGATAGGCAGGCTGCAGCCTATGGGCATCGACAGTTACAGTGAGTGAAGTGAGTAATAATGTGGCAATAAAAATTATATCAAAAATTCGCTTCATGATGTTTTCCTGTCTGATACTACTGTTTTTGCCATACTGGTTTGCTTCGGCACATCTTCAATAACGATCTCATAACGCGCTTTAAACTTTTCATAGATCTCTTTGTTGATCTTCTGCCTCTGCTCGAACATAAAGTCCGTGCGTACTTTATCAATGACAGAAGCAAGCTCCGGCATGCGGGCGTCTATCTTTTCACTGATTCGTACAAGGTGAAAGCCATAACCGGACGCTACCGGCCCTTGCCAGGTATTTGTCTCCAACGTAAAAAGCTGCTCTGCAAAACCTGATCCGAATGAACGCGCAACTTCTGAAGGTGTTTCCTTAACAAAATCATATTCCATCATAAAACTGTCCCCGCGTTCAGGCGCCCGCGGCACATCCAGCTCAGTCAGTACACGCTTTGAATCCTCAAGAGCCCTTGCCCCGCGCTTGTCAATACTGAAATAGATGTGTGTAAATGAAATTTGGGCAGGCAGTCTATATTTCTCCTGATTTTCGAGGAAGTATTTGTTCAGTGCGGATTCATCAGGTTGGTCGAGTTCTGCAAGGTCATTTGATAAAAACTCCATCTTCTGCATCAACCTGCGTCGGATGATCGTATCATCCTGATCGAGACCCAGTGCCAGCGCCTCGCGATAGTAGACCTCTTCTTTAATAAAGGCTTCGATCAGACCCTGTAATTCGATCTCCGTAGGCGGCCGATTCATTCTTTTTGACCAGGCATCACTCAAGCGCTCAGTTTCAGCGCTTGACACAACGATCTTATTCCCGCCCACAGCGGCCTCCTCTTTGTTTGCTATCGAGAAGACAGCAAAGATCACGACTCCGATAACGAGAAAATGTAAAAGCGGTTCTTTGTACCATTTTTTCATTTAGCACTCCTTTGGGAAGGTTTTTGTTGTGACTTTGTATCCATCGACTCCACTCTTGACCTGGCGGCCTTGATTGCCTCCATCCCCGAGGTAAATGATACCGCATGAATTTCTATGGTCGGTTTGTTTTTTAACAAATGAAAGGTCCCCATAAAGGTACCGAATCGATCGCTGCACCAATAGGCATCCAGTCCTGACTGATTCTCCCACGTCTGTACAACGATAAAGCGGTTCTCGCCCTCTAAATCCTGGCCAAAGTTATGGGTTAGGCAGCCTGGTTCCCGGGATGCCGTTGAAAGGATCACCGGGGCGGTCTGAAGAAACTCCTTGCGCTTTACAACAAGTACCTCCATTCTAAAAATAACGATAATCATAGTGCCCTCATGTCTTGAAATGTGAATGAAAAATCACCAATGTGTCCGATTCAGGGTGGAATAGTTTTGCGGCAGTATAGAAATTTTATAGCAATTCATGTGCCAGGAAGTTAGTTGAGGGGAGGTGCGGATATAACCTTTTGATTATATGACCAAATAGTATTTTTAAATGTATGTGGGGAGGGAAGGTTATGAATGAGTTTTCCACGGAAAACCGCTGATTTCCACGGTTTCCCGTGGCCTTATGGTCCGTAAAATACCGTGGGAACGGGTCTGTCGAGACAAATGGCGTATTGAACAAACGCGGCGAAAAACACCTCAACTTCGATGATGTCAAATGGGCGCATTGCAGCTTTTCACTTCATGGGATGGCGGATCCCCAGTTTTTTTATGCGATCCCGAAGGGTACTGGGGGCGAGCCCAAGTACACCTGCAGCCCCATTTACGCCCTCGATCTTCCAGCCGGTATTTTCAAGGGTGTTGAGAATTTGCGTTCTTTCCACTTCAGTCAGAGTTTCTTTCAATTTGGCCCTGGATCTTACTTTGGCGGAGATGACAAGATTGTCGGTCAGCTTCAATATTGAACCCTTGGAAGTGATCACGGCCCTTTCGATCACATTTTCCAGCTCGCGGACATTGCCGGGCCAGTCATAGGCCTGCAAATGCCTGATTAGCTCTTTGGGAATGGAGGTGATGTTTTTGTCCATTTTGCGGTTGAACATGTCTACAAACCATTTAACCAGCAGCGGGATATCCTCTTTGCGATTTCTTAAGGGTGGCACGGTGAAGGGAAACACATTGATACGGTAAAACAGATCCCGGCGGAACCGACCGTGATTAACTTCGTCCTCGAGATCGCGATTGGACGCTGCAATGATGCGCACATCCACGCTTAAGGTTTTGGAGCTTCCTAAAGGCTCGAATTCGCCGTCCTGCAACACCTGAAGCAATTTGGATTGAAGCTCAAGGGGAATTTCGCTGATCTCATCCAGAAAGAGCGTCGCACCGTCAGCCATTTGGAAACGGCCCACACGCCGGAAATCAGCACCGGTATAGGCCCCTTTTTCGTGCCCGAACAACTCGCTTTCAATCACGGAAGCAGGCAAAGCGGCACAATTGAGTTTTAGCAAGGCACGCTTGTTCCGAGAACTGAGATTGTGAATGGCTCGGGCGATGAGTTCCTTTCCGGTTCCGGTCTCTCCCATGATCAGAATAGGGACGTCGGTGGGTGCCACTTCCGCCACCCGATAAAGCACATACTTGAGAGC
>Ga0102959_1000277_pt1 | contig 15646 bp, 15 predicted proteins | sample SalPonF2_B_D2_MG_FD_84520 | JGI IMG/M metagenome (GOLD analysis project Ga0102959, IMG submission 84520) | Salt pond soil microbial communities from South San Francisco under conditions of wetland restoration - Salt Pond MetaG SF2_B_D2_MG ...
CGGTCAGCACCAGGATCCCTCGAGCGCCGACGCTGGCGGCCGCTTCCAGATCCGTTGCGGCATCGCCGACAACAGGAATGCTCGCAAGCGGAACACCATAATACTCCGCGATCTCAAGCAACATCCCGCCCCGCGGCTTGCGGCAGTCGCAGCTCCGTTCCGGTCGGTGCGGGCACAGCCATATTTTGTCGATTCGACCACTTGCCCGCTCGATACGTTCGCACATTTTTTGGTGGATGAGATCGATCTCATCGCGGCTGACCAGACCGCGACCGATACATGACTGGTTGGTCGCGACGCAGACGGTGAAACCATTGCGGCCGAGTGCAGCAATCGCGTCGGGACTACCCTCAATCGGGATCCAGTCGCGCGCGCTCAGGACGTATGTATCCGGCGCCTGGTTGATCACGCCATCGCGGTCGAGCACCACCAGGCGGCCGGCTTGCGCGGTCACCGCAGTGGCCTCAGACGTTAATCGCCGAAAGATCCGCGACGCGCAAAAATGACTCGCGCATACGGGCCAGTAAAGCGAGTCGATTGCGGCGTACAGCGGGGTCTTCCGTCATTACCATTACGGCATCGAAAAACGCATCGACCGGGGCGCGAAGCCGCGCCAGATGACTGAGTGCGTCGGTGTAGTTCCGCGATGTCAAAAGCGGCTCCACAACGCTCTCCGCCGCAACCAGTTCCTCGTAAAGCTGCTTTTCCTCGGCATCCTGGAAGATCGTCGGGTCCGGTTGCGCCGGAATCGCTTGGTCCTCGGCTTTGCGCAGGATATTGGCAACGCGCTTGTTCGCAGCAGCCAGAGTTTGAGCTTGTTCCAGCGTCATGAAATTCATGACCGCGGCAAGGCGCCGATCGAAATCCAGCGGCGAGGCCGGTTTGCGTAACAGCACGGCGTCAAAAATCTCCGGGTGGGATTCGAGTGTGCCGGAATCGCTGTAATACGCGCGAAGGCGCTCCATCGTGTAGCCGTAGACGTCCTCCGCCAACGAATCGCCTACCTTATTCACCGGCTGCAGATGAACCGCTACCTCGATCAGATCGCGTAATGGAAGATCGAGCTGGTCCTCTATCAGGATTCGTAGCAGGCCCACCGCCGCGCGCCTTAGCCCGAATGGGTCGCGTGTCCCGGTGGGCCGTTTACCAATCGCGAAGATTCCGCAAAGCGTGTCGAGCTTGTCGGCTACTGCGACCGCCTGTCCGACTCCACCCGTCGGCAGCCGGTCGCCGGCGAATCGCGGCAGATAATGCTCCTCGAGTGCGGCGCCTACCTCTTCCGGCTCGCCATCGTGGGCGGCGTAGTAGCGCCCCATAACGCCCTGCAATTCGGGAAACTCACCTACCATTGCGGTAACCAGATCGCACTTTGCGAGCAGCGCCGCGCGTGCCACATGTTCCGCGTCTGCCTCGTTGGCATTTGCCACTTCGGCAGCCAGCACAGCAACGCGCTGGCTCTTGTCGTGGATCGTTCCGAGCTTGGCCTCGAAAACGATACCCTTGAGTGCCTCGACGCGATCGGCAAGTCTTTTCTTTCGATCGTTGTCCCAGAAAAATCGCGCATCTGCGAGCCGCGGCCGGATCACTCTCTCGTTACCGGCGCGAACCCGCCCGGGTTCGCTGCTCTCGAGGTTACTGATCGTCACGAAAGCCGGTTGCAGGCGTCCGTCCTGTGCGAGAACCGGGAAGTAACGTTGATGGTTCTGCAATGTCGCAATCAGCACTTCGCGTGGCAGTTGCAGAAAATCGGCATCGAAATTTCCGACCAGAGCGACCGGCCACTCCACCAGCGCAGTAACCTCATCGAGTAGTGCCGGCTCGAGATGTGCGCTGCCTCCCGCCTCGCGGGCGGCCGCAATGGCCTGTGCTTCAATCCGGTCGCGGCGATCCGCGAAGCCCGGAATGACGTAACCCTTGTCGGCCAGCGCAGCTGGGTAATCGGCCGCTTCTGACAGGGTTATTGGGCCGGGCGCGTGGAAACGGTGGCCGAACGTCGTGCGCCCGGACGCGACCCCGAACTGCGTCGTCTCCACCACATCGGTGCCGAGGAGCATAACCAGCCAGTGAACCGGGCGTACGAATTCGGCATCGCCGCTGCCCCAGCGCATGCGCCGTGCCACCGGCAACTGGGCGAGGCTGCGCGCGACCAGGTCCGGCATCAGTTCTGTGCAGGCAAGCCCGGGTTCTTCGCCCTCGTAGGACAACCACTCGCCTTTGGCGCCGCTGGTTGTTCCAAGTGCGCCGACGTCAACGCCGCACTTGCTCGCAAAGGCCTCCGCCGCCTTGGTCGGATTGCCGTCGGCGTCGAACGCAATTTTTAGCGGTGGCCCGCGAAGCTCGAGTTTTCGCGCCGGTTGCCGGGTCGCCAAGGCGTCGATCCTGACAGCCAGTCTGCGTGGCGTAGCAAACGAGTGAACCGGGCCGTGATCGAGTCCGGTACGCGCTATTTCGCTAACCAGAGATTGTTCGAACGCTGCCGACAGGCGCTTGAGGTCTTTTGGCGGCAGCTCTTCCGTGCCGATTTCAACCAGGAAATCGCGCTGCTCAGCCATTTGCAGCCACCGCCTTCTGCGCCAGCATCGGGAATCCCAGCGCTTCGCGCCGCTGGTAATAATTCTGGGCGACGGCGCGCGCGAGGTTGCGAACCCTCAAGATAAAACGCTGGCGCTCGGTGACCGAGATCGCGTGTCGCGCGTCGAGCAGGTTGAACGCATGCGAGGCTTCCAGCACCCGCTCATAGGCCGGCAGCGGCAGACTTGCCTCCAGCAGGTTCGCGCAGGCCGTCTCGCAATGGTCGAATTGGCGAAACAGAAAGTCGATGTCAGCATGCTCGAAATTGAAAGCCGACATTTCCACTTCGTTCTGGTGATACACGTCGCCGTAAGTGACTCTTCCCTGCGGACCGTCGGTCCAGACCAGATCGAAAACGCTTTCAACGCCCTGCAGATACATCGCGATGCGCTCCAGACCGTAGGTGATTTCGCCGGTTACCGGACGACAATCCAGACCGCCAACCTGCTGGAAATAGGTGAACTGGGTGACTTCCATGCCGTTCAGCCAGACTTCCCAGCCAAGGCCCCATGCTCCCAGCGTTGGCGATTCCCAGTTGTCCTCGACGAAGCGTATGTCGTGAACAAGCGGGTCGATGCCGACCGATTGCAGGGATTGCAAATACAGGTTCTGAATGTCGAGCGGCGACGGTTTGATGATCACCTGAAATTGATAGTAGTGCTGCAATCGAAACGGGTTGTCACCGTAGCGGCCATCGGTCGGACGGCGACTGGGTTGCACGTAGGCGGCGCTCCAGGGTTCCGGCCCGATCGCACGCAGAAACGTCGCGGGATGGAATGTCCCTGCACCCATCTCCATGTCATAGGGCTGCAGAATCACGCAGCCCTGCTCGGCCCAGTAGCGTTGCAGAGCGAAAATCAAATCCTGAAATGTCAGCGGAGAACCCACGTCCAGGCTCCAGTGCGAAGCAGCGCGCAAGTATAGCTACAGTATGCTTGCGCTGCAGCAATGCGCTATCTTGGCGCATAAATTCCCAAAGCGCACAATAATGATGCGCTGAATATTGCGTTGCGCCGAAATAGTGCGCTAAGCTGCTGATTTTGCGCTGCAGCAATTGTGGCACGAAACCTGCACTTCGTTAGGACCGGATGTTGCGGCGGTCTCCCGCCCGCAACCGATTTCGCACCAAAGCCATCTGACTGGAGGAGCTTCGATGAATCCCGCTGAAGTAATCAGCTTATTAAAGGAAAAGGACGTCAAATTCGTGGATTTCCGTTTCACGGATACGAAGGGCAAAGAGCAGCATGTGACCGTGCCCGCACACACGATCGACGACGACGTCTTCGAGGACGGAAAAATGTTCGATGGCTCGTCAATCGCCGGATGGAAGGGCATCCAGGAGTCAGACATGATCCTGTTGCCCGATGCGGTCAGCACGGTCCTCGATCCGTTCGCGGAAGACACCACGGTCAATATTCGCTGCGACGTCATCGAACCCTCCACGATGCAGGGCTACGTCCGCGATCCGCGTTCACTCGGGAAACGCGCCGAGGCATACCTGAAGTCGACCGGCATTGCCGATACCGCATATTTCGGTCCTGAGAACGAGTTCTTCGTATTTGACGATGTACGGTTCGGCTCCGAGATGAGCGGTGCCCATTACGAGATCGATTCAGCGGAAGCCGGCTGGAACTCGAAGAAAGTCTATCCGGACGGCAACTTCGGCCACCGCCCGGGTGTGAAAGGGGGCTATTTCCCGGTTCCGCCGGTCGACTCTCTGCACGACGTTCGTTCGGCGATGTGTCTGGCGCTCGAAGAAATGGGCATCGAAACCGAGGTTCATCATCACGAGGTGGCAACCGCCGGCCAGTGCGAAATCGGTGTGGCGTTCAATTCGCTGGTAACCAAGGCCGACGAAGTCCAGATACTGAAATACGTGGTTCACAACGTCGCCCATGGTTTTGGCAAGACCGCGACGTTTATGCCGAAACCGGTCGTTGGCGACAACGGCAACGGCATGCACGTGCACCAGTCCCTTGCCAAGGACGGGAAGAATATTTTCAGCGGTGACGGTTACGGCGGTCTGTCCGAAGAAGCATTGTTCTATGTCGGCGGCATCATCAAGCATGCGAAGGTGCTGAATGCATTTACCAACCCGACGACGAACAGTTACAAACGCCTGGTACCGGGATTCGAAGCGCCGGTAATGCTGGCTTATTCGGCCCGCAACCGGTCTGCATCGGTGCGTATTCCGTATATTGCAAACCCGAAAGCGCGGCGCATTGAAATCCGTTTCCCGGATTCGACCGCGAACCCGTATTTCGCGTTTAGTGCGATGCTCCTGGCCGGACTCGACGGCATCCAGAACAAGATCCATCCGGGCGACCCGCTTGATAAGGATCTCTACGATCTCGAGCCGGAAGAAGCGCAGGGCATTCCGACGGTTTGTCATTCACTTGATCAGGCGTTGGATGCGCTCGACAAGGATCGCGATTTCCTGAAGGCCGGGGGCGTCTTTACCGATGACCTTATCGATGGCTATATCAAGTTGAAAATGGAGGAGGTCACAAGGTTGAGAATGACGACCCATCCGGTCGAATTCGAGATGTATTACAGCCTCTGATGCATTTTTTCGCGAATTTTCAACGTTATGTAAACGGCGCCCGGAATTTTCAGGGCGCCGCTTTTGTTTCGCTGCTAAGCTCGCGGTATGCTCAAAGCCATGAAATACATTGTTCTCTGTCTAATGCTTGTGTCGACTTCCGCATTCGCCCAGGAAGCGTGGCGCTGGGTCGACGAACAAGGTGTCGTGCATTTCTCGGATACGCCGCGTCCCGGGGCCGAGCGGGTCGAATTGCAATCCGCTCAGGGCTTCAAACCGCCCCCGGAGGTCAGCGCTTCGGCTGCGGCGCAAGGTGGGGCCGCTGGCACCGCGGAAGGGGAGGCTTTCCAGTACGACACTCTCGAGGTGGTCTCGCCCGCAGAGGAAGAGACCTTGTGGAATATCGGTACCGAACTCTCCGTCAGTATCGCGCTTACGCCATCGCTGCGGCCTGCTCACCGGATCCAGTTGCTGGTCGACGGACAGAGCGTTACCGAGGAACCGGTTCGCGCAACCCAGTTTACGGTCGGTGGAGTTTATCGCGGCACTCACACTGCGGTAGTAGCAATAGTCGATTCCGACGGCGCGACGCTGCAACAAAGCGAACCGGTCACGTTCTTTGTGCGCCAAAGCGTGCAGCAGCCCCCGCGGCCGACGCCGCGAGCGGGTGGCGGTTAGAGCAACTTTTCGCGCCGCCCAATGGTGCGGAAGATAATGCCGGGCCGGCCGGACGCTCACCCGCGCGAATTCTCGATTCTCTTTCCGAGGCAGTAATCGTTCTCGACGGCGATGATCAGATAACGTTTCTTAACGAAGCGGCCGCCGACCTGTTGGGTGCGAGTCTCAACAATGCCTTCGGCAGGCCCTTGTCTGACTTTGTCGAACCCGAGCCGCAGCTGAATCAGGTGATGGCCAGCGTTCGCGCAACCCGCCAGTCCTACACGCTGCGCGACCTGATGTTCCATGTGCGCGAGAAACCTGGAGTTGGGCGCGCGGTGGACTGTCATGTCACTGCCCTGGATACCGACAGCGACGGACCGCTGATGCTCGAGATCCAGGACAACACCCGGCTGGAGCGAATCAACCGCGAGAATGCACTGATGGTGCAGCACGATGTGACGCGAGCCATCATGCGCCAGCTGGCTCACGAGATTCGCAATCCTCTCGGCGGTATCCGCGGTGCGGCGCAATTGCTGGCGCGGCGAATGGCCGAAGAATCCCTGGTCGAATATACCCGCGTGATCATCCGCGAGGCGGATCGTTTAACGGCTTTGCTTGCCACGATGCTTGGACCGGGTACACCGGTCCGGCGTGAATCGCGCAACGTACATGAACTGCTGCAACATGTTTTGCGCCTGGTAGCGGCGGAGTCTCCCGACGGTATCGCAATTCGAACCGACTACGATCCGTCGTTGCCGCGGCTGAAGCTCGATCGCGATATGTTGATCCAGGTTTTTCTGAACCTGGCCCGAAACGCGATCCAGGCGATGGGCACCGATGGTGTCCTGGTCATGCGTACCCGGGTGCTCAACAGTTTCACGATCGGAGGGGTTCGCCACCGTCTCGTTGCAAGCATTGAATTCGAAGACGATGGCCGCGGCGTTCCCGCGGAGTTGGGCGAAAACATTTTTTTTCCGCTTGTCACCAGCAGTGACAGTGGCAGTGGCCTCGGTCTGCCGCTGGCTCAGGAACTGGTCAATCGCCACGGCGGTCTGATCGAGTTCGACAGCCGGCCCGGGCGCACGGTATTTCAAATTCTGTTGCCGATCGATCTTTGATCGGGAATGAGGAACGAGCTGATGCAGGTCTGGATAGCCGATGACGATCAATCTATTCGCTGGGTGCTGGAACAGGCCTGCGACCACGAGGGAATCGGTACCCGTTGTTTCGCCGATGCGACAAGTCTTCTGGGCGCGCTCGCTGATGATCGTCCTGACGTCGTTGTAACCGACATCCGGATGCCGGGTGTCGACGGGCTGGATTTGCTGCACCGCTTGCACGGCAGCGATGCCACGCTGCCAGTGATAGTCATAACCGCCTACTCGGATCTCGACAGTGCGGTGGCGGCTTACCAGGGCGGCGCGTTCGAGTACCTTCCGAAGCCGTTTGACATTGATCACGCGGTCGACCTGATTCGCCGTGCTGCGGAGCAGTGCGACGATGAACTTCCGCAGTCCGGAGTGGGTGGCGGCTTCCCGGGATTGATCGGACGGGCACCGGCGATGCAGGAGGTGTTTCGCTCGATCGGCCGCCTGTCGGGGTCCAGCATGACGGTGCTGATTACCGGAGAGTCGGGAACCGGCAAGGAACTCGTCGCCCAGGCGTTGCATCAGCACAGCCCACGCGCGGCACGCCCTTTTGTGGCCCTGAACACCTCGGCGATCACAGCTGAGTTGCTCGAATCAGAGTTGTTTGGTCACGAGCGCGGTGCGTTCACCGGGGCGGACAGCCGGCGTATCGGCCGGTTCGAGCAAGCCGATGGCGGCACGCTGTTTCTGGACGAAATCGGCGACATGTCGCCGGCGCTGCAGACCCGTTTGCTGCGAGTGCTGGCAGAAGGAGAGTTTTATCGGGTGGGCGGCCAGGTGCCGATTCGTGTCGACACCCGTGTTCTGGCCGCGACGAACCAGCATTTGCCGCGCAAGGTCGAGCGCGGCGAATTTCGCGAGGATCTTTTTCACCGTCTCAACGTAATCCACGTCGAGATGCCACCATTGCGCAAGCGGCGCGAAGATATTCCATTGCTACTCGACCACTATCTGCGCCGGGCGGCCGCCGAAATCGGCGTTACCCAGAAACAGCTGGATGAGACATCACGCGCAAAGCTGTGCGAGTTCGATTGGCCGGGCAATGTCCGTCAACTGGTCAATGCCTGCCGTCGCCTGACCCTGACCGCGCCGGGCCGCGAGGTGCAGGTCGGCGACATCCCTGCCGAATTCGGTGGTAGCGGCGAGAGAGAACTGGTCGATGACAACTGGCCGGCCCAGCTTGCGCGTTGGGCGGACGCCGAACTGTGCGCAGGCAAATCCGAGTTGTTGAAAGAAGCGATGCCGCAGCTGGAGCGGACTCTGATCCGGGTCGCGCTGGATCGTGTCCATGGCAGACGCCAGGAGGCCGCAAAGCTACTCGGCTGGGGCCGCAATACGCTGACCCGCAAGATCCGCGAACTCGGACTTGACTGAGTACGTCCTCGCGCGGATCAGCCGCACCCGGGCTCCATGCCCGGCAGCTGCAGCGAACCGATCAGTTCGCTAATCGACTCCATCGAATTACGCTGCAGATACGCGCTGACCTCGGCGTTGATCCTCGCGCATAACAACGGGTCGTAGAACAGGCCGGTACCGATGCCGACCGTGCTGGCGCCGGCGATCAGGAACTCCAGCGCGTCTTGTGCATTCATGATGCCGCCCTGGCCGATGATCGGCACATTGTGGCTGCGCGCAACCTGATAAACCTGGTGTACTTTCAACAACGCAATCGGCTTTATCGCCGGCCCCGATAACCCGCCCTGTACGTTTCCGATGACCGGCTTGCGCGATTCGCTGTCGATCGCCATACCCATCACGGTGTTTATCACGGCCAGGCCGTCGCTGCCGGCCTCGATGCAGCGGCGCGCGTTTTCCTGGATATCGGTCTGATTGGGTGAGAGTTTGGTGATCAACGGTTTGGTTGTCACCGCACGGCAGGCGGCGACGACACGAGCCGACATTTCGGGATAGTTGCCAAACGCGACGCCGCCTTCCTTGATATTCGGGCAGGAGATGTTGATCTCTATCGCATCGATGGGTGAATCCTCGAACCGCCGTGTGACCTCGACATAGTCCTCGATGGTTGAACCACAGACGTTTGCCAGGAAACGGGTTTCGGAAAAATCCAGCTGCGGCAGTATGTCGTTTATTACGACATCGACCCCCGGATTCTGCAGACCGATGGCATTGAGCATGCCGGCGGGCGTCTCCGCGATGCGGTGCGGCGGATTACCGAGGCGCGGCTCGAGGGTCGTGCCTTTTAGCGCGATAGCGCCGACATCGCGGTTGGAGAAACCCTCGATACGGGTGTACTCCTCGCCGAAACCTACGCATCCGGACAACAGTACGATGGGCGAGGAAAGTTCCACGCCACAAAACCGTTGCCGGAGATTTGCGTGCTGACCTGGGCTCATGCCGGTGCGCCATGTCGGGTGTGGGCGCATATTCTGCTACGCGGCGGGCAGATAATCCATGCCGCCAACGCTCCAGTCGCCGGCGCACTTTCGCCGGCGCTGCGGTCGGAGGTATCTTGACGCTACGGAGTGCAGCGCGATGCCGGGGGCTTTGTGTTCAACCTGATTTTGTTCGAACCGGAAATTCCGCCCAACACCGGCAACGTGATAAGGCTTTGCGCGAATACCGGTATCGGTTTGCACCTGATCGAGCCTCTGGGGTTCGACCTCGACGACAAGCGATTGCGGCGCGCGGGACTCGATTACCGCGAGTACGCCTCCGTTGCCGTCCACCCGGGGCTCGAGGAATGCCTGCAAGATCTCGGTTCGCCGCGCCTGTTCGCATTGTCGACACGTGGCGGCACGCGCTACGACCGGGTCCAATACCGTTTGGGAGACGCTCTGATTCTCGGTCCGGAGACGCGCGGATTGCCGGCCGCGGTTCTGCAGTCCGTGCCGCCCGGACAGCGCCTGAGAATTCCGATGCGCGAAGGCAGCCGCTCGCTCAACCTGTCGAATGCGGCAGCCGTCGTTGCTTTCGAAGCATGGCGCCAGAGCGGTTTCGCCGGCGGCCTCTAGCGCCCGGACTAGCCGAGCGGAAACTCCGGCCGCAGATCGCGCGCCATCAACGCCTCCACGGCTGACGAAGGCGACTGCCCCTCGTAAAGAATGCGATAGATCTGCTCGGTGATTGGCATATCGACACCCTGGCGGTGGGCGACCTGCCATACGGCCCGCGCGGCCTGAATACCCTCGACAACCTGGCCGATTTCGGTCTGCGCCTCGGCAACGCTTTTCCCCGCTGCCAGCATCAGTCCCATGCGCCGGTTGCGCGACAGGTCGTCGGTGCAGGTCAGCACCAGATCGCCCATGCCGGCAAGACCCATAAAAGTCTCACGCTGCGCCCCGAGGGCTACCCCCAGACGCATCATTTCCACGAGTCCGCGATTGATCAGCGCTACGCGGGTGTTGGCGCCAAAGCCGAGTCCGTCGGAAATACCGGCGCCGATGGCCAGCACGTTTTTCACCGCCCCGCCGACCTCGACTCCGCTGATATCGCTCGACGTGTAGGCGCGGAATGCTTCGCTCGACAGCGATTCGGCAAGTTCTCGCGCAAACCCCGTGTCGCTGGATGCGACGGTCATCGCGGTAGGCAGGCCCGCGCCAACCTCTTTGGCAAAGGTCGGCCCCGACAAAACAGCCAGCGGTACATCGGGCCCCAGCACGTCTTCGGCCACCTGGTGCGGCAGTTTTCCTGTTTCGAGTTCGAAACCCTTTGTGGCCCAGGCTATACGTGTCCCGGCTCCGCAGAAGGGTGAGATCTGCTGCAACATCTCGCGAAACGCATGACTCGGAACGACAACCAGAATATCGCGTGCACCCGAAAGGGCCGCGTCGAGGTCGGCCTCGACGACGAGATTCGACGGGAACGGCGCGTCGGGCAAATAGCGTTGGTTCATGCGGGCGTCGGCCATAGCGGCCATTTGCTCCCGGTCCCGGCCCCACAAGACCGTCGGGCGTCCGGCTCGTGAGAACTGGATCGCAAGCGCGGTTCCCCAGGAACCCGCGCCGAGAACCACCATTTTTGTCGCGGCGGAGGCGATGCTCAGGCGCTCCCGGCGGCCGGTCCGATCTCCTCACGCGACTGCTTGTAAAGACGGTCGAAATTGACCGGCTGCAGCAGCAGCGGCGGAAAACCGCCTTTGACCACCATATCCGATACGACTTCACGGGCGTACGGGTAAAGCATGGAGGGGCAGTAGACACCCAGCAACTGTTTGAGTTGCGCGTCGTCGCAGTTTTTGAACGTGAAAAGACCGGCCTGTTCCACCTCCACCAGGTACAGCGTTTTGTCGCCTTCGGCGACTTCCACGTGCACTTTCAGAGTGACCTCGCGCAAATCGCCCTCAATCAGTGTCGTGCTGGTGGAGAAATTCAGGTTCAATTCGGGTTGCCACTTGTTTAGGTCGCTGAAAACCGCCGGCGTACTCGGCGACTCGAACGAGCAGTCCTTCAGGTAGAAACGTTGAAAATGGATCTGTAACCCGGCGTTTTCCTCTGCCGCGGCGCCCTGTTGATCAAGTTCGTTGTCAGCCATATCCAAACCCTTTTTGTGTCATTAACCGTTAGTGCGAAATGCCGATTCGGCGGTTCAGGCGGGTTCCTGCAATATCCGGTCGAGCTCGCCGCTTTGATCGAGTTCGAACAGCTCGTCGCAGCCGCCGATATGGCGACTGCCGACAAATATTTGCGGAACCGTCCGCCTGCCGGTCAGCTCGAGCATTTCGTCGCGCGCGCCGGGCTCCATGTCCACATCGCGAAACCGGGCTTCGACGCCCTTTGACTCGAGCAGGCGCCGTGCCCGGGCGCAATAACCGCACCAATTGCTGTGATAGACCAGTACTCCGGGATGGGCCTCGTTCAAGACTTGCCGCCCTTGCGCTTTTTGTGCCCGCCCTTGTGGCGGGTCTCAAGCGGCAGATTTTCCTGCCGCCACGCGGTCAGACCGCCACGCAAATTAAACACCTGGTCGAACCCGTCGCGGTGCAGGCGGGCCGCGATACGCGAGGACGCCATGCCCGAATCGCAGCAGGTAATCAGGGCCGTCTCGCGGCGCTTTCGCAGGCGTTCGATGCTCTGCTCAATCATGTCCGGCGCCAGGTGTTCGGAGTTAATGATGTGTCCGGCGTCGAATTGTTCGCGATTGCGAGTATCGAGGACCAGCGCGCCCTGATTGATCAGGCGCACCGCGTCGGCCGGGGCAATCTCACTGAAGCCTCGGGAACGAATCCGTATCTCGTAGCCGATGACCATGATCGTCATGAGCACGGCCGCTGCGACGAGCCACGGATGACCGCCGGCAAATTCGATAAAGCCTTCCATTGAATAATTACTGCTGCGAGTGACGAAAAAATGGGGCGGCGATTATAGCAGTAATAGTCATGTCGAGGCGCAGTACACGAACAACTTGAGCCTCGCGTGCAACCGACTAAACTGTGGCGGATCATGAGCACGCGCTTTTTTGCCCCGATCGCCGCCATTCTGCTTGTTGCTGCTTCGAGTGGGCTGCCGGCCGCGGACGAGGAAGCTGAACTCGAGGCACTACGTGGACGCATGACGGACATGCGGCGGGCGCTCGAATCGGATCAGGGCAAGCGCAGCGCAGCGGAAACCGAGTTGCGCAAGGTCGAAACCGATATCGGTGAACGCAACGCCGCACTGCGCCGTCTGCGCGATCAACAGAGTGAAACCGCGAGGCGGATCGGCGAACTGGAACGGGAGCGGGTGGCTGTCGAGGCCCGTATTGGTGTCGAGCGCGACAGCCTTGCGGCCCAGGTTCGCGCGGCCTATGTAACAGGCCGGAACGAGCGCCTGAAATTACTTCTGAATCAACAAGATCCTGCGCATCTGGGGCGAATGGTCGTGTATTACGACTATTTCAATCGGATGCGCCGTGACACGATCGCAAGTGTTTCCGCCGATCTGGCTCGGCTGAATGCCGTGGCGGCGGAACAGGAGACCGAGGCGATGCGGCAGCGGCAGCTGGAGCAACGCCAGTCGCAGGAACTGGTCAAGCTCGAGCAGGCGCGCGCGCGCCGCGCCGAAGTGCTGGTCGCGGTCGACGCGAGTATTCGCGCCAAGGGTGATGCGATCGCTGAGATGGAAACGCAGGCCGCGACCCTCGAGAAACTGGTCGAAGAGCTGCGAGAGGTGTTGCGCGATTTTCCGGTTGAGGCGGACGCGCCGTTTGCTGACGTCAAGGGACAGCTGGCGTGGCCGCTGCGCGGCCGACTTCTCAGGGATTTCGGCCAGCCTCGCGCTCAGGGCCGCCTGAAATGGGACGGTGTACTGGTTGGCGCCGCCCCGGGCACCCAGGTCAAGGCGGTTTACCACGGCCGGGTAGCCTACGCGGACTGGCTGACCGGGCTTGGCCTCCTGGTAATTCTGGAACACGGGGACGGATACCTGACTCTGTACGGCCATAACGAAAGCGTGTTCAAAAGCGTTGGCGAGTGGGTGGCCCCGGGTGAAACAATCGCGGAGGTCGGGGATTCGGGCGGCCAGGCCCAGCCGGCGCTCTATTTCGAGATTCGCAGGGGCAGGCAGCCGCAGAATCCGCATCGCTGGTTCGCCGACGGTCTGGCGCTGCGCTGAGTCCGTTTTACCTAACGTCCCGGCGACCTGCCAATATCCGGACCATATGCTATCTTGGGACTGTAAGGTGCCTCGGAGGAGACCTTGAGCTTACGCGTACGCAGCTTGCTTGCACTGACTATCGGAACGATTCTGGGCCTGAGTCTCTCGCTCGGCTCCGTGGTGTTTGCCGATCGGCAAACCGAGGCGGAGCAGTCGGAAAACCTGCTTCCGGTGGAGCAGGTGCGACTTCTGGTCGAGGTGTTGGAGCGGGTCAAGGCGGATTATGTCGATGACGTGACCGACGAGCAGCTTATCGAAGACGCAATTCGCGGCATGGTGTCGGGTCTGGACAAGCACTCGGCCTTCCTGGACAGCGATGAATATGCCGATATTCGGATAAGCACGACCGGCGCCTATTCCGGCGTTGGCCTCGAAGTTGCGGTAGATGACGACACGGTCCGGGTCGTCACGCCGATTGATTCGACTCCGGCCGCACGCGCAGGCATTGCGGCGGGCGATGTGATTCTCAGCGTTGACCACGTTCCGGTTACGACCGACAGCCTGGAGAGCACGATTTCCAAACTCCGCGGCGAGCCCGGGACACTGGTTTCCTTAGGAATCCAGCGCAAGGCAGATGCCGCGGTGGTGAGTTTCGACCTTACCCGCGAGCTGATCCACGTCACCAGCGTCCGGTCGCGATTGCTCGAACCCGACTACGGATATCTGCGCATCACCCATTTCAGCGAGACCACCGGGCGCGAGGTGCGTTCTTCGGTCAATTCCTTGCAGAGCAGTAACGACGGCCCGCTGAAGGGGCTGGTACTGGACCTGAGAAATAATCCCGGCGGCGTACTGGATGCCGCCGTCGCGGTGTCCGATGCGTTCCTCGACACCGGCGTCATCGTGACGGCCGACGGCCGGGTTGACGAGGCGCGTTTTCGCATGGATGCCCACCAGGGTGATGTCCGGGGCGATGCGGCGCTGGAGGTTCTCGTTAATTCCGGTTCCGCCTCAGCTTCAGAAATCGTGGCGGGTGCATTGCAGGACAACGCCCGAGCGACCATTGTCGGCGGTACTACTTACGGCAAGGGCTCCGTACAGACCGTCATGCCGTTGTCGAAGGGCCGGGCGATCAAGCTGACCACATCGCGCTACTACACGCCCTCCGGCGTTTCGATCCACGAACGCGGAATCGAACCGGATATCTCCATCCAGCGGGAGCTCGGCGAGCGAACCGTAATTACGCCGACCCGTGCCGAACCGGAATACGATTCGGACATCGAGTTTGCTCTCGATACGCTGAAGCAGAACAAACGCATCGTTCAAAGCAAGGCCGAGTGATCCGTCACATTCTCCGTGCCCGTCTGGCTGCTGCCATCCGGGCGGCTGCAGTATTCGGATTCCCCGTAGCGGTTACCGTGGCTCCGGCCGAGATCGCGGTCGTTATCGACGGTCTCGGATATAGGGATGCCGCGGGTCAGCGCGCCGGGCAAGGCGATGGCGCGCTGACCCTGGCGATCCTGCCGCATACCCGTTTTGGCGCCGGTCCGGTACGCGCCGCGCATGCCAGCGGCATTTTGCGCCATGCGAAGACCGCCGCCGCGCCGCGGCATGGCGGCTGACGGGCACTTGTGGCGGGCAATTGGTTGAACTTTTTCGTATGCTCTCCGGTCAGGTTACTCATATCCGGTTGGCGCGACGCTGGAAGATATTGCCGCACGGCGATCAAAACCAAGGAAACAGAGCGGCGCCGTATTGAAAGTCGATGTGATTGCCGGCGAGGTCGCGTTCCTGCGCTTGCCTGCTATCGCATCCGGCCGTCCCGGGAAACAGGTTACTCATTTGTGGAGGTAGATAATGGACAGGCGTAGATTCCTGAAACTCACAGGCCTGGGGATGGGTACGCTTGCCGTGCCGGTCAGCGGGCGGGTCATTGCGTCAGAGGAATTGCTTTCGCCCGGCGATCTGGCGCACAAGCAAAAGCTCGCGGACATGGCTCTGGACGCGGCGAAAAAGGCCGGCGCAAGCTATGCCGACGCGCGGGTGGGCCGTTATCTAAACCAGTTTGTCGTAACGCGCGAAAAAAACGTCCAGAACATCGTCAACACAGAGTCGTACGGTACCGGAATACGCGTCATTGCCAACGTCACCTGGGGGTTTGCGGCCACCAACGACATGAAACCCGAAAGCGTGGC
>Ga0102959_1000278_pt1 | contig 15614 bp, 18 predicted proteins | sample SalPonF2_B_D2_MG_FD_84520 | JGI IMG/M metagenome (GOLD analysis project Ga0102959, IMG submission 84520) | Salt pond soil microbial communities from South San Francisco under conditions of wetland restoration - Salt Pond MetaG SF2_B_D2_MG ...
GGTTTTGCGACGCGGTCAGCGCCAGAATCGTCCGCTTGCGAGTTTGACCTCGATAAACGACTCGCTGCCGTTGTCGTAGCGGCAGATCAGGGCGAGGAGGTTGCGTTCGCGAAAGTGCAGCCCGGTTTTGCCGGCGACCTCGATTTTTTGCCCCGGACCGAACCGGTCCTCGGCGATATCGGCGAGCTTCTTCCAGTCTTTGCGGCGTGGCGAGAACCAGCGCCGCTTCGGGTAGGGCAGGCTGACCGCGAGCTGTAGTGGTTCGCCGCCACTGTGGATCACCTCGACCGAGCCTACGCGTGAACCGCTCCAGTCGAATTCGTGCTTTTCGTGACTGGCCAGTGCGGGCAGTTCAGGATCTGACGGGTTGTCCAGGGCCCTGCTTGGGCGTGCTTCGAATGCATCCAGAAACTCATGCAGTGGCTCGCACCGCTTGCCACTCATAATGTCCGCGGCGTTACCGAACATCGACGTCGCATTGAGCATTTGTTGTATCCCGCAAAAACCCCAGCTTCGATGCTGGGCCATCCCGATTCCGATATCCGTGACGCGGTTGGCAGTTTTGATGATCCGCCGCTTCGGTGGCCGCAGGAATGTAGTCGCGGACGGCTCGCGCCGCGAAAACACGTTGCCGTATCTGGCTGTATTATTCAGTTTCTGCGGCAAACGATTCCGGATCGGCAAAGAGGGCTTGTGGATGGCACCGCGAAACAATCACCGGCGGTTGGTACCGGCAGGTTGGGTGATGCTGGCGTTGTCAGTGACGGCGCAGGCGGAGATCAGCGAAGCCGTTGGCGGCAGTGGCCCGGTGTTCGTCTCGACCCGCGACACGGCCGAGAGTTGTATCGCGCTTGCCCATATGCCGGATGCCGTTTACAGCGAGTCCGACCGGCAGTGGGAGCAGCGTTTTTGCGAAATCGATTTTTATGCCGCCAATACGGCAGTTTGCCCCAAGACCTGGAGTACCAGTCCGGCGATGCTGGTCTACGATATCGCGCAAACGCCTTTTGAGGACAATGCGTCGGGGTTCGAACGCGACATCTGCCCCCGTGGCGGCTCGGCGCGAAAATCGGCACGGCGCGAACTGGCGATTTACAAGGTATCGATGAATGCGGTGGACACGAGTGCCACCTATTCGCAATCTTCGCTGCTTTACTACCATTTCTCGCGATACCTGCAGAGCCGGGTCGGGGTTCCGGTGGCCGTTTACCGCAGCATGGACCGGGTCGTGCATCGGGAGCGGGTCGTTGAACCCGGAATCCGTCTCACCGCAGACCGAAGCGAACTGAAGATGATCCATGCCGGATGGAGTCACTTGCGTGACGCTGACTCCGACCCCGCTGCCTACCGCCATCGCGCCGAAGTGATTACGCCGGACGCAGCGCGGGTCTACGGGGTGCTGTTGCTCGAGGCTGGAAGCCGCTACGGCGCCGCCATCAATGGCACGCGAGCGTCAGGCTGGGGCGTTGGCCAGTCGCGCGATTTTCAACGGACCGCACCGTTTATCGCCCTGCGCTCGGAGGGGACGCTGGCGGAAGCGATCGCCGCCGGTATAGCCGAGGCGCGAGCCGAACCCGAGATGGCGAGGGCCCTGAACGGTGCTGTCGCCCCGGCCCAGGTTGCTTTCTGGATGCAGGAACTGACCGAGGTCGTATGGCTGGATTATCTTTTCAACCAGCAGGATCGCATCGGCAACGTCGACTACCAGTTCCTCTGGCACTGGTGGCAGGACGGACAGTTCATGACGCGCTTGGCGGCGGAGCCATCGGTGCCGGCGGATATCGCGGCCTACGCACCGCTACGTCTAAAGCGTTCGCGTATCAACGACAACGATGCCGGCGGCCGCTCCGCTTACGTCAATTATGCCGAAAAGACCGGTATGCTTGATGGGCTGCGTCATTTCAACGCGGACCTCTACGGCCGCATTGCAAGGCTGTCCCGGGATTTTGCCGAACAGGGTGAACTCTTCCAGTTCACCGCACGGAACTTTGGCTTGTCTGACAAATATCTCGTTCACTTGTCGCGGCAGGTCAAAAAAGCATTCGCGATCCTGAGCGACGAATGCGCCTCGGGCGAACTCAGGTTTGACCTCGATCCCGAGTTGTTGATCCGCGATGGGGAGGTTGCCGCAACCAGCGTCGACTGCGAATCCGGAAAGAAGCTGGACACTATGCAAAATGAAAACTGACATTAGCCTCTGGTTCGGCGTCGCCGCGGTCCTGCTCTGCGGTCTGGCCGGCCAGGCCCGGGGCGAGACGATTGCGGTAATCACGGATCTGAACGGCAGTTATGGTTCGACCCGTTACCATGCGCGGGTTGATGCGGCTGTCGCGGCAATCGTTGAATTGCAGCCGGACGTGGTTTTGTCCGCCGGCGATATGGTCGCTGGCCAACGCCAGCCTTTGTTGAGCCGCGAGCAGGTGCGTGCCATGTGGGCATCGTTTCATCAGCATGTGACTGATCCACTGGCCGCTGCCGGCATTCCGCTGGCGGTGACGCCTGGCAATCACGACGGCTCGGCCTATCCGGGTTTCGCTGCCGAGCGGGAGATTTTTGTCGACGAGTGGAGCACGCGCCGCCCGGCCGTCGAGTTTGTCGCCGCCGATTCGTATCCGCTCAACTACGCGGTCGCCGTTGGCAAAGTACTAATCATCGGGCTGGACGTCACTACGGTGTCGCCATTGCCGATGGCGCAACGCGAGTTCCTGGAGGCAGTCCTGGCAGCGCACGGCGAGCGCTTCGATACACGAATTGTGTTCTGCCATCTTCCGTTGTGGCCATTTGCCCAGGGCAGGGAGACCGAGATACTACGCGACTCTCGGTTGGCACAGCAGCTAGCGGCGCACGATGTCGCCATGCTGGTAAGCGGGCATCATCATGTTTTTTACCCCGGTATCGACGACAACGGTGTGCTGCATGTCAGCGCCGGGGTACTAGGGGGCAATATCCGCCGGTTCAGCGGCTCGGATATCAAGTCGGAGTTCAGTTTTGTACTGATCGAGATCGACAACGGCGTTGTCAGTGTTTCGGCGCGAGCAGCGCCGGACTTCGAGCGGCAGATCGATTCAGGGCGCCTGCCGCGGCAGATAGCCGGACCGGACGGAGAACTGCAACGCTACGAACCCGGCGCCGTTGCCAGGTCCGCGCGCTGAATCAGCGTTCGAACCGCAGCAGCGGGCCGCTTGCTGCGCTGATAACGAGTTCGTCCCCGTTCACTGTGTAGGAACTGGCCTCGGTCATGGCTTTCAGGAATGCATCCTCCAGTTGCATAGCTGCCGGGGGACCGGCCATGCGCGTGGTTGCCATCGGGCCGAACAGAACATCCGAGTCGTCGCTCAGCTTGCCGGTGAAGCGATTCACGCCGCTCCTGCCACTGACCATGCCGTCCGCGGCAACCGTCAGGTTCGGAGCAGGCACGCCCTCCGGAAGTTCGGTGCCGATGATCTCGGTCAGGGTCCAGTCGCCGGCCAGTTGTGCCAGGCCCGATTCGGTTTCGCTGCCAGACATCGTCGCGTCCTTGTTTTCTGTGGCCGAGCCTGATTCGCTGGCCGCCCGCTCACCGCCGCCACAGGCGCAAAGCAATACGGCGGCTATTGCGAACAAAATAAACTGTTTCATGTCTGATCCCGGTGAACGGCCGCCGCACCGTCATTGAATGAGTCGGGTGCGGCGACAGGTTCGTTTTAGTCGGCCATAACGTCTTTCACGGCTTGTTTACAAAGGTCCGACACATCGGATTTCTTGCTGTCGAGGCAGGCCAGAATCCGACCCTCGCCAGGGGTCACTGTTCCGCACAGCTTCTCGATATCGGCTTCGCATTGTTGCGCGACGTAGGTGAGACCGGCGACGGCGCGCTCGAGCGCAATGGCTGCGTCGTACAACGCGTAGGTGCAACGATTCGAGAGCTTGTCCTCGTGAGCGTAGATACACGCCAGCAGACGCTGCTCACCGGGTTTTACATTCGGGCAGTATTTGTCGAGATCGGCCTGGCAAGCTTCTTTAACCATTGCGCCGACGCTGTCCTGGGCCTGAGCGCCCATCGCAAACAACAAACCGGTGGCCAACACTGCAATGAATCTCCTGATCTTCATCTTTTTCTCCTTGGAATTTTATCCTGCAACTTCCTGACGCGACAGGCGGCTATAACCGCCCGCCAATGTGAATGCTGCCTCCCATGCTGACCGGTCCGAGATCGACCCACGGCCCCCCTATATCGACACCGGCATACACATTGGGATTGCACCCGCTCAGTAATGCACAGGTACCGACCAGCGCGAGCATGGCCAGAATACGACGTAATCGTTGCATGCTTCTCTCCCTTTTCTACTTCAGCGGCCAGGTCTGCAGCATCAGGCCTGCGCCGCTCGGGTCGACGATTGCGGCGGCATCGCTGGTGCCCGCCATCTCGATCGTATCGACGATAATTCTGCCGCCAAGTCCTTCGACGCGAGTCAGAATGTCATCGACATCGCGCACACCAATATAGCTTACCCAGCTGGTTCTCAGGTCGGGAATCGGGTTCTGCAGCACACCGGCAACCGGCACGGTTGCCTGGCTTAGATAATGATACGTTTCGCCGTTCCGGATACTGGCCTGCGCGCGGTTGTAACCGGCGACCCGGGAGTAGAAATCCAGCGCGCCTGGAATGTTGTCGGTCCAGATTTCGTTCCAGACAAATCCGCCGATCGAGAGATCGTCGTAACGCGGATCGCCGGAGGCGGAGCGCAACAGCGACATCACCGCGCCCTGCGGATCGCCGATGACCGCCATCCGGCCGCGTCCCTCGATATCTACCGGGTCGGCGAACGTCCGCCCGCCAGCGGCCAGCGTCGTTGCCACTGCCGCATCGACATCGGCTACTGACAACACTGGAATCCATTGCGAAACGTTGATGCCGGCATTGAGCTGACGGGCGTCGACGATCCCGCCGATCGGCGTTTCGCCGTTATAGATCACTGTGTAGCTGCCATCGCGCCCGACGTCGAAATCCCTGAATGTCCAGCCGAACAGCCCGCCATAGAAGCGCTTGGCCGCATCTGGATCGGTCGTTAAAAGATCGTGCCACACGAAAACCCCGAACCGTTCCAGCCCGGATGGCTTAGAGGTGATCGGTGGAAGGCTGATGCTGGCGCTTGCGCAGGCCGCGACAATCAAAGCAGCGGCAATGGCCGTTGCGCCAGTCCTGAAAAACTTGCTAATCATCTGTCGAGGTTTTGCTCCGAGAAAATCGTATCAGTCAAAGACCCTGGAAACCCTGAGCGATGGCGTCGTGCGCAGGCGGGCCTACTCCCCGTGCCTGAGCGAAAGAACCCGCGGCTTTTGCCGGGTATGGCGATCGGCTTTTGCCCGCGCGCCGTCGGCAGCCGCAACTGCTGACAGCAATATACTGCACGGCGGAAGTGGTTGTCCCGCTGGTCGTTGCGTTTTGTCGGTGTAGACCTGACAGCGGCCACCGAAGATAGCGTTTCTTTCCATGAAACTTCTCCCAGATCCCTGTTCCCTGCTTATTATCTTCCGGTGCGGGTGTCTGCCGCCGGGAGTACGTTCTACCAGTTTTCCGCCGACGGACGCAAATCGACTTCGAATGTCCATGCGTTCCGCGGCTGCCGGGTCAGAAACAACGCCGTTGCGGCAATGTCATCCGGATTCAGAAACAGCTCATGCGGCCGCTCCGGAAACATTTTGCGGGTGCGGGGGATATCGATTACGCCATCGACAATAAGCAACGATACGTGGACTCCCTGTGGCCCCAGATGCCGCGCCATCGATTGCGCGAGGCTGCGTTGTGCCGCCTTGGCAGAGGCGAATGCGGCGAAATTTTCACCGCCACGCAACGAAGCGGTGGCGCCAACCACGACGATGTTGCCGCAGCCGCGCCGCTTCATGGCCGGTAGCACCTGTTGTGCCGCGACCAGCAACCCGCGGGTGTTGATCTGCCAGGCCTGCTCCAGCGCCGCGGCGTCAATGTCGCTGACGTTGCCGAACCTGCCGGAGCCGGCGTTGTAGACCAGCACGTCCACGGCACCGAGATCCGCAGCGATGGCGGCGAACGTCGATTCGATCCGCGGCGGCGCTGTGACGTCGCACTCGTAAGCGCGTGCGCCCGGAAGTTGCGCCGCCAGGTCGCCACTGAAACCCGGGCTGCGCGCGACCAGCGCGCAACGGTGGCCGGCGGCGGTGAATGCACGGGCAAATGCGGCGCCGTTACCGGCGCCGACCCCGATAATTGCACACACGGGCGAAGATTCCATCTCCTCAGTCTAGACCGGTGTCAAACGAACGCCAGCCGGGTCCATCTGCGCCCGGTGTTGTCATGCTGCCGCTGGATCCAGCGCAGCGACGAATCCGACGATTTTGTTTGCCGTGGTCGGGCGCGACTGAAACTGAGGCGAATGTCCGCAGTCGGGAATAAGTGTCGTCTCGCATGGGCCGCTGACATGTGTCTGTATCGAGTGCAGCTGGTCCGGGGTGCCGTATTCGTCGTCCGCGCCCTGCAGTGCCAGCACCGGGCACGCGACCCGGGTGAGGTCGCTCTCGATGTTCCAGCCGAGAAAACCGGTGTCGAGCCAGGTGTCGCTCCACGCATGGAATAACCTGTCCGTCTTGTCGCCGTGATGGCGTTCGAGCCGGTCCCTTAGTGCGCCACGCCGATACTCGGCAGTGGCCTGGCGAATACCCTCGAGCGTCTCATTTTCAACGCAAACATGCGCCGCCAGAGTGGCCAGGCCGATGACCCGGTTCGGATACCGGGCGGCAAACAGGAGAGCGATCGTGCCACCGTCACTGTGCCCGATGAGTATCAGCGGGCGTGCCTCATTGAATGCCTCTAACAATGCGGGTAGTTCCCGCCATGCATAGTCGTGAAGGTATCGGGGATCGCGACTGCACGGCAACGGGCCGGAGCCGCCGTGCCCGGCGCGGTCGTAAATCAGCGCGGGCAAACCGGTACGTTCGGCAATCTCATCGGGAAAGTCACGCCACAGCGAGATCGAGCCAAGGCCCTCGTGCAGGAACAGCAGCAATGGCTGCCGTCGCGCTCCTTCAACGTAGCGATAGGCGAGGCAGACATCGCCGGCGGCAACCCGTCCCGCGGTGCCCGATGCGAGCAGCCGTTCCGTCACTCCGTGCGCCTAGTACCTGCCGGAACTCTTGTAGAAGTAGCGAGTCATTTCGACGTACTGCATGTTCATGCGGGTGACGATTTCGTGCGCCGAACGCACGATTGCGCGCATGACTTTGTAGATCAGCCGTGGATGCGAATCGATCAACGATTCGAAATCCGGGCGCTGAAGGCTGACGACCCGGCAGTCGTTGAGCGCGCGCAGGCCAACGCTGTGCTCGGTGCCGTCGACAAAGCTCATTTCCCCGGCCAGGTCGCCCGGGCTCAGTACGTGCAGCGTGACAGGCTCCGATGCGAGCGAGGGAGTCACCACCTCGAGGCGCCCGCTGACAAGCACGTGTACCGAATCGTCGCTGGTCCCGGCCTTAATCAGAAACTCTCCGCCCGCCAGCTCGCGCGCGCAAACATTTTTCGACAATGCATCGAGCTCGGCGGAATCGAGCTCATTGCCGAGAGGGGAGTCGCGGAGATACTCCATGGCGACGTTGGGGGTGAGGCAGTGCGGGCCCTTGTTTTCGGACATTTGCGGCTCCTTGTGCTCTGGCTTGTCGTTGGCTTTGTAGCAGAGTGTGGGTGAGAGTCGCGGACGGAGCAAGCGTGGAATACCGTAAGAATCAAGCCTGCGGTGCCGACGCCCGGAACCGCTCGCGACGGACGCTGCTATTATTTTTCCGGGCAGGCCATAAACGGTATTTGCGGAAATGTCAGATTTCACCCCGGTCATAGTGTTCGTGTCGGTGATCCTGTTTTTTGTCACCGTGCAGATGTACAACAGTTTCATCAAGTACCGAAACCAGATCGAGGAGGAGTGGAGCGGCATCGATGTCGCGCTCAAACGCCGGTTTAACCTGATTCCGAATCTTGTCAGTACAGTGCAGTCCTACGCGAAGCACGAAATTGGAACGATGGAGGCTGTGACCGGGCAGCGTTCGGACACCGGCGGTCCGGGCAATCTCAACGATCGCGAGGCCGAGGAAAGCCGCGTTTCGCGTGCACTGAACCAGGTGCTGGCGGTTGCCGAGTCGTATCCGGACCTCAAGGCCAGCGCGAACTATCTTTCGTTACAGAATGCGCTGAACGAGGTTGAAGCGGAAATCCTGCAGGCGCGCCGCCGCTACAACTCCTCGGTGCGCAAGTACAACACACAGGTCGAGTCGTTTCCGAGCAACCTGATGGCGAAACTGTTCGGATTTGCAAAGACTACCTACTTCTCGCTGGAACTGGCGACTCAGCGCGAGTTGCCCGAGGTTACGATCTAGAGCAGAGTCGCATGGTCAGCGCGCAATCGAAGCGCGGTGCAGTGAGTCGTGTGCAGCGATGATCGCGGCAGGGGGAGGCAGCAGTTTTTTCCACACCTGGTCGGAATCGTTGCCGAATATTGCCTCCGTGGTTGCCGCCACCAGATGCCAGTCGCCGCGAGCGATTTCCGCATTCAGCTGGCCCGCGCCCCAGCCTGCGTATCCGGCGTAGAATCGCATTACCTCGCGGGAAAAGTGATCCGCAGGCAATGACTCCAGCAGGTCGCGGCTGTGCGACGCGTAGACGTCGGCGAATACGTGTTGGGCGGACTGCAGCGCCTGGTCGCTGCGAATCAACATGAAGATGTTGTGTATCGCTACCGGCCCTCCGCCATGCAATTCGCCTTGATAGTTTTTGACGTTGTCAATGTCGGTGATCAGCTCGTCCGGGCCGACACCGACCGGGCGGTTTACGACCAGTCCCATTGCGCCGTCCGCGCTGTAGCGCGTGAGTAGAACGACAGTGCCGGCAAAATTCCCGTCCACGAGGCTGCGACTCGCGACGAGGAACATCCCGGGTGCCGGCGCCGGAGCAGCGGCAAGGCAGTTGGCCGTCGCAGCGAGCATGGCCAACAGGATTGCGTAGCCCCGTGTGGCGGTGCCGGATCGTGCGATTTGTCGCTGGATTTTTGGCATCGTCAACTCGGTTCCCGGTTTGCGAACAAGGCTGAGCGGCGCATCGGCAGGCCGACCCGCCGCCACAGCAAACCGGTTACTCGCGAACGATCTTCGTGAATTTCGATCCCTCGAGAGTGACATTGAACATCAGGCCCTTCTGGCCAATAACGAATCCGATTATCGGATCCTTGATGTTGGTGGTATCGATCGAGCCGCCGGCACCTACTTTGACCAGCGCAACAGAGCCGTCAACGCCGGCTTCCCAGCCCTTGCTGTTGCGAAAATTATCCAGCGCCTCTTGCTGCAGGAACAGGATAATGACCGTTTTCGCCTGCGCACCGAGTTGCAGTCCGATCGAAGCCGCTGCCGTGCTGTAGTAATCGGCGGTCTTGCCACCGATTCGCAACGCGCCCTCGCCGTACTCGCCGCCGATGCCGATGCCGGCCTTGATGACGCTTGGGAACACGAGTACACCCTCGGATTTGGCCATTAACTCTTCGGCAGAGCCGACGGATTCCTTGAATTGCTGCAGCGATGCATTGACCGCTGCTTCAATTTCGGCAGCCGATTTGGCGTGCACCGGGGCGGCCAGCGCGGAAAGCGCCAAAGCCAGCAAACACAGGCCGGACGTGCGTATTCCGGCAAATCGAGTTTTCATTGGAATCTCCATTGAAGAGTGAGTCGCGCAAGCCGTTAGTGCCTGCGCGGTCAGTGTAGGCAAAGCGGAGTTGGCCGGCAATCGCGTCTGCAAGCCGCCGGTGAGACAAATGACGGCGGGACGCAAGAAGAGCCGGCTTGCGCCGGCCCTTCATCGCCCTTCCTTGGGCTCCCATCCTTGGGGTGGTCGTCCCTGGGAGGGAGTGAGAGAGATTTAGTCGTCCTTTTTGCCCGTGGCATCGCCATTTTCAGGCTTGCTGCCATCCTCGACACGACCGTTGCCTTGTTTCGCCGTTGCCTCTGCGGTCGATCCGGGTTGCGCCGCGGAATCCGTGCGCTCGGCGCGGACCTGCTCCTGTTTTCGTTTCGCGTTGGCCTGGTCGGACTGGTGTACCCGTTGTTGTTCGCGCTCGCGTTGCTGTTCGCGCTGGGCCGCCTGTTGCGACTTGCCGCGTTGCTGGTCCGCTCGCGGTGCACTTTGGCCCTGGCCCTGACCCTGATTGCCGCCGCCGGGAGCGGCCAGCGCATCGCCTCCGGAGAGAATCAGCGATGTAGTCAGCGCAAGTAATCCAATATTCACGGCTTTCATCAGTGGCACCTCATCTAATGCCTGTTGCGGCAGGTTTCCATGTATCGCGAGGCAATAAATTAGATCACGCTAATATAGTGACAGTTCTGATGCGCCGCACCATACGTATTTTCCCTGATGGCGGACCTGAATTTTCCACGGCGGTTCCGGTCAATGGCGCCGGTAAGCGACCCGACCCTCGACGATTGTGATATCCACGCGGGTCTGCAACACATCTTCCGGCGCCAGCCTGGTAACGTCCCGGGCAAGCACGACGATGTCTGCAAGTTTGCCCACGGTAAGCGTGCCTTTACGCGTTTCCTCGAATTCCGCGAAGGCAGGTTCAAGCGTGTAGGCGGCAATCGCCGCGCGCATGTCCAGCGATTCATCCGGGTGCCAGCCGCCGGGGGGACCGCCCGATTCGAACTCGCGGGTGATCGCCGCGTAAAGCCCGCGCATCGGGCCGATCGGCTCGACCGGATAGTCGGTGCCGAAACACAGGTGAGCGCCGGAGTCGACAAAGCTCTTCCAGCGGTAGGCGTCGGCTTCGCGTTGCGCGCCGAGCAGCGATGGTGCCCAGCGCAGGTCGGTCAGCAAGTGGCTCGGCTGCACCGATGCAATGACTCCGAGAGAACGAAACCGTTCCAGGTCGGCGCCATTGACGAATTGCGCGTGTTCGATGCGGTGCCGTGAATCACGCCGGCCATTGCTGCGAATCGCGCTGTCGAAAGCATCGAGTACAACGCGGTTGGCGCGGTCGCCGATAGCATGGATTCCGATTTGGAATCCGGCGGCATCGCGCGCGATGACCATATCTTTCACGGTATCGGGATCGAGCAGTAACAGTCCCTTGTTGTCCGGCGCGCTGGAGTAAGGTTCCAGCATTGCAGCTGACAACGACCCGCCCGAGCCATCGATGTTGGTTTTCAGCAAGCCCGCTTTGAGCCAACGGTCGCTGGTGCCGAGTTCCTTGCGCCATTTCTCCAGCTCTTCGAGCGGCGCCTCGAACGGCAGCCACACGGTGATACGGATCGGCAGCGCCTGTTCCGCGTGCAGTTCCTGCAGCACGGACACCGCGGTTTTGCCCTGGCCGGGACTGCGCAGTGTGTCGTCCTGTACCGACGTCACTCCGTTTTCAAGCGCGTGATGCATCGCGCGCAGAAACCCGTCGCGCCACTGGCCGCGCGTGGGTTCGGGAATCAGTCCGAATGCCTGGTCGGCAGCCTTCTCCTTGAGCCAGCCGGTCGCGCGGCCGGTCGCGTCGCGATCGATCACGCCACCGGCCGGGTCGGGAGTGTCGCGATCGATCGCGGCACGTTGCAGCGCCAGTGAGTTCAAAACCGCGGAGTGGCCGTCGGCGCGTTCCAGGAACAGCGCGTGGCTGGTCGTCACGGCGTCGAGATCGTCGCGGGTCGGAACGCGCCCCCCTGCCCACTTGCTCTCGTCCCAGCCGCGGCCATAGATCCACTGGCCGGGTTTCCGCTTTGGCACCTCTGCGGCGAGGCGCGTTTTCAGTTCTTCGAGCGAAGTCGTCTCGGACAGGTCGACGTTCAGCATCCTCAATGCGGCATTGCCCAGATGCACATGGGCATCGTTGAATCCGGGCATGGCGAAACGTCCGTCGAGATCGATGACCTGGGTCTGCGCGGTGCGAAATTTGTCGACGTCGGTCTTGCTGCCGAGTGCGATGATCCTGCCATCGGCGATCGCCACCGCCTCGACCGATGCCATATCGGGGTCGACGGTATGAATCGTGCCGTTCTCGAGAATGAGGTCGGCATTGGTGGCGCCGAGCGCCGCTGCAAACAGAAATGCCGGGACCAGGAACAAAATACGAAAACGGCTCATATTATGGCTGCCTTCAGACGGTTGGGGATTTCGCACCTGCATGCGCATGTGATTTTCGAATCAGACATGAAGTTCGACCCGGTCGCCGTCGGCAACGGTGTGATCGGGCCCGACCTGTTGGCCATCGAAGACCTCGCTGCCCCACATCCGGGCGAAGCGAAGACCTGCCGCGATATCCTTGTGGACCAATCGGGCTACGTCGGCCACTGTCTGGCCGCGGCGTACCGTAAAAGGTCTGTCGTCCTCGGCGGCATGACCGGGCACCTTGGTGTAGACCCTCACGATTTCGAGTGCCGGATAAAGCAGCTTGCCTATGTCTTCGAGGCCGTCTCCGGTCAGCGCCGAAACCGCCAGTGCCGGGAATTCGCGGCCGAGCAATTCCTCGAGAATCCGCACTTCCGCAGGTTCAGGATCGAGATCGCTCTTGTTGCCGACCAGCAGCGTTGGCAGCTCCAGCGTAAACGGATCGTCGTCGGGTTCCGCTGTCGTGGCGTCACTGTGCACCGCGAATGCCTCCGGGACCGGTCCGGGCCAGCGTTCGCTGAGCACGACCTTTCTGTCGCCAAGTCGCGCCAGGATCGTCTGCACCTGGTCGACGCAGTCCGGGTCGGTCACGTCGACCACCAGCATGGCCGCATCGGCCGGCTGCAGCGCGTTGAGCATCCAGCTCTCGAAATAGTCGGCGGTGATGGGCGGCAGGTCGATCAACTGAAAGTAGATGTCCTCGAACGGCATCATGCCGGGAATCGGGTGATGCGTTGTGAACGGGTAGGGGCCCTGTTCGCTGTGGGAGCCGCAGAGTTTGTCGTGCAATGTCGACTTTCCCGCATTTGGCGGGCCGAGCAGCGCAATCTGGGCAGCCCCTTCCGGTCGCACGACATAGGCCGGTCCGCTGCGTTTCCCGCCCTTGCGCGGTCCGGCCAGTTCGTCGCTCAGCATCTTGATCCGGCTTTTGATATCGGCCTGGAGATGTTCCGTTCCCTTGTGCTTGGGAATCGTGCGCAGCATCTCTTTCAGGCTGGCGAGCTTTTCCGCGGGTTCGCGGGCTTCGCGAAACGCCGCCTCGGCTTTCTTGTAGTCCGCCGTAACGTTAGTCGGCATCGCCGGTTCCCGTTTGCTGCGGGCCGCTGCGCCCGCGCCGGCGCAGCGACGGATCACCGAGATCCCGGACCAGCTGAAAGAGTTCTGCAGGTGGCGCCGTGATCGCGCGTGTAGCCATATTCATCCATGCGAGATCGGCGACGACCCGGGCGACCCGGTCGCCGTCGCGATTGACGATGTCGTTGACCAGCCGGAAGCGCGACCCGTCATCGCTCCAGTTCGCTGCATGCAGGCGTGACTCGATCGTTTCCAGCATGTGCACCTCGCGCACATAGGTGATCTCGTCGCGCAGCGTTATGGGCCCGAGCGATAGCTGGCGGAATTCGCTGAGCGGAAACCCGTGCGTCGCGAAGAAGGCGAAGCGGGCCTGAGTTGCATACTCGAGATAAGCGGTATTGCGCATGTGGCCGTTCGCATCGAGGTCGCGCCACTGGATCACGAATCGCTGGATTGTCGGGTCGGACATCGGCCGCTGATTTCCTCGGTTGCTGTCGCGATTGTAGTCGAGCCTGCCGCCGCGCAGCCAACGCCGCGCATTGCGCCGCCGCACCGGCATTGGATGATGACGCGGTTTTGCCTTATAACGGGGCAACCGGGGGACGCCATGAATCGCACCGAACGCTTCTACAAAATCCAGGAATTGTTGCGCCAGCGCCGCGTGGTGCCGCGAGACCTGTTCCTCGAGGTACTCGAAGTATCGCTCGCAACCTTCAAACGCGATCTCGAATATCTGCGCGATCGTTTCTCCATGCCGATCATCTATGACAGGGAAGCCAATGGTTACCGCCTTGATCAATCCGATCCGGGCCATGTCAATTACGAGTTGCCCGGACTGTGGTTTTCGGCCAGCGAACTGCACGCACTGATGACGATGGAGTACCTGTTGCGGCGGCTGCAGCCCGGGCTGATGGGAGGGCATGTTGCGCCACTGCGGGCCAGGATCCGCAAGCTGCTGGAGTCCGGCGATCATTCGGCGGAGGAGGTCGAACGGCGGATCCGGGTTTTGCGGATGGGCGCGCGCGAGGTCGAGCCGGCGCATTTCCAGACGACCACCACCGCGCTGTTGTCGCGGCGCAGACTCATTATCGACCATTTCAAACGATCGACCGGCGACACCAGTGAGAGAATCGTATCGCCGCAGCGTCTGGTCCATTATCGCGACAACTGGTATCTCGATGCCTGGTGCCATTTGCGCAAGGGGCTCAGGACATTCTCTGTCGACGCTATTCATTCCGCCCATATTCGCGACCAGGCGGCTCGCGATATTGACGATGCCGATCTCGATGAGGTGTTGACGCCGGGCTTTGGGATTTTCTCCGGGCGGCGGGTGGAGAAGGCCGTGCTGCGATTCGAGGCGCAGCGTGCACGCTGGGTGTCGCGCGAATTCTGGCATGAGGAACAGGAAGGCGAGTTCGAACTCGATGGCAGCTATGTGCTAAAGGTGCCGTATAGCGATCCGCGCGAGCTGGTGATGGATATTCTCAAGTTCGGCCCGGATGTCGAAGTGCTGGGCCCGGCTCCACTGCGCGAACTGGTTGCGGAAAAAGCCCGCCTGGCGGCGGCGCGTTATCCGACCGGGGAGCCAACGTGACGGTCGGGTCACAGCCACGCCCGCAGGCCGGCTGAGCGGCCGGCGGCCCGGACATGCGTTTCCTGCATACAGCGGACTGGCACCTCGGCAGGCAATTTCACAATGTCAGCCTGATCGAGGACCAGGCCCATGCGCTCGACCAGCTGGTGGCGGTGGTCAACGATGGCGGCATCGATGCGGTGTTGATTGCCGGCGACGTCTTCGACCGGGCAGTGCCGCCTCCGGAGGCAGTGAATCTTCTGGACGACGTGCTCGGACGTATTGTGCTGGGCGCCGGCGTGCCGGTTTTCATGATTGCCGGAAACCACGACAGTCCGGCGCGGCTGTCTTTCGGCGCGCCGATGCTGGCGGGGCAGGGGCTACATGTCAGCGGCCGTATCGATCTGCCTGTTGCGCCGGTCACGCTTGAAGACCGCTATGGACCCGTCGATATATTTTCATTGCCCTATGTTGAGCCGGCGGTTGCGAGACTCGTGCTGGACGCTCCGGAGCTCCAGGGTCACGATGCCGCCCTGCGCGCACTGATCGCGACACTGACGGCGCAGCGCACCGAAGGGCGCCGAGCGGTGCTGATGGCGCACTGTTTCGTTGCCGGGTCCGGCGAAAGCGAGTCCGAGCGCCCGCTCAGCGTGGGTGGCGCGGGCAGCGTGGGCGCCGATGCGTTTGCCGGTTTTGACTACGTCGCGCTGGGTCACCTGCATGGCCCGCAACGGGCAGGCTCCGAGCGGGTCCGGTACTCGGGCTCGCTGCTGAAATATTCGTTTTCCGAGGCCCATCACACCAAGGGCTTCAATGTCGTCGAGCTGGACCGGA
>Ga0102959_1000279_pt1 | contig 15602 bp, 15 predicted proteins | sample SalPonF2_B_D2_MG_FD_84520 | JGI IMG/M metagenome (GOLD analysis project Ga0102959, IMG submission 84520) | Salt pond soil microbial communities from South San Francisco under conditions of wetland restoration - Salt Pond MetaG SF2_B_D2_MG ...
CGCGCTCGCGGCTCCGACGTCTGGCGCCGCGGAGCTTGTGACTGTTGCCGTACCCCTGTTGCCTGGTCCCGAGTACCCAGTGCCTGCCGCCGGCGCTCGCCTTGCCCCTGCCAATCCGGAACGCCGTCATTCCCGCCGCGCACAATCCATGCTATAGTAACCCCATTATTCGTGTTATCCGATTCATAGTCATTCGAGGAACGGGAAGATGATCATTCACATCGTGCGGGCGGTGTATCTGCTGGCGGTGCTGGCGTTCACGGTGTCCTACGCCTTTCAGGACCAGGTGTACCTGAAGGGCAAGAACTTCGTGACGGTCTACATTCTCATACCGACGGTCCTGGCCACCGCGCTGGTTCTGGTGGACATGTTCTGGCGGAAGAAGCGCCTCGGCTCGCTGGCGGGGCTGTTCTTCGGGCTGCTGGCGGGGCTGGTGATCGCCTACGTGCTTTCCCAGGTGATCAGCCTCGTGGCGGGGGTGTTCATCCCGGCCGAGCCGCAACTGGCCCCCGCGGCGCCCATCGCCGTGCAAGGCGGGCGAGATGCCGCCTCGGCTCCATCCAGTATCGTGGAGCTGATCAAGGTGCTGGTGGGCATCTCGGCCGTGTTCCTGTGCGTTTCGTTCGTGCTGCAGACCAAGGACGACTTCCGGTTCGTCATCCCGTACGTGGAGTTCACGCGGCAGACCAAGGGCGCCCGCCCGCTGCTGCTGGACACGTCGGTCATCATCGACGGGCGCATCGCGGACATCACCGACACGCGCATCCTGGAATCGCAGATCATCGTGCCGCGGTTCATCCTGGCCGAGTTGCAGGCCATCGCCGACAGCGACGACAAGCTCAAGCGCAACCGCGGCCGGCGCGGCCTGGACGTGCTCAACCGCCTGCGCAGCAGCGACAAGATCGACATCCAGGTGCTGGACACCTCCATCTCCGCCGTCGAGGAACTGCGGGAGGTGGACGCCAAGCTGGTGGCCCTGGCCGAGCACCTCGACGGGCGGGTGATGACCAACGACTACAACCTCAACAAGATCGCCCAGTTGCGCGGCGTGGAGGTGATCAACATCAACGACCTGGCCAACGCCCTCAAACCGATCGTCCTGCCGGGCGAGAGCATGCGGGTAAAGGTCATCAAGCCGGGCGAGGAGCCGGGCCAGGGCGTGGGCTACCTGGAAGACGGCACCATGGTCGTCGCCGAGCAGGGGCGCGACCACATCGGCCGGGAGATCGTCATCACCGTCACCAGCGTGCTGCAGACCTCGGCCGGGCGGATGATCTTCGGCCGGCTGGACGCGAACAAGTCTTACGCGCCGCGCCCGCGCGGAGAGGGGCACAAGGAATAGTTCGCGGCCCAAAACCCGCCAACGGCCGCGTTTGAGTTTACGTGCGGCTTCGGGAGCGTTAGAATCGGTTGGCGGCCCATCCGGCCGCCTGAAGGAGCGTAAGCACCCATGGCCAAGGTCTCCCTCGCGGATGACATGAAGGAACAGCCGGCCGAGAACGCCGCGGAGATGGAGAACGCCGGTCCGTACGTGACGATCTCTCGCGAGTACGGCTGCTGGGGGTTTTCTCTGGGGCTGCTGCTCTTGGAACTCCTCAACGACATGTCCGAGCCCGGCAAGCCCGGCTGGAACGTGTACCACAAGGAGATACTCGATCAACTCGCCGGCGAGACGGAGCACGACAAGGAAGTGCTCGATCGGCAGCGCCGGGAGAAGCCCCGCCTGCTGGCGGACCTGTTCCGCTCGCTCAGCAAAGAGCGCGTCCCGTCCGGCTACGAAGTGCGCAACCGGATGACGGAGATCATCCGGTCGCTGGCGATGAAGGGCCACGCGATCCTGATCGGCCAGGGCAGCGCGGGGGCCACGCAAGACATCCCCCACGGCCTGAGCGTGCGCCTGGAAGCGCCGGAAGACTGGCGTGTGAAACAGATTGCATTCCGGGACGGACTCAGCGAGACCGAGGCCCGCCTGCAGATCCGCCAGCGCGAGCAGGAGGATGAGTACCTCCGGAAAATCTACAAGACACGCTATCCACGCAAGCCCGCGTTCAATCTCGTCTACGACTGCTCGGCGTTCGGCCTGACGCAGATCGCCCAGCACGTGGTGCAGGCGATGAGGTTGCTCAAGATCGTCTGAGCGGCTTGGCGGATGGCCTTGGCCCGCCGGATGGAGCACGCCCGCCACCCGCCACCTTCCGCGAGGATACACGCAGTTTTGACTTGCAATCTCCCGCCGCAGAAAGGATATATATTTCTCTCACCTTCCGTCCTGTTTTTTTCGATTAACGGGAAAGTCTGGAATTCTTTCCGCCATCAACAGATTGGAACGCCCCATGGCTGAGACAATCGAGGAATTTGTAAGCAAGCTTCAGAAGGAAGGCGTACAGGCCGGCCAGGACGAGGCGAGCCGGATTCGCCAGCAAGCCGAGCAAGACGCCGAGAAGATCCGCGCGGAGGCCAAGGCCGAGGCGGAGAAGATCGTCTCCGAGGCGAACAAGGAAGCCGAGAGCCTTTTGGCCCGGTCCCGCACGGACCTGGACCTCGCGGCCCGAGACGTGGTGCTCAAGCTGCGCGAGGCGCTCGGGCAAGTGCTCAAGGCGGTTCTCGCGGCCGGGGCGGATGAGAAGCTCCAAGACGTGGAGTTCCTCGGCAATACGCTGCATGAGCTGATCCTCCTCTACGCCAAGAGCGACTGCGAGAAGAAGGGCCGCATGGAGATCGACGTGCCGGAGGAAATCCGCCAGCAGCTCACCGAGTGGGCCCTGCGGGAGATCGGCAAAGACAAGATCGAGGGGCTCAACGTGTCGCTGGACCTGAAGGGCACGCTGAAGCAGGCGGGCTTCGAGTACAACGTCACCGGCGCAACCGTTGAATTCACAAGAGATTCCGTGGTAGAGAGCCTCATGGAGATGGTCAGCCCTTCCCTGCGGGAGGTGGTGGCCCGGGCCATGTCTGAGGGGCAGGATGCCGGGCCGGACGCCGGCGACCAGAACGCCGGCTAGCGGGGCCGCTTGATGTCGGGCGAGAACATTTACCTGATAACTTCACTGCCTTCGCTGGGAGCGCTCGGCTCGGCCGCGCCGATTGCGCCCTCGGACATGCTGGCCGCCGCGCGGCCGCAGCCGGACGCGCTGGCCATCGCCGAGGCGATCTTCGTGGGCGACGACCTTCTCCAGCGAGAGGCCGTGCTCGCCGGAGAACTCGATCAGGCGCATCCGGCCGTGCTGAGCGAGGCGCAGGTCCGCGACGAAGAACCGCTGCCCGGCCAACTGGCCGAAGACGATGCCCACGAAGTCGGCGGCGAGGCGGACCCCGCCGCTTCCGCGGACCGGCTCTGGGATCGGTACTTCCGCCACGCGGCCGAGACCGGTCGGCGAAGCCAGTGCCCGTTCCTGACCGAGTGGGTGGCCTTCGAGGTCGGCCTGCGCAACGCGCTGGTCGAGCAACGGGCCAAGATGCTGGAACTGGACGCCCGCGACTTTCTCGTGGCCGAGGAACTGGGCCGCCCCGCCGAGGACTACGCGGACGTAATCCGCGCCTGGGCGGAAGCCGCCGACCCGCTGGCGGGCCTGCGGGTGCTGGACGAACGCCGCTGGGCGTGGATCGGCGAGCACGACGCATACTTCACCTTCCGCAATGACGAACTGGGCGCGTACGCCGCCCGCCTGATGTTGCTGACGCGCTGGAAACGGCTGGAAGACGCCGCCGGCGGCGAGGAGTCGAACCGTGACAGGTAGAATCATCTCCGTATTCGGAAACATGGTCACCGTCGAGACGACGGACAGCATCATCCAGAACGCCACGGCCTTCTGCTGCCGCGAGGACGGCGCCCGCCTGCTGAGCGAGGTGATCCGCATCCGCGGGCGGCACGCCGACTTGCAGGTGTTCGAAGAGACGCGCGGGCTGAAGATCGGCGACCGCGTGGAATTCGAGGAAGAGATGCTCTCCGTGGCGCTGGGCCCGGGCCTGCTGGGCATGACCTACGACGGCCTGCAGAACCCCCTGCACCGCCTGGCCGAGGCGGAGGGCTTCTTCCTGGTGCCGGGCAAGTACATCCACGGCCTGGATGTGGAGACGAACTGGGACTTCACCCCGACGGCCAAGGCCGGAGACACCGTCCGCGCCGGCGACCCGCTGGGCAAAGTGCCCGAGGGCCTCTTCGACCACCAGATCATGACGCCGTTCAACTGGCGCGGAGACTACACGGTCGAGAGCATCGTCGAGGCCGGCAGCTACACGGTGGAGAAGGAAATCGCCGTGCTCAAGGGCCCAGACGGCGAGAGCCGCCCGGTGACCATGCAGCAGGACTGGCCGGTCAAGCGGGCGCTGAACGTCTACAAGCGCCGGCTCATGCCCACCGAGCCGCTGGTGACCCGCGTGCGGATCATCGACAGCATGTTTCCGATCGTCCGCGGCGGCACGTACTGCATTCCCGGCCCCTTCGGCGCGGGCAAGACGGTGCTCCAGCAGATCACCAGCCGCCACGCGGAAGTGGACGTGGTGATCGTCGCCGCCTGCGGCGAGCGGGCCGGCGAAGTGGTGGAGACCATCCGCGAGTTCCCGGAACTGGAAGACCCCCGCACCGGCAAGAGCCTCATGGAGCGGACGATCATCATCTGCAACACGTCCGCCATGCCCGTCGCGGCGCGAGAGGCGTCCGTCTACACGGCCGCCACGCTGGGTGAGTACTACCGCCAGATGGGCCTGAACGTGCTGCTGCTGGCGGACTCCACCAGCCGCTGGGCGCAGGCCATGCGGGAGCTTTCCGGCCGTCTGGAGGAGATCCCCGGCGAGGAAGCCTTCCCCGCGTACCTGGAGAGCCGCATCGCGGACTTCTACGAGCGGGCCGGCATGGTGGAGTTGAACGACGGGCGGAGAGCGTCGCTGACCATCGGCGGCACGGTGAGCCCGGCGGGCGGCAACTTCGAGGAGCCGGTCACGCAGAGCACGCTGAAGGTCGTCGGCGCGTTCCACGGCCTCAGCCGCGCCCGCTCCGACGCCCGCCGCTACCCCGCCATCGACCCGCTGGACTCCTGGAGCAAGTACGCCGGCATTATTGATCCGGAAAAGGTGCAGCGGGTGCGCGTCGTGCTGCGAGAGGGCAACGAGGTCAAGCAGATGATGACGGTCGTCGGCGAGGAAGGCACGCCGATGGACGACTTCATCATCATGCTCAAGAGCGAGTTCTTCGACGATTGCTACCTCCAGCAGAACGCCTTCGACGACGTGGACGGGGCGACCTCGGCCGACCGGCAGACGTTCATCTTCGACATGGTGCTGGAGGTGATCGACGCGGCGTTCGACTTCGAGGACAAGAACACCGCCCGGCAGACCTTCGTCGAGGTGGGCGACCTGTTCCGCAACCTGAACTACGCGGCCGAGGATTCGGACGAATACAAGCGCCTTCTGGGCGAGATCGACCGCTTCCTGAGCGAGAAGACGGCCGGCGAGCCGGAAGCGGCGGCGGCGGCGCAATGACGAATCGTGTCGAATGCACAATGACAGAATGACAGGTCAGAGGGTAGAGGTGAGAGATAGTTGCGTCCGCCAGTGTGCGTGCCCGTTCTCTCGAACCCCTGACCTCCAGCCTGACAGAAGACAGATGGACTCACGAAGAGGCGAATCGAGATGCGGAAATATTACGACGAGATAACACGGATTGCCGGCAACGTGGTGACGGTTGCGGCCACCGGCGTGGGATACGACGAACTGGGCGTGATCACCACGCGGGAGGGAAGCAGCCTGGCGCAGGTGATCCGGCTGGAGAGCGACCAGGTGTCGCTGCAGATCTTCGCCGGCACGCAGGGCGTGTCCACCGGCGACCGCGTGCGGTTCCTCGGCAGACCGATGCAGGTGCCCTTCTCCGACGATCTGCTGGGGCGGATATTCGACGGCTCCGGCCGTCCGCGCGACGGCCGGCCGGAGGTGGAGGCCGAGCAGGTGGAGATCGGCTCGCCCGCCGTCAACCCGGTCATGCGGCGCCGCCCGGACCATATGATCCAGACCGGCATCCCGATGATCGACATCTTCAACTCGCTCGTCGAAAGCCAGAAACTGCCGATCTTCTCCGTCGCCGGCGAGCCGTACAACGAACTGCTCGCCCGCGTGGGCCTTCAGGCCGAGGCGGACGTGATCCTCTTCGGCGGCATGGGCCTGCGCTACGACGACTACCTGACCTTCCGCCGCACGTTCGAAGACGGCGGCGTGCTCGGGCGGACGATCATGTTCGTCCACACCGCCTCGGACCCGACGGTCGAGTGCCTGCTGGTGCCGGACCTGTGCCTGGCCGTCGGCGAGCAATACGCCCTGCAGGGCAAGCGGGTGCTGGTGCTGCTGACGGACATGACGGCCTTCGCCGACTCGCTGAAGGAAATCGCCATCACGATGGAGCAGATCCCCTCCAACCGCGGCTATCCGGGCGACCTGTACACCCAGATGGCCAAGCGCTACGAGAAGGCGGTGGACTTCGACGGCGCCGGCTCCATGACCGTGCTGGCCTGCGTGACCATGCCCGGCGACGACGTGACGCACCCCGTGCCGGACAACACCGGCTACATCACCGAAGGCCAGTTCTACCTGCGCAACGGGCGCATTGAGCCGTTCGGCTCCTTGAGCCGCCTCAAGCAGCAGGTCAACGGCGACACCCGCGACGACCACCGAGCCATCATGGACGCGTGCATCCAGCTCTACGCGGACTGCCGCGAGAGCCGCGAGAAGCGGAACATGGGCTTCGAGATGTCCCCCTGGGACGGGAAGCTGCTCAAGTACGGAGACCTCTTCGAGCAGCAGGTGATGAGCCTGGCGGTCAACATCCCGCTGTTCGATGCGCTGGACCGCTGCTGGGACATCCTGGCCGAGTGCTTCACGCCGGCTGAGACCGGCATCCGGCGGTCGATCATCGAAAACCACTGGCCCAAGAATCTGGATAAGGATAAGGAAGAGCAACAGCAGGAGGCCGCGGCGGCCACCTGATTTGAGAATTGAGATTTCAGATTCGCGGCGTCGCGCGTGAACGCCGCCGGCGACAATCCGCAATCCGCAATCCGTAATCCGAAATTGGCATGGCGAAGAAGATCAAGCTAACCCGGCCGGAACTCAAGCGGCAGCGCGAGGCGCTGCAACGCTTCCAGCGCTTTCTGCCGATGCTGAAGCTCAAGCAGCAGCAGCTTCAGCTCACCATGCGCGAGGTCATCCGGCAGCGCCGCGAGCTGCAACGCCAGACCGACGAGGCGAAGCAGGCCTTCGCCCCCTGCCGCAAGGTGATGGCGGACACCGCCGGCGTGAACGTGCGGCAGCTCGCCACGCCCGAGCAGGTCCACACCTCCGAGCGGAACGTCGCCGGCGTGACGATTCCCGTCTTCGACGATGCCGTGTTCCCCAAGGCCCGCTACAGCCTGTTCGTCACGCCCGCCTGGGTGGACCGGGCCCTGGCCAGCCTCAAGGACCTCAACCGCCGCCAGGCGGAACTGGACGTGTTGGACGAGCAGCACCGCCTGCTGGACGCGGAGTTGACGAAAATCATCCAGCGGGTGAACCTGTTCGAGAAAGTAAAGATACCCGAGTGCCGCGAGGCGATTCGCGTGATCCGCATCAAGCTCGGCGACGAGATGACCGCCGCCGTCGGCCGAGGCAAGATCGCCAAGGCCAAGCTTGCGGAAGTCGGCCACGCGGGCGGAAGCACGAACTATGCTTCCGTCGAGCATGACGACCGCCGCAGCCCGGACAGCCCCGGCCGGCCGCCGAACGGCTCCGAGGAGCGCCGCGGACACTAGACGACCGCATCGCAGGCCGCGAGCAGGCGAGAGCGGGGTGCAGAGACATGATCGTACCCATGCAGAAAATATTCGTCGCGACGCGCAAGGCGGACCGCCACGCCCTGCTGGAGGCCCTGCGCGCTGCGGGCGTGCTGCACGTGCACGCGGTGGACGCGGCCAAAGCCGTCGCCGATGAGAAAACCTCCTCGCAGCTGAACGCACTGCACCGCGCGCGGCAGATTCTGCTGGATGTCGAGCCGGCCGGCGAGAAGCCGCCCCTCGGTGCCGCGGAGGCCGCCGGGCAGGTGCTCGCCATTCAGCGGTCGCAGGCCGAACGCAAGAGCCGCCTAACGAGCATCCACCTGGAACTGGAGCACATGGCCCTCTGGGGCGATGTGCGGCTGGAGCAGTTCGAGCAGTTGGAGTCGGCCGGGCTGTGCGTGCGGTTCTTCTCCGTGCCGGCCGAAGACGCGGAGGCCGTGAATGCGGACTTCGTGCGGGATCTCGGCGAACTGCCGGAAGAGCGGAGGCTCATCGCCGCCGTCACGCGCGACGGCGAGCCGGAGCGACCGGACGCCGCGGAAGAGATGGAGCGCCCGGCCGTCGACCGCCCCACTCTTCTGGCCGAGGCGAAGGAAATCGACGAGCAACTGAAGGCCGCCGAGCGCCGCCTGGGCGAGTTGGCCCATTGCCGCCAGGACATGACCGAGCACGAGCACATGCTGTCCTCGCGGGCGGAGTTCACCGTCGCGGACCGCAGCGGCATGGACACCGATGCGCTGTTCGCCATTCAGGGCTGGTGCCCCATCGACGAGGTGGACGCGCTGGCCGGCAAGCTGCGAGAAGCGGGCGTGCCCGCGGCCGTGGCGAAGACCGAGCCCGACGAGGACGAACTGCCGCCGACGCTGATCCGCTACCCCCGGTGGGCCCGGCCGATCAAGGCCCTCTTCGACATCCTCGGCACCATCCCCGGCTACCGGGAGATGGACATCGCCCCGTTCTTCATGCTGGCGATGCCGGTGTTCACGGCCATGCTGGTGGGCGACGCCGGCTACGGGCTGATCTTCCTGCTGGCCGGCATCCTCGGCTATCGGAAGATGGCGAAGGCCGCCGGGGCCGTGGCGCCGCAACTCGTGATCGTCTTCGGCGCCGCCACCGTCATCTGGGGCATGCTCACGGCGAACTACTTCGGCGTCGGCCCGAGCCAGATGCCCGGCTGGATGGCCGCTGCCGCCCGGGCCGTGGCGCCGCTCTACAGCAGCAACGCGGAGGCCGCCCGCAACGCCGTCATGCAGGTGAGTTTCGTCATCGGCTGCGTCCACCTGAGCCTGGCGCACATCCGCGCGGCCGTGGCCCTGCTGCCGGACCAACGCGGCATCGCGGAAATCGGCTGGGTGGGCTTCGTCTTCGGCATGTTCACGCTGGTGTGGCTGATGTTCTTCGACCCGCTCATCGCCCCGATGGCCACGCTGTGGATCCTCGTGGCCAGTTGGGTGGTGATCGTCCTGTTCTGCAGCCCCAGCCGCAACCCGATCAAGCGCATCGTCTTCGGCGTGCTGGGCAACCTGATGAGCATTCCCGGCGCCTTCGGCGACATGCTGAGCTACATCCGCCTGATGGCCGTGGGCCTGGCGAGCTACTACATCGCCTCGGCGTTCAACGCCCTGGCGCTGGGCATGTCGGAGGCCACGATCTGGGCGCTGCCGGCGACCGTTCTCGTGCTGCTGCTGGCCCACGGGCTGAATATCGCGCTGTGCATGGTGGCGATCTTCGCCCACGGTGTGCGGCTGAACATGCTGGAGTTCTCGACCAATGCCGGCGTGCAGTGGACCGGCTACGCGTATAAACCGTTTGCGGTAATCGCCAAGAGCGAAGGAGAAGGATAGACATGGATATTGCATGGTTGGGCCAATTGGGCTTCGTGCTTCCGCTGGGCATGGGCGCTATCGGCAGTGCGTTGGGCATCGGAGCGGCCGGCCGGGCCGCGGCCGGCGCGTGGGCGCGGGAAGCCAAAGAAGGCAAGCCCCTGAACTTCAAGTACATCGTGCTGACCGGCATGCCGCTGAGCCAGACCATCTACGGCCTGCTGGTTTCGCTGCTGATCCTCGGACCGAAGCTTGGCGACGCGGCGTACATGTCGGCCAATGCCGGCGCGCTGTTCTGCATCGGCCTGGCGGCCGGCTTGGGCGAACTGTTCAGCGCGTGGATGCAGGGCGCTATCGGCGCGGCCGGCGCCCGCGCGATGGTCGAGAGCGAAGGCAAGCCGTTCGCCAACACCATGATCGCCATGGGCATCGCAGAGACGGTGGGCATCTTCGCCTTCGTCTTCATGTTCATGCTGATGCCGAAATAGCCGCGGGCCTGCCCGCAAACCAGTCGCCGCGGGCCGCGGAGTACGTCCACCCCGGACGCGCTCCGCGGCCGCGGTGGTGTTGGGGGGCGCCGCCTGGCTCGCCCCTCAGCCCACCTCTTCCACCGGTTCGTCGCCAAGTAGCTCCTGCAGGCGGCGCAGCTCCGCTTTCATCTCGGCCACCACCCCCGCATACGCCGGGTCCGCGTGGACGTTGTGCATCTCGTGCGGGTCCTTCTCCAGGTCGAACAACTCCCACGCCGGAGCCATGTCGATGGCCGGCATGCGGTCCATCTCCGTGCCCCCGCCGCAGAAGCTCGCGCGGTCCGCCCACTTGCGGAGCTCCATCTCCGGCAGATCGCGGGGGATCTCGCGCTTCACGTCGGTGTCGATCATGTCCACGCCGACGCGCATCACGGCGTTCAACGCCGCCTCCGAGCGGTTCTCGTACCTGTCGTAGAGCGTCTGGGGCTCCGGGATGTCCTCGTCTTCGTACATCCGGGCGTGCTTCTCATCCGGCTGCCAGTCTCGGCGCGGCGCCTTGTGGTGGCAGAACAGGCAGAACGGGCAGAACGGGCGGTCGCCGTCTTGCTGGTCCAGCCAGTCCAGGCACATGTCCGTGATCAGGTCCGTCTGTACCCCTTCACCTTGCGCCTCTCTCCGCCGCCGGGGCCCTTGAAGAGGAACTCCGGATCGTGGTACTTGCCCTGGCCGGGCAGAACCGCCCAGTCATCAAAGCCGGTCGGGTAATGCCGGGGCCCTGGCCGAGGTGCCACTTGCCGAACATCGCCGTCTGGTAGCCGGCCTGCCAGAGCAGCTTGGGAAATGTGAGTTGCTGGTTGTCCATGTGCGTGGCCAGCGTGGTGACGCCGTTGACGTGATTGTGCGTCCCGGCCAGGATGGCCGCGCGGCTTGGCGTGCAGATGGAGTTCGTGCAGAAGCATTTGTCCAGCCGCAGGCCGCCTTCGGCGGTGCGGTCCAGGTTCGGCGTGCGGTTGATCCGGCTGCCGTAGCAGCTCATGGCGTGAGAGGCGTGGTCGTCGGACATAATGAAGACAAGGTTCGGGCGCGAGTCAGACACGGCAGGTTCTCCGTTCCGCTCATTCAGAGTCGGGGCGCGTGCAGTATGCCGAAAGGACGCCGCACTTGCCAGAGCCTGGATGCGCGCCGCGAATGCCCGAATCCCCCTTCCCCACCCGGCCGGCGGATCGCGCGGCTACCGCAGCGCCGCGCTCCCGGCTTGCGGCATGCTGGGCCGCGGGGCGCGCCAGTGCTTGCGGAAGAACTCCATCGCCAAATCCGGCCGGCGCTCGTGGCCGGTGCCGGACAGTTCGCGCGTCTCCAAATGCGGGAACCCCTTCTCTTGGAAATACTCGACGGCTCGGCGGCTCTGGGCCACGATCGTGCCGGGGTCGTTCGAGCCGAAGTAGATGAACAGCTTGGAGGCCTTCGCCTCCCGCGGCCACCAGCCGTCCAGGTTCGGGCGAGAGAAGTTGCACCCCTGCGCGACGATGCAGTGGAAGATGTCCGGGTGCCGCAGGCCGATCCAGTACGTCGGGAAACCTCCGCCCGAGAAGCCCGTGATCATCACGTTCGCGCGGTCGATGTTGTAGCGATAGCTCAGCGAGGAGACGATCGAGAGGATCCACTTCTCGTTGGAGAGCATGCCGACCAGCGGCCCGTCGCCCAGGATGCCGTCGGTGGCGTCCAGCTTGGGCGCGACCACGATGCAGTTATTCTGTTCGCCGTACCACTTCCACGTCTTGATGTGATGCTCGGCCACGTCGAACGGCGGCGTGCCGTGGCACGTGATGATCAGCGGCGAAGGCGTTTCCTCACGGTACATGCTCGGCACATAGAGGAAGAACTGCCGGCCGGTGACCGGGTCGGACTCCAACTCTGGAGAATGCGGCGTGGCCGGCGTGTGCGGAATGGCGCAGCCGCCCAGCACGCACAAGGCCGCTGCCGCAACCCACAGCACCCGCGGCCGCAAGGCCGCTGCCGCAACCCACAGCACCCGCGGCCGCAAGGCCGCACGGAATCGTCTGTTCGTACACTGCATTGTTTTCGCCTGCATCTTGCGGATTCATGGACCCGTGGAGCTTCGCTCGCTCCATCGGACGCGCCATGAATATACACGGTTGCCGCCTCGAAACGCAGCCCGTTTCGCGCGGCGCTTCGCCCGCGCCGCCCGCCGGCGAGACATGCCGTGGCCATGCGTGTCCTGCCGCCGGCAGAGCGGCGCCGAAGAATTGCTTCACGCTTTGATTCGTTTGTGTCGAGAAAATGATATGTATCTCTTGCAGAAGAGAAATGCGCGGGTGTAAAAGTATGTGAGTTTCTTCGCGCTGTACGAACCCTTACCATGGAAGGAGACAAAGCATGGCGAAGAAAGTAGCGAAGAAGGCCGCCAAGAAGACGGCCAAGAAGAAGGTGGCGAAGAAGGCTGCGAAGAAGACGGCCAAGAAGACCGTCAAGAAGGCGGCCAAGAAGACCGCCAAGAAGACCGCCAAGAAGGCGGCCAAGAAGACCGTCAAGAAGGCGGCCAAGAAGAAGACCGCCAAGAAGAAGACAGCCAAGAAAGCCAAGAAGTAGAGCAGCACTGTGTGCAAGCCGTCCGCGCGGGACACCGCGAAGACGGCCGTCACTACCAAGCGGCAGGTGTCCGGCCACGGCGATACCTGCCGCCTTTTTGTGCGCACTTGCCCGCATGCCGAGCCGCCACTAGAATGCCGCCGTGAAGATCTTCGCGGTCATCAATCAGAAGGGCGGGGTCGGCAAGACCACCACTGTCGCCAACCTCGGCGCGGCGATCGCCAGCCGCGGACGGAAGGTCTGCCTGCTGGACCTCGACCCGCAGGCGCACCTTACGCTGCACTTCGGTATCGAGCCCGGCGAAGGCCAGGCCGGCGCCTACGAACTGCTCACGCGGAACGAGACATCCTTCTCCGAGTGCCTCTGCCGCGCCGGCGAACGGCTGGACGTGGCGCCGTCCGTGATCGACCTGGCGGCCGCGGAGGTGGAGCTCGCCGGCGCCGTGGGCCGAGAGCAGATCCTCCGAGACAAGCTCCGCGCCGAGGCCGCCAATACCGCCCACGACCTGATGCTCATCGACTGCCCGCCCAGCCTCGGCCTGCTGACGCTCAACGCCCTGGCGGCCGCCGACGAAGTGCTCATCCCCTTGCAGCCGCACTTTCTCGCCCTGCAAGGGCTGGGCAAACTGCTGGAGACCGTCTCGCTCGTGCAGCGGCGCATCAACCCGCAACTCCGCGTCGGCGGCGTGATCCTCTGCATGTACGAAACCACCACGCGCCTGGCCGGGGAGGTGGTGGCGGACCTGGAGGGTTTCTTCGAGCAGTCTCGCGGCATGGACCGGCCGTGGGCGGACGCGCGCATCTTCGCCACGCACATCCGCCGCAACGTCAAGCTGGCCGAGTGCCCGTCGTATGGAACGACGATCTTCGAGTACGAGCCGTCCAGCCACGGCGCGGCCGACTACGCCTCCCTGGCCGATGAGTTTTTGGCCTACCTGGCCGGTGAGCCGACCTCCGCCGAACTGCCGACGCCGCCGCACCCCGTCGAAGACGCGCAGCCGCGGCAGGCGCCCCCCGTCGAGACCGCGGCCGAGGAACACACGGACCCGGCCCCGCCCGGCGACGGGCCCGCTGAGGATCCCGCGCCGGCGCCCCCGACAACCCTCCCGCCCGCCGAGCAGGATTCCCCACGGCTATGATCGAGCGCCGCTCCAGGCTCCACGCCCATCGCCGGCAGATTCTGCTGGGGCTGATCGTTCTGTGGGCGATGGCGTTCGCCGCCACGCACATTCCCGCCGCCGGCCTGCCGGAGATGCACCTCAGCGACAAGCGCCTGCACGTCATCGGCTACTTCGGCCTGGGCGGGGCATTCTGGATTGCACTCACCGCCTTCCGGGTGCGCCTCTCGCGCCGCGTTGGGGCCGTGCTGCTCGGCTTGCTGGTCTACGGAGCGATGGACGAGATATCCCAGCCGCTGGTCAACCGGCACGCCTCCTTGCACGACTGGCTCGCCGACGCGGCCGGAACCGCCCTGGCCGTGGCGGTGGGGCTGGTCTCGCACGTCCTGCATCGCCTCGCCAACCGGGGGCGTTGACGGCCGTCACTCTCCCAGCCCGGCCTCCGCCACTTCGATCGCTCGCAGCAGCGCCTTGGCCTTGTTGAGCGTCTCCTGGTGCTCGTTTTCCGGCACGGAGTCCGCCACGATGCCCGCCCCCACCTGCACGAAAACCTTGCCGCCCTGGATCACCATCGTCCGCAGCGCGATGCACGTGTCCATGTTGCCGCCGAAGTCCACGTACCCCACCGCCCCGGCGTACGGGCCGCGGCGGGTCGGCTCGAACTCGTCGATGATCTCCATCGCGCGGATCTTCGGCGCGCCGCTCACCGTGCCCACCGGCAGCGTGGCCCGCAGCGCGTCGAACGCGGACATCCCCTCCTTCAGCCGCCCCCGCACGTCCGAGGCGATGTGCATCACGTGGCTGTACCGCTCCACGGTCATCACATCGGCCAGCTTCACGGAGCTCGGCTCGGAGACGAGGCCCACGTCGTTGCGGGCCAGGTCGATCAGCATGATGTGCTCCGCCCGCTCCTTCTCGTCAGCGAGCAGTTCCTTCTCCAACGCCTTGTCCTGCTCATCCGTCTCGCCGCGCGGGCGGGTGCCGGCCAGCGGGCGGTTGGTGATCACCCCATCCTCCACGCGGCAGAGAATCTCCGGCGACGCCCCCACCAGCGTCACGTCCGGCGTGTTCAGCAGAAACATGAACGGGCTGGGGTTCACCACCCGCAAGGCCCGGTAGATCTCGAACGCGCTGGCGGTGGTCTGCACCTCCAGCCGCTGCGACGGCACCACCTGGAAGATATCTCCCGCGCGGATGTACTCCTTACACGCCTCCACGGCCCGGCAGAACGTCTCCTTGGTGAAGTTGCTGCGGAACGGCTTCTGCGGCAGGCCGACCTGGTTGATCTCCCGCACGGCGTGGCTGTCGCCCTCGGTGAGCCGGCGGATGGTCCGCTCGATGGCCTCCACCGCCTCGCCGTACGCCTGGCCGGGGTCGCTGCCGATGATGGCGTTGGACACCACCTTGATCGTCTTGGACACGTGGTCGAACAGCACCATCGTGCGGTACAGGCCGAAGGAGAGATCCGGCAGGCCGCGGTCGTCTTCCGGGCCTTCGCCGATCTGCTCGTAGTAGCGGACCATGTCGTAGGAGGCGTAGCCCACCACCCCGCCGGTGAACCGCGGCAGCCCGGGCAGGCGCACGGCGCGGAATTCGCGCATCAGTCTGTGCAGTTCGGCCAGCGGGTCATGGCTGGTGACGGTCTCGGCCGGCTCGCCGCGTCGGCGGATGGTGATCTCGTCTCGCCGGGCGAAGAAGGTGGTCTCCGGGTCGGCCGCGGCGAAGGAATACCGGGCGATCCGCTCTCCGCCCACCACGCTTTCCAGCAGAAAGGCGTTCGCCGCCG
>Ga0102959_1000281_pt1 | contig 15554 bp, 16 predicted proteins | sample SalPonF2_B_D2_MG_FD_84520 | JGI IMG/M metagenome (GOLD analysis project Ga0102959, IMG submission 84520) | Salt pond soil microbial communities from South San Francisco under conditions of wetland restoration - Salt Pond MetaG SF2_B_D2_MG ...
ACCGTAATAATTGCTCCATCAAGGAAGTGTGATTTAAATTGTTGGATCGCATCCAGGAATATTGGCATCAAGGCTTCGGGGGTATTATCGTCTGCACGCACTTGAATTACACTTGGCCCTCGGGCACCGGTAGCGGCTAAAATATTTCCAAAATCCAGATCGTGTGTAAATACAATATAATTTTGCTCTTTCGCTATGCGGAATATTTCTTTATCGGGTGCCGTTGGTTTTCCGACATCAGACCAGTGAACAGTCTGTAGGCCATGTTTTTTTAACGCAGAAACCCACCTCGGCGAAAGTTTCATATCTATTAAAAACTTCATGCAGATGTAAGGGGCAATTCCCGTTCATCTGCCCTCCACGCCGCATAACGCAATGCCTGAGTTATATCTTCCTTTTCCAGATAAGGATATAACTCCAAAATGTGATCTGCTGAATGATCTGATGCTATTAGGCTAACAATTGTACCAACTGTTAACCGCATCCCGCGAATACAGGGACGGCCTCCCATCACCTTGGGATCAAAAGTAATGCGATCGAATTTTTCTATGCCAGAGCTCATAAGCGATTTGTAATTATAACCTATTCAATATCTAGAATGCCAAATTCTTATATATAATGCAACCTATGAATTCGCCAGCTCCCTGCTCAATTTATATAAGTAGCAGAGTGAGATCAGATAGCGTCTATGGAATAGTTATGATATAATACTAGTAAGTATAGTGGGATAGGCGGGAATATCAAGGGGTATTAGGAGCTGAGGATTATACGTATATAAAGCAAAATAATCCCAATCGGGCTAAATGCATTTTTTATATTTGGAAATCATCCCAGCAGACTTCCGCACTTAAATAACTCAATACACGTTCCAGCTTCAGAAAAAAGCCAATAATAAACTTGGCTGCCAATCTATGGCGCGTACCCAAACGCTCATTTTTAGGAATTACCAAGTTTTTTTACAATTAGAAAACAGTACTTTTCCTTTTCACCCAGAAGTAATATATATTTTTTTTTATCCTCCCTTGCAGTCCATTTCAGTACTTCTATATTTTTATCGGGTATTACAAAAGGATCATCAATCTTGGTAACAATACCCTCACCAAAACTGTCATTCAAACTAATAGATATTTTTTTAAACTTATTTTTATCAATTTTATCACTTATTAAATTTATTCTACTCCCTTTTTTATTTTCAATCAATCTGGATAAAGGATGACTAATCCATAATTCTGAACTCTCTCCATTGAATATATAATTACCATAGTTATCTTTTTTTAACCATATATTATTATTTTCATCAAATAACTGGCTAATTTTTTTTACTTTTATATCTCCAAAAACATATTGGGCCTTAACCCCTTTTGGAACAAAGCTTATAATAAGTAACATATTAAATAAAATTAGTGCCTTCATTTTAATCTCGCTCATCATTTTTATTTAAAATAAATTTCTTTTTAGACATTAATTTTCCAATAAACTTTTAATTTCTTCAGTGTTTGAATTATGTGCTAACCTATATAAATAGCGTATATCTTGTATACCATTAGCACGAAATAGTAATTTTTCCTTCCTGTTGATGTCTCCAATTTCGTTTGCGCTGTATTCAATTGAGTATTTAGTTAACGTAATTAGAACTTGTGGCGTGGAAGCATTGCCTGGTATGTTATTCCATATATAATGATTAGCACCGAGATTATACCAACTTGCTCCAGAAATTATTACATCGTATGGTCCAGTTTGATCCAAGAATTTAATCCCCAGATCTGGATTTCTATCTACAGAAATACCACTTGATAAAAATTTCATCTCATGATTATGAGAATATGATCTAAAGTAATCTTTTCGATAACTAATTTTTTTATGAGTTTCAGGATTGTTTGAATAAACACAACCAGAAGAACCTATATAAATAAACCTTAAATATTTGCCCCCATTTAATGATTGGATATCAGAAGGTACTCGTTCAATTTTAGTTTTAGGCTTATATGCATATTGAAAACCTATAATAAATAATAAAATTGATATAATAATGGAAGATTTATTTTTAATTAAATAATCTAAAATACTTTTCATGACGTATATAATATTTTAGAAATTAAAACCGGAAACAACTATGATTAATGCCTAAAATTTTGATAATAGTAAATACTATTATCATTTATTTCTAATAAACCTGACTCTAAATACTTTATAATACTTCCATTATTACTACCCAGGGACTTATATTTTTTTCGCTTAAGATTAATTACATAAAAATTATAATACTTATCCCAAACAAAAATATTATCCTCGACCCTTTGATTCTTTAGTGTTTCAACAGTTACCAGTATAATTCCTCTACCCAACGATTTAATGTTTTTAATAATGCTATGGTCCTCCATAACTATTTGTAACCTTCCTTTTTTGGGCCAGAATTTCTGCTTACCAACTAAAAAATCATTTATTTTAAAAATCATAGTAATTTTCAAATCATTGTCATAAACATATATATAGGGGAATCTCTGATAAGTGAGAACGTAATTATCAATATTTTTTTCGTACTCTATTTTCCCTTGCAGGAAAGGTCTTCTAAGCATCCATTGTTTATTGGTATCATACATTTTACCAAAATCTTTAATTCTCTTTCCTTTTGGGTTATATATGTGTATCGGTTTGTCAGATAATTTTTCTTCGGTTCTTTGAGTAACCGGAGAAGACCCTAATATTGCAAAAGAATTATCTTTTTTTGCGAAGGAATAAATTATCATATCCTTCATCTTTAATTCCTCTTTAAACTTACAAGGGAAAGTACGGCAATTAAATTTTGATATCCGCGCAGCGGACATGGATATATATAAGTTACTATTTCTAATTAACATATCCGTAGTTGAAGATAATCCCCCCGGCCCTCTCCCATAGGATGCAACTTTTTTAACTATTTTTTTTCTTACACTATACTCCCAAAGGATATTCTCATCAGCATCAAGAATTAACACTCTATCTTTTATTGATGTTATCAACAGATCATCGGAATCACTTGTATGAATTGGAATTTTATTCTTGTTGGTTATTGACTCTGGGTTATCCAAATATTTTTCTAAGAATTTAACACCTGAAATATTCGAAAATCCTTTAGATTCATTTTTTTTATCAATGGATATTACATTATGATTAGCATATGGGATATTCGAATCTTGAGGAATGAGAACTAAATCATCCCTATTGGGGGAATGACGGTTACAACCCAAATTTATTAATTGAATAATAATGAGGAAATGTAACCCTATATAAAATAATTTATTCATATTCGATATCAGAAGTTAATAAGGTTGAACTTTTTGAGGTCCAACCTTATTAACATTGTAGATTCTATTACGATGTTATCTACTTTACGCCTGGATCTGGCTGAAAGTTTAGGTGAGTAGTACAAGGTGGGGTGCCGTCTGGAGATGCGCAATCAGTCATATTTTGATTACTCCTGCATTCTCCATTATCACAGTAGGTATATGAACAACCCGAGCTAGCACTAGCTTGGCTAGTATTTATTAAGCTTGCTACCCCCCATCCACATATTAAAAATAAAGTGAATACTAGTATATGTAGGTTTTTGATGATGTATTTCATAATGATTCCGGTTTTATTAAAGTTTAACTACAGTTGCTACTCCTAACATTACTAAAAGACAGAATGCTAATAAGTTTATAACCTTCTCTGCGAATTAAAATTTAACTTCAAATATCATCTTACAAAAAATAATGCCCCCGCGCCTGAAATCTGCCCTTAAATCTGTTCCTTCCATTCCGACGGGGAAACGCCTTCGTGGTTTTTAAAGGTATGGGCAAACGAAGCCAGGGAGGAAAACCCTGACTCAAGCGCTATATCCGTAATCGTGGCTTCGGTTTGCTTTAGCATTCTTTTAGCTACTTCCAACCGGTGGCAGATAACATATTCGGACAAGATAGCATCTGTGAAGTTATTGTTCGGGAGTACAACTCCCTCACAGCACAGAAGTAGAGGGTTGAATCGGAGAGCAACAAAAACATGCCAGGTTTTGGAAGCCTGTCAGGTCTGCAGCTACATATCCGTGTCAATCCGCGGCTAATCGATCTTGTACAAACTTATTCCATGCATGCTATCTTCGAGGACAAGGTGGTCGTATCGGGCAGAGAAATCACTTTCCCATCAAGACCAATCCGCATGTTGATGTCTCCCTCAAAGCAGTCATCACAGTCGTCCGTAAAACGTACCGCTCCCCATACATGCCACTGGTACATGGCGTTCACTACCTCCCGGTAATTGTCCTCACCCGGGGCACTTATCCAGTTCGGGTCTTTTACCACAAAATGGTACGGGATGTTATAATCTCTGATTACCCCATATAATTTGAAGAACTGTTGTTTGCAGAAGTAACATTGCTCGCCGAACGTACTTATATAAAAAGTAATGGGCGGGTAAGCGCATTGTTTGAGCTCGGTCAGCGTATATTTTTTTATCTCCCGGTTGTGATAAAAATAGAAATAGTTCCGGTCCCGGCCGATCAGGGTGCCTTCGGGAGAAGGTATCGTTTGGGTTATTTCATCCTCATCCAGATCATAAAATAAAAGCTGTTCTCCCTGTTTATACGACTGCACTTGCACGTTAAGAGAATGATCGTCAGGCAGTAAGACATTTTCCACCAACTTATATACCGGGAAGTAGGGATAGTCTTTGTAGGGGTACAAGGCTTCGGATTTCACATCCATTTTCTTACCCAATGCGAGGGGTTCAAGCGATTGGAGGCTAAAAGTCCTTAAACGGTCCTTATAGTATATCCGAAACTTATTTTGATAGGGGAAAAATATGGAACATATTTTCCCGTTCGATCGTACTTTCTGCAGGGAAAAGACAGGATTTACTGATTTAAAATGATAACTTGCTAATACGTTTTGGGGGGCTCCTACCGGAGCAATCTTATAATGTCTGTTCAGTCCTATTTCTTGAAGCGTTTTTATACCAAGCTTCTCATCGTTTTCGTTTTCCGGGATCTGAAGTACACTAATAACCCCAAAAAGTTCTTTTTTATAGGAAATCAAATAAACGATATTCTCTTTGGGAAATTGTTCTTTGACGATATTCAGGTCTTCATCAAAGTAGGTCAGACGCTTGGCGATCCCGTCATATACGCAAAGGGTATCCCCGGTGAACGTCATCTGAATTTGAGCGGTTGAAAACTCTCCCGGGCCCCTGCCCCGCCGCCCAGATGTGGTAAGGGTATTTCCTTTTCTGTCCAGCTTAACAATTTCGTAGCGATTCTTCGCCACGGCATAGAAATAGCCATCATGCAGGATAAAATGATCCAGTTTGGGGTTGAATGACAAACCCAAACCGGACAAAATTATCAGCAAAGTTATGACTGCATTGGAAAACAGCATAGATGGTGACTTTTAATTTTCCTCTAAACAACTTGCCGCTGCAGCTGGACAATAGGTATTTGTAAAGTCATAATAGACTTCTAAAGTATATTCCCCGCTATTATAATTGTTTAGTGCTGTTTGATCACATTGAACGAGTGTATCGTGAAAATCACAAGCATTGACCATTGGCGGGGCAATTAAAAACATACAACCTAATCCAAATACCACTGTTGACTTCAATATTTTACCTAACATAATGTTCCTCCATTTCATTAAAAATTTAACGTCACCTACCACTTTACAAAAAATAATACCCCCGCGCTCTAAATCTGCCCTTAAAATTGTCCTTAAATCTGTTCCCCAGTGAATCAGTGCCATTCCCTCCATTCCGACGGAGAAAGGCCTTCGTGGTTTTTAAAGGTGTTGGCAAAGGATGACAGGCTGGAAAACCCTGATTCAAGAGCAATATCGGTAACTGTGGCTTCCGTTTGCTTTAGTATCCTTTTAGCTACTTCCAGCCGGTGGTGAGTAACATATTCGGACGGGTAATAGCCGGTGCATCGCTTAAACCGGGCCGAAAACATCTTGCTGTTAATATGACACTGCTGTCGTATCCAGGATACGGTAAGCTTGGATCCGGACAGCATGTGCCCGTGAATGGACGAAACCGCTCGCTGCACGTCCCGGGGCCATTGTTCCCGGGGAATACCCGCTCCATCAGGATTCAGTTGCTGTTTGTGATAGGTCTCCTTTAGCTCTTGGATGCTGCTATTGTCACTGTTCATAACCCTCACCCCTTGTTTGGTCTCTCTGCGGCGGAATTCGGTAGAGAATACGCTCTACAAAAAAGTTGATGTATCAAAAAGAGATTTTGGAGAAGGAAATGTTACGAAAAATGACATTAGAAGTTTCTAATGTTTTTTAACAACGGCTTGTCATTGATCAAAACGAATCCCTGTTTATAGCCCCGCAAAGTTTTGGGAACTTTACGGGCTTGTTCTTTTGCATTCGGGAGTACAACTTCCCCGCAGCACAGTAATAGGGGTTAGAATCGAGTATCAACAACGACCTGTCAGGTTTTCGAAACCTGATAGGTCTGTAGCAACATATCTGTGTCGATGCGTGCAGATCTGTGGCTTGCTATTAGATTCAACTTTAACAAACTATGTTCTTCATTTGGCTTCTGCCAACGCCTGCTGCACTAAATCTTCCAGCCTCGATTTTGGCAATGCTCCTGTTATCAATTTGTCATTGATAAGGAAGGCCGGAATGGCATGGACGCCCAATTTCTTACCTATAGCCTGATCCGATTTTACGAGATTAGCCGTTTTTTCGGTTTCCAGACACCGCTCGAACGAAGCCGTATCCCGAATGCCGGCCTTCCAGGCCAGGCCATCATAAGAAAGAGTGCCCAATCGCTCCTGATTAGCGAATAACAATTTATGGAAAGCGGCGAACCGGTCTTTCCGGCGGGCGCATTCGGCGGCCTCCGCCGCCCGAAAGGCATGGCGGTGGACTCGCAGCGGGAAGTGCTCGTGAACAACCGAAACAGTATTGGGATGTTCCTCCAGGACCGCCCGCACATCCGGTTGCACGCTCTTGCAAAACGGACATTGGTAGTCAAAAAACTCGACCATTTGCACGGGGGCTTCAGATGGTCCGGTACGGGAGCCGTTGAAATCTAAGTCCTGCCAGTTTCTGATCTGCCGGATGCGAGGCTCCTGTTTGGGTCCGAAAAATTCCCGGCGAACTACCAAGCCCGTAATCACGAGGGCACAGACTACCAGTAGTCCTGTGAAAGAAAGCGATAAAATATCTTTGGTTTTCATAGTGCTGATAAACGTAATCTGTTAATGTATTTGTCAGTAAGGGAAATCGAATATAAATCATTAATCCTTTCTAAGACCTGGCGTACATATACCGGGTGCTTTTGGTAGGTAGCAACAAACTTATTTGCTAATTTATATCTGTTCCCATCCCATTTAAGCCTGAATATGGTATTTTTTATCCTAAAATAGATATCACCATCCTCCTAAAAATCTAAATTTCCAGCAGATCAGGAATATCAAGCTAAAACTAACAGCTAATCCCTGTATTTAAAGTTCTTTCATCTGTCTTTAACCTAGAATCAGATTTCTAAAATGATTTTCGATAAATTACTAGTTAGTAGTTAAAAAAAATGCATGTCAATTTTTATATATTCTTTTGGCAGGGATAGAATATATAAATCCGTCATAAGCAGAACTAAGATATAAATTTGAATGATATATAAGCATATTCCTGATATTTAAAGTATCCCCATCATCGGTAAGGAATTGATATTTACCTGACAACCTGAACTTATCATTTGAAGATGATAAGCGATACAATGTTCTTCTAACTGTAAAGAATATTGATCCATCCTCTGCTAAATAAATATTCTGAAAAAACCATTTTATACCCATTGGTTTATTTTGAACTGGTCTAACCGGTGGATTATTTAGTTTTTTATAATATTCAGATTGAATATTAATAGTTCTTTGATGAGTTAAATTTTCATCAAATAAGAACAAATATGGCAGCCCCGTATAAGCAATTATAACATTCCCTGAATGAGCATCAGCTGAAATTAAATATCTATTATATGCCATAGGTTGATAACCATTGGGTATCAATTTTGGAAAGAAGCTACCTCTTTTTTTAAAAGAAGAAGTGGCTTTATAGGTATCGATTAAATACTTCTTATTACTATAAGTAGCCGGAGTAAAAAGAAATTGCTTTGTAGCATCCGTAACATGATGATGAACCGCCATTAGTACTACAGGTAATGCTTTTAAATAGTCAAATTGTTTATCAAAAATTTGAATTTCTCCTTTTTTGGGATCAGCTGTGAAAACATAATTATCATTTTGAAAAATATCTTTCAACGCCACATATTCTCCCGGGCCTTTTCCCATACGGCCAATTTTACGCTGAATTTCACCTTTCAAATCCATAACCAATATTCCATGCTGTTCTCGATCAGCAATATAAATACTATCATTCAAACCAATTAATCCTCTTGGCTCACTTAGGACAGGACCGCTTGAAGAGTTTGTATAACCAATTTTTGATTTTTTAGATAATCTAACCTCTTTTTTATTTGCATTTACATTAATAGAAATATTTGTAATAATAGTCTCTTTTAATAAATCATCCAATGATGAGGCTTTTGAAGATTTTATTGCAGTTTTTTGTCTGGAACAAAATGAAAAAAACAATATTACTAGTAAGAATGAGTATAAATTCCGCATACCAATCATTTTTAACATAGAAAGGGTATTTCTTCCCTTTCTATGTTAATTAGTTATAATTAAACGCTACATGGAGTGGCCCCACCACAAATTGTACCTGAATAATCCCCTGTACCGGCATATTCGGTTGTCGTCCCATCACAACTTATAGCCATTACCCAATTAGATTGTGTTTGAGCGAGTTCAACATCACAGCCACCATAGCTACAAGTCGAAGTACAACTCATAATCGAATAACCATTAGTTGGCAAAAACAGATAAATCCCACCAAACACAATTACCAAAGCAGCCACAAAATTCAACATTTTCGTTTTTATAATACCCTCCATTTAATTAAAAATTTAACGTCATTTACTACTTTACAAAAAATAATGCCCCCGCGCTTTAAATCTGTCCTTAAATTTGCCCTTAAATCTGTTCCCTCCATTCCGATGGGGAAAGGCCTTCGTGGTTTTTAAAGGTATTGGTAAAGGAAGCCAGGCCGGAGAATCCGGCTTCAATAGCTATATCCGTAACCGTGGCTTCGGTTTGCTTTAGCATCTTCTTGGCTATTTCCAGCCGGTGGTAAATGACATATTCAGAGGGATAGTAGCTGAAGCTATTGTTCGTGAGTACAGCTTTTTCACTGCACAGAAACAGAAGTTTGAATTGGGGAGCAACAAAGACCTGTCAGGTTTTAAAAACCTGACAGGTCTGCAGCAACATATCCGTGTACGATCCGTACAAATCCGTGCCCCAATTCTTTCGCTTATAAATCCGGTACCGAATACCTTTTGATACTGGGGATTCCGCCTCTCGGCTTTGATATTGCATAAGCCTGACCATTTTGTACGGAATAGATCGTGACCTGATCAGGAAGTTGAAATTGCCATTTAGGTTGGCCATCACTATTAAATACCACCCAGGTGGTCTGGGGACTATGTGGATTTTCCAACGCTACCCAGCCTCTTCCCTGTGCATCAAGTAAAAGATGCTGAAAGGTCGGCCAATGATCGGGGAAGCCTCCATTCGTTTCGACTGCTTTTTTAAATGTTTTACTCTTGTATTGGGCCAATATGCTATCACTATCTGTATTTGTCAGTACGGGCGATGTATAATTATAGGATAGTTTATCGATAATTTTCCCATTTCTATTGTATTCTTGAATCGAAAGGCTATCGCTTTTGCCCATATATAAATGTTCTCCCGGTCCCATTGCCATTTTAGTATCCGGTAAAAAGGATAGCCCAGTAAACACATATACTCTATGCCCTTGCATAAGAGCAAGCTTTTGATCGGCGGGATATGGAGTGGGGTCTGAAAGCTATTCTTTTCTACAAAATTACCTTCTCCATTTAATATTGAAATAGTAGTCTTGCGAGTCGGGTCACTTTCTTTTGGTTGAAAACGGTATGCATATTCAAAAGCTACTATAAGATTCCCATTGTACAAGGGAAACATTCGTTTGAGAGGCCCCATCGATTCCCCCTTAACCTTTTCATGTGGCACATTAATAGTTCGAATCAGCCGATGGGATGTCAGATTGAATAAACTTATGTGCCTGCTGCGCTTATCATATATATACAAGGTATCAACCTTAATCCGGATATCGGGATCCATCCGGAGAAACTCTCCCGGCCCCTTTCCTTTATGACCCAGCGAATCCAGGTATTTCCCATCGGGCGAAAAGATATGGATTTTCTGTAGCTTGGTGTCGGCAGCATAAATACGGCCGCCATCATCAGTCGCCAAGCCGGAGATAGTGCCAACCAATACATCGAGGTTTTTAGCTGATATATTCAGATTCTGGGTGAGCGTTAATTTTGTAAGATCGTGATTCTTCGGCAAAGGTGTTTTAGAACTGCAACTGATAAGTAGAATCCCGACTAAAACTGCTGATATTGTTACGGTAACCTTATTCATTACTGTTATCTCTGAATGGAAATTGCTAACAAGATACTATTTAATTAGTATAAAGTAAATTACAACTACATTTTGCAATACTAACAGTTAGCCAAATTTAAAATAGATGTTAAATGGTGTCTCTGTGCTTAAGGGTAGAAATCTGTGGTACCGGATAGATTATCGTGCAGTCTGAAAAGCAATAATGGCAAATCGTATTCTTCCTTAAATTCTTATTCCATTTTTAACATGACAATTCTGTCAGAGTTTTTAACGGGCGTCTATTAAGATGGTACCAATAATTATTGTGTTTAAGTAATTAAACAAGTAAATCTCTAATAACAATGAAATTTTACTCGCTTGCTATATTTAAAATTCTCATTGGTTCGTCAGAATTTTGACTCATATATACCCGGCCTTTCTGGTCCATCCAAATTGGAATTCGTTGTAACTGTTGGGATGGGATCAAATTTTTGACCGTAGTAAAATCTTCAAGTTTCAATTTTCCGGGATCAAAGTATTCAATTATCAAATCCCATTGATCATTTTCATTTAATCGAATTGACATATGTACTATTAAGTTTCTATTCTCCAATTTATACAGACCGCGAGACATTGATATAAATTCTGCGTGAAAATACCCACCCTTGGGATTAAACCCGGATAATTGACTTCTTTTATCATGCCCCACCGCTGAAAAGTGAAGGATGAGAGGGTTTTCTATTTGATCATATCCATATACAACACCATTTTGTACCCACTTAGCAGGTGAAATCTTTTTGTATTTTAATAACCGTCCGTTATATGCAGCGGGCGCATATATCATTGTTGAATCCGAAACAGGCAGGATATATCCGGGGTAACTTCTTATTACTTGTTTTTCAATGTCAGGATGCTCAGTTTGAAAAACCTCTTCACCAGTAACAAAACTATACAAATTTTTCTTAAAATCATCTGAATAAACATGCACTAAAGTCTCATTTTTTTCATTCAAACCCGTCACCACAAATTGCTGGTTATTCATTCGACGAATATCATTTATCCTATGTCCGCTTTCATTGTAAAGCCATTCATCCAAATGATTTCCATTTAAAGAAAACATATTCATCACTGAATTTGTGAAATCATACACGTATAAATAATGCCTACCAGCATATAACGCCGATATTGAATTAAACATCTGTGGGCCTCTTCCTTTTCCGCCCGCCGTCCATCGATAATTCAGATTAGTATTAAAAGAATGAATTTTTAACGTTCTCGGATCAGCAATATAAATGTTATTGTTATTATCAGTAGTAGCTAAAGAAATGACAGAAACCAGGGGTACACTATCTGAATCATTTTTTTCATTATGTAAGACAAGTTCTTTTTTTACAGAACCAACCTTACCGGTGATATGCGGAAATCTTTCCTTGTGGCTATTACATCCTATTAAAAATAAGAATAAAGTGTATATAAAAACTTTGTTTAACATATTTATAAATCTTCGATATATGACTGATGTTGACTGATTTTTAAAAAAAATGTGTTGGTAAAATATTAAACAATATTTTACCAACACTTACAATTGATACTTCAGTATTAAGCACACTTATCAACCACATTTTCTCTATCGTTACACCAGCAGTCTTTTCCATCCGCGTGCCAAAATGCTCCGTCCCAAGTTGCATATCCGTTTTCGTTACAAGGCTTAGGCTTTATGTACTGAACTGATGGGTCGGAAACTTGAGCCTTACCTTTTCCACCGGAAAGTGACAAAATTGAAATAACTAAAATTCCCAAGATATATATTACTTTTTTTGGTTTTGACATAACTTTTCCTCCTTACGAAATTGATTAATATTTATACGTTGCAATTATGATTTTTTGTTAACTGCCTTTAGCTTCAGGGAGTTAACAAGTCTATCACAAAAAGGGTGTCTATTTATTCAAATATTGTCAATACTCACTATTGAGTATTATTTTCACCAATAGTGAGTATTTGAGAAGGTGCTTATAGAGATCTCCCCCCCATTTACCCAATACCATTTTACTATACTACGTCGACCACGAATATTTAATTTATGTTTGATGTTTTTCCGATGCGTGTTAACGGTATTAATTGAAATAGAAAGGATCTCAGTAACTTCTTTACTTGTGTACCCTTGGCCAACTAGCTCCAACACTTCTACCTCGCGGGGCGTAAGGATTTTAAGCGCTTCTTCATAACTATTTTCTTCTTGTGCGTTCTCTTTGTGCTCTTTCATAACTTGTTTCAACTCCCTTAGTCAGTTATCTCTTTTCGGAGGCTCCAATTCCACACATCAGAATAGAATAACTCCAAAATGAGGATTCTATTTATTGCAAGAGGTTACACCCTCCGGATTGTTACGGAAAATATCTATTATTAGAAATTTTTAATATTTACAACAAAGATTTATCAAAGCTCCTCCATGAATTCATCCGCGCAAATTCGAGGCCCAATCAATTCCCCAAACTATCTGCTTCATTTTGCAATTGCATCCGGGGCTTCACGACTTCCAGGTGACTCAGCGCAAAATGCTGATCCACGGCAATGGTATCCCCCGGCTCGACCTGGGGATTATTGACAATGGCCCAGTCACTGTTTTCGGCTACGGGTTTTACATATACCCAGTGTACTTCGTTATTCTCCGGGTTAAGCTTAAACAACAGCGTACGTCCACCATCCCGCGACAATATCGCCGAACGTGGCACGCGTACCTTGCCTTGTTGTTTCAAAATACGGATGCGCCCGTCCACGGTCATCCCCGGAGATAGTACGTGATCAGAATTGTCGGCACTTACCACCACGGTTCCTGTCTTCGTCTTAGAATTGACGACTGGTGCTACAGACTCTACCTTTCCCTGAATTTGCTCGCCGCCGGGACCGGTTAGCTGAACCGTCATTCCTTTATTGACTTTGCCAATTTCCGATTCCAGCACATCAAAGCGGATGCGTACGGTGCGATCATCCACCAATTGTCCCACTTGCGTACCGGCCGTTATATAGGTCCCCGATGCCAGCCGCTGGTCAGTGGACAGAACCCCCGAAAAGGGAGCTACCAGTGAGGTGTACGACAAATTCAGCTTCGCTTTCTTAAGATCCAGCTCGGCCTGCGCCAGTCCAGTGGAGATGCGCACCATCTGCATGCCGGAATCCTGCTTGCCGTCCGGATCCGAGGTGCTATTACGACCGGCACGCATGTTCATCTCAATACTATATTTCTGCTTAGCTTTTTCGTAGTCATTTTTTGCTTGTTGTAATGCTACGGCATACTCGCGGCGGTCGAGCTGCAGCAGGGTATCTCCTTTCTGCACCCGGCGCCCTTCGGTAATGTACGAATGTTCCACATAGCCGCTGATCTTGGGCTTTAGCTGCACCGACTGGTTGGCCTCCACCACCCCCTGGCTTTCCACATACTGGTAAATGGGCTTGTTATCGGCAATGGTAAATACCACTTCGGGACGTACGCTCACCGAATCTTTTTCTTTCTCTGACAGCGGATTCTTATTCTTATCTTTTTTGTTACATCCCGACAAACCAACTCCAATCCAGCCAATAAATACTATTAAAACGACAGGTATTAATGATATTTTCTTCTTCATATGATGAATTACTAAGTATGTAGTTTTATACCTTTTAGGGTACACACAAAATTACAGAATCGCCAAAAATTTCTTTAACCACGGAGTTCACAGAGGATTTCTCAGGGGTTAGAAACCATAACAAAACCTACCAATCTCCGTGCTCTGCGTAATCAGCGAGGTCCATTGCAATCTCCCGCAGATAGCACAGATTACGCGGATTGATCGCAGACCATTCCTAATTTTTAATCTCCGAAGCTTTAGCGTAGGAGATCTTCCCCCCTTTCCACCTTTGAAAAATAATCAGGATCAAATACAGCATCAGTGCTGTGCTTATGATCATCCCCCTTCAGTAATGAAGGACAATCAGAATTAAAAAACATCAGGCGGCCAGGGCCAAACCTTCATTTCAGCTTTTCCTATTAAATCCTCTTTTGGAACCAATCCCCAGGTCCGGCTGTCGGAACTATGTTGCCGGTTATCACCTTCTACAAAGTAATAATCCTGTTGTACCCGGTAGGTCCTGCTTCGTTTTCCGTTGATATATACATTTCCGGATGAATCTATCCTAAGGCTGTTTCCATCGCGGCGGACAATCGATTCCCAGATCGCTTTCGTGGAGTCAACCAAACGGATAAGAGAACCTTTTTTAGGTATTCGGAGGAACTGTCCCCCACTTTCTGTTATATCTTTGTGAGTTAGTTTGTCTGCCCGAAGCAGCAGATAACGGTCATCGAGTACGGCAATCGTATCGCCGGACATGCCCACACACCGTTTGATATAATTTTCTTTCTGCGTGGGATGTAATTCCTGTGGAAAAAGGGGCATATCAAAAATCATTATATCTCCTCTTTGCACGCTACTTACTCCACCTATATAAAAGTATGGAAACGGGATATCCGTCAACGGATAATATTCAGGGGTTCGAAGATTGTATGCAAATTTAGTCGCCAGCACATAATCGCCTCCACTCAGCGTGGGATACATAGAAAAACTCGGCACATAATAAACCGAAATGATAAAACTCTTGCATAACCAGCTTAACATAATAATAAGGATCAACACTCTTACCAATCGATAGCCTCTATATAACCAGGGATGCCCGTTAGCCAAATTACTTATCCCCGTAAACCGAATTGAATAACGATCTTTCCCTGCGATAAAAATTGGTCCTTCGCAGGTCGCTGCCCGGCCGGCTTACATCATTGGTATGAATAGCTTGGATATTGTTATTCCTGTCAACAGCCACGACAATAGGATTCCCGACAGGCAAAGATACATTAACCAATGTTTGCAAAGATTGTACTTTCCTGAAATCGAATCTTGCCCCGAACTGTCTCAAGTATTTGGTTGAGGCGCCCTTGAAATAGACCGTCAGTGTATGTGGGTAATTTTGGTCCCACTTGTTTAGGTAGCCGATTTCGGCTTGCACGCAATGTATGCA
>Ga0102959_1000282_pt1 | contig 15487 bp, 12 predicted proteins | sample SalPonF2_B_D2_MG_FD_84520 | JGI IMG/M metagenome (GOLD analysis project Ga0102959, IMG submission 84520) | Salt pond soil microbial communities from South San Francisco under conditions of wetland restoration - Salt Pond MetaG SF2_B_D2_MG ...
AAGGCGCCTCGGCGACAGCCCGTGGTGGCGTCGAACGCGACGAGCAGCGCGTTCCCGTCCCGGCAGCCGACGGGGAGGTAGACGGTGCCGTCGTACACTGCGGGTCTCAGGCCACAGCCGCCGTCGGGGAGTTCGCCCCGCCACAGCTGGCGCCCGTCGGTGGGGTCGAGCGCCCGCAGCCCCCCGTCGTCGACCGCGAAGACGGCGTCGCTCGTCACCGCCGGCGGCGCGTCGGCATAGGCCGTCCATCGCACGTGGCCGGTCGCGGGGTCGACGGCGGCCAGCTCGTGGGCGGTGTGCGGGTAGACGGTGTCGCCGCCCGTAACGAGGGGGCGGTAGGCGGATTCGAACCGGTGTCGCCACAGCACACTCCCGTCTCGCGCGTCGAGTGCGACGAGCGGACCATCCTCAACGCGGACGAACACGCGGCCATCCGTCGCGGCGACGGCCTCGGGCACCAGCTGCGCCTCGCCGAATACCTCGTCGAGCGAGATTCGCCAGCGACGCTCGCCGGTCCGCCGGTCGAGGGCGTAGACGCGGTCGTACTCCACGTCGACTGCGACCTCCGGGCTGGGGTGCTGTGACGCGCCGACGTAGACGGCGTCGCCGTCGTCGCCGAACGTGTCCGTGAGCTTCCCGTGTTCCCGGGGGGCCGCGAACGACCACCGCTCGCGCCCGGTCGCGGCGTCGAAACCGGCGACGGACCGGACGCCGACGTACGTCACGACGCCGTCGCCGACCGTCGGCCGGGCCAACAGCCCCCCGAGGTGCTCGACCCGCCACTCGACGTGCCCCGAGTCCGCGTCGACCGCGTAGAGGTGGTGGTCCTGGCTGCCGAAGTAGACGGTCCCGCCGGCGACGGTCGGCGCGTACGCCCGGACCTCGGTCGCCACGGTCCACAGGGCGTTCGGGTTCCACCGCTCGTCGCATCGCGTCGCCACGGGGGTATCGGTGGGTTCGTCGGTATCAGTGGTCCGGGTGGTCGGGTCGGTCGTCGTGCCGGTGGTCGCGGTCGCGGAGGGGCTCGTTGTCGTGCTTTTCGTCGTGGTCGCCGTCGGCTGGCTCGACGGTTCGGTTCCGCCGGCGCAGCCGCCGAGGGCGGCGACCCCGGCGGCGAGCGCCTGGAGGGTGGCGCGTCGGGAGGGCATCCCCTGCTCCTTCTCGGGAGTCCGGTATATGTCTTGGGTGGTATGGGGGGTGGGCGCGTCGGGTGTGCGTGCTCACGGGTCGGCTCGACCGACCCGAAGCCGCCTATGCGGGCATCGCCACTTCGCCGAGTTCGAGTCCGACGTCGTAGAGGTGGTCGCAGAGGTAGTCTCTCCCCCACGACTCCCACCCCCTGTTCATGTACCAGAGCGGACCGTCGACGTCGACAGGCTCGACCGGGGACCCATCGCAGACCGCACGCCAGAAGCGTCTGATCCGGTGTTTGTCTGCCTCCGAGCTCGAGAGGGACGCCCCGCTCAACGATTCCGTTATCTGGATCACGTGGGTGTCGACGGGGACGGTTCCCTGCTCGGCGCGAGCGAGGTCGACGACCTGGTTGTTGATCAGCCGGAGCCAGACCGGGCGGACCTTCTCGCCGCGCAGCACCGGAAACTTCATGCCCCCGACGAAGAAGCGAGCGTCTCCGGAGGCGGATCTCACGTACGATGCGATGCGCTGCCAGTCGAAGTCGTGTTCGGCGAACAGAGCCATCGGACTGTCGTCGAACTCGCGGTGGAACGTCCTCGCGATTTCGTACCACACCTCCGCGTCGTCCTCACCGTATCGCATATTCTCCGCCTCGAACAGCGACGCGAGCTCTCGAAAGTTCCGTGCTTCGACCAACTCCTCGGGCTCGTAGATCCAGTGTTCGTCGTACCAGAGCCGTTCGCATTTCCGGTAGAGCGATTCCGCGTCGCGCTGCCGGTTGAGCGCGGTGGAGAGGGTCAGGAAGAGGGCCGTCTCCCGGTCGCCGTCGATCTCGTCGGTGATCGGCGTGGTGATTCCCTTCGCGTCCGCGAACGGCTCGCGGTCGTCCTCGTAGTCTTCGACGACGGGAACCAGTGCTTCACCGAGCTTCTGGATGTTCCGCTGCATTGTCACGTAGGTGCGGTCGGTAGATCGCTCTCCCCGTCCTTTGGAATGTGCCGACTACCGTTCGCACTGACTCGCTGCTCTCGGTCGAGTTCCTTCGCGAGCGAGGATTCCGGGTCGGGTCTGACCGTACCACGCTGCGGCTGACTGGCGGGCCGACACGACACGACACGACACGACGCTACGACGCATTCTGTTAGCACCGGTCGAGCCGGAAACCGCCGGACTCGACCGACTTACAAAGACTTACAAAACTTACAAGGACTTACAACCGGTCTCGGCGGGTCACTCGCCGCCGCCGACCGCGTCCTCGACGATCTCGATCTCCTCGTCGGTCAGCCCGTAGAGCTCGTAGACGATCTCGTCGATGAGGCGGTCGGTGCGCGCTATCTTCGCCTCCAGTTCCTCGGCGCGCGCGACGGTCTCCCGGTAGCTCGCAAGCCCGTCGCGCACGTCCTCGACGCGGGGCAGGGTGAGCGCCCGCAGTCGGTCCATCAGCGAGTTGGTTTTGGTCGCGGTCCCGCGGAAGTTCGCAAAGCCTCCGGCCTCGTCCACGGCGTACGGCACGAACGCCTCCACGAGGTCGGCCTCCGTCTCGGTCAGGTCGGTGAGACGGAGCGCTGGAAGCGGGTCGGTCTCGGTGTAGCCATATTGGTCGGTCTCGTAGGCGTCGTCGTTCGCCTAACTGCTCGATACAAGCCGGCGAACGACGACGGTGTTCGGGGATTCGCGGTCGACCTCGACGTGGCCCACGCGCAGGTTCGGCTTCTGCTCTGTCGTCTCCTGAAGGATGGAGTCGGCGGAGCCTTCGGGGGGCTGTGCGAGCCCTAATTTTGGGAGGTTCGGGCCGTCTTGGTAGGTGCCGAGGTGGTCGAGGAGATCGATATTCAATTTTGTTCTACTAGTTTTCAAATCCTCTATCTCTCGGACGAGGGCAACAATAAAGTCATGAATAGTCCGGTTTCCGTTCTCTTTTGATAGCAGGTTAGAGACATTTTGGACTATTTCCGCATTTGCCCGTCCAGATTTATGCATCTTCCAGAGTTCATCACTGGAGCTCAGATTCGGGGTTTCGACTGCATCTAGAATTCGAATCGGGAGAGAGCGAATTTCAGAGAGGGTAGTCTGTCGGAAATCGTCTTTCTGTGCCAGAGCCGATGAGGAGACGTATAGGTAGGAGAGCAATGCGCTGTTTAAACAGGCGAGGAGGTATCTGAGCGATAAGTCTGTCCCACTTTTAATGAACGGATTGAGGTCTTTCTTTACCACAAATGGCTCCTCAGCGAATGCCGCCATTAACCGGTCATCTCGATTCACGAGACGCCGAAGGAGTAGCCTTGGCTGTTCGTAATATTTTCGCTGGCTTTCTTCTCCACTAAAGTCAATATATCGTTGTTCTGTAACCGTCAGAGAGTATCGGTATACGTCACATTCCTGGTAAAGTAGATAATCGTCTGTCTCTCTTTGCTCAGAGTATTCAAAGAACGATGCGACGACTCCTTGCTGCGAATCTGTTAGCTTACCCAATTTTTTGAACTCATCTGAATCGTATGATTGAAGTAGCTCATAGTACCCCTCGGTGAAGTAAATCTTCGAATTCGGCTCGTCTCGTAGGTATTTGCAGGGGATAAATTCAAAATCTCCTCTGAGCCCTCCTACGTCGGTTATTTTGAGACGTTTTTCAAGCTCTTTTGCTTTGAAATTTCCCGAAAATTCTCCCTCGATTTGAAAAATCGAAATGTTGGTGTCCACATACGCATCCGCAAACACGTCATAAGGGAGATTAATGATCAGCGTCAACCTTGCATCAGCTGAAGCTAACCGCTTTTTCCTGAATTCCGTGTAATTCTCACCCGTTTCCCACGCTACGGGCGTGATCATACCAGTGAAGCCCTGCTTACGAGTGAGTTCGAAACATCGTTCCAGGAACGCCACGGAGAGGTCATATTTTCTGTAGAGCGTTTCGTACTGGTCTGTGAGATATTCCTTGTGAGAGGCGGGAATCTGCTCGGTTGGTACGTACGGCGGATTCCCAACTACCACATCAAACCCAGCATCCCCTTTCTTCGCCCCGTCCCCGGCAAAGAACACCTCCGGGAACTCCAGTTCCCAGTGGAAGAACGACTCCTCTGTGGCCATCGACTGCGCCGTGCGGAACCAGTCGTGCTCGCGGACCTCGGCCCACTGGGTTCCGTCCTGGATGGCCTGGGCCAGCCGCTCGTAGGCGTCGGGCGGGACGTCCAGGCCGAAGCGCTCGGCGGTGTGGACGTTCGCCAGCTCGAAGAGCCGCTGGTAGAGCGGGTCCGCGCGGATCTCGGCGTAGAGCTCCTCCATCGACTTGATGTCCGCGAGGTCCTCGTTGTCGATGGCGAGGAGGTCCTGCATGAGGTCCATCACGTGCCCGAGCGTGCGCTCGCGGACGCGGGCGAACGACTGTACCAGGGTGAGCTGTCCGCCGTTCTCCTCCGCGTCGTCGGCGAGCACCGCCGTGACGTCCGAGCCGACCAGGGAGTTCCCGGCCTTGACGTGGTGGTCGAGGAACGCGAGCGGCGAGTCGGCGGCGAGCGTCTCCAGCCACATCGAGAGCTTGGCGAGTTCGACCGCCATGCCGTTTACGTCCACGCCGTAGATGCACTCCTTGGCGATGTCCCGGCGCAGGTCCTGCTCGTCGTAGCCCTGTATCTCCTGTTCGCGGACCACCTCCATCACGCGCTCCGTGAGATAGCCCGTCGCCTTCGTGAGGAAGTGGCCGCTGCCCATCGCGGGGTCGAGCACCTTCAGGTCGAGGACGCGCTGCCAGAAGCGCCGGAAGTACTCCCGGTCGCTCGGCTCCAGGCCGTCCGCACCGAGGTCCTCGTCTATCTCGGCGAGCAACGGGTCGATGGTCTCCTCGACGATGTACGTCACGACGTAGTCCGGCGTGTAGTACGCCCCCGTCGCCTTGCGCTCGCCGTCGTCGTTGACGACGTAGAGTTCGCCCGCGTCGACTGTCTCGACGGCGTCCGCGACGGTGACCTCAGTCGCGGGTTTCCACACCTGGCCGCCGTCCTCCGCGACCGCCGCGTACTCCTCGGGCGCGATGCGGAACTCGTGTTCAAGCAACCCCTCGTAGATGGACCCGAGGTGGCGCGTATCGAGGTCGGCGTAGTCCGCGAGGACGAACGAGCCATCGCCTGATTCGGTGGTGCCGAGCCGGTAGACGACCTCCGCGACGTAGCGGTCCGTCACCGAGTGCGTCGCCAGGAACTCGTGGCGGCCGTCGTCGAACAGGCCGCCGTTGTACGGCGGGATGCCGAGTTCGTCGTCGCCCGAGTCCACCAGCCGGAACAGGTCGCGCAGTCGCCCCCACATCGACGTCGACCGTTCGCTGTGGTCGTCGAAATCCCGTCCCGACTCGCGGTCCTCGTGGATGTCGACCCGGAGCTGGTCGAGACTGAAGTTCGCCCGGAACTCGTCCGACGCTCCCGGTTCCTCGGGATGGATGAGATCGCGGGACTCCGCGTACAGCACGAACATCAGCCGGTAGAGCAACACCAACGACTGCTCTTTCAACTCCTCGAGTGCATCGTCGTCGTCCGGATCGATTTCGAGTCCATTCGACTCGAGGAACCCCTCCCCGAGTAGTCGCAGTGCCGTGAAGACGTTGTCCTGGAGATCTTCTCCGAGTTCCTTTGCCGCAGTCTCACTTTCGTTCCACACCGTATCGAGGAACGTCGTCCCCGCGGTCTCGTGGAACGCCGCCGGGCGGAAGAAGACGTAGAAGTACTTGAACTGCTCTAGGTCCCCGGAGGCCAGTAGCTCGGGCAGGTCGATCTCGTAGTAGGTCTCCGTGGCGTAGTCTTTCGTCCCGTAGAGCCGCCACTTCCGGCCGTCTGTCAGCACGCCCCATTCGACTGCCTCCGGTGTCTTTTCAAGGTAGTACTTGATCTGGTGGGAGGCGTCGCGGTACGACCGGTGCTCGCTGAACCGAGCGGTGAAGTCGGCGTTCCACTGCTTCGCTTCCAAGACGGCCGACGACAGTGCGAACGCCGCCTCTCGCCGCCCCTCGCGTTTCTCGACGGACGCTTCGTGGCGTCGTTCACGCGATTCGAACAGCAGTCGGTCGGTGTGGCCCCCGCCCTCGGGAAGCGTGGTCTCGTGAAGCGTCTCGAACCCGAGTACCTCCAGTACCTTGTCTATCCACTTGTCTAACAGGTCGTCCTCGTTGAAGGATTCGACGAGGTCTCCCTCGATTAACCACAGTTCTCTGAGTCTGTCGAATGCGTCGCTCGCTTCATCGTCGCTGTCCCAAGCGTCTAGGTCGGTGAGCCGGTTGTCGAGGTAGTGCCCCGAGAAGAGGTTGGAGTTGAGATATGGTCGCGGAGCGAGCGTCGCCTGACTCATTGCTGTTATCACAGGAGTGTGGCCAGCCGATATGAAAGTATGGTATACTGACTGGCTGCTGTCCCGGACTCGCTACCCGTGCCTCGGTGGTGTGGAACCGGTGTCGGGTCGGGACGGGTGGACCGACGATGACGGGTGGAATCGCCGGAGCATCCACTCAGAATCGCTGACACCCGTTACGCCACTGACGCGACCGCATGCACTCCACTACCGCCAGCTAGTCGCGCCGGAGTCGTCGAAGGGCTCGTCGAGGCGGGTCGTACACCAGGGGCAGAAGTCGAGGTCGCCGTCGAGCGGGCGGCCGCAGGCCGGGCACTGCTCGCCCTCCTGGACGGCTGTCCGGTCGTTCTGGCGGGTCCCGGTGAGGTAGGCGTCCACGACGTTGAGCACGCGGACCACGAACAGCGGCAGGAGCGTCGTGAACGTGAGTCCCTGGGTGGCCGCCGCGAGCGCCGCGACGCCGCCGGTCTGGAACGCGGACACCGCTGTCTGCGGGATGACCAGCGCCGCCGTCAGCACGGCCAGCCCGAACCAGACGAGCATCCGGAACCACGCCCTGAGATAGAGGTGGCCCAGCCCGGGGTAGACGAACGCGAGGAACGCCGCGATCCAGGGCCGCCACCGCTTTTCTATCAGCGCCGTCACTACTCCCGCCTCGGCGGCCGACGTAGGTTAATCTTTCCCACTTGCGTCCCTGGACCGTCCGTCGCGACGCCGGCTGCGGGTTCCGACAGCTGCTCTGCTCCCCCCGGGGCTTCCTCGGTCGGTTCGAGCCACTCCAATCCCGCTGCCGGCGAATCCGCTGACCCCCCGGTCGGCTGGCCCCTTGGGTAGTGTTCCAGTGGGTCCCCGGTTCCTGGCCGGTTCCTGTCGGCGAGCCGGTCGGAACACGGTCTTTGTGAGTTCGATGTGAGTTTACCACCGAAACAGTTAATATGTATTCTGACGTCAACTCACATCATGAGCCGGGAGATACGGATCAGCGTCGACGACGACGAGGTGTTCGAGCGCATGAAGCGCCGCAAGCAGGCACTCGACCTCTCCTGGGAGGAGGTGCTCCACCGGGGCCTCCGTCGGGCTCCCTCGGCGGACCAGCCCGGTCGCGGGCCGTCCGACCCACCGTGGGGCGGCCCCGGGCCCGAGCCGTGGGAGTCCGGGCCGTACGGCCCGCGGGGCCAGCAGGGGCCGCGGGACCCCTGGGACGAGTTCGCCGACGACCTGGAGGCGAAGATCCGCGGGAAGGTCTTCGACTCCCTGCGCACGGGATTCGGGGCCGCGGGCATCGACGTGCCCGACGCCTCGGAGTACGGCCTCGACGACGAGGTAGAGACGCTGACCAACGCCGAGGACGCCACGCTCGTCTTCGACTTCCTCGAGGACGGCCCCGGGACCCAGGTCCCGCTGCGGGTCAACCTGACGACCAGCCGCGAGGGCCTGGACGTCGAGGTCGTGGCGGTCCGCCAGGGCAAGAACGTCAGCGACATGAACCGGTTCGGCCGCGAGACCCGCAAGCGGGTCAACAGCCGGCTGGCCGCGGGCGAGCCGGCGACCCTGCGGTTCGCAGAGGGCGTCGAGGAGTACCGGGTGCTGCCGGTGCTCTCCTGGAGCCGCGACGAGCGGGGCGACCCCGTCGTCGTCGACGTCGAGATCGCCGAGGTGTTAGTCGATGGCGACGAGTGAGCCGATGAGGGCCCCGTCCGACGCCACCACGGACCTCGTCGCCATCTTCTCGCTTCTGAGCGACGAGACGCGCCTCGCCATCGTCCGCGAGCTCGCCGCGTGCCGGCTCGGCGAGTCGGAGCCCCGTCTTTCCTTCTCCGCGCTCCGGACCCGCGTCGGCATCGACGACGCCGGCCGCTTCAACTACCACCTCGGTCGGCTCCGCGGCTCGCTCGTCGAGAAGGGCGAGGACGGCTACGGCCTCACCGAGACGGGTGCCGTCGTCGGCTCGATGCTGGTCGAGTCGCCCCCGGAGTCGGTCGCGTAGTCGGTCGACCCGGAACGTCGCGCCTGCGAGTTCCCCTTATCGAAGCCGGTCCAGAAGGTCCGCGAGCGTCGCCAGGTCGTACTGGCCCGGCGCGGTCGCGTTCGCCGGGTCGACGGGCGCGTAGCCGATTCGCGAGCCGTAGAGAGGAGCCACCGCCCGCGAGTGTCGGCCGACGGCCCCCATCGCCATCGTGGCGACTGCGTCCCCGCGAGAGTCGAGTTCGTGGGTGACCGCGAGCAGGTCGAGCACGTCGCCCCGGTCGGTGGCGGTCACCGCGAGCTTGCCCACGTCGGCGACACCGACCGCGTCCGAGAGCACCTCCCGCATCGTCTCGCGGTCGGGCGTCCCCTCGAAGTCGTGGACCGACGCGACGACCGTCACCTCGTGGTCGCGGGCGCACTCGACCACGCGCTCGCCGTCGCCCGCCCGGATGCTCCGGAGTTCCACGTCGACGGCCGTCACCGCGTCGTACCCGACGGCGGCTTCGAGCGCGTCGAGCCGAGCCGGGTCGTCCGGCGCTTCGCCGCCCTCCCATCGGACCCGGTTGGTGGCGAGGACGGGAAGCTCCCCGTCGTAGTCCTCGAGCGCCGAAAGCGGGCCGACCGCGAGGTCCATGCGGAACTCCACGAGGTCGGCGTGCGCGCGAGCCGCCGGCTCCTCGGCGAGGGACGCGGTACTCGCCGCGAGCGCGAACGAGCCGAAGGCCATCAGACCGGGATGCCTTCCTCGGCCTCGAGGAGCTCGTGGTAGCGGTTGCGGATGGTGACCTCACTGATGTCGGCCACGTCGCTGACCGCGGCCTGGGTGGTCTTCTCGTTCGTCAGCAGCGCGGCGGCGTAGACCGCGGCGGCCGCGAGGCCGACCGGGCTCTTTCCGGAGTGGACGCCCTGTTCCTTGGCGGTCCGGAGCAGCTCGCGGGCGCGGTGCTCGGCCTCGTCGGAGAGCCCGAGTTCGGAGGCGAAGCGCGGGACGTAGCTCTCGGGGTCGGCCGGCCGGACCTCGAGGCCGAGCTCGCGGACGACGTACCGGTAGGTGCGGGCCACCTCGCTCTTCTCGACGCGGCTGACCTCGGTTATCTCGTCCAGGCTGCGGGGCACGCCCGCCTGCCGGGCGGCCGCGTAGACACAGGAGGTCGAGACGCCCTCGATGGAGCGACCGGGCAGCAGGTCCTCGCCGAGCGCGCGACGGTAGATGACCGACGCGGTCTCGCGGACGGTGTCGGGGAGGCCGAGCGCGCTGGCCATGCGGTCGACCTCGCCGAGCGCCTGCTTGAGGTTCCGCTCCTTGGAGTCACGGGTGCGGAAGCGCTCGTTCCACTTGCGCAGGCGCTGCATCTTCTGTCGCTGCCGGGCGCCGAGCGAGTTGCCGTAGGCGTCCTTATCGCGCCAGTCGATGTTCGTCGAGAGGCCCTTGTCGTGCATCGTGTTCGTCGTGGGCGCGCCGACGCGGGACTTGGAGTTCTTCTCGGCGGCGTCGAACGCGCGCCACTCCGGCCCGCGGTCGATGCCCTCCTCCTCGACGACCAGCCCGCAGTCCGCACAGACGGTCTCGCCGTGCTCCTCGTCGCTGACGACGAGGCCGCCGCACTCCGGGCAGCCCGACGTTACGTCCTCGGTCGTTTCCGCTTCCCGTTCCTCGGTTCGACTTCTGATTCGTGCGTCTGTCATGGCTACGTGGTCTGAAAACCGGGCACAATCCGCAGAACCCGGACCCTCGTTGAGTCAGGGTTAGGACAAAAGTGACTTAAACGTTGCGCTATTAGGCTAGTGATTGCGCTCCACGTCACCGAGTGGCACGACCGGGAGTGGCAAGGCTGAAGCGTCGGGACCGCCGACCACGGGGCATGCGCGTCGCCGTGGGCAGTCGGAACCCGGTGAAGGTGCGGGCGACCGAGCGGGCGCTCGACGGGCTGGCGAGCGACGTCGACCCGGTCGCGGTCGACTCGGGCGTCGGCGAGCAGCCCTGGGGCCAGGCCGAGACGGTCGCCGGTGCGACGAACCGCGCCGAACGAGCCCGCGCCACGGGCGAGTACGACCTCGGCGTCGGCATCGAGGGCGGCGTCGCCACCGTCGACGGCGTCGACGGGCTCTTCCTGGTCATGTGGGCGGCGGTCACGAACGGCGAGACGGTCGGCCACGGCGGCGGGCCGACCCTCCGGCTTCCCGAACGCGTCCGGGCGCGACTCGAAGACGGCGCGGAGCTCGGTCCCGTCATGGACGACCTGCTCGGCGAGGACGACGTCAAGCACCGCCAGGGCGCGGCCGGCGCGCTCACCGCCGGCACCATCGACCGCGAGTCGGCGCTGGTCCACGCGCTCGCCGGGTCGCTCGCGCCGTTCGTGACGGGGTACTACCGCTGAGGTCCCAACGGTCGTCACTGGAACGACGGCCGAGCGTCCGCGCGTTTGCCACCGATACGACCGCGGTCAGTCCTCGGCGGTCGGCACGGTCGTCTCGACCTCGTTTCCCTCCTCGACCGCCTCGGTGAGCGAGACGTTGAGCCAGAGCATCGACGCGACGCCGCCGACGACGGTGACGCCGTTCTTGACCGCGTGGTCGACGATGGCCGCACCCAGCGCGAGCGCCGGGTCGAGCGGCGTCAGCGCGACGACGAGCAGGGTGAACGCGCCCTCGTAGAGCCCGATGCCGCCGGGCGAGAGCGGGAGCACCTTCGCGAGGTTGCCGACGCTGACGGCGAAGAAGCCGACCGCGAGGAGCAGGCCGGGAGAGAGGTGGACGTGGAAGGCCGAGAGGACGACCAGCGCGGTCGCCACGTCGAGCCCCCAGATGAGCAGGCTGGTCCCGCCGACGCGGGAGAACGCCCCCCGGTCGTTCGCCACGGTCTGGACGTCGCCGACGAACCGCTCGACGGCCGTCGCGACGTACTCGACGTAGGAGTCGGAGCTTATCCGGGAGAGCGCCAGCCGCACGAAGTTCCGCTCGGAGCGGGCGCTGGCCACGATGACGAGGACCGCGCCGATGGCCGCCACGCCGACGAACCCGGCCACGGTGACCGCGGTTCGGGCGCTCGCCTGCTGGCCGCCGGAGAGCCCGGCCGACCCCGTCAGGCTGTCGACCAGCGAGGCGACCTGGTGGGGCGCGAAGACCGCCATGCCCACGAAGACGCCCCCCGCGAGCAGCGTGATGGTCAGCAGGTCGAAGACGCGCTCGACCGCGAGCGACGCGAAGCCGGAGGGGTAGGGGACGGCGCGCCGGGACTTGACGACGTACGCGCGCACGGCGTCGCCGGCCCGCGCCGGGAAGACGAGGTTGCCGGTCTGGCTGATGAAGATGGCACCGGTCAAAAAGCTCACCTCCTCCGCGAAGCCGAGTTCGGCGAGGATGTCGCGGTAGCGCAGGCCTCTGAGCGGCCACGAGAGCACGTAGACGAGCGCGGCGGCCCCGACGAGCGCGGGGTCCGCCCCCTCCATCTGCCGGAGGACCGCCGTCGGGTCGAGGTAGACGGTCATCAGGGCCAGCGCGACAAGCACGAGCAGGCTCCCGGCGGCCAGTCCGGTCGTCCGGGTCGCGTGCGGCCTGATCGAGAACTCCCACCAGCACCGGAGAATCTGGCTCCCCATGCCGAAGACGTCCCGGACTAGGTCGACTTTGGTGTCGCCCATCGGCGTCCAGTCCACCGGGAACTCCTTGACCCGGTAGCCCTTGCGTTGAGCGCGCACCAGCACCTCGGTGTCCCAGAACCAGTGTTCGTCCTGTACGTCCGCGAGCACGTCGAACAGCGCCGCCCGGTCGAAGGCCTTGAAGCCACACTGGTGGTCCCGGAGCGCAGAGCCGAGGAACCTTCGGGTGAGCGCGTTGAACCCGCGACTCGGGATGCCCCGCTTGGCGGGCCGGTCGGCCGTCCGACCCGGCATCCACCGCGAGCCGGTGGCGAAGTCGTACTCGCCGGAGCGGACGCTCTCGACGAGCTCCTCGAGGTGACGCATGTCCGTCGCCATGTCCGTATCGAAGTAGACCAGCGTCTCGCCCTCGGCCGCCCGGAACGCGTGGTTGAGCGCGCCGCCGCGACCGAGGCGCTCGTCGCTGTGGAAGTGGCGCACGCGCCCGTCCTCGTCGGCGAGAACGTCTGCGATCTCGGGCGTGCGGTCGTCGCAGCCGTCTTCGGCGACGATCACCTCGAAGCTCCCCGCGGGGAGGAACGCGGCGAGGGTGGAGAGCGTGGTCCGCACCGTCTCCTCGATGGTCGTCTCCTCGTTGTAGGCGGGGAGGACGACGCTCACATCGGGGGACCGTTCGTCCATTGGTGGAATTCGACCACGCTCGGCTAAGAACTTTCTGGACTGGTGGCTTTCGGGCCCGTGCGCGGGTCGTCGGTGGGTCTCACCGTTCGCCGGCGTAGCCGGCGAGTCCGTTTACCGGCTGTACCAACCAGGGGGGTATGGAGACGTCGGACGGTGGCTAACTGCCCGAGAACCGCCCGACTGCGGGCCGTTAACCTGCCGTACCAAATCCACTATGACCCGGACTGTCCAACGGAAGGTATGAGCGCGACGACCGCCGAACAGCCCTTCGACTCGACCCTCACCGAGAAGCAACAGCGGATCCTGGCGTACCTGCGCGAGCGCGCCCACACCCAGACCTACTTCAAGTCGCGGCTCATCGGCGACGCGCTCGGCCTCTCGGCCAAGGAGGTCGGCACGAACATGACCGCGATCCAGAACGCCGCGGACCTGACCGTCGAGAAGTGGGGCTACTCCTCCAGCACGACGTGGAAGGTCACCGCCTGACGCCGGCCGCCTCGACCCGACCCTACCCCCTCCTTTAAGCCCGTCCCCCGCCTGTCGCCTGCGTATGTCCTCGGACCTCGACCCGCAGGCCCGCGCCGTCGTCGACCGCCTCGACGCGTCTCTCTCGCCCCCCGGCCACGCGCTCTCCGTCGAGAGTGCCCGCGAACAGCTCCGGGTGGCGCTCGCAGGCGACGACGTTGCCGTCGAGGTCGACCAGGTCGCCGATTTCGAGATACCCGGCCCCGACGCCCCTATTCCGGTTCGCGTCTACCGGCCGGCCGGCGACGGCCCGTTCCCCGTGGTGGTCTACTTCCACGGCGGGGGGTGGGTGCGCGGCGACCTGGACACGCACGACGGCTTCTGCCGCCGACTGACCCACGAGTCCGGCTGCCTGGTCGTCTCCGTCGACTACCGGCGCGCCCCGGAGCACCCGTTCCCGGCACCGCTTTCGGACTGCTACGCCGCGACCCGGTGGGCGGGTCGACACGCGACCGACCTCGGCGGCGACCCGTCGCGGCTCGTCGTCGGCGGGGGAAGCGCCGGCGGGAACCTCGCCGCCGCCACCGCGCTCCTCGCTCGGGTACGCGGTGACCCAGACCTCGCCCACCAGTTGCTCCTCTGGCCGGTCGTCGACTACGCCTTCGACACCGACTCCTACCGCGACCTCGCCGACGGCTACTTCCTGACGCGGGCGGCGATGCGGTGGTACTGGGAGCAGTACCTCGACCACGAGGTCGACGGCGCGAACCCCTACGCCGCCCCCCTGCGCGCCCGCGACCTCTCGGGGCTCCCCCCGGCCACCGTGCTGACCTGCGGCTTCGACCCGTTGTGCGACGAGGGCGTCGCCTACGCGGCGCGACTCGGCGAGGCCGGCGTCCCCGTCACCCACGTCGAGTACGACGACCAGATACACGCCTTCCCGCTGTTCGCCGACGAGATAGTCGCGGCCGAAGCGGCTATCGCGGACGTGGCCGCGTCGCTCGAAGCGTCGTTGTAGTGTTCGTCCCCCCGGGCAACCCGCCCACCGACTACCGGTCGTACCGGACGAGGTCGTCCGCCTCGCGGGCCAGGTCCATCGCGTGCTCGTCGAAGGACTCGGCGTAGCGGACCAGCAGGATGAGCACCGTCTCGGGCCGCTCGACCGCGTAGCCGTCCTCGCGCGAGAGCAGGTTCGCGCGCTCGAGTTCGGCGGCGTACTTGCTCACGGTCGCCCGGGAGACGCCGAGGGCGTCGGCCAGGTCGCTACCGGTCGCGTCCGGGTTCCGGAGCAGCTCGACGAGCATGCCCCGGGCGGTGTCGCGCCGGAGGTAGCCGAGCGCGACCTGCTCGAAGGCGGAGAACTGCCCGGTCGGGAAGAAGCGGCGGTAGTCGCCGTCCCGGCGGCTCTCGACGGCCCCGGACTCCGCGAGTCGCTGGAGGTGGTACTGGGTCTCGCCGGTGCCGAGCTTGAGGTCGTCCCGGAGCTTCGAGAAGTGGGCGCCCGGCGTGGCGGCGAGGTAGCCGAGGATGGCGTCCCGCGAGATGGTCCCGCCGGCCTTCGCGGAGTCTGCGGCGTCGGCCTGGCCGACGAAACGGGCGAGTGGACTCGCGGCCCCGAGCGCCGCGAAGCGTCGCAGCGTCGCCCTTTTTTCCTCGTCGACTCCGTCGGTCATCTATTACTCTAGTCGCGCTCCCGAAACAAAACCTCTTCGGAAGCCGGGGACCCTGGTAAGACACCGGTAAACATCCCGCTACTGGGTCGGTAGCGTGCGGTTACTCGACGTCCGCGCCGACCGCGTCGACCGCGTCCGAGCGATAGAGGAGCCGCGGGGACCGAGGCCGTCGGAAACGGGAGCCTACCGGCCCCGCCGCGTGGACTTTCCTTTCCGTCTCGGGCTCCGTCTCGTCACTCCGTCTCCGGTTCCATCTCCTCTATCTCCTGGTCCATCTCCTCGATGACCTCGTCGGCGCTCTTGATGGTCGAGGGGTCCTGACCGGCGGCGATGGCCTCGGCCTTCTGCTCCATCTCCTCGATGTCGACGTCGACCTCGGCGTCGATCTGCCCGAGGATCTCCTCGATGTCGTCCAGCCCGAGGAGCTCCCGGGTCTCGGCGTCGAAGGCCAGGCTCTCGAGCTGCTGGCCGTCGGCCTGCACGTCGCTGCCGGTGAGGTGCTTGCCGTAGCGGCCGACGAGCGAGGAGAGCTCCTGGGGGAGGACGAACGTGGTGGACTCGCCCTGGCCGATGGCCGCCAGGGTCTCCAGGCCCTTCTCGATGATGGCGCGCTCGCCCATCGACTCGGCCGACCGGGCG
>Ga0102959_1000283_pt1 | contig 15465 bp, 13 predicted proteins | sample SalPonF2_B_D2_MG_FD_84520 | JGI IMG/M metagenome (GOLD analysis project Ga0102959, IMG submission 84520) | Salt pond soil microbial communities from South San Francisco under conditions of wetland restoration - Salt Pond MetaG SF2_B_D2_MG ...
GCCATACGGAACAACCACGGCGGAGACGACGCCGCGAGAACACTGGAGACCGACATGGTATGGCAACGGACCCCCTACGCGCTGCCCCTGCTCGTCGTCGCCGGCGTCTGTCTCTTCCTCGCCGTCGCGCTGGGCCGGTCGGCCGGTGAGGAGCGCACCCCGCCAGGGACCCGGGCCTACCTCGTCCTCGGCGTCGGGACGGCCGCCTGGGCCGCGGCGTCGGCGCTCCAGTACGCGAGCGCGGACCTCGGGTCGAAGCTGTTCTGGTACGGCGTCTCCTGGCTCGGCTTCGCGGTCGTGGCGGTGGCGTGGCCGGGGTTCGTCTTCGCGCACCTCGGCGAGGGCGAGGACGTCAGCTGGCCCGTCGCCGCCCTGCTCGCCGTCGTCCCGACGCTCGCGGTGGTCGCGGTCTGGCTCCCGCCCTACCGGTGGCTCGTCTTCGGTGACGCCACCCTCGTCGCGACGCCGGGCGACCTGATACTCTCTGCGTCCGTCGGCCCGCTGGGTATCGCCTTCATCGGGTACACCGCCGCGCTGGCGCTCGCCGCCACCGGGGCGCTGCTCCGGGTCGCCCGCCGGTCCTGGGGTCCCTACCGGCTCCAGGCATTGGCGCTCCTCGTCGTCGGCACGCTCTCGACGCTCGGCGGGCTCGCCTTCGCGCTCGGCGTCGGGCCGACCCGCGAGCTGAACCCGGCGCCCGTCGGCTTCGCGGTCACGACGGTCGTCGCGGGGTGGGGGCTGGCGACCGTGCGGCCCAGGGACCTCGTCGCGGCCGCCGAGCGGGTCGTGCAGGACCGGTTCCGCGACGGCATGCTCGTCCTCGACGCCCACGGGCGCGTCGTCGAGGCCGACGCGGTCGCCCGCCGGCTGTTCGACGGGGGCACCGGCCTCGTCGGCGAACCCGCCGCGTCCGTCTTCGCGGACCACCCCCAGCTGCTCGACCACCTCGACGCGCCGGCGGACCGTCCCATCGACATCTCCGTCGAGCAGGGCGTCGAACAGCTCGCCTTCGAGGTCTTCGTCGTCCCGCTCTCCGACGGCCGCGGTCGGCTGGCCGGCCGGGTGCTGTTCCTGTGGGACGTGACCGAGCGCCGCCGCCACGAGCAGCGACTCCAGGTGCTCAACCGCGTCCTGCGTCACGACCTGCGGAACCACGTGAACATCATCCAGGGCAACGCCGAACTCCTCTTGGGGGAGATCGACGGCGACGAGGCGCGCACGGAGGCCCAGGCAATCATCGAGACGTCACGCGACCTCGTGGCGCTGAGCAACAAGGCCCGGCTCATCGAGGCCTCCCACGGCCGGGGCCGTCGGTCACACACCGTCGACCTCGTCGACTGCGTCGAGCGTGCGCTCCGGAACGTCCGCGAGGACGAAGCGGACGTGGCCGTCCTCACGGACCTACCGGAGTCGGAGCCGGTAAACGCCGACGTGATGATCAGCGCGGCCCTGGAGAACCTGATCGAGAACGCCGTCGAGCACAACGACGACGGGACCCCGTCGGTCTGGGTGTCACTGGACCGGACGATGGTCGACGGCCGTGAGTACGCGGAGCTCTCCGTCGGCGACGACGGGCCGGGCATCCCCGAGAAGGAGCGCCAGATACTCCGCGAGGGCATCGAGACGCCCCTCGAACACACGAGCGGGCTGGGCCTCTGGCTGGTCAACTGGATCGTCACCCGCTCGAAGGGCGACCTGCGCTTCGAGGAGAAGGAGCCTCGCGGCAGCGTCGTCACCATCCGCCTGCCGCTGGTCCGGTCGGGCGAGGAGTCGAATTAGTCCTCGGCCCACGGCGGAACGGGCCGCGGCGGACCGAACAGCTCGACGCCGACGACCGGCACCCCGCCCCGGTTCTCGGCCGCGTGCGGCTCGTCGGACGGGATGGTAAAGGAGTCGCCGGCCCCGACGACCGTGTGCTCCCCATCCACGACGAACGTCAGCGCGCCCTCGACCACGAAGCCGGTCTGCTCGTGGTGGTGGCTGTGCTCGCCGACGACCGCGCCGGGCTCGATGCGGAAGTGCTGGACGCTCATCCGGTCGCCCGCCGCGAGCTGTGCTAGGTGCACGCCGTCGAGCACTTCCTCCGCGTCGGCCTCGTCGTAGGGTACGACGTCCATACCCGTTCTGTGACCCCTGTGTGCCTAAAGGCTCGCCTCGGAGCGTCGCCCGGTGTTCGCTCGTCCGAACTGTGACCGGCGTTCGCTCTTCCGAACAGTGCCCGACGCTGGGCGGGTCGCCGGCAACTCCGTCGCGTGGCGGGTCGCCGGGCGCTCAGTCGCGGCGGCGGAGCGCGAGCAGCGCTGCGCCGACGAGCGCCAGGAGCGCGAGCGCGATGCCGAAGCCGGGCTGCCCGGTGGTGGTCGTGGTGGTGCCCGCCTCGGTCGTGGTGGTCGTGGTGGTGTTCGCCGCCGTGGTGGTCGTGGTGGTCGTGGTGGTGGTCGTGGTCGTGGTGGTCGTGGTGGTGTTCACCGCCGTGGTGGTCGTGGTCGTCGTCGGCCCGGCTCCCTCCATGACCAGACCGTTTACCTCGGCGTCGGGGAAGCCCTGGACCGTCAGCGTGAACTCGGTGCCGTTCGGGATGTCCGAGAAGTCCATGCTGGCGTTGAAGGCGCCGCCACGCTGGACTGTCGTGGTCACGCTCTTGAGGAACGGGTTCGTCCCGGTCGAGCGGGCGCGCACGGTCAGCTCCGTCCCCGGCGCGAGCGTGCTCGTCCCGTTGACGGTGGCGTTGGCGTTCGGCACGGTCACGTCGTTACCGTCGTTGAGCGTCACGGACCGCTCGCCGACCGTGAACGTCGCGGTCGCCGACTGGTTCGAGTCGGTGACGTTGTTGAAGCGCGAGTCGATGGCGAACGTCACGTTGTACGCGCCCGTGGGCTGGCTCCCGCGGGGCTTCCAGAGGACGAACAGCGTGTCGTTCGCGAGGTCGGGCCGGACCGTGACGTTGTTCGCGCTCGCCCCCCAGCTGATGGGCCGGGCGTTGAGGGCGCCGGTGGCCTGCTCGAACGAGACGTTCAGCCCCTGGGCCGCCTGGCTGCCGTCGAGCTGGTTCGCGTCGAAGTACCCCTCGAGCCCGGAGACGTTGAACTGCGCGACCGCCCAGTCGCCCCTGGCGACCTGGCTGCTCGGCGTCACGCCGGCGAGCAGGTCGGGGAGGTCGGCTCCGGGGCGGGTGGAGCCGGGTGCGATCCACGCCTTCGTCCCGTTCGTCTCCCGGTCCTCGAGGATGAGCGTCGCCACGTCGGTCTCGGTGGTCCCGACGGTGACGTTCATGTCGTAGTCGCCGGCGGTTATCGCCCGGTCCACGGGGATGATCCGGTTGACGTTCGTGACGCTGTCCTCCGAGTTCGCGGCCCGGAGCATCGAACCCGCGCTGTAGGTGCTGGCCGTACGGTACGTGTTGAACCTGACGGTGACCCGCCCGTCGTCGTTCCCGTCGACGACGGTGTACTGGACGAGGAAGTTCACGTTGGAGCCGCCGATGGTCGCCGTCGCCTGGTTGCGGTTGTCGAGTTCGATGGTGAGGTTCACCACGTCGCCGCGCTGCTGGCTGTAGATGCCCTGGGAGAAGGCGGCGGTGCCGGCCCCGGCTTCCTCGACGCTCACGGAGTCGGTCGCGCGGACCCGCGTGTCGGTCACGGTGAAGGTGAAGTTGTAGTCGCCGGCGGGCACGCCCGAGAAGTTGACCGTCCGGTCCACGCCCTTCCGCACGTTCGGCAGGTAGAGTGTCTCGGGCGTCCCGTCGCCGTTCCGGTCGACGGCCTGCGCGTTGTAGGCGCTGAACGCGCCGGCGAGGGTACTCGCCGACACGTCGGCGTTCGTCTCCCAGGTCACGTCGACGTCGAACCCGGCGCGGTTCGACGAGAAGCGCAGGTCGGTCGCCTGGTCGCCGGCCGCACCGCCGTTCTGGACGGTGTCCGCCGCCAGGTTCGCGTCGAAGGTCTGGTCGACCACGTAGAAGCTGTACTGCCCGGCGTTCGCCGGCGCCGCCACGGCCTGGAACTGGCCGTTCTGGACGACGACGGGGTCGCGGTCCTCGTCGACGAGGACGAACTGGCCCGGTCCCAGCTCGGACGTGTTGATGACGGCCTCAGCGTTCGCGTCGAGCGGGATCTGCGTCACGAGCGACCCCAGGGAGCCGTCGGTGACGCTCCAGACCGCGAACGTCCCGGAGGCGTTCGCGGCCGCACCCTTGAAGAACAGCGACTGGCCGGTCCAGTAGGTGCCGGCGGACGTGAGGTTCGCGTCGGCCTCGCCCGCGCCGACCGCCGACCCGGAGATGACCGAGAGCACGTTCCCGCTCGAGACGTCGGCCCAGTTCGACAGGTTCGCTCCGTCCGCAGGGGCCGACGCGTTGGCGGCGTACAGGGAGTACGTTCCCGTCGCGGCCGTCGACGGGACGGACAGCGAGAGGCCCGTCGTGCCGTTGCTGTTCGCCGTGCCGCTCACCGAGAAGTCGCTGCCGCTCTGGAACGTGCCGTTCGTCGAGGCGATGACGGTCAGCGAGTCGGTGCCGGCGCTCTGGAGCGTGACCGTGACCGAACCGCCCTGTGCGACCGTGGTCTGTGACGGCGTCAGGCCGCTCACGGCGGCCGCCGCTGTGCCCGTCACGGCGACCGTCGCTACGACCGCCGACAGAACGAGGAGCGCGGTCAGACCGACCGCGCGAACCGAGCGTGTGTCGTATCTCATGGTATGGATCAACGGGCGGTGCCAGCACCCAGCAATGGCTATCGGTGGCGTCGCTGGCCCCCACCCGGGGTCTGGTACGAGTGGACGGCCGATTTCGGTAAAAGCTTTGTGTCGTAACGGTGGCCTAAAACGTCGTTTTCGACTGTTAGAAGGCCCTTACTCCGACAATCCGGGACGCGCAGACGCGCCGTCAACGCTGCACGACAAGGTAGGTGAGCCCGAAGATGACGACCGCCGCCGTCGCCACGTTCGTCAGCGTGAACGCCGCCAGGTCGAGGTAGCTCAGTCCCCAGACGACGACCGTAGCGTAGATCACCGACAGGACGGCGTTCATCAGGAGGTGTACCCGGGGGTCACCCTTGGCCATGCCTCACCGTGACCCCGGTGGCCTATAAGCGTATCCCGACGCCGGTGAACGCCCTTCGTATCACTGTCCGTACCGAACCGCTCGGCACCCTGTCGGTTCGACTACTCACCGGTCCTCGGCGTCCGTGGACAGCCGCGCACTGGCCCGTGGGCTCGTCCCGCCGTGAGGGGTCCCCCGCTCCCGGATGCGGACGGTCTGGACGGTCTCGGTCACGTCGTCGACGACGACGGCCTCGCCGGGGTCCCCCGGGAGTCGCTCGACGAGTCCCCCGGAGAGGTAGGTCGGGCGAGCGCAGGCGAGCGCGTCGAGGTCCGCCGCCGCGGTCAGCCGGTGGGCGACCAGCAGGTCCGCCTGCGAGATGGCGACGGCGGGGAGCGCGCTCGGCCGCTGGGTGGCCAGGACGAGACTCACGCCGGGTTGGCGACCCCGCGTCAGCAGCGTCCGGAGCGCAGGGCCGGCGACGTCGTCGAACCGGGCGTGCGCCTCGTCGACGAGCAGCCACGGAAGCGGCGATACGTCCGTCACGACGGCTCGCCGGTAGAGCCCGGTCGCGACGGCGCGAGCGAGCGCGCTGGTCGGGGCGGGGTCCATCCCCGAGCAGTCGAGCACCGTCACCGACCCGGCGAGGAGGTCGTCGGCGGCCAGTCCGTCCGGGTCGAACACGTCCCACGACGCCGCGAGGTCGAGGTGGTTCGCGACCGCCCGTCGCGTGGGTTCGGGTACGGAGGCGGACTCGACGGCGGCCCGGATCTCGGCGAGCGACCCGGCGTCCGTGGCGGCGCGCCAGAGGAGCGACCCGGCGGCCGACGTCGAGTCGAGGTCGAGCAGCGCAGGCCAGGCCCGCGGCGGGACGGCGTCGACAGCGACCCGCGGCCGGCCGACGACGGCTGCGCCGCCCCGGGCGAGCCCCCCGAAGACTCCCATCGGGTCCACGACGACGCCGGTGACGCCGCGAGTCCGGCCGAGTTCCTCGGCGAGGACGCCCAGCGTGTACGACTTCCCGGAGCCGCGCTTCCCGACGACGACAGCCGCGTGCGGGCGGTCGAGGTCGACGGCGACCGGCGCCCCGTCGCTCCCGTCGGGAGCAAGGTAGCGCCCCAGGCGGCCGTCGACCCCCGCGTCCCCCTCGGTCCCCTGTCGTCCGAGTACGTCGGTCACGACACGTGCTGGTCCCGCCTTGTCGGATAAACCCTCGGCCGAGGGTTTAAGACCGAGAACGGGACCACTCCGGGCCATGCTCCCGCTTGCCCGGTTCCGCGAGGACGAGCGCGCCATCGAGGGACTGCCGATCCGGCTGGTCATCGCCTTCGTCGTCGGCGTCGCCAGCCTCAGCGTCATGCTGAACATGATATCCGGCGTCGGCTCGCTCGGCGTCAGCGAACTCAACGCGCGACCTGCGCCGGACGTCGTCGCGCCGGGGGCACAGACCGTCACGGTGACGGCCGTCGACGCGAACGGCGACCCCGTGACCGGCGCGACTGTCGTCGTGAGCGGCGACACCGCGACGCTCGACGGCGTCCGAGTCGCGCGGACCGGTCCACACGGGAACGCGTCGCTCTCGATAGACCCGCGGCTCGGTCCGAACCGGGAACAGGGGACACTGTCGATCGCCGTCAAGCCGCCCGCCGGCAGCGACTACGCCGACGAGCGGAAGAACACAGCCATCCTGGTCGTGCGCGATGGCTAGCTGTAGCTCTCCCAGTCGATCCACTGGTGCTCCCAGCCCTTCCGCGACCGCGCCTCCCGGAGCGCGTGCTCGCCGTCCTCGCGGGCGGTCCGGTTCCGCTCGAGCGCGCCGTGCTGCTCGCCGTCCACGAGGAGCGGCTGGAACCCGACCGAGCCGAACGTCGCGACCACGTCGCCGGCCTCGACGGCGGACAGCGACTGCTCGACCCCGCCGAGGGGCATCACGAGCCGACCGCTCGGCGCGAGCTGGTCGAGCAGGGCCCCCGGCGGGTTCAGCGCCGCGGCCTCGACGAGGATGCGGTCGAACGGACCGTACTCGGGGAGCCCCGTCGCCCCGTCGCGGCGGTCCACCAGGACGCTCTCGTAGCCCGCGGCCGCCAGGTTCCGCCGCGCGTCGAGGACCAGCCCCCTGGAGATGTCGAGCGCGTGGACGTTCCGCCCGCCGACGATCTCCGCGATGACGGCGGCCGTGTAGCCGACGCCGACGCCCACGACCAGGACCGAGTCGTCCGGTTCGGGTGCGAGCGCCTCGACGAGCCGGGCGGTGGTGCTCGGTGCGAGGACCGTCGACTCCCGATGGGAGAACGCCTGGTCGAGGTAGGCGCGTTCGCCGGCGTCGACGAACTCGTGTCGGGGCACCTCGCGCATGGCCAGGCCCACGCGCTCGGTGCGGACGACCCCCTTCGCGTGGTGTTCGAGCCCCTCGACCATGTCGTCGCGGAGCACCGCGAAATCCATTACCGGAACTGGGGGTCCGGAGCCTATTCAATGGCGCGGCCGCAGCCGGCTCGGCCCGGTTCTCCTCGGGACCCGGTCGACTGCCGATTCGCCTCACTCGGCCGCCGACCCGTGGACGAACTCGACGCCGGAGAGCTCGAAGCGCGCCCCGCCCGCCTCGCTCTCGGTCAGGGTGACCGTCCAGCCGTGGGCCTCCGCGATGCTCTCGACGATGGAGAGCCCGAAGCCGGTGCCGCCCTCGGCCGTCGAGTAGCTCGACTCGAAGACCCGCTCGCGGTCGGCCGGCGGGATGCCCGGCCCGTCGTCTGCGACGAAGAAGCCGCCCGTCCCCGGTGGGCCGCCTATCTCCGGCGGTTCACCCGCCTCGTCGAGCTCGCCGACGGTCACCGTGACGTCCTCGCCCCCGTGCTCGACGGCGTTGGCGAAGAGGTTCTCCAGGAGCTGTTGCAGTCGGCTCGAGTCGGCCCGGACCGTCCGATCGAACTCGGCCCGGAGTTCGGCGTCGCCGGTCTCGACGTTCGCCCAGGCGCGCGTGACGGTCTCTTCGGCCTGTACCGTCTCCGGGTCGTCGACCGTCCGGCCGTGTCGCGCCAGCGTCAGCACGTCCGCGACGATGTCCTCCATGCGGGTCAGCGCGCCGTCGACGTTCCCCAGGTGCTCGTCGTCGTCGGTCGTCCGGTAGAGGTCGAGTCTGGCCTGGGCGACGTTGAGCGGGTTGCGGAGGTCGTGGGAGACCACGCTCGCGAACTCCTCTAAGCGCTCGTTCTGCCGCTCGAGCTCGCGCTCGCGGGCTCGTCGGCCGGTGATGTCGCGGACCACGCCCACGGTCCCGCGGAACTCGCCGTCGTCGAACGGGAGCAACGCGATGTGGTTCTCGGTCGGCACCGTGGAACCATCCGCCGTCGTGAGCTCCATCTCGTAGGTGCCGCGCTCGCGCTCGTCGCTCTCGAGTAGCTCGCGTATCAGCTGCTTGCCGCGCTCGATCTCGCCCGGTTCCATGATCACGGAGACGTGCTCGCCCACCAGCGTCGTCGCGTCGTAGCCCGCCATCTCGGCGAGTCGCTCGTTGACGAACGTGAACCGACCGTCGGCGTCGAGCGTGTACACCGGGTCGCCGGTCGCCTCGACGATGGTCTCGTAGCGCCTGAGCTCCGCTTCTCGCTCCTTGCGCGCCGTGATGTCGGTGTAGACGACGTACCCCTTCGTGCCGTTCTCGGGGGTCAGGGGGACCGACCGAAGGAGGAAATCGCGTGGGCCGTCGGCGGTCAGCCGCCGGACCTCGGTCTCTAAGAGTTCGCCCGCCTTCGCCCGCTCGTTCAGCGCCGCCGCCTCGGCCTGCTCGTCGGCGGGGACGACGACCTCGTCGAGCGACCGACCGATCATCGATTCGCGGTCGAAGCCGAACGTCTCCTCGAAGGCCGGGTTCACGTCCACCACGACGGGCACCTCGCCGTCGTACTCCCGGAAGACCGCACAGTCGGACGTGTTCTCGAACAGCGCGGACGCCCGGTCGCGATCCTCCTCGAGCGACCGTTCGCGCGCCTTCCGCTCGGTCACGTCGGTGCTGATGCCGACGAGGCCCAGCACCTCGCCGGTCGCCGAGACGTACGGGAACTTGTGGTTCTCGAACACCCGCCGCTCGCCGTCGACTGTCACCTCGGACTCGTAGGTCCGGTGTGCCTCGGTTTCGAGTATCTCCCGGTCTATCCGCCTGATTCGCTCGGCGTCGGCCGCCGGGAACAGTGCGTCGTCGCGCTGGCCGACGATGTCCTCCTGCTCGGCATCGAACAGCGCCGCCCCGGGCCCGTTCATCAGCTCGTAGCGGCCGTCCGGGCGCTTGACGTAGATGGCCTGCTCGCTGTTCTCGACGATGGCCCGGAGCGTCCGCTGGGTCCTGGTGCGCTCGGAGACGTCCCGGACCACCGCCAGCACCTGCTCCCGGCCGCCGATGGTCGTCCGTCGCAGGTGGACCTCGACGGGGACCTGCTCGCCGTCTCTCGTGACGTTGACCCACTCGAACACCTGGGGGCCCTCGGTGGCCGCCCGCCGGACGAGCCGTCTGACCTCCTCCTGGCTGTAGGCCGCCTCGTCCGGGCTGAAGTCGGCGACGCCGAGTTCGAGCAGCTCGTCCCGCTCGTAGCCCAGTAGCTCGGCCATCTGCCGGTTGGCGTCGCGTATGTCGCCGGTCTCTGGGTCGTGGAGCAGGATGCCGTCGGTCGCCTTCTCGAATATCTCGCGGTAGCTGGTCTCGGCGCGCTGGCGGTGGACGGCGTTCCGGACGCGGTTCGCGAGCAGGCTGTAGCGCTCGGTCCCGGTTCCCTTCCGGAGGTAGTCGTTGACGCCCGCGGTGATGGCCTCGCTCGCGACCTCCTCGCTCCCGTGGCCGGTGAACAGGATGAAGGGGAGGTCGGGGCGCTCGCCCCGGACCGCCTCCAGGAGCTCGATACCGGTCATCTCCGGCATCTGGTAGTCGCTGACGACGCAGTCGACGCCGTCGAGCGAGTCGAGTGCGTCGCTCGGGTCGGTCACCACGTCCACCGCGAGGTCTTCGTGCTCGCGTTCGAGGAACGTCGCCGCCAGGTCGGCGAACGACGGATCGTCGTCCACGCAGAGCACGTGGATGTGCCCACGGTCCGTGGCACTCATGTACAACTGTTGCCGGTTGGGGGATTATAAGCGTTCGTCCCGTTCGAGCCGAACAGCCCGCCCAGTCGAACCGTTCGGGCGTCCCCCGTCGAGGCGTGCAGCCGTGCGGCCGTGCCCCGCCGAGCGCGAGCGGCGGAGCCGGTCCCAGCTCCCGTTTCAGCGCCGCAGACGGACGCGGCGACTCGTGCGCCGACGGACCGGCCCGCGGGCTACCAGGCGGACCAGGCCGTCGAACTCTCGTCGTCGGCGTAGACGCGCTTTACGTCCTTCGCGTACGCGACGTCGCCGCGGTGGTCGAGCTTGTCGTGGTCGTAGCCGCCCGCGTCGTCGCGGACCTGCAGGCTCTTCACGCTGAAGGACTCCTCGCCGAACGACTCGGACTCGCCGACCGTGAACTCGTAGTCACCGGGGACGTAGACGGTCAGGCTCCGCGTGTCCTCGCGGCGGCCGTCCGACGGGTTGACCGTCACGTTGACGCTCACGTTGTCGACGCCGCGGGTCCAGACGGTCTCGACCTCCTCCACGGTCGCCTCGGGGACGCGTTTCTCCGCGTCCAGCTGGAGGTCGGTGATGCGGACCTGCATGATGGCCTCCTCGGTCTCCAGGACGAACTCCTCGCCGCGGCGCAGGGTCTGCCCGCGCGGCGCCTCGACCCGCGTCGAGAACGACTCGCCGTCCTGGGAGACGACGACCCGGCGCTCGACCTCCTCGGCCTCGGGGAGCTGGGTCTTGTGGACGTGGCTGCACTCGGTGCAGCGGACCGTCGCCCAGCCGCCGCCCTCCTTGAGCACCTCGTGGACCGTCTCCAGCTCCGGTGAGCACGATGGGCAGGTGAGGGCCACGCGCTCGGCTGTCTCGCTCATACCGCTCCGTAGCGCGTCGAGGGTTAAAAGGCCGTGGAGAACGGTTCGTGTTCTCGCCCCACGCGACCACCCCGGCTCGCGGTGTCACCGCTCGACTGACGGGAGGTCTACGACCTCCCCGGCTCGCGGGCTCCGCCCGCTCGCTCAGGGCCGAGGAAGCTCCACTTCCTCCCCGTCCGCATAGACGGTCGGTTCCCGAAGGACGCCGTCGGAGTGGATGGGGGCGCTCGTGTCGCCGCCGATGCTCGCGTCGTCGCCGAGCGCGATGTGGACGGTCCCCCCGGCCTTCTCGTCCAGCAGGACCGAGCCGGCGAGGTCGGCGACGGCGACGTTCGTGCCGATGCCGAGCTCCGCGACGTTGTAGGCGTCCCGACCGACCGCCTCCGCGGCGGTCTCGAACTCCGCGGCGACGGCCTCGTCGTCGATGTCGGTCGCGTAACCGTCCTCGACCGTAATGTGGATCTCCTGGTCCGGGTCGAGCAAGCCGTGGGGCATCATCGTCCCGTCCACGACGTAGACGCCGTCGGCGGTCTCCGGGCTGACGAACACCTCGCCCGCCGGCAGGTTCGACATCGCGCCCGGCTCGTGGACGATGCCGGTGTCGAGCTCCCACTCGCGGTCGCCGAGACCGAACGTGACGTCGGTGCCCTGGGGCGACGTGACGCGTACCTCTTCGGCCCCCGCGACCTGGTCGAGCACGGACTCGCAGTGCTCGCGGATGGTCTCGTAGTCGGCGGCCAGGCCGGTCACGAAGACCGACTCGGTGATGCCCGGGAGGGTGGCGACCCGCGCGCCGGCCTCGTTGGCGTGGTCCCGGGCGCGCGTGTGGCTCAGGCTCTTGGTCGTCGGCGCGAGCACCACGTCGGCGCCGGCCATCGCCGCGGCGACCGGCTCCGGCGGCTCCTCGCCGTGCTGGCTCCCCGGCGGGTAGCGGGCGAGGACGGTGTCGCCGGTCACCTCGCTCGCGACGTCGTAGAGGACCTCGCCGATTGCCTCGCGCTCGTCGTCGGTGACGACACAGCAGGTCTCGTCGGCCTGGAGCCCCATGCACTGGTGGATGGCCGTCTCGGCGGCGTCGCGCAGACTCATACGCTACCCGTCGGTCGGGCGACTGTTAGCGCTTTCCCATCGGCCGCGGGATGGGCGCCCCGTCCCGGGTTGCCGGCCCCAGGGGAGCCGACGGGGGCCGGCGGAGGTGGTCGCGACCGTCAGCCCCCGTTTGTAAGCCAATGTAAGCTTTTGTAAGTAATTGTAAGTCCGCCATTTCGGGCGATTCTGGCCACCGCCGGGGTCGCCGGCTCGGGCCGAGGTCCACGCCCGTCTACGCGAACACCACGCCCTCGCTTCGGCCCGACATCACAACCTCGTCGGCCTCGTTCCGGCAGACGAACGACGCGGCGAGGTCGTACCCCGATTCTCGCTCCTCGACGGCGTCGATGGTCAGTTCGCAGGTGATGGCCTCGCCGGTGTACACCGGCCTGGGGAACTCGAACTCCATGGTCCGCGCCAGGAAGTCGAGGTCGCCGCCGAGCTTCGTCGGCAGCGTCGCCGTCAGCAGCCCGTGGACCACCACCGCCTCCCCCTCCTCGGCCACGAGGTGATGGTAGCCCTCGTCCCGGGACAGGGCGGCGAACTCCCGGACCTCCTCGGTCGTGAACGTCCGGGTGTAGGCGTACGTCGCCCCCGCCTCGATGTCGTCGACCGTGACCATACTCCCCGTCCACCCCACCGGTACTTACCGTTCACGGGGGTCGTTCTCGGGGCAGTTGTGGCCGTTCACGGAGCGGATTCTGCCCGTTCACGCGAGTTCATCTCCCGCGATTCGACGGCTCGACTGTGAACCGATGCGAACGGAGTCAACCGTTGAAGACCGCCGGGTGGCTACACTCGGTGCGACCATGCCACCCGAAGCCATCCCGTTCGTCCAGCTGAACCGCATCGTGGTCTTCGCCGTCGGCCTGCTCATCGGCGGGCTGGCGATACACGTCTCCACCCGGTACTTCCTCGACGGAGGCAGCTACGGCGACGCCGTGCTCACCGCGCTCGTCGGCGCGGTCGCGTGGGCGCTCCTCCAGCCCGTCCCGCTGCTCGGCCCCGGCCTCGCCCTGGTCGCGTGGGTCGCCGTCATCCGGTACCGCTACAGTGGCGGGTGGATCGACTCCGCCGTCGCCGGGCTCGCCGCGTGGGCCGTCGCCGTCGTCGTGCTCGCCGCGCTCGGGCTCGTCGGTATCGGCTCGTTCTCCGCCGTCGGCGTGCCGGGTGCGTGACCGTCCCTCGCGGAGCCCGCCCGACGCCCGTTCCACCGCCCCGCCGCCCCGCCGCCGGCCCGCAGTCTTAACCTCCTCCGGTGTCTCTCCTGCAACCGTTCGATGAACAAGCGAGACCACGTGCTAAACGCAGTCCTCCTGGCGGTCGGCATCGGCGTCGCCCTCGACCCCTCGTTGACCCCCACCACCGTATCGTCCGTCGTCGCCGTCGGCGTGCCCGTCGTACTCGGCGCGCTCGTCCCCGACATCGACACCGCGGTCGGCAGCCACCGCAAGACCTTCCACAACCTGCTCACGCTCGGCGTGTTCGCGGCGTTCCCGCTCTACTTCGGCAACCTCCAGTTCGTCTGGGCGGGCGTGCTCACCCACTACGCACTCGACCTGCTCGGGAACGTCCGCGGGATGGCGCTGTTCTACCCGTATCCGGTCGAGTTCGACGTCCCCGTCGGCGTCCCCGTCGACAGCAGGTGGGCGACCCTCGTCACGCTCGCCGTCACCGCGGTCGAGCTCGCGGTCGTCGCGGGGATCGCCTACGGCTTCATCGTCGTCGACTTCTCGGCCGTCACCGGGCTGCTTCCCGCCTGAACGGCGGGTGGCTCGCGGCTCGGTCAGGGGCTCACTTCGTTCGCCCCTCGCGGCTCGCGGGCCCTTGGCCCGCTCGCTCGGTCCGAGGCTCGCTGCGCTCGCCTCGCGGCTCGCGGGCCCTTGGCCCGCTCGCTCGGTCCGAGGCTCGCTGCGCTCGCCTCGCGGCTCGCGGGCCAAGGGCCCGCTCGCTCGGTCAGGGACTCACTTCGTTCGCCGCTCGCTCGGTTCGCGGCGCTCCCTCCGGTCGCGCCGCGCGGCTCGAAACCGTTTTCACCGCCGCCGTGGCACGTCCGGGTATGATACGGGTCGGTGTCAACGGCTACGGGACCATCGGCAAGCGCGTGGCGGACGCCGTGAACGCACAGCCCGACATGGACCTCGTCGGGGTCGCCAAGACGCGCCCGAACTTCGAGGCCGAGCGGGCCGTCGAGCGGGGCTACGACCTCTACGCCGCCATCGAGGGCCGGGCGCATCGCTTCGAGGACGCCGGCATCGAGCTCGCCGGCCTGGTGGACGAACTGGTCGCGGCGAGCGACGTGGTGGTCGACGCGACGCCCTCGGGCGTCGGCGCGCAGAACCGCGCGCTCTACGAGGAGTACGACACGCCCGCGCTCTACCAGGGCGGCGAGGACGCCGACGTGGCGGAGACGAGCTTCAACGCCCGCGCCAACTTCGCGGACGCGGTCGGGGCGTCCCACGTCCGCGTCGTCTCCTGTAACACCACGGGGCTCTCCCGGCTCGTCGCCCCGCTCCGGGAGGCCTACGGCGTCGAGAAGGTGCGCGCGACGCTGGTCCGGCGCGGCGGCGACCCCGCACAGACCGGGCGGGGCCCCATCAACGACATCCTCCCGAACCCCGTCTCGCTGCCCTCCCACCACGGTCCCGACGTGAACACCATCTTCCCCGACCTGGACATCGACACGCTCGGGCTGAAGGTGCCGGCCACGCTGATGCACGTCCACAGCGTCAACGTCACGCTGACCGAGCCCCCGACCAGCGCCGACGACGTGCGCGACCTGCTCTCCGCGGAGTCGCGGCTCTGGCTCGTCGACCCCGACCTCGGCATCGACGGCGCGGGCAAGCTCAAGGAGTACGCCCTGGACGCCGGTCGCCCGCGCGGCGACGTCTGGGAGAACGCCGTCTGGTCCGAGTCCATCACCGTGGAGGGCGACGACCTCTACCTGTTCCAGGCCATCCACCAGGAGAGTGACGTCGTCCCCGAGAACGTCGACGCCGTCCGCGCCGTGACCGGGAGCGCCGACGCCGCGGAGTCCATCGCCCGGACGAACGAGGCCCTCGACCTCGGCTTCTGACGGCCCGCGGGCTCGCTCCTGACGCCTCGCCGATATCGATCTCGGACGGCACTCGACGACGACTTCTGCCCGCACCCGTCGGGGTCGATGACGCGCGCACGCCGGTCGTCTGACCGAAGGCTTTTCCCCCCGTCACGCTTACCCTGCGACATGAGACGCGACGACCGGGACGACCCCTTCGACGACCTCTTCCGCGAGATCGAACGGATGATGAACGAGATGATGGGCGACACTGTCGACGGCCCCATCGAACCGACCGACCCGACCGGCTTCACCACCGACACGCACGTCGACGTCCACGAGACCGA
>Ga0102959_1000284_pt1 | contig 15314 bp, 26 predicted proteins | sample SalPonF2_B_D2_MG_FD_84520 | JGI IMG/M metagenome (GOLD analysis project Ga0102959, IMG submission 84520) | Salt pond soil microbial communities from South San Francisco under conditions of wetland restoration - Salt Pond MetaG SF2_B_D2_MG ...
ATCCCCATACATTGTTAAATGACATAATAATTCTCTACCATGCCATTTATATTTGAAACACTCACGTTTATAGCTCATTTTATGAACTCCCTCTTTAACCAGCTAGCTACATCATACTTACGCCTCCTGCGCTCTAATATCTCTTTGTGTACCTCCTCAAACTCTATCATGTACTCCTCATTACAATAATCAGATATCTCTTGCTCCAAACTGATAATGCTTCGCTCTAGTAAATTAGCATCCGTTCCATTTGCATAACCTTTGAAATTTTCACCGTCTAACTTCAAATGTACTATGCACTCATACCTGTTGTAGGCTTTGTATAAACAACAATTTAATTCTCGATCGTTCCACTTATGCTTAAACTCTTTATAATTCATTTTATTAACCCTCTTAGAAAATTAGCCACTTTATCTTTACTTATAAGCCTTCTCTCCTCCTTAAAATATCTCTCCCTCTCCTCCTCTATATATCTCTCACCAGGATAATCCATTATCACTTCATCCAATGCTAAACAACCACGCTCTATTAGCTCCTCTCGATTTAATTTCCTACCGCTGTAATGTCCAACAAATCTATGACCGTCTACCTCTAACCGCATCTCAAATGAAATGTGATATACCTTACCGTTATTAAACCACTCAGTTAAATAACACTCTACCTCCCTGCCACGCCAACTGTCTCTAAAGCTCATCATATACCTCTACCACTATTCTTACCGGCTTCCCCTCCTTGCTACGTAAAAATTCCTCAAATAGCCTTACTATAGTTCTTAAATTACCATCAGAATCTTCGCTGATTAATTCCACCCCTAACCTGCCTACCCTTATTACCCCCTTTAGCTCCCTATACATATTGTATTACCTCGATTATTGACCCTATTATTACATCAGCCCCTATGTACTCCTCACGCGCTCGATTAATCAATATACTCTTGGCTACACTATCCCTCCACTCATCCTCGCTTAACCCTAATATACTACTGCTCTTTATTACTCCTATGCTGCTGTGTATACCAGCATTCTTGCCAGCTAATATGTCTGCTCGTGTGTCTCCTACCTTTATTACCTCATTGACTCGATCTATTCCTAATCTTTCCATCGTTCTGAATATCATCCATGGCGATGGACGACCAATACCTACGTCGTCTCTGCATATATAACAATCAGGCTCAAATCCTTGAGACTTTAAACTACCTAATACCATGTTCATCGTCGATCGATCAAACCCGGTCGTTACACCTATCTTTATCTTACGATTCCTTAAATATTCGGTTACGTCTAATACACCATCTATTATCTTACTGTGCTCTGCTACTTTTGAACGTAGCTTAGGTAAAAATTTCCTATATAAATCTGCACTGTATTTATCTTTACATAGCTCCCTTAGATGCTCATCTTTGCCTAATCCAGTATGACTGCGTATCTCGCTGTCTGATACCTCTATACACTCCTCATCGCAAAATTCTCGGAATGCTTTGAATACACTTAAACATCCATGATCTACTATCGTACCTGCTATATCGAATATTACTAACTTTATCATTACTATACCCTATACCAATTGTCTATATTGTCATATGTGTAAGCCTTGTAATTATAACATAATTTTCCTATCCAATAACTTTCGCTCTGGCTTACTACCTCTATTACCTCACCAGCTTCTCCGAATGTAAGTAATGCTCCCACTTTAAACCATCTCGGTATCTCCTCTACTAATTCCCACTTCTCTCTTATCCCAGATAATGAATATGATATACATCTACCACTCTCATCCTCTCCTATCCAACTCCGCTCCCTTATGCTCTTTATTCGATACTCCTTATCACTACCTCGTAACTTTAATTTTATTCCCACTTTAAACCAAGTAGGTAAATCCTCATCCCATTCTATCGCTATGTCTTCTTCTTCTTCCTCCTCCTCATCATCATCTCTTATATCTAAACGTCGCGCTAATAATACTTGCGATAAACACAGTAGGCCATAACCACAATATACTATACTTATTCCTAAACCTAAATAAAATGCCCAATCATATATCTGTTCTGAAAATACTACAGATACTATACCTATATATAATGATAACATTATTCGTAATAAACTACACGTTATCCGCTCGTTATATAACTCTTGACGTAACTCCCATAGTCCACTCTCTAATAATTGCATCTTTTTCTACCTCTCGTTCTTCTACTCTTTATCATTTACATTGCTAATGTAAGCATTACACTTTGGAAGTCAAGACCTTTTGAAAATTCACTTTTCCCTTGTTTTATAGGGTTTTGTGACCCTATTACCACCCTCTCGATAAGAAAAAATGATCGCTCTTTAAATAGAAATTAGCATTGACTTTCTTGTGATTGGTGTTATAGTGATTTTAATCTATCTTTGGCTTAAGTTTTTATTTCACACATATAATAAATAGTAATATTAATAAGCTTACCATAAATAAGCTATAACAAAATAAGTCAATCATAAATAAGTCAATCATAAATAAGCCATAACAAAATAAGTCATAACAAAATAAGCCAATCATAAATAAGCCATAACCCTTATTTCCGGGGCCCCCTGGATCCCCGCTGATCCATGGTAGAAAACCACCCCACCTGGTAAACGATTCACCCACCTCTCTAAGTTATTGATATTATTAAAGTGGATCTTTTTTTATCCACTGAACATGATCCATGGTAAAGTTTTATTCACTGTACATCGTTTTAGTATATACTGAACATTACTCTAGTAAAGAATTAAACCAGTGGTTGGTTTTTTATCCACCCACTACGGTTGGCATGGTTCTTGCCTGTAGCTGGTTGGCATAGATATTGCCCCTACTGAACAGGCAGTCAGGTTGGCATGGTACTTGCCTCTGCTGAACAAGGGTACAGTGTGTTCGCTGAACCATGGGGTGTGTCTCGTTTGACACACTATTCCCCAATGATATCAGGTACCTAGCAAGGTGTGTCAAGAGTGACACATAATCGGAGTGCTAGGCTGGCGCTAGGGTAGGCTAAGTGCTTGATATTATTAGGCTGGCATGTTGGCCTGTCGCTTGCATTACTATATGGCGTGGGTGGCCATATAGGCTACCCTAGCTTGTGGTCTCTTTTGGCCATGAGTACGCTTTGAGCTTGCACCCTAGCGCTGGGGTGCTAAGCTTAAGGTATAGGTGCTGTGGGGATGACCCCTACAGCAAAAAAGCAAAAAAGCAAAAAACCCGAAAGGTTCATCATGGCTAAGTCTTTTAATCGCTCGCAGTTTAATAAGCTTTTCACCGCGCTATCTTGCAAGTTTGCTGAGCATGGCATAAAGATCTCAAAGCCAGAGATCAGCGAGACTTCAAGTAACAATACTTGGGCCATACAACACAATGGCGTTACGAATGAGGTAACAGTTAATCAACTGAAAAGCACGATCTGCTTATTGTTTGGCAGGGATGCGCTCCCTGCCGAGTTTGAGCCGGAGAAGGTTAAAAGGTCTGCTAATCTACTTTCTGATAGGCCATCAATTCAAGCCATTGAAGATTACTTAGGCTGTAGGATTGAAGAAGAAGAAGAGCGCAAGAGAAAGGAAGAAGAAGCACGCAAGAGAAAGGAAGAAGAAGCCAAGGGATCAAAAGCCCTACAAGCTAGTCTTCAGTCGGATCCAGCGATGAAGATAACCCTTGAAACCCTAAGGAAGGCTTCTCCCCTTGCATACGAGCAATTGCGGGAAGATCTTGAGGTTAGGGGACGGAAACTCTTGAAAGAAAAGGAGCAAAGCGAGCAAAAAGCAGAGCAGCTGCGAGCAGCTGTAGATCTGGCTTTGCCTCTGGCTTTGCCAGAACCCGAGCTGAAAGTGGTAGCAGGTTAGTTTCCCGAAAACCGGGAATCTGAAAAGATTCCCGGTTTTTTCTTATCTGTTTTTTTCACCGAATATCTTAGCTTTCTTGGTTTTTTAATTCTTTTTTTTTCTTTATCTACACGGATAAAAACCAAGCTAGTTTTTTTAATCTAGCGAAACCATTAAGTTTTTTGATGGTTTATATTCTTTTTTAAGTGAATGTTTTTTTTAGGACATTCCTTTAGAAAAGGGTGTAAACATCGAGCTAAGGTTATTCTGATGAATAAAGCAAAAGCAATTGTGGAGCTGTTGTCTTTGGGTTTGGGAGAGCAGGGTTACAAGCTTGCTATCCTTACTTATCCAGAGGATAAGGCGATGATTGACTTGCTTTATTCTAAGGAAGAAAAAGTTGCTGATGAGTCTTCTTTTGAAGGAGATAATTACCAGCTTCTTTTCTGTGATAAGGGGGTTTGGATGTGCCTTACTCCTATGCAACACAGTTTGGCTCATGCATGGGGAAGGGCTCTAGAAAAGGCCCACAAGGTCTTTTTGAGGAAGGGTAAAGACCTTTTCTATCTCAAGGGCACAATGCTCCCGATTAAAGATGCGTGCACACTTCTGTGTGAAAGGCTTTTACACAAGCCTGTGTATGTGTCTGAAGAGTTAAACGATTGGGTTTTGAGAGATAATCCTATAGTTTTCTTGGAGAAGAAACGAGTTTTCAAAAAGGTAATTACTTTTCCCCCTAAGGTTTGGCCTGTGGATGCTCACACACAGGATGTTGCTGCATTAGCTACCAAAAATCTTCCAGAAGCATTGTATACAGAATATAATGCTTATGGTAAAGAGATCAAGGGGTTACGGGCGAGAATGCCTGTAAAAAAGCATCATGTTTTACCTACACATAAGAGCAAAGGGCATAATGGTACTGGTTGGGATTCTCCTCCTAAGTTTCGATACAAGAGTATGTGTAATTATTTCGTATCTCAACATTCTCTAGAAGCTGGGGAGGAGGTTGAGGAAGATAAGAAGACTTTCCGTGTTTTTACACATTCCCATACTCGTTATGAGTACTGGTTGAGTGTAGGAAAGAAGCACGGTCTTATTAGGTCGGGCAGACCTAATGCACATTCTGTTTTTGGTCGATATCGGGTTAGTTTCTACAAGCCTGGATGTCAACCTAATACTTAATAAAAACGAAGGTTTAAGCTTTTATCCTTAAAAAGCTGTTTATGGGTTAGTGTGGTCACAAGGCTATTCATTAAAAGGATAGCTTGTAGGTTCGATTCCTATATAGCCCGCTATGAAAAAAAAGGCAATCATGGTTTTTAATAATACATCTTCAATCTTTTCTGGTTATGTATACCAGAAAGGAAGTGAAAGAGTTTGGTGTGTAGAAGGGCTTATATGGTGTCATACCATTATTGAAGAAGATGACAACTATGTGCTTGTAGATGGCACAGAAAGGAGGAGGTTTTAAGTATACAGATAGCCTTAGAAGCTTTCTTAACTACTTAAAATATTTAATAAAAACAGAGGTTTCCCCTTAATGTTTAGGGGTCTTATGGTATATATGGGTTAGGTTTTTTAGTCTTTTTTCACCTAGCCATTGGTCAAGGTTCGATTCCTTGGAGACCCGCCATGAAAAAGTTTAATGTAAAGATTGGTTTCCTTTTATTAAGCAAAAAAGAGGAAAGGAGGATTATTCAACTGATAGATATAGCCATTGATAAGTGGCTTTATCAGCTGAACGATGACCTTGCTTTTTGGTTTAAGCGCGGGATATAATTAAGCTTTTCACCGTTTAAGCTTTCGGGATAAAAAGCTAAGATATGGGCGTTAAGATAAGCTGGTAGCATTCGGAAGTCTTATAAACTTCTATTAGCTGGGTTCGATTCCCAGAACGCCCACCAATTATCTATGTAATTCCGCATAGATAAAAAAAGGATTATGTAATGAACAACAATACAAATAATGAAAATAACAACATAATGTTCGGCACTTGGTGGATTTCGGAGGAAGGGGAATGTCAACCCTATTGTGGGGAAATTTACAGGGCAGGACCCCACAATGAGAGAGAGATAAAACTATGGTGGGAAGATAAGGAGGTTTTTACGGTTGAGAAAGCTTGGGGAGTTTTGAAGAAAGGAGGTAATTGGGAACTCAAACATTCTTTAAGTGAATGTTTAGCAGAGTGGATGTAGAGTAATTAAAATAGCTTAATGATTTCTTATACTTAGAGATATATATAATAATAAAGAAAAAAAAATTTAATACCCTTTTGTTTATATAAAAGGGGTTGCCCTTAATTCTTTAATGTTATTGTGGGTCGTGTTTTAGGCTTTCTATATGAGTATTGCCAGCACCCTACAATGTTACGGAATATTCTTTTCTAATCAAAGGAGCTATATAAGTATAAGTAATCATTAGGTAACCGGTATGAATCATTATATGAGGTAAGCTCTTAGTCCCATGAAGGGAGCCCTCAAGATTCTGGTTGTTTAATGATGCTTGTACCATATTGACTTCGAAATAAGAATTGAATGTTCTTACTAATATATATAACTATTGGTAAAAAAAAGTAAAAAAAAGAGCATTGAGCAAGCTGGTGTTTGCCGGAACTTTTATAAGTTATCTGGAGCTGGGTTCGATTCCCAGGATGCTCGCTAAATATCTGTGTAATTCCGCATAGATAAAAAAAGGAAAGCTATGATGGATATCAATTTCTCTCTCGCCAGTAATTTTAGATCTATCTACAGAGTGGATAGGTTTTCGTCTTTCTTGGAGGTCTCCTCCAAGAAAGACTGGGAGGAGAGGGAGAAAGAGTATTATGATGAGTGGAGGGAGCTAGAATGGGATATTGATGAGTGGAGGGAGCTAGAATGGGATATTGAAAGGCTCCATTGTAAAAGAAAAAAATTGATAATGGATTCTGTCCGTAGATGGGTAGATAATAAGATTAACGATCTCTTTAAAAGAAAGGAGGCTTTAGAGTATAGTTTAGACTTCCCTGATGATAAGGATGATGAGCGTGAGAAGGCCCTATGGGGCCTTCTTGAAGAGATAGAGTTATCTTTCTAGGTTTTTACAGTCCGGGTTTTAATATTCTCCCCGTAAAGAGGATATTGGGAGTATCTATAGGTATAGGTATGAACTATTCGGTAATAACTAATAGTTCATATATAGGGTTCAATTCCTTATATGCTCGCTATGAGAAGATCATTTTACAATGGTTGTGTAGTGGGAGCTAGAGTAGTTTCTAGCTCCTCAATAAGGATAGCCAGAGAGCTATCCAATAACAGAGCTAGCTGGGGAGGAAACTCTCTAGCTGGATCTACCGTATGGGAAGGAGAAGAGATACATTTCTGTAATTCACCAGGAGAGGCTTTTAATCTTTTTCTTAGATTAAATAGCAATATAATTGCTGAATGATTCCTTATACTTAGGAATATTTAAATAATAAAGACAAAAAATTTTTATACCCTAATGCAGGAGTTAGGAGGGATTGTTCTTATCTTTAGTTGTTATCATGGGTCATGTTTTAGGCATTATGTATTAAAGTTGCCAGCACCCTATGATGTTACCGGAAAATCTTTTTATATCATAAAAGTGTCCAGAAGTATTGGTAATCATTAGGTAACGCTATGAATCATTATATGAGGTAAGCTCTTAGTCGCATGAAGCGAGCCCTCAAGATTCGGTTGTTTAATGATAATTGGTACATCTTTTTCATTCTGATAGGAATTGATTGTCCTTATAGATATATTTTTTTATTGGTAAAAAAGTTAAAAAAAGTTTGGACATTGGGCAAGCTGGAGTTTGCTATGGTTTTATAAGCCATTTGTAGCTGGGTTCGATTCCCAGAATGTCCGCTAAGAATATCTCTAAAATTCCAAAGGAAAAAAATGAACAACCATTCTAATGATGTACTTTGTGATTACTGTGCAAGTATTTGCGCCGAAACTGAAAAGGAGGTGAAAAATCTAGTTATTGAATATGAATACAGATGTTTTGAGTGTGGGCAGGTTAACATTCTATCAGAAAGGAGGTGCAATTGCGGGAGTGACCATCCCGCAAGAAATTGTTTAGGGAATGGTCCTTGGGGGCCAGAGCACTGCGGATAATTTTCATACCGGGTTTAATATCTTTTTCCCCGGTTAAATAGAAAAAGATAAGAATCATTCTCTCTGGAGAGGAATATACATCTGTATATTATTAGGTTCGATTCCTAAATGATTCTCTAAGTTTATCTGTAGACCATATAAGGAATATTTCTTTACATATGAGGATAAACATAATCTCATTATGTTGTACGTATCCGATATAATGAAAACTTAGTATAAGATACGGTGATCTCATAAGCTATGTGTCGGCTTTCTGAGAAAGAATTTATATAGGGCACATATTTGTTTCTTGGCCACGTTCTTTTTCGTTAAAAGTAAAGTGGCAACTCTAAAACACTTTTGGAGAAGCATGTTTAGGTTCGATTCCTAAATGTTTTACCAAGAAATATACATGGTGTATATTTTTATAGAATCTCCGGTTTAATAATAAAACCAAGAGGTTACACGTTATCCTCCCTTCTTTTAAAACGTGTCCAGGAATATGAAGCTCGTTAATGCATTTTCTTTTAACATGGTGACTGATAATGAGGGGAATGTGAGGTTTTGTGAGCTTAATAAAAATCAAGCAAAAGAGCTGTTGATGAAAGGAGGGTTTGAGAGTGCTGTTGGGCACGCAGATACAGCTAAAGTATTTAGCAATGTTCTGGACATGGATATCCCTTGTGAAAGGGTTAATGTATTTCTAAAGAAAGGAGACGCTTGTGTTTTGGGCCAATACAAAGGCCCACGGCTTCAAGAGGGGGCTACAAGGCTCCCTGAGGGGGCTAGGATAGTTTGGTATCATATTATTATGGAGTAGGTTTTATAGAGCTAAACATCTCTTAAAACTGTTTATTAGGACTGATATGGTTATGGGATATCCTATATATAAGGGATATTTTTAAAGGTTCAATTCCTTTATGGTCCGCTAATTAAAAAGTTTTCCCCTCTAAAAGGATAAAAAAAAATGCACATCTCCCACCTTTACTCCATGAAAAATAACACCCTCGCAGTTGTGAGGGAATTTTTTAAGGTGGAGGAAGGCTCTTCCGATTCTTGGGAGGAATTGATGGGGATGGCAGATGCCATCCTTGAGGGGAAAACCCCTTTAATTCCGAAAGGATGGGAGGTCTTTCCTGCCGAGGAGGGGAATGAGGATAGGAGAGATATCCTGACAAATATCAAAGGGGATGAGGAAATCCCCTTTTCGAGGCGGTTCCGAAGGATAGGGGAAGCCATAAGGGGACATATGTCTTCCGGGCCAAACCCGGATCCCTCCTTACCTTTTGAGGTAGGGAAGATTCAGATCTCTGGCCCCCTCCAGATGAAAAGAAAGGGGGACATGACAGAAGGGATGAGGGGGTCAATCCTCATCTGGTCGGATGGGGAGATTGAAACTCTTAGAAATTACGAGAGAGGGGATGTGGTATATCATCAGGGGGAAGGCGATTATTGTTGCTATTGTGGGGGATTTAATGGGGAAAGGGGGGAATTGAGACAGGGGTGGGATTGTTATTTTTGCGGGGGATGTTGAGGTTTAGCCGGGCATAAATATTCTCCTCGGCATATTAAATAGAGAATATTGGGAGTGTCTATAGGTAGGTGTTGAAAGTGAGGGTTGTAAGAACCCCTACGATAATAAAAGGGAGAGTATTATCTCTGACTTAAAATATAATAATTATATTTAGGTATAAGAGTTAGGCAGCTCTATAAACTGCCTAATATTTATTTTCATCTTTAAACCTCCAAAAGCGGTGAATATTAAACCAAGGAGGAAAAGAGATGAAAAAGAAAACTTTAAAGATTGTTGGCTGGGGAACGATGTACAACGAGCCTTGTATTTTTTGCGGAGAATCGGGGCAAGTATACATAGATGGTTTTCCTTTTGGGGAAGAGGGTATGTCCCCAGCATGCAACAAATGTCTTCAGCAATATGATCAAGAGGATTTAATTGTTGAAGCTTTGAACAAGGTTTTCAAGTAAAGGAAAGAGCTAGGTAACTCTATAAACTGCCTAATTTTATTTAATAAGTGAGTAATGGGTGGGTAAACGGTTTTTTTATTAGATAAGTATTTGGGCGCTCTTTTTTTTAAAGAGTGGTGCCCATACCAGCTAGAGCATCTCCTGGTGGAGATATGAACTATCCGGAAATATCTAATAGTTCATATATAGGGCTCAATTCCTTATATGTTCGCGAAATATAAAAATGAGTTTTAAGATTAGATGTATAATCTTATTAATATTCAATACTTAATAAGAGCATTCCTGGTGGATATAAACTATACGGTTCTTGGTTGTTTTATTGGGTTTAATTCAATCATTATTTCTAATAGTTTATGTTAGATAGGGTTCGATTCCTTATATGCTTGCCAAATATCTCTGTAATTTCACAGAAATATAATCAGATGTAGAGAATTATTGGAGCTATCTTCCGGAGAAGGATTATATTTAAATATAATTTTAGGTTCAATTCCTAAATAGCTCCCTAAGTATCTGTGTAATTTTGTACAGATACAAAAACGGATTTTAAGATTAGATGTACAATATTCTTGATATTGAGATTATTGATCACCAATTATTCTTTTTAAGAAAAGAACTTTTTAGAGCATACTTCCCTGAGAAAGAAGAGATCTTAAATGAGATAAGATATTTAGAGCATGAACGTATTAGGGTTGAATCTTATTTACTAAATGAAGGTAAGAAAACATGGCAGAAATAACAAAAGAAGTAACAGTAAAGGTATGTGATTTTGAAGGGTGTTCTATAGAAGCAGAGGAGATGCACGTTTGTAGAGTTTGTAAAAGTGATATATGTAATAACCACCATAATTATGGTGAAGTTGCATTCGGTTCAGGAAAACACGAATCAGGCACATATCGAAATGGTAAATATTTTGATCTCTGCATAGATTGCAGTGACGGTCTTAGTGCTGCATTTTCTGTACTTAGTAAAGAGGAAGTATTAAATAGATTATTTAATTTATCTCTAGTAAAAGAGTAATATTACTGAGTTTTTTTAATATCTTGTTTTTTGCTAAGGGGAAAGTAAGATAATGGCGCATGGCTAAAACAGTTCTTCTTGGTTCCGCAAAGGATTTTTTACTTTAAACTTTTTAACGCCGAATTCATTTATAAGATCTTTGTTCTCAAGAGTTTTTTTTGAGGGCAAAGATTTTCTCATAAGGCCCTGTATCCCAATGGCAGAGGAAGCCGGCTTAAAACCGGTCAAGTGTGAGTTCGAATCTCACCAGGGCTACTAAGAAACAAAACTATAAAAGAGGTATACCATAACTATCTAGAGGTGATTGAAACTCTAGAAATGATTAAAAATCGATAATTCCCACTCGTGAGTTGAATGGTTCTCTATAGTTAGGTCTAATTAGCTTATCTTAATCTGGGCGCATGGCTAAATTGGCAAAAGCAGGAGATTTAAAATCTCTGGATCGCAAGATCTTCTCGGTTCAAGTCCGAGTGCGCCTATCATACATTATTACATTTAATTTTGCTAAAAAAAGAGGTAGAAAATGAAAATAACTAAAGAAGAGTACATTGATCTTTGCAAGAGAGGTGACGGGATTTGTATTTTCTGCGGATCTCGCTGCGTTGGGATAGACTCCAACGCAGCGGGAGTTGAGTGTGATTACTGTGGTGCATATACAGCATACGGTACCATGAAATTTCGCAATTGTGGAATAACCATAGTAAGAGGAGATAAAGATTAAATAGCTATAAACGCACAGATTTACTAAGAACCTAATTGATCAATAACGTTATTAACGACATCAATATATTTTGCATCTCTATATATTTCTGGGTCTGCGATATTATCTCTCCAATATTGTAGGAAGTGAATTATCTTAGCGATTCTATCTTTAGATGTATGTATGATATAATCATCATCATTTATCTCTTCCCCAAAAGAAATGGTAGAATGCATACGTTTCAAATCGTTTAAAACCTTTATAATAGTTTTATTTTGTTCTACATGAGGAGAGTTTTTAACTATATGATTAGAAAAGAACTCATAAGTTTTAGAAAGTATATAAGAGATAGTTAGGTATTGTGATTCTGAGATAATGAAAGAATCTTTTTCTTCATTTGGCAGCTCATATGGGCTATTAGTTGTTTCTTGTTTTAATTCATAGAACTGTTTAGGGTCTGATGTATCAAATTCATCAGCATACTTATGAACGAACGAGCTAGCTATCTTAAAGAGTTTCATAATTATATTTAAATTTATAGCCAGATCTTTGCTCTTAAAAGTTTATTTTAAGGTCAAAGATTTTTCTATAAAGGTGGAAAAATGATAGACGACAGAATTGCTGAGCTAGAGTTACACCTAAGAGACAACAGAGACGATCTCGAAAGTTGGGCAGTGTTGGGGGATCTTTGGCTAGAGAAAGGGCACCCGAGGGGCGAGATTATAGCTCTGACACTGAAACAGGAGGAGATGAACCCTCTTAATCAGGTTAATCTTATTGAGAGGATTCGGGAGCTAGAGAACAGTCTATCGAGCGAGCTATCTTCTGTAAGGGACTATATAAATTTCAAATACAGTTGGGGATATATAGACACCCTTTTTATGTCTTATCAGGGGGGATTTGAGGAGGTATTAAGATTTCTTGAGGGAAAAGAAAGCATAATGTTGCGGTCGTTACATTATCGTTCTTTAACAAATTCCTATCTAATGAAGCTTGAAGCTTCATTAGAGGGAAAAGCTCTCAGGAAGCTTGATATGAGTGGAGATTGCTCATATTATGAAGCTCTTATGATTTCGGGTAGTAATAACCTAAAAGAGCTACGAACGCTTAATTTAGCGAGGAACAATCTAAGGAGAGATAGTTTAAGGAGGTTATTGAGAGGGTGCAAACTTCCTAATCTCAGGGAGCTTGATCTAAGTGACAATACTCTTGAGGTAAGTGACATTGAGGAGCTTTGCGAATCGGATTTAGATTTAGAGTATTTAAATCTAGATCAAAACAATCTATGGGATAGAGGGGCCGAGCTGATTGCTAATAGGTTTAAGGGTTTAAAGTATCTAAGCTTAGAAGGCTGTTTGATTGGGACTGAAGGAGCTATAGCTATCTCTGGGTTAAAAGACCTTGAAGTGCTAAACATAGGCTCTAATAACATTGGGGCGGAGGGCGAGCAAGCTCTTAGGGCTTTGCAGGGATGTGATTATTATATAGGTTCATCTAGGTTTTTGATGCCATTAATTTTCAGATCGGCATATTGTTAAGAATTATAATTCTTAACTTCATCTAAGCCAAAGAATTGCTCTTGAAAGTTTATTTTGAAATTAAAGATTTTTCTATAAAGATAAAAAGGGAAGTATAATGAGCAAAGAAGGATATTTGAAGACTTATTGCTTAATCATATAGAAGCTTATAGTGATCTTAAGCAACAGCTTAAAGATTTATAGCGCTTTTAAAGAGCGCCAGAAGATTATTACTGAGCTTAAAAAATCAATAGATAAGGAACGTTATAAATTTCAAAGCTAAAATATTATATATAAAGGAGGTAAAGATTAGAAACGCACAGGTTGCGCCTGTATAAATTTATAATTGTTAACAATAGAATGTGTTAGGTTTCCGGATCCTTTATGGTATAAAACCGGGTGTTGGAGTTATAAAGTGAAAGGAAGGTGATGTATTATGTGGAGGATATATAAAGCCTCCTAATACTTAGATTTTTTTACATAAGAGCTGGGCAACTCTATAAACTGCCTATAACTTTTGGAGCAGAACAATTTTTCAGGTTATACTTTATCCTGGGCCAAAAAGTAAAGAAAATGAATTCCCATACTTGCGCTCACACTGGATGTAATACAAGTGTCCTTTCTAATCATAAGTTTTGTTGTCGGCATTACAAGCTGGTAAAAAAGGAAAAAAGGATGTTCGGTTCTGATGGTAGAGTAAGTGTAGGAATGGGTCTTAGTAGGCTCAGAAAGCAAGATAAGGAAAGGAGGATAAAGGAGGAGCAAGAGAGCGTATATAGGAGTGAAAGGCTCGCAGAAACCTACGTAAGGTTTCTTATGAGGGGATTGTATAAGTATAGGGTTTAGATTTTAGCCGGAGCTTCAATAATTCGTCCGGGGTAGAAATCAAGAATTATTCTTAGCATTCCTGGTGGATATAAGCTATAAGGTACTTGGTTATTTTATTGGGTTCTTAAATCTCGCCAAGGTAAATAAAGTACAAGCAATTAAGCTATATCGAGTTACAAGACAAGAACCTCCTTCACTTGTTGAGTCAAAGAAATACATTGAAGATTTGCTAAGGGAGCTAAGATAGTTTGGTATAGAATCTTTCTTTGATTAAGGTTTTTTGGTTTGCATGTTTCCCTTTGTTTTGCATAAAAAACATGTATAGCCCTTTAACCTGGCCAAACATGTGATAATGTAATAGAGATAGAATCCATAATCCCCCCATTAGAGCAAGGCGGATCATTTACAGGCATATTACATCCAAAGACATCGGGATAACCTGGTGATTCAATTAGTGTAATAAACTGTTGTAATCTTCTCACAAGCTCTTTTTTGGCCTTTTTTTCAGCTATCTTTATTTCTTTATCGAGGAGATCAAATTCTTCATCAGAGATATCATCAAAGGATTTTTGTTTAATCTCTTTTGCTTTTTCTGAGAGGAAAGAGTTTTGTAATTTAAACCATTCTTTTTGATTTGAATATGCTGTCATAATCTATTTATATAACTTTTTGGGTAGAGCAATCGACAAGAAAGAAAGAAAGAAGTTTACTATGTGTAATCTAAAGCTATCTATTGCGTAATTATTTTTAACGCTTAGCTTTTTATTATTGATACTTTCTTAATAAGGGCATTCTTGGTGGATATAAGCTATTAGTCTTTTTTCACTGTTGTTAATCCTAATAGTTTATAGTGGATAAGGTTCGATTCCTTATATGCCCGCCATGAATAAAGAAACAGATAACAATAAGGCGGCATCATATAAAGGTTTTCCAAATCTACACTTTAGCTGGGATAATAATGTATTTCCAACGTGGAGGGAAGCTGTAATTTACGCCAGAAAATGGCTAGGAGAGTTTGATTCTCTACCTCCTAATTTAGAGGAAACGGAGATGGATTATTATAATTACAAGTATAGTGGATATGGTGATAGAATCGCCATTCGTCTTCTAAAATAAGAGAAGGGATATTTAAATGTATAGAGCATGCTCGAATTCTTTTCCATGTTGTTCGTTCAAAAAGAATGATATATATGAGCAGAAACCTAATATGTATTATTCTTTGGAGATTATCATCTCTCCAGAAGAAAAGAATGCAATTAAAGCTCTAAATAATGTAATTTTAGAGCTTGAATTGTTAGAGAAAGAAAAGATGTTTTATACCAATAAGGGGGAGAAGGTTCCTGATATC
>Ga0102959_1000285_pt1 | contig 15298 bp, 16 predicted proteins | sample SalPonF2_B_D2_MG_FD_84520 | JGI IMG/M metagenome (GOLD analysis project Ga0102959, IMG submission 84520) | Salt pond soil microbial communities from South San Francisco under conditions of wetland restoration - Salt Pond MetaG SF2_B_D2_MG ...
ATGGTTGTCCCGCATGGCGCGCAACCGCCCGGATGCAACGCTGGGGGATTTGATCGCACAACTATCGATTCTCGACAACGTTGACCGCGATGATGAGGACCGCAGCAAGATGGTCAGCCTGATGACGCTGCATGCCGCCAAGGGTCTCGAGTTCGACCAGGTGTTCCTGGTGGGAATGGAAGAGAATCTGCTGCCGCATCATGCGTGCCAGGAGGGCGCAGCGCTCGACGAGGAGCGGCGCCTTGCCTACGTCGGTATTACCCGGGCGCGACGGCGGTTGACGGTTACCCATGCGCGCAGCCGCAAGCGGTTTGGCGAAACGCTCGACTGCGTGCCAAGCCGGTTTCTCGAAGAACTTCCTCAGGACGAGGTCGAATGGGAAAAACGCGATGGCAACGTCAGCGCCGACGAGCGGCGCCAGCGCGGTCGCGCGGCGATCGCCGACTTGCGCAGCCTGCTCGGTGAAGGGTAGCGCTACCGGAGTTACTTGCTCTTTTCGATCATGTAATCGACAGCCGAACTGACTTCGTCATCGGTCAGATCGGCGCGCCCGCCCTTCGCGGGCATGTATCCGGCATTGCCCTGGAAGCCGTTGATCGCGTGCTGCACCAGCGTAGCCTGGCCCTGCGAGATGCGATCGGTCCACGCCGCGGCATCGCCAATCTTCGGTGCACCGCCGGCACCGGTGGTATGACAGGCCATGCAGGCCATGTCATAGACTTCGGACCCGGTGCGAACCTGCGCAACAACCGTCTCGGCGGCGGCGGGGGCGGCGCTGACGTCTGCCTCTCCATCGAGGACGACACGTCCCACAGGAGCGATTCGCTCACTGGTTTTTGCCAATACCGCGGGATCCTCGAGGCGGTGTTGACCCTTGGTTTCGGCATGGATCTGCCGGGCCAGGAAAAACAGCGCGATGGTAATGGCGAACAACGCGCCGAGAATCAGCATGAAATTGTCGAAAAACTGGCGATCGTGACTCACTGGGTCGGTCCTTTGATTGCAACGGTATCGAGGCAGGCGAAATTATAGCCGTTTGCCGCCGCGAGGGCGACGCGGCAGGAAGGCGGCCGGGGAGTCAGACCTGGCCGGCGATATAGTGCTCCAGTTGCTCAATGATGAATTGCTGTTCGGCGATGATTTCCTTTACCAGGTCGCCGATAGAGACCAGCCCGACCACCTTGCCCCCGTCGGCCACCGGCAGATGGCGGATTCGCTTGTCGGTCATCAACGCCAGGCACTGCTCGACGCTCTGTTCGAGCTTCGCGCACAGCACTGCGGTCGTCATGATCTCCTTGACCGGGGTTTGCCGGGAGGATTTGCCGGCGAGGATGACCTTGCGCGCGTAATCGCGCTCCGAAATGATGCCGTTCAGCTGCTCGCCCTCCATGACAAGCAGCGCACCGATTCCTTTTTCGGCCATCATGCTGACCGCTTCGTAAATCGAGGCATCGGGTGCGATAGCCCAGATTTGCGAGCCTTTTTTCTTCAGCAGGTTATCAACCGTTTTCATCGACTTTCCCCAGTGTCGTTGTGGGTCCGTTGGCAGTCGCGCGTGTTGCCCCAAAAATAGCAGAACGTCGGCTCGCGTGCGTTCGGGCTGCGGACTAACGCCGGACGCGATCGCTAACGTCTGGCCGGTGTCGCGGCTGCGACGAACGGCTTGACCCCTAGCACCGTGTAGAGTTCGGCGGGCTTAAAGTAGTTTCGCCCTTTGACTACAAGCGCCACTTTGCGGATATCGGACATGTTCCTGGTCGGGTCGCCGTCGATCAGCAACACGTCCGCGTCTTTGCCGACCGCAATCGAACCCGAGCGATAGGCCGCACCGACCAGCTTTGCCGACTGCAGGGTCGCGATACCGAGCACGCTCATGTTCGGGATTCCCGCCTCAGAATACAGTTCCAGCTCCCGGTGCAGCGTAAATCCGGCAATGTGATCGGTGCCCGGTACGATCGGGATGCCGCGCTCGTAGAGTTTGCCGACCAGCGTTACCAGCGCATCCGCTCCGGCCTGGTAGTCGGCGATCTCGTCGTCGGCCACATCCATCGTCGCACCCTTGAGATTGCGCACGACCGCAGGCGGCAGGTGGTCGGCAACGTTGGCGAACTCGGGATCGATTTCCTTGTTCTTGCCAAGCAGCAGGCTGCGGAAGGTTGCAACGGTCGGGTCGACGACAATTTGCTTTTCCGCGAGCTTATCGAGAAACGCCGAAAATTCCGGGCTTTCCAGGTCGAGCGCGCCAGCTTGTTCACCAATCAGCGAGAAACGCAGTTGTTGCCGCGTATCGACCTCGGTGCCGGCCAGGAAATTGAGGAACAGCATGTTGATATGCTGGATCTCGTCATACCCGGCGTCGATCGCCTGCTCCGCGGTCATAAATGCAGGAATATGCCCACTGACCCGCATTCCGCGCCGGTGCGCGTGCTCGGCCAGCGGTTTGACCCATGTTGGATCGATCGAGCTGTAGAGCTTTAGCTGCAGATAACCATTGTCCGCGAACCAGTCGATTTTCTGATGCGCCTCTTCGACGGACTCGACCGACAGCCCCGCCGAGTACTGGCTCATCTTGTCCATGAACCCCGAGCGGTAGACACGGTTTCCGATCACTTTGTTTTCGTTGAACAGGCGTTCGATCTGGAGAATGTTGTCGTGATCGTTGCCGATATCGCGAACGCTGGTGACTCCGGCCGCGATATTGAGAAGTCCGTCGTTCTTCGACAGATGGCCGTGCATATCCCAGAGGCCGGGAATCAGTGTCTTGCCGCTGCCATCTACGATCTCGGTGTCCGAGCCGGCTTCGAGATCCTCACCGATCGCGGTGATCAGGCCGTTCTCCAGCATCACATCTGTGCTCCTCAGCACGGTTTCGTTTTCGACGTCCACCACGTTGACGTTGCGGATCAGCAGCGAGCTGTAGTCATTGCTGTAACGGCGCGCGACCTCCTCGAGATAGTCCTGCTCAGCCGTGTCCTGCATCTGCTTGAGTTTTTCGAAGTCATCGAGCGTCCAGCCATCGCGGATCACCCGCATCCAGCCGCCGATGTTCTGGGCGAACAGGTTCCCGTTCTCGTCGTACCAGGCAAAGCTGGGCGAAAAATCCATGCCGCTGATCGCCGTCAGGGTCACATCGGTCGACTCGTCATCGCGTGTCAGCGTGACCGTTCGCAGTTCCTGCAGGCGTGCAGTGCCGCTCGGGTAAAGATCGATTGTCTTCGTTTCGGTTGCCTTGAGAGCACGCACCATCAGCGTCTCGGTCGCTCCGGCGCTGTCGGCCGGAACGTAAAAGCGGTCACCTTCGCCGCGGATGCTGCCGTCGTCGCGATTGCTCTCCCACGAGGCAACTCCGTTCTCCCACTCGAAGCGCTCCTCGATGGGCGCGCCAAAGGCAGATAGCCCGCTTGCTTCGAACCGGACCAGTATGCCGTCCTCGTTCACGCGCACGTTTTCCTCAATTTTGACGACCCGGTTGTTCCAGCCCAGATCGAGTTGTCCGCTGTACTCGGTGTCGCTCTTGCGGGTTATTACCTGTTTTCCGGCAAGCCCTTTCTGGCTGAAGATCTGGTTGGTGATCGTCTCGGCGCTGAGCCCGGAGCTCGCAACGGCCGCGAGCAGCAGCGCGGGCAATAATTTTCTCGGTGTCACAGGTGTAATCTCCCCTCGGTGAAACAAACATGCGGCGGACGAAGGCGTGGTCTTGTTGTTGTTTCGCACCGCCGGAAAGCGCCTAGTCTCTGCTATCGGTAACGCCCGGGCAAATACTTCAGAGTCGACCGGGCGCGGCGATTTTTGCGCCTGGTCGTCTGTTCGCAGCAAAATCCAACCCAGAATGCAGGCACTTCTCGCGGTTTTTGCAGTCAGTAATGCTAGCGCTGATCGCGTAAACTCAGCGCGCCGGGCGGTCGGCCCCATGCAAACCAGCCCGCAAATGGCGTATGGGCGAAACGCCTGAGGCCGATAAGCTTACAAACAGGGGACATTCATGAATTTCAAAAACACGCTGGGTGCGGTTGCCGGGTTTGCATTGCTCGCGTCGGCGCCGCTCGCTGTGGCTCAGGACGACGCTCAGACCACTCGTTACTACTGGGACCTGACCGACATTTTCCCGTCGGAACAGGCCTGGGAAGAGGCACGCCTGGCCGTCGAGGCGCGGGTCGAGGCGCTGGAGAGTCTCCGCGGCACGCTAGGCAACAGTCCGCGGGCGATGCTCGACGGCATGACTGAGGTATCAAACACCTACAAGGAAGCTGCGCGGGTTTTTGTCTACGCCAGCCTGAAACGCGACGAGGATCAGCGCGTACCCGAGGCTCAGGAACGTTTTGGCAAGGCGCGCGCGCTTTTTGCCAATGCGCAGCAGGCGACCTCGTGGACCAGCCCCGAGATTCTTGCGATCGGCGAGGAGAAGGTCGAGCGCTTCCTGAAGCAGGAACCGGGGTTGTCGAAATTCGAATTCCAGATTCGCGACACGCTGCGCCAGGCACCGCATACGCTGTCAGAAGAGGGCGAGGGGATTCTCGCCAAGGCCAGCCTGGTCGTCGGCAGCCCGGGTGAGATCTACCAGATGTACGCCAACGCCAGCATTCAGTGGCCGACCGTTACGCTGGCGGACGGAACCGAGGCCAGGCTGACCCAGTCCGGCTATACGCGATACCGGTCGGCGCCGAACCGCGACGATCGCAAGGCGGTTTTCGATACTTTCTGGGCGACCTGGAACGAATATGCCAACGGCATGGGCGCGACACTGAATGCCGAGGTCCAGTCGAACGTGTTCCAGGCAAGGGCGCGCAATTTCGACAGTGTGCTGCAACAGAACATGTTCAACGATGCGCTGCCTGAGGAAATCTACGGCACGCTGGTCGACCAGGTGAATACCGCACTGCCGGTTTTCCATCGCTACCTGAAACTGCGGGCGCGGATGCTGGATATCGACAATCTTGGCTATTACGACATATACCCGCCGCTTATCGAAGCGGATACCGGCGTGTTCGACATGGAGCGTTCCAAAGAGATTACTTTCGAAGCGCTGCAGCCTTTCGGTGATACTTATCTCTCATTGCTGCGCCACGGTCTCGACCAGGATTGGATGCACAGCCATCCGCAGGAGGGCAAGCGCAGCGGCGCCTACGTGTCGGGCTGGGCCTATGACGTTCATCCGTACGTGCTGTTGAACCACAACGACGACTACGAGTCGCTGACGACGTTTGCCCATGAGTGGGGGCACGCGGTGCACACGATGCTCGCTGTCAAGAACAATCCCTGGGAGACTTTCGGTTATTCGACGTTTCTCGCCGAGATGGCCTCGACGATCAATGAGATCCTGCTGCAGGAGTACATGATCGAGAATGCCGAGACGAAAGAGCAGAAGCTGTTTTATCTCGGTGGCGCGCTCGAGTCGATTCGTGGCACCGTGTTCCGGCAGACGATGTTCGCCGAGTTCGAACGTGCTATTCACCAGGTGTCCGAACGCGGCGAACCCCTGACCGGCAACAAGCTGAACGAAATGTATCTCGCGCTGCTTCGCAAATATCACGGCGAGAATGAAGGCGTAATGACGATCGACGATGCCTATGGCGTTGAATGGGCCTACATCCCGCACTTCTATTACGACTTCTACGTGTTCCAGTATGCGACGTCGATGTCGGGCGCCGTGTGGTTCGCCAACCAGTTCCTCGGCGGCGACGAGAAGGTGCGCGATGCGTTCATCAATGTACTGAGCGCCGGCGGTTCCGATCATCCGCATGACATTCTGCTCAAGGAGGCAGGTCTTGATATGCGCAAGCCCGATGCTTACCAGGCGGCGTTTACGCGGATGAGCGACCTGATGGACCGGATCGAGAAGCTGCTCGACGAATAGAGCAAGCGGTTTTTTTTAACCGTGTCCGTGCAAGGGCCACCACCTCGGTGGCCCTTGTTTTTTCTCGCTCCGGGCTCAGGCTATGTCGCGCGGATCGAGGGCGATCGTCGGCAGAGCGGTCGACCGTCGTGGCCGGATGATCCGACGAGTCCATGCCGTGGATACCGGTAGAGATTGCACGCCAACCGGTGCTGCGTTGGGTCTTGAGTAACCTCCTCCGCTAGACTGTCCGGCATGAGCCAGAATAGTGCTGCTGCAACTCCCGATGATTCGTCCTATTCCCTGCCGGACGGCCGGGGACGCATCGCCGTGGTGCTGGGCGCCAGCGGCTATATGGGTTCCAACGTGGTGCCGGCGCTGGCCGCCCACGGCTGGCATGTCCGCGCAACCGCCCGTAATCCGGCCGTGCTCGAGGCCCGGGAATGGGAGGGGGTCGAATGCCTGCCGGTGGACGTGCTCGAGCCGGACACCCTGCCGCGCGTGATGGAGGGGGCGGATGTCGTTTTTTACCTCGTGCACATGATGTGGACGGGTGGCGATTTCGTGCCGGTCGAGCGCCGCGCCGCCGAAAACGCTCGCAAGGCGGCCGAGGCAGCGGGGGTGCGGCGCATCGTCTATCTCGGCGGGATCATGCCGAAAGAGAAGCGGTCCCGGCACATGGAGGGCCGTGCGGTTGTCGGCGACGCCCTGCGCGAAGGCCGGGTACAGGTGATCGAGCTGCAGGCGGCCATGATCGTGGGGCCAGGGTCCGCCGCCTTCGAGGTGATCCGCGACCTGGTCAATCATCTGCCGTTGATGATTACGCCAAAATGGGTGCGCAATCGTTCGACGCCCATTGCGCTGGAGAACGTGCTGACCTACACGCTGGCCGCCGCGGACCTGCCGTTCGAGGGTCATCGGGTGCTCGAGCTGGCCGGCCCGGACACGCTCACCTACCAGGAGATCATGGACATCTACGGCGAATTTGTCGGCAAGAAACCACGTGTCATTCCGGTGCCGGTGCTGACGCCGACGCTTTCCAGTTACTGGCTGTACCTCGTCACCTCGGTGCCGCCAACCACGGCGATGTCCCTGGTCGAGGGCCTGGCGCATGATTACATCGGTGACGATCGCGAGATGCGCGAACTCGTGCCACAGCGTCTGCTGACGTTTCGCGAGTCCGTGGCAGCTACTCTGGAAGCGGAAAAAAACCACGATGTGCCGGCGCGATGGGTCGAGGGGTCCATGGCGTGCCGGGACTGGAATCCGAAGTACGCCTTCTATGCAAAACAGTACTGCAGCGAGCTGACCACCACCGCATCCTGGGAGGCGGTGTTCGAGGTCCTGCAGCAGTTCGGGTCAGACGGAGATTTCTTTGCCTACAAGCCGCTGTGGTGGATGCGGCGGGCCTTCGACTGGCTGATCGGCGGCCCGAGCTTCCGGACCTCGCGCCGTGACCCGGACTCGCTTCGCATCGGCGATATCGTTGACGGCTGGCGGGTCCTTGGCCTCGAACCCGGCAAACGGCTCACGCTGATGATGGAGATGCGGGCGCCGGGCTCGGGAGTGCAGGAATTCACGATTCGGGAACAGGACGGACGCTGCGTGATTCGTATGTGCGCCTACTGGCACCCGGCAGGATTTTGGGGGTTGTTGTACTGGTACCTGCATCTGCCGCTTTACGGACCGCTCGTGCGCGGTGCGCTGAAAGAGATCGCCCGCCGGGCTGAAGCTCTCGACGACAGCTAGACGCAGTTTGGCATTAATCAGAGCAAACAAGGGCCACCCCTCTGGCGGCCCTTGTTTTGTGACCCGGTGAAGAGTCAGGCGGCTTTGCGCCCTTTGTCAGGGCCCACCGATTCGCCCGGCTGTCTTGCCTCGGAAGGTAGCTGAAGTTTGTCCAGCAATGCGAGTACCCGGTCGAGTTTCAGCTCCAGGTCGAGGAAGCGCGATCCGATCATCCGCGCATCCATGCCGCGCCGTGCCGGCGCATATCCCGGTTCTCCGCTCAATCCGTCTTCCGGCAGATTCCCGGCCATCGTCATCCCAAACACTGCCACTGTCGCATGGTCATGCACGTCCATGTTGGTGATCGAGAACTGTTTGATCAGCTTGTCCCGATCTACGTTGAATTGGCAGTAATGCATCAATGCGGGATCTGGCTCACCGTTAGTACTTTCCGGTCTCGGGTCGATGACAGCATGCGTGTAGTGGGTACCGTCCATGTAGTCGACGCGGAGGCTCAGGCGCAGGCAACGGCTTTGCAGTCGCAGAATCCAGATTCGTACATCGTCGTCGGTGACCGCCGCCCCGCCGAGCCACTTCGCAAGATACTCCGCTCCGGGGAGCCGTATGCCGGGAGCACTGGGGTCATCCGAAAGTGTCACACCGGACCCATAGGTCCAGCCGCTCAGACCGTCCGTGAAATCGAGGAGATTCGGCATGATGGTTTCCCTCCCATCTGTGCCAGCAACGTCGCAGGCGACAATCGGCGTCCGTCACCGGTGGAGCGCACAGCGCCTCATCACATCCAACGCCTGCAAAATCGTTACCGCATCGCGCTTCACCGTCAATTATGGTTTCACAATCCCACCGATTTTGTCAGTCGCTGATCTACGTATTGATGCTCCGGCACAAACCGCAAATCGACTTCTCTGCGGCCGGTTCGCCAGTATTCTCTTACATAATGTCTATGTGCCCGTGACTCCGTAGCTGGAACATGCGTTGCGCATCGCGACGGCCTGCTTTTCTCCGCATAGCGTCTATACTGTTTGGGTGGTCTGCGGCGCGTTACAACAGTTCGCGTCAGCAGCGCTCAAAATCAATAATAAAAGCAATTAATCTATGGAGAGGGATATGCATCGTCTGACACGTTCCAGATTTATGCCGATCATCGGCCTGTTGCTGGCCTCGGTCATGCTAACCGGCGCGAAGAAGCCACCAAAGGGCCTTAACTCTGAAGCCAAGGCCGAGCTCGAGGCCACCGGTGTCTTCAAATACGTGGATGCGTTCGATCCGATTCTCGAGGAAGACGTCGGCGAGGGCTGGACCAAACACACGTTCAACCCGGACGGCGGCAACGGCCCGATCTGTATCGCCGGCACGCCATTCTCGGCATTCACGAAGAAAGGCAACCCCGCGAAACTGCTGATCATGCTGCAGGGGGGCGGCGCTTGTTGGCAGGACTTTTATCGCTGCAACATTTTGGCTGAATCTCAGGAACCGCCGCCGGAGCCTGTCGGGATCTGGGGTGAGGAGTTCGAAGGCGAGGGGCCGAACCCGATTGACGACTGGTCGGTCGTCTACATGCCTTATTGCGACGGCTCGGTATTCAGCGGCGACAATGATGTCTTGGACCCTCACTTCCCGTTCGGACCGGTGCGCTATCACCGCGGGCTGCGAAATGTCACGGCCGGAATCGACCTGGCGAAAGAGATGTTTCCGAATGCCGGCCGCATCATGGTGGCGGGTTCGAGTGCCGGTGGTGCGGGTGCTGCGGCATTTGCCCCGTTTCTCGCGCGCAATGCCTACGGCAATAACAAGAAACTGACCGTGTTCAACGATGCCGGCCCGATTGCAATCAACCTGTCCGAGCAGGCGGCGATAGCAGCCCGTGCGGCGGACTGGCAGTTTGGCAAGTTCTACCCGGCAAGCTGCACCGAGTGCGACGATCAGGGCCAGGCCACGTCGCTCGTAAAATGGCGGCTCGATAACGACTCGACGATTCGCGAAGCGTTTTATTCGACCGATGGCGATTCCACGAACCGGTTTTTCCTGAATGTGCCGACGCAGGAAATGTACCGCGAACTGATCGTTACCGAGCACGGCAAGATCCACGACGCGCACCCGGATCGCTACAAGCGATTCATCCGCAGCGGCGACGACTCCCACACCGCTTTGCAGACGGACTTGTTTTATACCGGTGCGGCGAATGGCGTGCTGCTTTACGAGTGGACCGCCGATTTCTTGGTGCCGCGTCCGTTCTGGCAGGACATCGTTGAGGATTTTGTACCAGTTCCCTAGCACTTCCGATCGGGGGCGCGGCTTTTGCCGCGCCCTGTCTTTGCCGGGAGGAGATGTATGCCACAAGCGCGGCGGTTTCGCGCCGCTTGCGGCTGGCGCGATATCGCTGTGCGTGCGCGCTGCTGGTGCCGCTGCCGGCGGCGTGTCTTTCCCTCGAGGCAGCCAGGCTCCAGCGCAGTGATTCGCCTTCGGCTGGCCAGGTGTCGCGGAGGACGTTGTGACGCCGGCAGGCGATTCCTGAGACCAGTGCCCGGAGCCGCTACGGTTCCGCTCGCGGATTACCGTGCAGCAGTACGTTGCAAAAACTCCGCCAGCGCCTCGCGCGCACCGTCGAAATCGATGTGATCGATCGCGGCAATCAGGCCGCTGTCATCGACCGTCACGATCTGGGCGCACTCGAAAACGAATTCTTCCCCGGCACTGCCGAGGTAGTCGGCAAAACGAATCCTGGCATGCGCCTCGTCAATGGCGCTGACCTCGCTGCGGTAGCTGATCGAGTCGAATCTGTCGCGCGCGGAGGATCCGGTGCTTTGATAGGCGGCGATGATTGCGGCCGGGCCCGAGTAACGCTGACCGCGACAGAGGTAAACGCATGCGTCGGCTAGCAGCGCTTGTGCAGTAGCGTAGTCCTCGGCATCGAGCGCGACCGCGAATCGTCTTGCCACGGATGCGACGTTTTTCGTCATGACTCTCCCGTACTACCGGCCGCTGCGACTGTAACGGGTTCAGATCCAGCGATCGCCTGCGGCAGTCAGTTTGCTCACTGCATCGCCGGTGTTGATGACCCCGCGCGGTTCGACGATCAGTACGTGACATTCTTCCGCGGCGCGCGGGCGGTGCTCGATGCCGCGCGGCACGACGTAAAGCTCGCCTTCGGCCAGATGCACGACGCCATCGCGAAGTTCGATTGCCATTTTGCCGTGCAGGCACAAAAAAAGTTCGTCGGTTTCGTCATGTTTATGCCAGACGAAATCGCCCTCGAGCCGCGCGACCTTGATCTGGTAGTCGTTGAGTTCGGCGACGATCCTCGGGCTCCATGTCTCCGTAAATCCGGCGAGTTTTTCGTGCAGATTGATGCTCTGGTGTTTCATCGTCGATTTATGCCGCAGTCATTGGTTCTCGGTCAGAAACGCGCTGACCCGCTGGTCCGCGTCGCGCGCGGCGTCCGCGTCGTAGAAGAAAGTCGCGGACGGTCCGAACAACGGCAGGAGCCGGACCGTGCGTGGCATTGTCAGGCTCTCTATGTCGAACCCGTGGTGGGCGCCGGGGTAAACGACCAGGTCGACTTGCGCCGCGCCAGCGCTGCGGCTCTCGACCATGGCGCGGGCCGCAGCTGCCGCTGTGACGTCATCGTTATCTCCGATCAGGATCAGTAAAGGGACGTGGTTGTCGAGTTCCACCTGTTCGAAATTGGTGGGGTAGAAGAAAACCGCGGATCCAATTTGCAGCGACTTTGTCTTGCGATCGTCATTGACCAATCGCATCGCACCCTCGGCGCCGAGTGACCAGGCCGCGATGACGCCCTGGCGGGTCCGGGTGCGCGGATGTTCATGCCACATCCATTCGATCGCACGTTCGGTTATCCATTCGATTTTCCCCCCGGGTGAAGCGCCTTCCGGGGCATTGGCCGAGGCGCGAACCGCGGGCTTGTAATCGACCACCAGAACATCGAATCCGAGTTCGTTGTAGCGGTTTGCGGTGGCGAAGTAATGGCGGTCGTCGTCGAAAACGGTCAGTCCGCTCGATCCCGGCAGAATGACTACCCAGCCGGCGGGCCGATCCGTCTCGGCCTCGCTCCAGTGATAGTAATCCGAGGGTACGGCATCGGCTGGTGATTGCGGGTCACTCGCGCAAGCGGACAGCAGGAAAATTAGCGCGAGTAAGAAACTGTCTCGCCTCCCGCGACTGACCGGGCCACCGGCCGCGGTGCGGGAACGGGCCGCAAATTGTGCAGACATTGGCTGGCTTGTCCTGTTGTTCGCAATCTCCCGGTTATTGTAGAGGATGGGGGGGCAACCCGGGCGCGCAACATGCCGGTCCCGGCAGGATTAGGGCAAAAAGGATAACAGGTGCCGCCGTGTTGACCTCATAAACAGCAGGCCTCGGCCTGCGCCGGGAGTTCCCGGACCGGCAGCACAATCGAGTCGGTCTATTGCGAACCGAGCGGGTTCGGAAAAAACCGGAACATGATCTGCGAGAAAAAGTACAACGCGATGGTTATCGAGATCAGGGCGACATGCACCGGGTGGCTGCGTGAGTTGAGTCCGACAATGGATACGATTATCAGCAACCCCTGGAGTATCCGGTATGGGTGGGTCAGCGGTACTCCGCGGACGAGCCATGAGATACACACCGCCGATAGCATGTAGAGCAATATGAGGGAGAAAAACCAGCGCCGCACGCGGTAGAAATACTCACGCCATGAGGCATCATTTTCTGCTCCGACCAGCGCCGTCGCGGTCAGGTAAAGCGTTGCCGGTGGAAAGAGCAGCAGAATGAATTTGGGGAACGTCCAGACGACCCCGAATGCATAGTCCCAGTATGCCCACCACAACTGGACATGCAGAAATGCGATCTGCAACACCCACAGCGCGTGCACCCAGTAACGTCGGGCCGGCGCCAGAACGTCGCGCAACGCACGCAGCAGCGTGGCGAGCCCCATTGCGAGAACAATCGATATCGCGACTGACAGGTATTCGAAGATGTCCATTACCGGTGCTGGTGCCTCTCGAGCGGTGCCCTTACCGGGCACGCTGGCCGTGTTTGCCGTGTGCTTATGCCTTTGACCGGTCGCCAGGATCGAGTGTAGTCCATTACGCCAGCCGTGCCGGTTCAGGCCTGACTTGTTGGCGGCGGAATCGAATAAGTGCCGACCGCATGTGCGACTGGTTCTTCGTTACCCTCCGAATACAGGAAGACTTCGCCGATCGCGAGGCGAGTGCCGATCTTTATCAGTGCACAACGGGCGATGATGTCGGCATCGGCGCTGGGCTTGCGTAGAAAATTTATGTTCAGATTGGTCGTCACCGCCAATGCCACCAGACCCAGCTCGCCCAGTATCGCAACGTAGATCGCAGCGTCGGCCAATCCCATCATGACCGGACCTGCGACAGTGTTGCCCGGACGCAGTTCGTCGCTGCCGATCTTGTGCCGAACTATGGCCGACTTGTCGCCGATTGATTCGACCACAATTTTCGACTGCGGAAACTCACGGGCCATGAATGCGGCAATTTCTTCTTTTCTGCTCACAGAAGGCTTGTCCCTGTTTTGCGAATCGTGTCACGCGAGGCTGGCAGAGCAGATTAGTCTACAGCGGCGCCAAGCTGATCGGTGATGACCAGATAATAGGCGACCGGAACCAGCACCAGGTTCAATACGGCGATGACCCGTGCTGCATATCCCAGCCAGCGAAAATCGGTATTCGGGGCGCAGCGCCACAGCGCGATGCATGAATAGACAGCCCAGATACCGGTGCAGTAAATGGTGGTCTTTATCGCGCTGGCCTGGTCGAGGGACAAAGACCAGATGATCCGCTCGATGATGAATCGCCCGGCCAGCCAGTACAACCAGAATACGATCCAAAGACGTTGGCGTCCGGCAAACGGATCGATCAGCAAGCGACGCATCAGGTACAAGGCAATAGACTCGTTGTTTCCGCAATTCGCGGCGCACAGCCTACCAGCGTAACTCACTTCATGCCCGGTTTTTTCCCTGCGGCAAGCATCGCGATAGCCTGGTCGAGTCTGCGTTTGCGGGTCGATTCGCGTTTGGCCGAGGTAATCCAGTGTAAATAGTCTCGCCGGCAGGACGCGGCAAGGCTCGCGAAATAGGTTGCCGCGGCCGGGTTGGACGATAGCGCGGCAGCAACGAACGGCGGCGGTTCGAGCGGACGCGATGACACCGCCGGCAGTGGCTTCGCATCCACGGCGATTTTTTTGCGGCCAGCGGCCGTCATGCGACCGCTATCCATCAGATTGCGAACCCGACGCAGGTTGGCCGCAGACCATTTCTTTGTATCGGTGCGGGGCGTGAACTTGCGCGCGAAACGATCCTCATCGAGACGTCGGATCAAGCTGTCTATCCAGCCGAAGCAGAGCGCTTCCTCTACCGCAGCGTCGTAAGAGATCGAGGACCGGCCAGTGTGTTTCTTGAAAAAAACCAGCCATATGCCGCGGCAGGAGGCATGGTTTTTCTCCAGCCACGCGCGCCAGCTGTCCCGGTCCGGGAAATGACGCTGGCCGAGAGACTTTGCTGTATCGGTCTTCGTCACCGGCTAAGCGCCTGTTGTGCAACGGAACGGATTTTCGTGTTCGGCGGCCGTTTCCGCAGGGACTTCGTTCTGGCGCGGCGCATAGGACTCGGTGAAGCCGCCGTACGCATCCACCCACCGCATGATTGCCCGGACCTCCTCGCTGGCAAGCAGCGAATCGACGCCGGCGGCTGTCACGACGTAGTTGCGAATCCGCATTGTCGGCCATTTCTGTGGCATCACTTTCAGCAAATGCGGGCCGAGCGCGGTCTCCAGCGTGTACGCGACCGCCTTGGCTTCGCCGCACCGGCGAATTGCCTCCGCAGCGGTGCGCGCATGTTCCGGCAATTCAAGGTCGAGGTGCACCGAAACCTGGATTTCGTTGGTTGCGCCGATGTCGCGTTTGAATGCCGCTACGTTTTCCAGGTCCCAGTTGCCGGTACCGTCGCGCTCGATCACCGTGACGGGTTCCTCCGCTGGTGCAGGCACTGCCGCCGCAACAAGCCCCAGAACCAGCAAGGGTGCGAGCAGCGCCCGGCCGGTTCCGGCGCCGAACAGAATTTTCCGGTCGTGATTTCCGGCGCATTTTCCGCGCGGGCGTTGCGTAGTGGCTTCCACTTGCTACGTTCTCGTGCCGGTCAGTATGTGCGCCGCCAGGGCGAACACCGCGCGCCCCCGCGGATCGATATAGGCCGCGTGGGTTGTCTCGGCCTCTGCGAGGATCTGCTGAATCAACGACTCCTCTAGCGCAACGCCCATTACCGGAAGCCAGCCCCGCAGGTCTGCCTCGACAAGCGACCGGATGCTCGGAAAATTCGCCATGCCGGCATGGGTTTCGACGGCGATGTCATCGGCGCCGGCCGCACGCGCGATCTCGTGGAGTCTTGCGCTCTCGCCGAGCGCGAACGGTGCGCGCAACGCGTCGGCGGCCGCACCGCCGGCCATGCGTTCCAGCAGTGCGACCTCTTCGGCATACGCGGGCATCGCGGTGATCGCGGCCCAGACTGCTATCGCAAACCGGCCGCCTGGCAGCAGTACCCGGAACATTTCGCGGAGCGCTTTCACCGGGTCGGGGAAGAACATGATCCCGAACTGACTCACGACCGCGTCAAACGATTCGTCCGGATACGGCAGTGCCTCGGCACTGCCCTGGCGCCACTCGATGTCGGGCGCGAGGCGCCTTGCCACTTCGA
>Ga0102959_1000286_pt1 | contig 15292 bp, 14 predicted proteins | sample SalPonF2_B_D2_MG_FD_84520 | JGI IMG/M metagenome (GOLD analysis project Ga0102959, IMG submission 84520) | Salt pond soil microbial communities from South San Francisco under conditions of wetland restoration - Salt Pond MetaG SF2_B_D2_MG ...
AACAGGTTGCCCAGAAGCTGCAGGGCCACGTCCTTGAACGCCATCGTCGGCCCGTGCCAGAGCTCCAGAATGTGCAGGCCGCCCACGGCCACGGTGGGCGCGACCGGCCCGCCGTATGCCGGGCCGTAGGTCCTGTCGATGATCGCCCGCAGGTCCGCTTCCGGCATGTCCGTCATGAAGTTCTTCAGCACGTCGAAGGCGAGTTCGGCATAGGACGACTCCCGCCAGCCGTCGACCTCCGCCCGCACGTCCGGGATGCGCTCGGGGATCAGCAGCCCGCCGTCGTCGGCCAGGCCCATCATCACCGCCTGCTGGAAGGAAACCGGCTCGATCTGTCCGCGTGTGGATACGTACTGCATCAGGTGCTCCCGTTCCTTGGGCTGTCGGCTACCGGGGTGTTGCCGGCTACAGGCCGTAGAGGTCGTTGTCATCCTTCTGCTGTCGCTTGGTGGCGTTCTGGAGCGTCCGCTTCTCGCGCGTGGAGAGGCTGTGGATGCCCTGCTCGTTGATCTTGCGAAGGATGCGGTCGATCTCCGCCTCGTCGGCCTGCCGCTGGCGCATCTTGCGCTGCCACGCGCCCTGGTTGAGTTTGTCTGTGGTCGCTCGCATGCGGCGCTGGGCCTGTGGCAATATCCATATCCACACCGCCGCCGCCAGCGCCCCGCCGAGGTGGGCCGGGTCCGATATGCCGCCCCCGAAGGGGTTGCCCGCACTGATGCCTCTCATCATGTTCAGCGCGCCGATGCCGATGAACAGCGCCGCGGCCAGGCGGATCGGCAGCGGGAAGAGAAACACGATCACCCGAATCTGCGGGAACAGCACCGCGCACGCCAGCACCACGGCATACACGCCGCCGGAGGCGCCGATGACGCCCACCTCCGCGCCGTACGCCAGCGCGAGCAGCACGTGGCACACCCCGGCCACCGCGCCGCAGGTGAGGTAAAACCGCAGGAACCGCCACGTGCCCCACGCCCGCTCCAGGTACATGCCCAAGAAGTACAGGCCGATCATGTTGAACAGAATGTGGAGGATGTCCCCGTGCAGGAACTGGAACGTGACGTACCTCCACACCTGCCACCACACCGATGGGCGGGCCTCGAACGCCGCCGTCAGCCACCCGCCCGTCACGATCTGCAGCACGAACACGGCGAGATTGGCCGCCAGCAGCCACTTGACGGCCGTGCCGGGCTTCGGCATGCCCGTGAAGAACCCGCGTCCCCCCCCGCCGCCGGAGGGGCCGACTTGCTGCTCCCGCCAATATGGTCGGTCGTAAACGCCCATTCAGGCGCTCTCCCTCTTCGTCCAGTGCATCAGCAGCGCGGCGATGGTCTTGCCGTCGTGGATCGTCCCGTCGAGGATCATCCGCCGGGCGTCCGCCTCGGCCACCACCTCCACGGCGATCTCCTCGTCCGCTTCCAGCCGCTGCCGGCCGTCGGTGAGGTCCGTGGCCAGATAGGCGTGGATCCTCTCGTCGGACGTGCCCGGCGCGGAGTAGAACTCGCAGAGCTTCTCGATCCTCCCGGCCGTGTAGCCGGTTTCTTCCGTCAGCTCCCGGGCGGCGCAGGCCTCGGGTTGCTCGCCCTTCTCCAGCATGCCGGCCGGGAGTTCCCACAGGTCCTCGCCCACGGCGAAGCGGTAGTTGCGGATCAGCACCACGCCGCCGTCCGCCAGCACGGGCAGCACCACGGCCGCCCCGGTGTAATGCACCAAGTCTCGCTGAAGCACGTGGCCGCCGGGCATCTGAAGCCCCACGCTGCGGAGCTGCAGGATCGGGCTTTCGTACACCAGATTGTCGTAGGCGATGCGTTCGCTCATGGTTGGGATTATAGGCCCATCGAGCGCCGGTCACAACGACGGCCGTGCCGGCCCCTTGTTCGGCGGCGCAGTTCCGCTAAGATACGCCTCTACCCGCAAACTAAAAGGTCTGACTCCCGCTTGACAGGAAAACGCATCGCCATCCTGGGCTCTACCGGCAGCATCGGCCGGCAGACGCTGGACGTGCTGGACGAACTGCCCCACCTGCGCTGCTGCGCCTTGGCGGCCGGGCGGAACGCGGCGCTTCTGCTGGAGCAGGCCCGCAAGCACCGCCCGCGGTTGGTGGCCCTGGCCGACGGCGAAGGAGCCGAAGGCCTCGCGGCCGCCCTGCCGGAAGGCACGGAGCTTCTGGCCGGGCCCGACGCCATGGTGGAACTCGTCCGCCGGGCCGAGGCGGACGTGGTGCTCACCGGCGTGGTGGGCGCCGCGGGACTGCCGGCCACGCTGGCAGCCATCGAGTGCGGGGCGGACCTCGCCATCGCCAACAAGGAAACGCTCGTGATGGCCGGGCAGATCGTCATGCCCGCGGCCCAAGCCGCCGGCGTGGCGGTGCTGCCGGTGGACAGCGAGCATTCGGCCATCTTCCAGTGCCTGGCCTCCGGCCGGCGCGAGGAAGTGCGCCGCGTGGTCATCACCTCCTCCGGCGGGTCGCTGCGAGACTGGCCGGACAAGCAAGCCGCATCCGCCACGGTGCAAGACGCCCTGAACCACCCCACCTGGTCCATGGGGCGCAAGATCACCATCGACTCGGCCACGCTCATGAACAAGGCGCTGGAGATCGTCGAGGCCCACTGGCTGTTCGGGCTCTCGGCCGAGCAGATCGACGTGGTGATCCACCCGGAGTCGATCGTCCATTCCTTGGTGGAGTTCCGCGACGGCTCGGTCATCGCCCAACTCGGCGAGCCGGACATGACGATGCCGATCGCCTACGCGCTGTGCTGCCCGGACCGGCCTCCGCGCAGCGTGCCGCCGCTGGACATGGCGCGGCTCGGACAGCTCACGTTCCGCCCGGTCGAGGGGCGCAATCGCCGGGCGGTGGAACTGGGGCTGGAGGCGGTCCGCCGGGGCGGCTCGGCCGGGGCCGTGCTGAACGGGGCCAACGAGGCCGCCGTGGAAGCCTTTCTGGACGGACGGATTTCATTCGGGGACATCGTCCCGATGGTCGAAGATATATTGAACCGCTCCCCCCGCGCGGGCGAAGTAACGCTGGAATCGCTGGTTGCGGCCGACGCGTGGGCGCGGCGGGAGGCCCGTCATTGTGGCGGCCCGAAAGAGCAACCCCTTGCCTGACAACACGCTACGTAAAGATATGAGGTGCGGATGGACGTGCTGCCTTTAGCGGATATTGCTTCGATGTGGACGGAATACGCATGGCCGATCCTCCAGTTCATCATCGGCCTGGGCGTGGTGGTGTTTTTTCACGAGCTCGGCCACTTCCTCGTCGCCAAGTGGATGGACATCCAGGTGGACCGCTTCGCCATCGGCTTCGGTCCGAAGGTGATCGGCTTCCGCTGGGGAGAAACCGAGTACGCCCTCTGCGCGCTGCCCCTGGGCGGATACGTCAAGATGCTCGGCCAGGAAGACTTCAAGCCGCTCAACGAAGACGACAAGCCGGACCCGCGGGCGTTCAACAGCAAGTCCGTCGGCGCGCGCATGGCGGTCATCGCCGCCGGCGTGGTGATGAACGTGATCATCGCGGCGATTCTGTTCGTGATCGTCGGGCTGGTGGGCAAGGACTTCGTGGTGCCGGCAGCCGGGGGCGCGGCGCCGGGAATGCCCGCGGCGGATTGCGAGATATCCTGGACCCCGCCGGCGGAGGCCGCCGCCACCCAGCCGGCCACCGCGCCCGCCGCCACCCAGCCGGCCGTCCGGCACACCCGCGGCATGCAGGATGGCGACGAGATCGTCCGCATGGAGGGAGACAGCATCATCCTCCGGCTCAACGGAAACCAGGTCGAGAGCTACAGCGACTTGGCGATGATCTCCGCGCTGGCCTATCCGGAAGACAAGTACCACGTCACTCTCGAGCGGTGGATCGACGGCCGCACGTGGGTCGGCAGGACGGACCTGGGCGTCCGCCGCAGCGCCATTGGCGTTCTGGGCTTCGGCATCAAGCCGCCCATGAGCCTGGAGATCCGCGAGATCGATGAAAGAATCGTCTCGTCTCCCCTGGAGCCGAACTTCGTGCTGACGAAGATCGCCGGTCGCGAGATTACCCGGCACGAGCAAATCGCGGAGATCGGCCGCACGCTCGACGGATCGCCGATTCCGTTGGTGATGGAGCGGGGCGAGCAGCGAAAAACGGTTTTCGTGACGCCGATTCCCGGCGCCGCGGACGGGGTGTCCTGGTATGCCGACGGCCGGCCGCTGCGCGGCGTTCTGATCGACGTGGATAGCAGGCCGAATGGCGCCGACGGAGGCGAAATGCAGGCGGTTCTCACCTATCGCCTGCCGAACGGCGAAACCATCGAAGTGCCCCAAGAGAAGCTGGCGGATGTCCAATTCCAGGTGCTCGGCATGGCGCCGGCCGTGCGCGTGGACATGGTCATGAAGTCCAGCCCGGCCGAGAAGGCCGGCCTGAAACCGGGCGACGTGATCCTCCGCTACGGAGACCGCGACACGCCTCTCTTCACGGAGTTGATGGAGATCAACGAAGAGGTGGCGGACACCGGCGCCGAGATCGTCGTGTTGCGCGACGGGCAGCGCCTTACGCTGGAAGTGAAGCCCCGCGAGAGCCGCGACGGCCAGGTGATCATGGGCATCACCCACGTGCCGGACGCGGAATCCACGGTGGTGGCCGGCGTGCTGCCCGGCTCCGTCGCGGAGGGGGCGAAGATCACCAAGGGCAGCCGCATCACGGCCATCAACGGCGAGCCGGTTTCCACGTGGGCGGACATTCTCAAACGGCTGGGCGAACGGCGGGGGCAGTCCGTCGAGATCGCCTACGAAGACCTCACCGGCCCCGCAACGGCGACGATCGACTCTCTGAGCGAGGAGGTGTTCTCCCGGCAGGACTACACGTTCCATCCGATTTCTCCCAATGTGTTGAGCATGTCCTTCGAGCCGCTCACGCGGCGAGTCCGGCAGGAGGGCCCGTGGGCGGCGATTGTCTGGGGCGCCAAGGAAACCACCAAGCTGATCATGCAGAGCTACGCCACGCTGCGGAGCCTGATATTAGGCACCACCTCCACGGAGGCCATTGCCGGGCCGGTGGGCCTGGGCGGCGCGGCCGTGCAGTTGGCGCGGAGAAGCTTCATGGACTTCGTCTGGTTCATGGGGTTCATCTCGGCGGCGCTGGCGGTGATGAACTTCCTGCCGATCCCGGTGGTCGACGGCGGGCACGCCGTGTTCCTGATTATCGAGAAAATCCGCGGCAAACCCCTGCCGGTGAAGGTGATGAACATCGCCCAGATGATCGGCCTGGCCGCCCTGCTGCTGGTGTTCGTGCTGGTCACCTGGCGAGACATCGTCCGGCTGATCAGCTTTTAGGAACACGGCTCAACCGGCCGATCGGTCGACCGATGGCCGAGGCCGGAAACCGGGTGCGCACCGGGCCTACTTGCTTCGCTTGTCCAGGCAGCCCATCCAGTGCTTCAGCCCCACCTCCGGCTGGCGGAGGTGGCCGCCCTCCGTGAGCCGGCGCTCGGTCTGGTAGAACTTGTGCCGCCGCAGCCAGGCGAACGCCTGCCACGACTGATCGTTGATCCGGCCGAGGTCGTCGCGGCCCCAGTAGATGAAGATCGGCAGCTTCCGCATCTCCTCGGTCAACTCGATGCTCTCGAACACGCGCACGTCGCTGTTGCACGCGCGGGCCACCAGCATGCTGAACCGCTCGTGGTTGCGCAGGCCCACGTAGTACAGCGGGAAGCCCCCCGCCGAGAAGCCGGTCAGCAGCACCTTGCTTCGGTCGAGGTTGTACCGGCCGGCCAGGTCGTCCAGAAGGGCCAGGATGAACTGCTCATCCTCCCGCAGGTCGTCCATCCGCCAGGAATGCGGCACCGGCAGGATGCCCTGCGTGCTGTAGCCCCGGAGCTTCGGCGCCACGGCGATGAAGCCGTACTCCTCCGCCAGGGCCTTCCACTCCTTGATCTGCGCGCTGCCGGTGTCCCAGAAGTTCGTGCCGTGCAGCGTGATCACCAACGGCCAGGCGCGGTCGGCGCTGTACCCGCTGGGCACATACAGCCAGTACTCCCGCCGCGTGGACGGCTCGGTGACGAGCTGCTGGGAGACGGGCGTATCCTGCGGCTGGGTGACCGGGCAACCCGCCAGCAGCAGCGGGCCAAGCAACAACAGGCATTGAATTCGGTGGAGCATATATTCGGGCTTTCCTGGCCGGCATGGCGGCTCCGCGACCGCCCGGAGGCCAATCGCTTTTGCAAACCTTCGTGCGGCCCATGTATCTTACACGTTGTGGACCCTCGTGCGTACCCGCCGTTTGGAGAAGCGATTCATGCAGAATCACCGCCTTGCCGTTTCCTGTGTGCTCACGGCCGCGATGGCCGCCTTCCTGCCGCTCGCCCCGCCCGCGGCGCTGGCCCTGGCGCCGGCGGAAGTGCTGGTCGTGGCCAACGCGAATGTGGAGGGAGCCGTCGAACTGGCCCAAACCTACGTGCAATTGCGGTCCATCCCCGACTCGAACCTGCTGCTGGTGAAGACCGCCGGAAGCTACAAGGTGTCCCGCGACGACTACGACCAGCAGATCGCCGGGCCGATCCGTGACCACCTCCGCGAGAAGAAGCTGGAAGACCGGGTTCAAAGCATCGTGTTGATGTGGGGCGTGCCGGTGCGCGTGATGGCCCCGCGAGACATCACCCGCGCGTCGGCCGTCTCCGCCAAGGCCAAGGCCCGGCTCCAGATGGATCACAAGCTGCTGTCGCTGGTGGGCAAGAGCTTTCCCAAGCCGCGGACCACCGGCCTCCAGCCGATCGCCGACCTGTTCCCGGAGAATGTGCCGCCCCCCAATCAGCCGTACCTCAAAGACGCCGAACTGCTGAAGGAGATCGACCGCCTCGTCGCCGCCAAGGAAGTGGAGGTGAAGAAGATATCCGATGAAGCGGACCGGCGGCTCGCCACGCGGCAGCTCATGGCCGTACACCTGGACGTATACGGGCTGGCCGGGCTTATCCGCTACCTGGATCGGGAGAGGCTCGTCAGCGACGAGGCCCTTGGAGACCTCAAGAAGAATCTTTTTGCAACCGAGGCCCGGCTGGAGAAGATCCCCTCCACCGTGCGAGACCCGAAGCAGTGGCGTCAGCGCGTCGACCTCCAGCAGGAAACCGGCGGCTGGGCGCTGGTGTGGTCCTACATGCGCAAGACCGCCGACGCCATCGCCAAGCGCCCGGCCGACGCGGCCGTGGACAGCGAACTGGCCGCACTCTGGTGGAAAGACATGCAGTACGTTGGCTGGGAGCGCAACCCGCTGCATTGGCGCGTGGCGGCCCTGGTGGGAGACCGCGCCCCCCGAACCCTGATGACCAGCCGCATCGACGGGCCGACCAAGGCCGACGCGCTGCGCATCATCAAAGACTCGATCGCCACGGAACAGAAGGGCCTGAAGGGCACGTTCTACATCGACGCCGGCGGCAAGCACCCGCAGTATGACAAGCACCTCACCCTCCTGGCCGAGGGCGTGCGCCGCTTCAGCAAGATGCCCCTCGTGCTGGACACAAAGCCGACCGTCTTTCCGAAGGACAGTTGCCCGGACGCCGCCCTGTACGTGGGCTGGTACAGTCTGCGGCGGTACGTGCCGGCCTTCACCTGGGCGCAAGGCGCCGTCGGCTGGCACATCGCAAGCTTCGAGGCGGAGAACCTGCGAGACCCGGACAGCAACGAGTGGTGCGTCAAGATGATCCAGAACGGCGTGGCGGCCACCATCGGCCCCGTCGCCGAGCCGTACCTGAGCGCCTTTCCCGCGCCGGAGGAGTTCTTCCCCTTGCTGATGACCGGCAAGTACACCCTGGCCGAGTGCTACTGGCGAACCAACCCGATGGTCTCCTGGCGGATGACGCTCATTGGCGACCCGCTCTACAGCCCCTTCAAGGCCAACCCGCAGGTCCCGCTGGCGAACCTGCCCCGCGGCCTGGCGCCGTGAGGCCAGACTTGGGGGCCAAAACCGTTTTCTATTGCGCGCCATGGCGTCCCCCAAGCCGTCCTGTATAATGCGGCCTTTGGTGAAAAGGCGCGGATTGGTTTTCAGTCAGGGACTATCATGAACGAGGCCGCATCCGGACGCGCATACCACGTAGACATCCACCACCCCAGCGCCGCCGACGACGGGCCGGGCGACCTCCAACGCCCGTTTCGAAGCATCTCGGCCGCGGCCAGGCTCGCCGGCCCCGGCGATGCCGCACTGGTGCATCCGGGCGTGTATCGCGAGCGCGTCAGCCCCGCCCACGGCGGTCTGGAAGGCCGGCCGGTGGTGTACGAGTCCGTCGAGAGCCGCGCGGCCGTGATCAAGGCATCGGAGGTCTTCGAGGGACCGTGGCGGCCGGAAGAAGGCGGCGTGTTCGCCGCCGAGCTGCCGGACAGTCTGTTCACCGACCTGCTCTGCCGACGGGCGAGCCGGGCTACAACCCGTTCGCCATCGAGGCCACGCGCCTGCCCGGCCGCAAGACGCTGAGGCAGGTGTTCGTGGACGGCGCCATCCTCGTGGAAGTCGACAGCGAGCGCGAGCTGCGCCGCGTGGACGGTACGTGGATGGTCTCGGACGGCGGGCGGGCGATCCGCGTGCACTTCCCGGACGAAGGCGAAGGCCCGCGGGGCCGGCTGGTGGAGGTCTCCTGCCGGATGCGCTGCTTTGCCCCGCACGAGCGCGGGCTGGGTTACATCGTCGTCCGCGGCTTCGTGATGGAGCACGCGACCAACCAGTTCCCCTCCGGCTTCTACAACGACCCGGCGACGGGCAAGTGTTTTCCGCAGGCGGGCGCGCTGGGCTGCCGCGGCGGACACCACTGGATCATCGAAGACAACATCATCCGCTAGGCCGGCGCCGTGGGCCTGGACTGCGGCTATGAAGGCAATATGGACCTGGAGGGCGACCGGCCGAAGACGCCCGCCGAGCGGACGGGCTGGCATACGATCCGGCGGAATGTCGTCAGCGATAACGGCGCGGCGGGCATCTTGGGCGCCGGCGCCCACGATTGCGTCATCCGGCACAACGTGCTGGAGCGCAACAACCACCGCGACTGGGGCGCGCCGGAAATGGGCGCCGTCAAGCTGCACTTCTGCGACAACACCCTCATCGAGGGCAACCTCTTCCGCGACAACGAGTGCGACCACAACCTGTACATCAACGGCGTCCACCCCCACTGGGAGGGGCTGGGCACGCACAAGTTCGTGCTGAATCCCGTTACCAGGCGAGACTGACCAACACCCGCGGCGGGAGGGGGTGTTCAAGCTGAAATATCCCAAGGAGTCGCCGATGATCTCTCGCACGCCGTTGCTGATCGCCCTCCTCGCCGGGGCCGTGCTCGCCAGCCCCGCCGCCGCCCGAACGTGGGTGGTGAGCCAGAAACACCCCGCTGCCTCAGACAAGGGGCCGGGCACAGAGCGGGCCCCCTTCCGCACCATCTCCCGCGCGGCCGAAGCCGCCCAACCCGGAGACACCGTGCTGGTTCACGCCGGCATCTACCGCGAGCGCGTGGCGCCCGCACGCGGAGGGGAGCCGGGCAAGCCGATCGTCTACGCGGCCGCCGAGGGGCAGGACGTTCACATTCGCGGGTCGGAGGTGTGGAAGCCGCGGTGGAAAGCGGTCAATGGGCACAGCGGCGTCTACGCCGGCGAACTGGACGAGGCTTTGTTCCGCACCGGCGCTCCGGAGGGCGCCCTGCAGACGTACAACCCCTACGCTATCCGGCTGCAGAACCGCACAGACTGCACGCTGGGGCAGGTGTTCGTGGACGGCGAGCCGCTGCGGGAAGCGACCTCGAGAGAGCACCTTCTCTCCGCGCCCGGCAGTTGGCTGGCGGAGGACGGCAAGCGGGTGCTCGTGCACTTCGGCCGCCCCACGCCGGACCCGGCGCGGCGCGTGGTGGAGTTGACCACACGCGGGCGCATCTTCGCGCCCTATGTCCGCGGGCTGGCGCACATCACCGTGCGCGGGTTTATCATGAGTCACTGCGCCAACAACCACCACGCCGGGTTTTACAACCGAGGCAGCCGGTTCCCGCAGGCCGGCGCCCTCAGCACCCGTGGGGGCAACCACTGGACGATCGAGAACAACGTCATTCAGTGGGCCAAGGCCACGGCCATCGACTGCGGCTACGAGGGCCGCCACGACCTGGACGAGTACAACAAGGGCGCCAACCGCGGTTGCGGATACCACCAGATTCAGGGCAACCACATTCAAGACAACGGCGGCGCGGGCATCGTGGGCCTCCGCACGCCGCGCACGCGGATTGTCGGAAACACCATCGAGCGGAACAACCGGCTCGGACTGGATGGAGCGGAGACCTCCGCCATCAAGCTGCACTCCTTCACCGATGGGCTGATCGAGGGCAACCTCATCCGCGGCAACGACATGTCCGGCATCTGGCTGGACAACGTGTTCCGCAACAGCCGCATCACCCGCAACGTCATTCTGGACAACACCGGCGCCGGCGTGTTCATCGAGATGGGCGACGGGCCGCTGCTGGTGGACAACAATGTCATCGCCCTGACGACCATCGGGCGAAGCCTGGCCGGCGACGGGGTCTACAGCCACGACGCCTCCCGCGTCACGCTGGCGCACAACCTCATCTTCGGCAACGCGAACTTCGGCGTCTGGGGGCATGTCGGCACCGACCGCAACGGTGGGCGGCTGGCCTGCTCGCACTGGCGCGTGCTCAACAATATGATTCTCGCCAACCATCGCGGGGCGATCAGCCTGCCGGCCGAGAGCCCCCGCTCGCGGGACAACGTAAGCGACCGGAACCTGCTGACCTCCGCCTACAACATCGTCACCAGCGAGACGTACGCACTGGATCTCGACCGGCCGTTGTTCCTGCTGAACACAAACAAGGGGCGCGTGCCCGCCAGGCAACTGAAGGACGCGTACTTCGGCACGTTCGACGGAGCGGCAGCGCCCCGCGTGGACCTCAACGCGTGGGCCGGCAACCCGCTGCTGACGCTCGACCAGTGGCGGAAGATGAGCGGCAATGACGGACACTCCGCCGTCCCGGCCGTCCTCCGCCCGCAGCTCGACCGCTATCGGCTGACACTGTCCTTCGTGATCGACGAGTCGCCGGGAACGCTCGGCTGCAAGCCGGTGGAGGGCGTCTCGCGCGACTTGTTCGGGCGCGAAATCCCAAAGGAAGATATCCTGCCGGGCCCCTTTCAGCGTCTCAAGACGGAACCGGCCCTCGCCGACCGCAGCCGCGAGCTTATATACCGCGGGCCGTTCAGTCACGTTGGGATGGATAACGCGAACGAACTGCGCCTCTGGCCGCTGCCGACGGCCCGAACCGCCCTGAACCAAGGAGCCGGAAATTGAAGGGAATCCTGTTCACCGCCAAGGGCAAGGCGGAGTTTCTTGACGAGGCCGAGCCCGCCTGCAAGCCGGACACCGTCAAGCTGAAGTCTCTCTACACGGGCCTGTCCAACGGCACGGAGCGCAGTTTCCTGATGAGCCTGCATTACGGCCACCAACTGCCCTACCCCAAGCGCATCGGCTACCAGCACGTCTCGGAGGTGGTCGAATGCGGCAGCGAGGTCACGGAGTTCCGGCCGGGCGACGTGGTGTTCACGGCCACCTTCCCCGGCCACGTGCAGTATCACCTCGCCCGCGAGACGGACCTGATTGTCAAGCTCCCAAGCGGCGTGGACCGGCAGGAGGCGGCCCTGCTGGGCCTGGCGTGCGTGCCCTGGCACGATGCGATGCGAGGCGACGTGCGCCCGACGGACAAGGTGCTGGTGGTCGGCGCGGGGATGATCGGCCAGTTGGCCGTGCAGGCGTGTCGTTGCATCGGCGCGGAGGTGGTCGCGGCCGGGCATCACGAAGACCGGCTCAAGCTGGCCGCCGAGTGCGGCGCCGACGCCGTGGCGAACACCCGTGAAGCCGGCGGCATGGACCGCCTGCAAGACCTGGCCCCCTTCAGCGTGGTGATGGAGACGACGGGCGCGGACGTGCTGGGCTGGATCATCGGGCGGGAAGACGAGCCCACCCCGTGCATGGTGGGCTGGCGCGGCCGTGTGGTGATGATCGGCGGACAGCGCGAGGTGAACTACAGCTACCTGCGGGCCGGCGGCAACCAGGTGGCCCTGCTGCACACCGGGCACTTCAAGCAGACCGATCTGGAGACGGTCGTCCGCCTGATGGCCCGCGGCGATATCCGCATCCGCCCGCTCATTCGGGATATCGTGCCGATCTCCCAAGCCCCGGCCATCTACAACACGCTCGCCAACGAGCCGTCGAAGCTGCTGGGGACCGTCTTCGACTGGACCTGAGCAACGGCCGGGCTCCACGGATTGCGCGGACTCCCCGGACACCTGGTCGCTATCGTTGGTCCGAAGGCCTGGGGCGACTCGGCTCACATGCCGAACATCTCTTCCTTGAGGTCCAGGTAGTAGAGGTAGTCTTCCGGCTTGACGTCCGGCGGGCAGCGGTGGTCGCAGAACGGAATGAACCCGCCCTTCTCCACATACGGCGCCAGCGATTCCATGTACTTGCGGATCGACTCCCTGCCTTCCCGGAGTTTCATCTTGTCGAACCCGCCCAGGATGCGCAACTCCGGCCCGTACTCCTCCAGCACCGGCCCGGGGTGCCCGCAGCCGTTGATCTCGAACGGGAACATCGTGTTCAGGCCCGCCTCCAAAAAGTGGGGAATCATCGGCCGAATGTCGCCGTCGGAGTCCGTGTACCAGATGTCCACGCCCCCGGCCCGCAGTTTCTGGCCGATCCGCTTGTAGCGCGGCACGATGACGCTCTGGAAGAAGTCCATGCTCACCAGAGGGCCGGTGTTGCAGGAGATGTCCTCCCAGCCGCTGGCCAGGTCGAAGTCCACCTCGCCGAGCACCTGGTCCAAATACCGCTCGATCAATTGGCAGACCGTCTCCACCATGTCCTCGACCATGTCGGGATAGTCCAGAACGGCGTAGGCCAGTCCTTCCACCGTGAGCATGTTCCGCACGTTGCCGATCATCGAGCCGCAGTGCACGCATAGCGGATAGTCCCGGTCGGTGGGGTGCTGGGCGCGGATCGCCGCCACGTCCACGCGGCGGTCCGGATCGTCCACTCGGAACCGCTCCTCCTTCACGCGCTTCCAGTCGTCGGGCGTCTTGATGGAGGAGTCCGTAAAGTGCGGGATCGTGCTGTGCCCGTCTTTCGGCACCTCAGCCAGCAGGCCGTCGCCGTTGCGGATGATCCGCTTGGTCTCGGTCTCCTCGACCACTTCCTCGGGAAAGGCCGGATGGATCCACCCGCCGAACGGTTCGCCGACGCTCTTGATGACGTCGAAGTTGAAAAACACCTCCGCCTCGGCGTTGCTGCGGATGCCGTTTTCCACGAAGAGGGGCCACTGGGTGAAGTTCTCCTGCCAGTAGCCGAACTCCATGTTGAAGCAGCGGTCCACCGGCTGGTGGTGCATCTGCCGGACGAACCGCTCGCGGTCGGTCATGGTGCTTTTCCACTTCGGCCTGCATGGGGTGATGTCCATCGCGCGGTCTCCTGTCCGCCGGAGGCGGAATGATCTTTCGTAAGCTTCCGGCCTGTCCACAGCAGGACGGAATTCCCTCTATTCTATAGCCTCTTCGCCCAAAGAGAATGGACGAAAGAAGCATGTGCCTGTATGATCGTAAGATAAGCGTTTCCGCGATCCGCCCATGCGAACCTGCCATCCGAAAGACATTCATCCGCTCGTCACCCTCGCCAACTACCACGAGGTCCGCGGCGTGCGCGCATGGGGCGGCCGGACGATTCACGACATGGAGTTGATTCTCGCCGTCGACGGCGCCTTCGAGTACTTCGACGACGTGGACGGACTTGTGCGCCATGAACCGGGGCAGGTGCTGGTGATTCCGCCTGATCGGTTCCACCTCTACCGCGTGGCCGAGGACTGTCCGAAGGCATTCTTCAGTTGCATTCACATGGAGCCGCTCGCCGGGCGGCGCCTGGCCGAGGGGTGCTACCGGCTCTCCCCCGCGCCCCGGCGGCTGACGGATGTGTCCGACGATGCCGACCTGCCGGAGCTGTTCCGCCGCGCGGCCGTGGCGTTCGGCGGCTACGGGAGGTACCGGGAGGAACTGGTTTCGACCATCGTCAAGGAGATATGGCTCCACTTGGCGTCGCATTGGGCCGAGCCGCAGGGGGCCGAAACTCCGGGCAGAACGCGGGAGATGGTGCGGTACCTGCGCGAGCGCCTCGCCGAGCACCCGACCCGCCAGGACCTCGCCGACGCCTTCGGCCTGACGCCGCAGTACGTCAACTACCTGTTCCGGCGCGAGCTTGGCACGACGCCGACGAAGTTCGTCCATCGCGAATGCGTCCTCCGCGCCTACCGCCTGTTGCGGGAGGAAGGCTTGAGCGTGCAGGAGGCGGCGGAGCGGGTGGGCTTCGACGACCCCTTCCACTTCTCCCGTGTGTTCAAGCGCGTTCTCGGGGTGCCTCCGAGCCGCATTTGACGGCACAGGTCAGGAGTCAGAGTTCAGAGGTCGGAGGTCAGCAACGGCTACGCCCCCGCTGCCGGCTTCTCGCCATTCTCCTTCGCCAAGGCTTCGGAGTAACCGGCTACGCCCCGGCCGTCGCTCTACGTGATATGCGGGGCGGCGAGGCGAGAGATGAGTTCCGGCGCTTCGCCGGGCCGAAGCGGGCGCACCTCGCCGATGCCGACGCGATAGTGCCCGGCCTCCTCGCGAACGTACTTCAGCACGCCGCGGCAGAGCGGCCGGCCGGCCGAGCCGCGCGGCACCATGCGGATCAGCAAGTTCTGCTCGGCCAGCCAGGGCGGTCGGCCACGGAGTTGCAGGCCCAGCCCGCCTTCGGACCAGTCCTGCACGAGCCCCTCCCACGGCGGTTGCAGCTCGCCGGTGGCGGGGTCTTCCGCCCAGACGGTCGCCAGCAGTACGTCCAGTTCCACCACGTGCCGCTCGGCCGTCCGGCCGGAACGCACCACCAGGTGTTGCGGCAGTTCGCATACCACGGCATCGACGCGCCGGCCGCCCTCGTCCGGGAACATCGCGTGGCGGAGCACCTGGCTGCGGCCCTGAAGCCACAGGTGGTCCAGTTGGAACGACAGGCCGACGCTCCATCCCGGCGGCAGGAACACCTTGCCGCCCTTGACGCTTTCCGGCGCGGCGAGGACGAGATCGTCGCAGGCCGCACCGAGGCCCAGGAAGTGGCTCTGGAGGCGCGTTTCGGCGCGGGAGTTGACCTTCTTGCCGACGAGGTCCACGCGCAGACGCCGGGCGGCCGCCTCTTGGAGGGCGGTGGTAGTGAAGCTGGCGCTGCTTGTGGGCTTGGCTGAGTCCGGCATTATGGGTCCTGCATCGAGAACAGCGGCACATT
>Ga0102959_1000288_pt1 | contig 15253 bp, 10 predicted proteins | sample SalPonF2_B_D2_MG_FD_84520 | JGI IMG/M metagenome (GOLD analysis project Ga0102959, IMG submission 84520) | Salt pond soil microbial communities from South San Francisco under conditions of wetland restoration - Salt Pond MetaG SF2_B_D2_MG ...
CCCGCCGACGAGCACGCCGACCACGACGACCAGCACCCCGACGACGAGCACGCCGACCACGACGGATACCCCCACGACTACCACCGACACGCCGACCACGACCACCACGACGGATACCCCCACGACCACCACCGACACGCCGACCACGACCACCACGACTGACACGCCGACCAGCACGACGACTACGCCGACCGGCGGCACCGGGAGCGGTGCCGCCGGCGTCGGCGGGCGGCGCGAGGTCTACGATCTGCTGGAGGTCGACAGCCAGCTCATCCTCACCGCGCCGAACGGGACCCGGTACAGCCTGCGCGTCGACGACGAGGGGAACCTCACGACCGACGGCCCGCTGTAGCCCCGACCGGCAGCCGGAGTTCACCGTCAGGAAATGCGCGCTGGCTCTTCTATAGTCACATCACCTTTCTCGGTTCCTTCATCGCCACTCCACGCGTTCTGGCTCTTCTATCGCCGGCTCGTGCTCCCCGGTCCCCCGACGGCCGTCCGGTTTCCCACCAGCCAGGCTTCGAACCCGCCGTTCGCGTACACCTTCTGGACCGTCGGGTCGTCGCGGAGACGGGCGAGGTCGGCGCTGTCGTAGAGGAACCGGGCCCGGCGCTGGCGGGGCGTGTAGTACGACGCCCGGTAGTAGGTCGTGTCGTACTGCTTCGTCACGAGGGAGGACGGACCGAACGTCTCGAGCGCGGTGGCGTTCCGGTCGTACCCGAGGTGTTCGACGAGCCGATTCGAGCGATTCTCCGCGCTGAACGCGGGCTCGCTTGCCCAGGGGCTGTTCGCGCCGAAGACGAACAGCTGCATCTTCTGGGTGACGTGCAGCGCCCGGACCGGAAGCGACGGGTCGTGGTGGACGACCACGAACTCGATGCCCTGGTACGCCGTGGCGGTGAAGTCCTCGTTGGGCTGGTAGGCGGTGCCGGCGCTCAGCACCGTGGCCCCGATGACCACGACGGTGAGCGCGACGGCGAGCCAGCGCCGCCCGTCGCGACCGCCGTCGGGACTCGAAACGCGGGTGAGAAGGAGTCCCACCGCCACGACGGCGACCATGATGAGGTACCGCGCGACCCGGATGGGCCCGGACGCGATGAGGTAGACGCCGAGGAAGGAGACGGCGACGACGCCCCCGATGACGAACTGGAGCGAGAGGTAGCTCTCGAGGTACGACTGCCGGCGCCGTAGCAGCCTGGCGAGGACGTACGCACAGAACAGCCCGCCCACCGCCAGGTAGACGAAGATGGCGCCGTAGAGCTGGACGAACCGCACGGCCAGCTGGGAGGTGGTGAGCGCCGCACCGGCCGCCTCGTGGAGCTTCATCTGCGCCGGGGACGACGCCCCGTAGAGGATGCCCCTGACGGCGTGCATCAGAAGCGAGGTGGTAGACGGGAAGCCGTAGTACCAGGCGAACGCGGCCGGAAGGACCGCGAACACGACGGTCAGCCGGAGGGGAGCGACTGCGGGGTCGAACCGGGCGTAGAGGTGACTGAACACCGAGGTGCTCGCCACCAGCACCAGCAGGAGGATGGTGGTCATCGGGTGGAGGTAGACGATGCCGAACGCGACTGCACAGAGCAGGAGAAACGGGCGGTTCGAGTCGGTCTGTCGGTACCGCTCGAGGAGGGCGAGCACGACGGGGAACAGGAGAAACGAGAGGATGGCCGGATGGATGGCGACGTTGAACTGTCGGAACAGCAGCGGCGTCGCCGCACAGAGCCCGCAGGCGAGCGCCCGCGACGTCCCGGTCGCCCGCCGGAGGAAGATACCGGTGCCGGCGACGAACGTCATGGCGAAGACGTACGAGAGCAGGTACGCGGCCGCCGCGAGCGGGACGCCGACGAGCGCGAGCTCGGTCAACAGCAGGTGTTCGAGCGGGTACCACAGCGTCGTCCCGCCGGTCGCCAGGATGCCCTCGACGTGCCCGAGATGGTAGAGGGAGTCCGAGCTCCCGCGGCCGTAGAGGACGTAGCCCCGGAACAGCGGCAGGAAGAAGAACAGGCCGTAGTTCGCGGCGAGCAGCACGAACGCGCCCCGCCACTGGTCCGTCTCCCGCATCGAGGCGACGACGAACAGCACGATGGCGACCGCGAGGCTGGCGCCGAAGACCAGCCAGAAGCTGTCGGGATACGCGCCGTAGATGGACGTCTCGAACGACCGGGCGGGCGGAACGACCGCCAGGACGACCGACTCGACCGCGACCAGCGCGGCGCCCACCGTGAGAAACGCGCCGTGCACGCGGCGCTCGGACAGCCACGCGACGAGCCGTGACAGCCGGGGCTGCCGGGTGTATTCGTCTGTCATCTCCGATGTCGAGGCGTCCCGTGACACTCCACGTACAGTTCCGGTTCGTCAGCCCGTCACAATAGCTTTCCGGCGACGCAGAGAGCAGGCCGAGCACCTCGGGCGACGCGGCGCGCCGACCGACCACCTCGGGCGACGCGCCAGCGGCAGTGCGACCGGGTGGGGACCGTGTTGTAATCCCTTGTAATTCCATGTAATCGATTGTAAGTGCCCGGATTCCGGCGATTCTCCCGGTCTCCGGCGGTGGGGGTCGGCTCCGAGACGGCCGACCGGTCCGTCGCCGCTCGAAGGCGAGCCGGACCGCTGGCGTCGGCGGCGACAAATGATTTTTATGGCGCTTCGTCGTACCGTCCCACTGGCACGATGGGAGACGAGGGGACCGGACGGCGACGCGTCGCGATAGTGAACCCGGCCGACCAGATACGGACGGAGACGCGGGTCCTGGCCGGCGGGCTGGCCGAGCGCGGCCACCGGGTCACGGTCGTCACGCCCGACGGGGCGCGGGGGCGGTTCGAGCACCCGCGCGTCGAGTGGCGGCAGTTCCGGGCCGCGTACGTGCCGGGCGTGCGCTACACTATCCCCCATCCGCGGCTTCTCGCGACGCTGGTGGCGGTCTTCCGGCGGGCCGACGTGGTGGTCGTCACGTCGTGTATCTACCTGCCGTCTCTCCTCGCGGCGCTGGTGGCCCGACTCACCGGACGGCCCGCGCTCCTCGTCGTGGACGCGCTCCCCGGCGTCAACTGGTCGTACGGACAGCCGGTCGTCGACGCCGTCGGGGCACTCTACGTGCACACCGCCGGCCGCGCGACGATGGCGGCGGTCGACGCGGTCGTCGGCCTCGGGGAGTACCTGCGGGCGGACCTCGAACGGTTCGCCGACCCCGACCGGGTGGTCGTCGTCCCGAACGGGGTCGACACCGACCGGTTCAGCCCCGGCTCGACGGCCGACCAGCCGACGAGATGGGAACGCGGACCGCCCCGGGACCCGGTCCGACTGCTCTACGTCGGTCGGCTCGACCCGGTGAAGAACGTCCCCGACCTGCTGGCGGCGGTGCGAACGCTCGCCGTCGAACGCGGCGTCGACTGCGAACTGACGCTCGTGGGCGACGGGACCGAACGGGCGACGTACGAACGCGAGGCGGCGGCGCTCGACGTCGCCGACCGGGTGACCTTCGAGGGGTGGCGGGACGACGTCGCGCCCTACTACCGGAGCCACGACCTGCTGGTGCTGCCGTCCGTCTCGGAGGGACAGCCCACGGTGCTGCTGGAGGCGCAAGCGTGTGGGATGCCGGTCGTCACGACGGACGTCGGCGGCGCGGGGGCGCTCGTCGGGGCCGGCTGTGTCGTGCCGCCGGGACGGCCGGACGCCATCGCCACGGCGGTCGGCGAGCTCCTGGACCGGGACCGCGCCGCCCTCGCCGCCGCGGCGCGACGGCACGTCGTCGCGGAGTTCTCACGTCGCACCACGGTCGACCGGTACTGCGACCTGTTCGACCGTCTGCTCGCGCCGACGGGAGCGGGCGGTTCGACCACGACTGGCGAATCGACCCCGACCGACGGGCCGACCACGACGGACAAATCGACGCCGGTGGACGAACGCCGCCCGGAGGAGCGATGACGGCCGACACCGCGCCGACCGGGCGCGACCGGACCCGCGACCGGGCGGGCAGTCGGCGGCCCTCGGTGTCGTTCTACGTGCCGGCGCTCTACGCGGGTGGGGCCGAGCGGGCGACCATCACGCTGGCGAACGGACTGGCCGACCGTGGCTACGACGTCGACCTCGTCGTCTCGTTCACGGTCGGCGCCCTGCGCGAGGCGGTCGCAGCCGACGTGCAGGTCGTCTCGCTCCCGGTCCCTCGCCTGCCGTTCCTCGGCGCGGGGGCGAGCGTCCCATCGCTGCGTCGCTATCTCCGCGCCGAGCGCCCGGACGTGCTGTTCTCCGCGATGACCTACGCGAACGTCGTCGCACTCCTGGCCGGCCGGGCCGCCGGCGTCGAGACGGCCGTCGTCCCGGTCGAGCACACCGTGTTCCCCTACGTCACCCAGCTGAAAGACCGGGTCGCCACGGCGATGGCGAGTCGGCTCTATCGGCGGAGTGAAGAGATCGTGGCCGTCTCGTCGGGCGTGGCCGAGAGCGTCGGAAAGCACGCCGGCGTGGACGACGAGCGGCTCACGGTCATCTACAACCCGGTCCTGACCGACGGCGTCGAGACGGACGCCGCGGAGCCCGTCTCCCATCCGTGGTTCGCGGATCCGGACCTCGACGTGGTTCTCGGCGCGGGCCGCCTCGAGCCGGTGAAGGGGTTCGAGACGCTCCTCCGGGCGTTCTCCCGCGTCGCTCGCGCGAGGCCGAACAGCCGGCTCGTCGTCCTGGGGGAGGGAGGGATGCACGACCGACTCCACTCACTCGCGGACGGGCTGGGCGTCTCGGACGTCGCCTCCTTCCCCGGGTACGTCGAGAACCCGTACCGGTTCATGCACCGCGCGTCGGCGTTCGCGCTCTCGTCGGTCCAGGAGGGGCTCCCGTCGGTCCTCATCGAGGCGCTGGCCTGTGGCTGTCCCGTCGTCGCGACCGACTGCCGGGTCGGCCCCCGAGAGATCCTCGCAGACGGGGCGTACGGGCGGCTGGTCCCCGTTGGCGACGCGACGGCGCTCGCCGACGGACTCCTCGCTACTCTCGATGGACCCGTGGACCGCGAGGCGCTCCGCGCCCGGGCCGCGGACTTCCGGGCGGACGCCGTCCTCGACGAGTACGAGGCGCTCGTCGCGCGGCGAGCGGGCTACGCGAGCGAGCGGTAGAGCGCCTCGAACCGGGCGACCATCTGCTCGGTCCGGAAGTCGGCCCGCGCCCGCTCGCGCGCCGCCGTGCCGAGCGAGGTCGAAAGCTCCGGGTGCTCCAGGAGCCGGATGGTCGCCCAGGCGAGCTCCTCGGGGGTGCGGACGCCGACGTGGAGCCCGTTCCGGCAGTGGGTTATCAGCTCCGCGTTCCCGTCGACCGGCGTCGCCACGATGGGGAGTCCGGCGGCCATCGCCTCGAGCACCGCGCCGGGAAGGCCCTCGTAGTGGGACGGGAAGACGAAGACGTCCATCAGGTCGAGCAGCCGGGGCACGTCCTGGCGGCGACCGGGCAGGTGGACGGAGTCGGCACAGCCCCGTCTCTCGGCGAGGCGGGCGAGCTCCCCCCGGAGTGGGCCGTCGCCGACCAGGAGGAGCTCGGCGTCCGGGACCGCCTCCCGTATCGCCGGCCAGGCGGCGAGCAGGTCGAGGTGCCCCTTCCGTTCGACCAGTCGCCCGACCGTGCCGACGACCGGCACGTCCTCGGGGATGCCCAGCGAGGAGCGCAACCCGCCGGCATCGGCGTTCCCATAGAGATCGACGTCCCGGCCGTTGTGGATGACCTCGACCGCGGTCGGAGCAGCACCCCGGTCGACGGCGAACTCGGCCCCGGCGGTCGAGTTGGAGACGACGCGGTCGGCCAGCCCGACGGTGACGCGGTCGAGCACCCCCTTGACCGGACTGGTGGTGTCCGGGACGCAGCGGACCCCCGAAACGACGCTGGTCCCCGGGACGGTGGCGCCGGCCACGCGAGCGATGACGTTGTCGTAGAAGAGAAAGGACTGGACGACGTCGGGCCGTTCGGCCCGAACCGCGCGCAGGAAGCGGACCGGGGCGCGAAGGTAGTCCCCCGTTCGTTCGGGGCCGACGACGTAGAAGCTGTCCGACTCGGGCTCGACGCCCTCGACGCCCAGCGTGCGGAGCGCGACGTCGTCGGTGAGCAGGTGGGCGAGTGGGTTCTGCTCGAAGATGGTCCAGACGGTGACGTCGTACCGGGTGCGGTCGACGCCGTTGGCCAGTTCGATGAGCGTTCGCTCGGCACCGCCGTCGCCCAGCGACGTGATGAAGTACCAGAGTGTCAGCCGTGCGTCGCCGGGTCCCGAGGTGGATCGGTCCGAAATCGTCCGCTGGCGCGCGCGGCCCAGCGGTTCCTCGGCCCGGGTCATCGTCGCTCCGTCCACGGCGCGAGGTAGGTCGTCAGGTGGTGGAGGATGATGGCCGTACAGCAGGCCAGGATGCCGGCCAGCACGAGGAACGCGGAGGCGATAGCGGTCGGCACGGCGAACGCCCCCGTCTGGATGAACGTCGAGAGCGTCCAGTAGCTCCCGCCCAGTCCCACGACGGCCGTCGCGAAGCCGGGCAGCCCGATGATGGCGATGGGGTGTTTCTGCTCGACGGTCTTCAGGATGTTGCCGACCAGGCTCAGGCCCTGCCCGACCGGGTTGTGGTTGTTCGCGTGGTCGACCGTGTAGTCGATGGTGGTGTGGACCTCGGCGACGTCGAAGCCGCGCTCGTGGACGTGATAGAGGATGTCCGTGCTGGCACTCCAGCCGTTCCCGAGCGTCACGTCGTCGGCGATGGTGCGGATTGCCCTCGGACCGTACGCCCGATAGCCGCTCTGCGTGTCCCGGACCCACGAGTCGGCGCGGACGATGCCCACGCTCGCCTTCGTCAGCACGTTGATGACGCGGACGCCGATCCGCCGGTAGAGGGGCATCTCGGTCGCGCCGGTCCCGACGAACCGGCTCCCGATGACGAGGTCGGCGTCCTCCCGCTCGAGCGTCTCGACGAGCCGCGGGACGTCGGCCGGGTCGTGCTGCCCGTCGCCGTCGAGGGTCACGAGGTGGTCCACGCCCCACCGGCACGCCTCGCGGAACGCGGTCTTGAGGGCGGCGCCGTACCCGCGATTGTAGTCGTGCCGATAGACCGTCGCGCCGGCCGCCTCCGCCCGCGCCGCCGTGTCGTCCTCGCTCCCGTCGTCGACCACGAGGACGCGGTCGGCGTGGTCCCGGGCCACGCGCACGACCTCGCCGATGGTCTCGGCCTCGTTGGAGGCGGGTATCGCCACGAGTGTTTGTGCAGCGGTCGCCGTGGCCGTCGTGTCCGTCGTCCGGGCCGGGACCGCGTAGCCGTCGTGCGCCGCGAACGACTCGACGCTGGCCTCGTAGTCGACGTACCTCGACGTATCCTCGAGGTAGAGCAGTCCCGGGAACCCGCGAACTCGTGCGGCCGTGGCGAGCGCGCCGTAGAGCGAGTCCGCGGTCCCCGCCGACGCGTCCGGTCGCACCACCTCGGCCCCCAGTTCCCGAGCGAACGCGACGGACTCGATGGCCGGATTGTCGAAATACGTCACGAACGCGGCGTGGCCACGCCGACGAGCCCGGAGCACGACCCGCGCCACGGCGTCGGCGTTCGACGGGGTCGCGATGACGCCCACCGCCGGATCGTCCCGTCGCTCCGCGGCTGGAAACGCGTCGTTCTCGGAGTGACCGTGCATACCCAGTGTACGGAGGCTACTTCCGCGCGCCGCTTAGCTATACACGGCTTACGTAACGACGAGGAATGTCAGTTCGGTTTCGCCCGTAGTAAGTCGGTGTTGTCAGTTCCGGTCCCGGACGAGCGACAGACGGACCGCCGATCGAGTTTACGATGTGCGTACTGTTTGATGTTCGAACGATGGTTTTCCGATTAAAACTCCGGAACAGAACGGTAACCGCCTCCTGCGCCGGGTCGGTCGTGCCGTGAATCCACGACGACCACACCGGATAACCGAGGGACGGGGTTGACATAACAGGCGGGTTGGAAATCCCCTGGCGGACCGATATTATGTCGGTTCCGCGAGGACACGTGGCTGTCGGGTCGGGGATTACAACCATACGAGTGTAAACTACTCCGTCGCAGATCGACGGTAAGCACTACCTTCCGGGTGCCGAGGGCGCCGGCCCAGCGACGGTAGTCTCCGTCTTTCCGGTCGAACTCGCGGCCCGGGGTGGCGAGGAACCGCGGCCCGAGCGACAGTCCGTGCATCCGCCGGGAAGCGAACTGGACGAGACGGTGGTGGAGGGCGCTGGAGGAGCCTGGGGTGGAGGGCGCTGGACGAGACAGGGGTGGAGGGCTGTCGTCGCGGCGATGTACGAACATTGAAGTGGAAAAGCGCCGAAATGCGAGGTAGATAGCACGGTCGGAAAAGGGGTGACCTTCCGTCGCGATGGCCACCGGCCGCGCCGACTGCTGTCCAGCATGACGACAGAGATATCACGACGAGAGATGTTCGGGGCGCTCCTGCGGGTCGCCCGCTATCGACCGGCGTTCACGGTGGGGATCGTCCTCCTGAGTCTGGCCGCGGCGGTGCTCGAGGGCGTCGGTATCGGCTTCATCCTGCCGATCATCGAGCAGGCCCAGTCCGGCGGTTCGAGTGCGTCCGGGCTGGGGCTGGTCTTCGAGCGGGCGTACGCACTCGTGGGGGTCCCGTTCACCCTCGAGTACATCGTCGCCGGCGTCGCCGTCGTGATGGCCGTGCGATTCACGACCAGTTTCGTGGTCCGCTGGCTGAGCGCGGCCCTCCGGACGAACTACGTCAGGGACCTCCAGACGCGGATGTTCGACCACGCGCTCGACGCCCGGATCAGCTACTTCGACCAGCAGGGCTCCGACGAGATCCTCAACGCCATCATCACCCAGTCGAAGTACGCCGGACGGGTCATCTACTGGGTCGTCCGCATCGTCCAGCTCGGAACGCTCTGTCTCATCTACCTGCTCGTCGCGCTCTACCTGGCCCCGGCGCTGACCGTCGCGACCGCCGTCGTCCTCGGGCTGCTCATGTACGGCGTTCGCACGTTCATCGAGGGGGGCTACAGCGTCGGGGACCGCGTCGCGTCGGCGAACGAGCTGGTGCAGGAGGCCGTCCAGGCCGGCACCCAGGGCATCCGGGACGTGAAGCTGTTCGGCATGACCGACGAGCTGTCCGCGGACTTCGACGACGCGATCGAGCAGTTCGCCGACTCGACCATCGCACTCCGTCGGAACGACGCGTTCATCGACAACTCCTATCAGTTCATCGCCGCGGTCACCGTCTTCGCGCTGATCTACTTCGCGGTGACCTACTCCGCGCTGTCACTCGGTGGCCTCGGCGTCTTCCTGTTCGCGATGTTCAGGCTCGGACCGCGAGTGAGCGAGTTGAGCAACCTCGGCTACAAGGCGGAGGGCGATCTGCCACACCTGGTCCGCACCGAGCGGTTCATCGCCCAGCTCCAGCGTCAGGTGGAGCCCGATTCGGGAAGTGTCCCCGTCCCCGACCGCGTCGACGGCGTGGGTTTCGAGGACGTGCACTTCTCCTACGGCCAGGAGCGCGTCCTCCGGGGCGTCTCCTTCGCCGTCGACCGGGGCGAGTTCGTGGCGTTCGTCGGCCGCTCGGGCGCGGGGAAGTCGACCATCGTCTCCCTGCTCACCAGGATGTACGAACCCGACGACGGGCAGATCACGGCCGCCGACAACCCCATCGACGAGTTCGACACCCGGGCGTGGCGGTCGCGGATCTCGGTCGTCCGCCAGAACCCGTTCGTCTTCAACGACACTCTCCGGTACAACGTCACCGTCGGGAACCGGGAGGCCTCCGACGCGGCGGTCGAGGAGGCCTGCGAGATCGCCCGCGTCACCGAGTTCCTCGACGACCTTCCGGACGGCTACGACACCGTGCTGGGCGACGACGGCGTCCGCCTGTCCGGCGGCCAGCGTCAGCGAGTCGCAATCGCCCGGGCGCTCCTCAAGGACGCCGACGTGCTCGTCCTCGACGAGGCCACCAGCGACCTCGATACGCGCCTCGAATCGGAGGTCCACGCCGGGATTGAGGCGATGGACCGCGACTACGTGCTCGTGGTGATCGCCCACCGCCTCTCGACGGTGACTAACGCCGACCGCATCTACACGATGAGCGACGGTCGCATCACCGAGCAGGGGAACCACCAGGCGCTCCTGGAGGCGGACGGCGAGTACGCGTCGCTCCACACGTCGACGGAGATCTGACTCCGGATTCGCCCGCCGGGTCGGCGCGCTCCTCACAGACGATAGCGGCCCCGTCACTCCCGGTACGCCGCCAGCGCGCGAGCGAGGTCGAGGTCGAACTCGTTGTCGACGTCGATGGACCGCGACGGCGGCATCTCGTAGCCGGTCGTTCGCTCGGTGTAGAAGCTCCGCTGCTCGGCGAAGACGGCCGTCCGCACCGCGAGGACGGCGCCGTTCGGATGGAGGAGTCGCGGGAGGTCCTGGCTCCGCGGCACCTCGTCGGCCCAGAGGACGTCGGGCTGGAACTGCGGGTAGAGCAGGTCGTCGTCGTCGACCGCCACGGACCAGAGTGGCGGGGCCCCGAACTCGGAGACGGTCACCACGGAGTCGGCGTCCGCCTCGTACAGCGCCCGGATCGCCCCGTCGACGTCGGCGGGAGTGCGGAACGGCACCGTCGCCTGGACCATCGCCACCACGTCGAACGTCTCGTCGCGGGCCGCGAACCAGTCCAGGGCGTGAGCGACGACGTCGACGCTGGCCGCCGTGTCGGTCGCCAGCCGGGCCGGGCGCTCGAACGGCACGTTCCCGCCGTACTTTCGGGCGACCGACCGTATCTCCGGGTCGTCGGTCGAAACGACGGCCTCGTCCACGACCGATGCTTCGCCCACCTGTTCGACTGCGTGTGCAACGAGGGGCTTCCCGGCGACGTCCTGGAGGTTCTTCCGCGGCACCCGTCTCGACCCGCCACGGGCCGGGATGACGGCCAGCACGCGTCCGGTCATACTGGCTCCGCCGGCACGCCGACGACCGTCTCTCCCGGGGGCACGTCGTCGACGACGACCGCGCCGGCCCCGACGACCGCGTTCTCGCCGACCGACGTGTGGTCGACCACGGTCGCCCCCGCGCCGACGTACGCGCCGCGACCGACGGTCACGCCGCCCGCGAGCGTCGAATTCGGGGTGACGGTCGCACCGGGACCGAGGGTGACGTCGTGGGAGACGGCCACCACGCTGTCGACCAGAACGGCATCACCGAGCGACGCGCCCGGCCCGACGTACGACCCGGCGTTCACGGTGACGCCCTCGCCGACGGTCGCGGTCGTGGAGAGGACGGCCGTCGGGTCGACCGCGGAGAAGAGGGCGTAGCCGTCGTCCTGGAGTCGTCTCGTGATGTCGATGCGGGTCGGTCCCGGCTTCCCGAACGCGACGAGACAGCGCAGTTCGCCGGCGTCGAGTTCCGCGAGGGAGTCTGCACCGCCGACGACGCGTCTGCCGGCGACGCGGGTTCCGTGCGTGGCCGGGTCGTCGTCGACCAGGACGACCGTCTCCGCGTCGTCGCACCGGTCGAGCACGTCGAGGACGACGCGAGCCTGCTCGCCGGCGCAGTAGAGGACCTTCATCGCTCAGTCGCCCCGCCTGGCGCGTCCCGCCGACCGCGGGTCTTCCCGTCCGAACGCCGACCGCGGGCGTCCCCGTCCGAAGCTGTAGCCGTCTTCCTCCCCACCGAACATAGGCGTACCATCCGCGTCGAGGAGGTTAACGTTTCGGTGAATCGCACGACGGAGCGAGCTGTTGGTCCGGGGGACGAGCAGTCGTCGGTCGTCCTGGAACGTGCGGCGGTCGTCCCGCGGTGCTCCTGGAACGTGCGACGGTCGTCCCGGAACGTTTTATCGCTGGTCGGCGAACGGGAGTGTATGGGGGACGCTGACGACGCTCCGGGGGGAGTCGACGACTCGTTCTGGCGGCGCGACCACACCTACGTGATCGCGGAGGCGGGTTCGAACCACGACGGGGACCTCGATGTGGCCCACGAACTCGTCGACGTGGCGGCGGCGGCCGGGGCCGACGCCGTGAAGTTCCAGACGTTCCGGGCAGAGACGATGTACGTCTCGGACGCGGGGCCCGACGGCGACGGGTCGGTGTACGAGGCCGTCCAGGAGGCCGAGATGCCCGCGGAGTGGATTCCCGACCTCGCGGCTCGATGTCGACGGCGAGGGGTGGAGTTCCTCTCCTCACCGTTCGACGCGCGGGCGGTCGACGAACTCGTCGCGCACGTTCCGGCGTTCAAGGTCGCTTCCTCGACGCTCAGCCACCACCCACTGCTACGCGAGATCGCCGCGACCGACAAACCCGTCATCGCCTCGACCGGCGCGCACGAACTGGCGGAGGTCCGCGAGGCGCTCGAGGTGCTCCGCGACGCCGGCGCGACGGACGTGGCCCTGCTCCACTGCGTGTCGTCGTACCCGACGCCGCTCGACGACGTCAACGTGCGCGCCGTCGCTCGGCTCGCCCGGGAGTTCGACGTCCCGGTCGGTCTCTCCGACCACACGACGCAGCCGGCCACCGCATCGGCCGCTGCGGTGGCGCTTGGCGCCTCGGTCGTCGAGAAGCACTTCACGCTCGACAGCTCCCGGCCCGGACTCGACCACTCGTTCGCACTCGAACCGGACCAGCTGGCCACGATGGTCGAGGCGATCCGCGACACCGAGCGCGCCCTCGGCACGGGAACGGTCGGGGTTCAGGCGGCAGAACGGGACTGGCACCGGGAGGCTCGCCGGTCGATCCACGCCCGACGCGACCTGGAGCCCGGGGCGACGATAACCGAAGCCGACGTCGCCGTGCTCAGGCCTGCCCACCGGGAGAAGGGGCTCGAGCCGAAACATCTCGACGCGGTCGTCGGGTCCGTCGTCCGTGAACCCGTCGAGAGAGACGAGGGACTCACGTGGGCGGCACTCGACGTGTCACCGCCGCCCGGCGAAGGGAGGTGATGCGACAGGTGGTAGACGGCAGATGGCCGGACAGCAAAGCCGACGAACGACCGGACAGTAAAGACGGCGGCGCACGTAGGTCGCGGTAATGTACGGACGGGCATCCCTCACACGCCGGGCGTTCGTCGGAATCGGGGGGACGATGGCGCTCGCCGGCTGTCTCGGTGGTACCAGGCTCTCGACGCTCGCCGCGGAGCGCGCCGATTACTACGTCTCGCCCGACGGGAACGACGGGAGCACGGGAACGAAGTCGAACCCACTCAGGACCATCAGGGCCGCCATCGGGAAGGCGACGCAAGGAGATCTCATCTACGTCCGCGGGGGAACGTACGACCAGTCCTCGCGCATCGAGATCTGGGAGACTGGGGGAACCCAGGACCGGCCGATACGACTGGTCGGCTATCCCGGCGAACGGCCGATCGTCTCCGGCGACCAGATCTGGGTCAGTCAGGCGGCCCACTGGCACATCGAGAACTTCGAGATCCGGAACAGCGGGACCAACGGCGTGATGTTGCTCTCCTCTGATCACATCACGCTCAAGAACCTCGACGTCCACCACCACTCGGAGTCCGGCGTGCTCGTCTACGACAGCCCGGAGAACCGTCTCGTGAACGTCACCTCCCACCACAATCATGACGTAAGCACAGGCGGGCAGAACGCCGATGGCATAGACGTCGTTGGCGGCGACTCGAAGGGAAACCTCGTCTACGGTGCGAACACCTTCTGGAACTCCGACGACGGTATCGACCTCTGGAAGGGCGGGCCGACGACAATCAGACGGTCGGTCTCGTGGAACAACGGACTCGACAAGGAGGGGAACGGGAACGGATTCAAGCTCAGTGGTGGGGAGCCCGACACCGGTGGGCACACACTAGAGCGCAGCGTGGCGTTCGGCAACCGCCACCGTGGGGTCGACCTCGTCACCTCGACGATCCCGTGCAAACTGTACAACAACACCGCCTGGAACAACCAGATCGACGTCAGGGTGAGCGACGCGCCCCACGAGCTCCGGAACAACCTGTCGGACGCCGGTCAGGTGCTCGTCGAGAACGTCGTCGACGACCGGCACAACTCCTGGAACCTCGACATTACGCGACCCCGGTTCGCCAGCGTCGACCCCGCGTCGGGTGCGTTCCTCCGGCTCTCGAAGGGCAGTCCCGCTATCGACGCCGGTGTCGACGTCGGGCTTGAGTACGCCGGTGCCGCGCCGGACCTCGGGGCGTTCGAGTTCCAGCAGTCGTAGGAGAAAAGAGAAGGCGGTCAGGTATAGAGCCTACCGTATCGAACTGTCTCGGCGAGACGAGCGGGTCATTCGAGCGTCTCGATGGCGTCGGCGAACCGTTCACAGCCGTCCGCCCCGACCAGGGCCCGTCCCCGCTCTCTGAGCGAGCGCCTGCGGTCGGGGTCGGCGACGAGCGACGAGACGGCCCGGTGGATTCGACGGGAGCCAGCGTCGGGGTCGAGGACGAGCGCCGCGTCCGCCTCGCGGAGCGCCCGTGCTTTCGGCCGCTGGTCCGGGGCCTGGACGAGTCCGACGAGCGGCGTCCCCAGCGCGAGGAGTTCGTAGGCCGTGATGCCCAGCGCCGTGACCGCGAGGTCGGCTCGGAACATCAGCGACGCCATGTCGGGTGGGTCGGAGTGGAGCGTGACCTTGCAGTCGCTCTCCCGGGCGGCCGTCCGGATGGCCGCGCCGTTCTCGAAGCCGGGACCGACGACCACGTCCACCGCCACGGGGAGTTCATCGAACGCACGCACTGCGCCGGGGGTCGTCCCGCGGACGTCACTACCACCCATCGTGATGAGCGCGTGGGCGGGCCGGTCCCGCCACGGCGGCGTCTGTCGGGCGAGGTCGGAGAGGGCCCGGTCCAGGACCACGAATTCTCCCCCGACACACCACGTCGGCTCCGTCCCGACCCACTCGTAGTCGGTCGGCGAGGCGTAGACGTGCCCGTTGTGGAGCAGGTCACAGCAGACGGTGCCCCCGGTGTCGTCGACGACGAGCGCGAGCGACACGTCGGTTTCGGTCAGGCGCCGCTGGACCTCGAGCGGGACGCCGCCGACGTCGAGAACGAGCGCGTCGAACGCGCCGTCCCGGATACGTGGCAGCAACGCGTCGATTCCGGCTTCTCCAGGAGTCCCGTTCCGGAGCGACTCGACCGTCACGTCCGCGGGGACGACCGAGCTAGTAGCGGCGGGTGTGCTGGTGAGATACGACACCTCGTGACCGCGGGCGACCAGCGCGTCGGCGAGACGGGCCGTCCGGACGAGGTGTCCGAATCCGAGGGACGGACCGCCGTCGGCGCGAACTGCTACGTGCATCGTCGGGGAGAGACGCGGCCTCGTA
>Ga0102959_1000290_pt1 | contig 15228 bp, 17 predicted proteins | sample SalPonF2_B_D2_MG_FD_84520 | JGI IMG/M metagenome (GOLD analysis project Ga0102959, IMG submission 84520) | Salt pond soil microbial communities from South San Francisco under conditions of wetland restoration - Salt Pond MetaG SF2_B_D2_MG ...
CTCGGGCGACGGCCACGGCCAGGGCAACGACACTGGTCACGGCAAGGACGACTAGGCCGGCGAACGTCCACCCGTTTCGCTGTCTTCCGATTCCGACCTCGGTCCCCACCAGGCCCGCCGTCGGTCGGCGGAACCGACCGATTCTTACCCCGTGGACTGCTACCGACGGGTGATGGACGCGCCGCTGTGGACCGACGCCTACGCCCCGACGGTCGAGGAGCTCCCACAGCCCGACGTCCGGGAGTACCTCGCGTCCGCCGCCGCCGAGCCGATCAACCTGGTGCTGTACGGTCCACCGGGCTGTGGCAAGACGGCGGCGGTCCGGGCGCTCGCCCGCGAGGCCCACGACGACCCCGAGAACGACCTCGTGGAGATCAACGTCGCGGACTTCTTCGGTCGGACCAAGACGGAGATCAAGAACGACCCGCGGTTCAAGTCGTTCCTCGTCGGTCGCTCGCGCATGTCCAAGGGCGCAATGATAAACCACGTGCTCAAGGAGAGCGCCGCCTACAGCCCGGTCTCGGGCACGTACAAGACCATCCTGCTCGACAACGCCGAGGCCATCCGCGAGGACTTCCAGCAGGCGCTGCGGCGGGTGATGGAGCGCTACCACCGGACGACCCAGTTCGTCGTCGCCACGCGCCAGCCGACGAAGCTCATCCCGCCCCTGAAATCGCGGTGCTTCCCGGTCCCGATGCGCGCGCCGACCACCGACGAGACGGTGACGGTCCTCCGCCGCATCGTCGAGGCCGAGGACGTCACCTACGAGGAGGACGGCCTGGAGTACGTCGCGGGCTACGCCGACGGCAACCTCCGGAAGGCCATCCACGGGGCCCAGACCACCCACGAGACCGAGGGCGAGGTCACGATGCAGGCGGCCTACGAGACGCTCCAGACGGTGGGCGTCGCCGACCGCGTCCGCGAGATGCTCGACGACGCCGAGTCGGGGTCGTTCACGGACGCCCGGAAGACCCTCGACGACCTGCTGGTGACCGAGGGCCTGAGCGGCGGCGAGGTGCTTTCGGAGGTGCTCCGCGTCGGGCGGTCGCGCTACGACGGCGCCGACCTGGCCGAGCTCCACCGGCTCGCGGGCGACGTGGACCTCGACCTGGCCCAGGGCACCAGCGACCGCATCCACCTTTCACACCTGCTCGCCGAACTCGGGGCCTGATTCTCGAATGCGTTCGAGTGCCGCCCAAGAGATAGCGAGGGATAGGCAACAACCAATTTGGCCAAATCACAAGAAATCGAGAACCAGCTGACATAGAACGCTCCCTGTACATTTTTAACTCAGTGTTTTGAGAATAATACGAGCATGTCCGATTCAACCGGGACTAAATTAGGGAACTCTCAAAAGATAGAATTGCTAATAGCTGAGTATCAACAGGCCGGTGAAGAAGCACGTTCCAGAGACAATTTGATTCATAACTCATATTATTTGATGGTCTTCTCACTCGGCGTCTTTGCCGTCGGTGCAATCAACCTCTTTAACAAAGGGAATGTTATTGGTGTGGTTCTTTTGTTGGTCATTGCAAGCGCCGTATTTGCTTTTTTATCTGTAATGATTTATACATTTTCGACATACAGAGCATCGGCTTGGAGCAGACGTAGGCAACTTGAAGAAATAGTTGAAAAATATGAACCTGGGTTGTTTTTGATTCAACGACATGTTGTCAATAAACGATTGCCTCCTGGAAAGGACGAGCCACGAGACTTCACGTTTTTGGAGGGGCTCTCTACCAAGTGGGTTAGTTATATCACGGTGATTCTGTCTCTCGGATTCATTTTGATGGCGGTCGTTGTCGGGATCTCCGGGGTGGTTTGAAATCGGGAGGAGTAGTGTTCAGAGAAGGCCAATACGAACGAGGCGATGGGCCAAACCACCCCGAAAGCCCCCACGTCCTCGACTCCCGCGGCTCGTTGCGGTCCTCGGACTTCGTCCTGTGGTCCTTTCTTCGCCGGGGTTCGTCGAGGACGCGGCCCCTTTCAATCCCACCCGGCGGTGGATGTTCGGCGGGCCATTAATTATCTGAACACCACCTAGCGGCGAGCCCGAATCCTTTTCCCGTAATCGCGCGAACCGCGAGCGATGGCCCTCCCCGACACCTTCGAGCGCGCCGGCGTCGTCGTCGGTAGCGCCCTGCTGGTCGCCCTCCCGATGACCGCCGTACTCGCGATGCTGGTGCCGGAGGCTGCGACGCTCCCGGTCTGGCAGGTTGCGCTCGCACAGCTCGGCCCCGGCGTCGTCGTCGGCCTCGCCGTCGCTGCGGGCTGGCTACCTATCACCTACCACGGCCTCTGGGTGTGGTCGCTGCTCTCGGCGTTCGGCACGTACGCCGCGTGGGGCCTGCTCGACGTCGCGGTCCCCTCACAGCAGCCCGCTGTCGCCATCCCGGCGATGGCCCTGGTCGTCGTGCTCGCGGCCACCCTGACGGCGTGGCGCAGCCGGTTACGCACTGCCATCGGTGCGTAGCACGACCACGTACCGCGTGAGCGACCGGTGTACCCGTCGATCGAAGGTCGCCTCGACGGTCCAGTCCGCGTCCTCGGCCACGTCCGCCCACGGCCGGTCGCCGACGACGACCCCACGCCCGCCCTCGCGGACGACGCGCCGTGCCTCCCCGAGCGCGCCCGCGACCAGAGAGTCGACGGACTCGCCCTCTATCTTCGACTGGCGGCCGTAGGGCGCGTCGAAGACGACGGCGTCGACCACGTCCGGCCGGACGGGGAGCCGGGTGGCGTCTCCGCGAGCGAGGAGGAATCCGCCGCCGAGGTACGCGCGGAGGTTCCGGCGGGCGCCCCGGACCATCTTGGCCTGGGCGTCGACGCCGAGCGCCCGCGCGCCGACCAGGCCCGCCTCGATGAGGACCCCGCCGGTCCCGCACATCGGGTCGAGCAGGGTGGTCCCCGGGCCGGCCCTCGCCAGGTTCACGAGCGCCCGGGCGAACAGCGGGTCCATGCTCCCCGGCTGGAAGAACGGGCGGGCGGTCGGCCGGCGGCCGCCGTACCCCCGCTCGCTCTCGACGGCCAGCCAGCCGAGCACGCAGACGCCCGCTCCCGGGCTGGCCCCGTCCCCGCGATCCGCGGCGGCACTCTCCGCTGGGCCCGCGAACAGCGCCCGGAGCTCGTGGTCCGGGTCGTCCAGGTCGACCGCGAACCCCCGGTCCACGAGGACGCTCCCCAGCGCCCGCTCGACCGCCCGGGTGTCGACGGCGGCGGTGCCTCTGACGTCGCGGGCGCGGACGGCGACCGTCCCAGTGCGGTCAAGCGTCGCGGCCTCCAGGAGGGTGGTCGCGCTCTCGACGCTCGCGTCGGTTCGACCGACGACCTCGCTCGCGCGGTGGGTGTACGCGAGTCGGCGGACGCGCTCGGCGTCGAGCGACGGCGCGAGCGCGAGCCCGGGCGCGAGGACCGTCGCCTCGGGGGCGGCCGTCGCCGCCTCGGCGACCGCGAAGGCGTCGTCCTGCCCGGCGAGTTCGAGACAGTACACGTCCGAAACGGGTCCGGCCGGCGGTATCAGGCTACCGGTCTCCGCCGTCGGCACCCCGCGACCACCGGTGGCGACCCGCGGGGTCCGGCGGGGCGACGGTGTTCCGGAGGTGGCCGATACCCTCGTACCAGACGTCGATCTCGTCTCCCGGTTCGACGGTGCCCGAGTTCGCGGGACTGCCGAAGGAGACCACGTCGCCGGGCCGAAGCGTGAACCGCTCGGAGAGGAACGCGACGACCTCGTACGGGTCGAAGAGCATCTGGGCGGTGCTCGCCTCCTGGCGAACGTCGCCGTCGATGGTCGTCCGCATGGCGAGGGCGGTCGGGTCGAGGTCCGTCTCGATCCACGGCCCGAGCGGCCCGGAGCCGTCGAAGGCCTTCCGGGCGGTGCGCGACTGCTGGTCCAGGGCGTCCACGTCGTTCAGGGCGGTGTACCCGCGGACGACGTCCGGCACGTCCCCGGGGGCGACGCGGTGACAGCGCTCGCCGACGACCGCGGCGAGTTCGCCGGCGTAGGTGAGCTCCCGGGTGAACGTCGGGTACGGGATGGCCGCGCCGGGGTCGAGCAGCGACGCGGGCGGCTTGACGAAGAAGTCCGGCTCGGCCGGGCGCTCGTAGTCCATCTGTTCGATGGTCGCGGCGTAGTTCCGCCCGACGCAGTAGAGCGCCGAGGGGCGACACGGGACCAGCAGGTCGGTCGCGGGGTCCACGGCGTAGGACCCCGTCTCGGCGTGCAGGGTGCCGTCGTCGTACTCCCCCTCCAGGACGCCGTCCTCGGTTCTCGCTCTGGCGATGCGCATACCGACGGGTCGGGGAGTCCGGGCTTATCGCTGTCGAAGGCGGTCGAACGCGACGCCGGCCCGCGACTGTCGGCAGTATATGAACGTCCGAGTCGGAGACTACCAACCTTTATAAACCTTAAATACGACGTTTAAGTCGTGTCATGACTGACCCCAAGGAAACCATCAACATTGAAAACGTGGTCGCCTCGACGGGCATCGGGCAGGAGCTCGACCTGCAGAGCGTGGCCATGGACCTGGAGGGGGCGGACTACGACCCGGAGCAGTTCCCTGGGCTGGTCTACCGGACGCAGAACCCGAAGTCGGCGGCGCTCATCTTCCGGTCCGGCAAGATCGTCTGCACCGGCGCGAAGAGCACCGACGACGTCCACGAGAGCCTGCGCATCGTCTTCGATAAGCTCCGCGACCTGAACATCGAGGTCGACGAGAACCCGGAGATCGTCGTCCAGAACATCGTCACCTCCGCGGACCTGGGCCGCCAGCTCAACCTCAACGCCATCGCCATCGGGCTCGGCCTGGAGAACATCGAGTACGAGCCCGAGCAGTTCCCCGGGCTGGTCTACCGCCTCGACGAGCCCGAGGTCGTCGCCCTCCTGTTCGGCTCCGGCAAGCTGGTCATCACCGGCGGGAAGAAGCCCGCGGACGCAGAGCAGGCCGTCGACAAGATCGTCTCCCGGCTCGAAGAGCTCGGCCTGCTGGAGTAGGCCGGCTGCGACGAACGTCTCTCTCCGACTCTCCTCTCACCGACGCTCTCCTGTTTCGTCTACTCGTGTCGTCGACTCGCCGGCGAACGGCGACGACCGTCGAATCCGGGACGACCCGATGCGATTCCAGTGCAATCTCTGTGGCCGACCGCGAGCGGCCGCTCACCGCTCGGCGAGCAGTGTTTCGATCCGGTCGGTGCCCGCCTCGACGTAGCCACCGTGGAAGCAGAGCGTGCGCTCGACGTCGAGGTCGGCGAGCGTCTCGACGCTCTCCCACGCGGTCTCCATGTCGGGCGTCGCACTCTCCCGCGGCCCGACGAGTTCGCCCTCTGGCGCGTTCATCGCGTCCGCGGTGACGAGCAGTTGCTCCCCGGGGAAGTAGTAGGACGTGTGTCCCGGCGAGTGACCGGGGGTGTAAACTGCAATCATGGGACCGGCGTCGGTGGCGAACGTCTCCCCGCCGACGAGCCGGACGTCCACCGTCGCGGGCTCGATCTCCATCGGCCGCTCGTCGCTAGATTTCACGAGCGCAACCTCGCCTTCGAGGTACGGTGCGTCGGCCTCGTGGGCGAACACGACCGCGTCGGTGCGGTCGACGACGGCCGCCAGGCATCCGGCGTGATCGAGGTCCTGGTGCGTGATCGCGACCGCCCAGGTGTCGTCGAGGTCGAGGCCCTCGTCGGCGAGCACGGTCGCGAGGTCGTCGACGCCGTCGGGGAGGCCGACGTCGAGCAGCAGCAGCCCACGTGGCGTTTCGACCGCGACCGGATTGAGCGTGAGCGCGCGGTCGCCGATCGACGCCCGGACCGGCAGTGCGTACGCCCCATCGCAGAGTTCCATGGCCGGCGAGTTCGTCCGCGACGCACCTGAATCACGCGGATTCCGGGTCGTGTTGCCGACAGTTCGCCGTCAGGGTCGGTCGAAGACCACCCCGAATGGACACACACAAACCCGATGGGTGCAAAGCGGAGCGCATGGTCGCGCCGACCGCGCCGTTGCAGGTCGCCCCCCAGGCGGGGACGCTCCCCCAGCTCGTCGGGACGTTCGTGGTGAGCGTGCTCTTCTTCTCGCTTACGGCCCACGTCGCCGCCCGGTACGTCCTCGGCGACGTGCCCATCCGGCGGGCGCTGCTCGTCGGCCTGGTCCCGGCACTGACCACGACCGTACTCATCCGCTATCCGCCCATCGTCATCATCGCGCTCACCGTCGTCTGCGACTTCCTCGCCATCCAGACCGTCTACCGGCTGGCCTACCGGACGACGGCGCTGGTGACCGGGGCGCACTTCACCCTGACCGTGCTGACGAGCCTGGTCGTCGCCTACGCGCTCGCCATCTTCTCGACCGCGCCGGTCTGAGGCGGGGACGAGAAGGCGGAGACGGGGCGCGGGAGCGGCTACCGATTCTACCCCCCGACCCCGACGCTACTCCACCAGACGCTCGATCTCGGTGACGAGGATGCCGCTCGCGCCCTCCTGTTTCAGCTCGTTTATGGTCTGGAAGACGTCGCGCTCCTCCACGACGGCGTGGACGGCCACCGTGTCGCCGTCGGCGATGTCCATCACGGTCGGGCCGCCGAGACCGGGGATGGTGTCCCGGATGACCTCCAGGTTCGAGCGCGGCGCGTTCAACATCAGGTAGCGCTTGCCCTCCGCGGCGATGACCGACCGGAGCGCCATCACCACCTGCTCGACCTTCGACTCTGCGGCCACGTCCTCGCGGGCGAAGAGGTAGACGGAGCTCTCGAGGACCTCCGCGATGACGGCGAGGCGGTTGACCTGGAGGGTGGTGCCGGTGCTCGTGATGTCGATGATGGCGTCGGCCATGTCGACGTGCGGCGTGAGTTCGGTCGCGCCCGACACCTCGACGATCTCGGGGGTGACGCCGGTCCCGGCGAAGAAGGTCTCGGCGATGTGCGGGAACTCAGTGGCGACGGTCCGGCCGGCGAGGTCCGCGACCGACTCGATGTCGCCGTCCTCGGGCGCGGCCAGGACGAGCCGGCACCGGCCGAACCCCAGATCGAGGAGCTCGGTGACGTTGCGGGGGTCGGCCTCGCGCATCTGGTCGAGCCCGGTGATGCCCACGTCGGCAGCCCCGTCGCTCACGTACTCGGGGATGTCGGCCGCCCGGGCGAACAGCACCGATATATCCGGGTCCACGGTGTCCGCGTACAGCTTCCGGTCCGCGCCGTCGACGACCGATAAGCCCGCCCGCTCCAGCAGGTCGAGCGCCGGCTCGTGCAGGCGACCCTTGTTGGGTACGGCTACTCTCATTGGCCCCCTTTCGCGGTGGCGGGCCAACTGCCTTTCGACCGCGACAGCATCCGTTACGCGAGCGCGGGACTCGCCCCCTATCCGGTCGCGTTGTACGTCACCGTGACGGACGCCGTCACCGTGATGGGGGCGGGCTCGATCTCGGTGCCGGGCGGGGCCGCCGCGGCGACCTGTCGTTCGAACGGGCTAACGCCGCCGTTCCCCACCGAGACGGCCCGCACACCCGAGATGGAGAGCCCCGCGGCCTCCGCGACCGTGTCGGCGTCCTGCCGGGCGTGCGAGACGGCCTGGCGCAGCGCCTGCTGGCGCAGCGCCCGCTGGGCGTCAGGCGAGAGGGTGAAGCTGACCCCGTCGACCGTCGTCGCGCCGTTCGAGATGGCCACGTCGACGATCTCGCCGGCCCGGCTCGTGTCGTTCAGCGTGATGGACAGGCTCTGCTGGGCGACGTACTCGACGGAGGCGTTCGGGCGGGGCTGGCGCTGGAAGACGGTGAATCCGGTCGTCTGAATTCCGTCGCGCGAGACGTTCGCCGCCAGGAGCGCTCCACGCAGTTTCGAGACGTTCGCGGCGAGCTGGCTCGTCGCGTTCGCCGGGTCGGCCGCGACGGCCACGGACGAGACCTGGACGACGACGCTGTCCGGGTCGGCCTGCACCTGTCCGGTCGCGGCGACCGTGATGGTCGTGACCCCGCCGGTCCGGTTGGCCTGCCCGGAGGTGGCGGTCTGGTTGGCCTGTGCGGTCCCGTTGCCGGCCTGCTGGGCGACTCCGACGCCGCCGGTCGTCGCCGGTGTCGCGGTCGGCTGTGCGCCCCCGACGGCCGCGACGCCGGCGGTGGCGAGGAGGACGGCGACGAGGACGACCGCCGCCGTGATCGATCGGTTTCGGGGCATTACCCGGAGAGCTACGACGGCCAGCTACCTCACTGTTCGAGTCGGTCACTCCGATCGGCCAGCTGAAATTATCGCTCGGTCGGGCTGTCGTCGCGCACGGCCGGGGCCGGACCCGCAGAGTAAAGCGGTACGAGCGGGAACCGACGGCCATGACGACACTCCAGATAGCGGGTGGGCGGGTGCTCCGACCGGACATGACCGTCGAGCGGGGCGACGTGCTGGTCGACCGGGAGACCGGCGACGTGCTAGCTGTCGGCGACACCGACGACGGCGACGAGACCCTGGACGCGGGCGGCGGGCTGGTGATGCCCGGGCTGGTGAACGCCCACACGCACGTCTCGATGACGCTGCTGCGGGGCTACGCCGACGACAAGCCCCTGGAGGACTGGCTCCGCGAGGACATCTGGCCGGCGGAGGCCGAACTCACCCCGGAGGCGGTCCGTGCGGGGGCCGACCTCGGCATCCTGGAGATGATCCGCTCGGGGACGACCGGCTTCGCCGACATGTACTTCTACGAACCGCAGGTCGTCGCGGCCGTCGAGGCGTCGGGCGTTCGCGCCAAGCTCGGCCACGGCGTCGTGACCATCGGTCGCGACGAGGCGGCCGCCCGGGCCGACCTGGAGGAGAGCCTCGAGGTGGCCACGGAGTACGACGGCGCCGCCGACGGCCGCGTCTCGACGGCCGTGATGCCCCACAGCCTGACGACGGTCGGCGAGGAGTACCTCCGGGAGTACGTCCCGAAGGTCCGCGAGGCGGGTGTCTGCCTGCACTACCACCTCAGCGAGACGGTCCACGAGGTCGAGCCCATCGTCGACGCGCACGGCGAGCGCCCGGCGGCCTACGCCCGCGACCTGGGCATGACCACCGACGCGGACTTCGTCGCCCACGGCGTCCACCTCGACGACGCGGAGCTGGCCCTGCTCGCCGAGACCGGGACGGCCATCGTCCACTGCCCGGCCTCGAACATGAAGCTCGCGAGCGGCCTGGCACCGGTCCAGCGCATGCTCGACGCGGGCGTCACGGTCGGCCTGGGCACCGACGGCGCGGCCTCGAACAACGATCTCGATATGTTCGACGAGATGCGCGACGCCGCGATGGTGGGCAAGATCGCCGCGGACGACGCGAGCGCGGTGGACGCCGCGACGACGGTCGAACTGGCGACGGTCGGGAGCGCGGCGGCGCTCGGCTTCGACGCCGGGCGCATCGAGCCGGGCGCGAACGCAGACCTCGTGGTCCTCGACCTCTCCGCACCGCGCCTGACGCCCGCACACGACCTGGTGAGCCACCTCGCCTACGCGGCCAGCGGTGCGGACGTGCGCCACACGGTCTGCGACGGGCAGGTGCTCATGCGCGACCGCGCGGTGCTGACGATGGACGAAGCGCGGGTCCGTGATCGGGCCATCGAGGAAGCCGAGGCGCTCGTGGCGCGCGCAGAAGGTGCATCGTGACCGGCCGACCTACGGCGTCTTGATGTAGGCGTAGCCGGCTGCCTGTCGCTTCGTGAGTTCGCCGACGCCCGCCGGAACCGTCTCGACGCCCTCGACGAGGTCGCTCTCGGTGTAGTTGAAGGCGTCCATCGAGTTGTGGCAGGCCAGCACCTCGACGCCCTGGGCGGCGACGGCGGCGACGGCCTCTGCCTGCTCCGAGGCGTCGGCGACAACCAGCCGGATGCCGCCGCCGTTGGCCACGAGGGCGACGTTCTCCACGGAGGTCGAGTCGTCCGCGAGGAGGTTCCTGACGTTCGCGACGGCGTGCTTCTGGTGGGCCGGGTCGCCGGAGAAGTGAAAGACAGTGCTCATTCCTTTGGGGGGTTCGGTCGTCGGGTCGGGGGTGGTTCTGGTGGTCGGTTCGGACGCTGGCGTCGTTCCGTCGCGGGTCGTCTCGGGTGGCGTGGTTGACGGGTCCACGTTGCCGCTGCTGGTACAGCCGGCCAGCGCGACGACGGACCCGGCGCCGACGAGTTCGAGGAACCGTCTGCGCGTGTTCTCCCGTTCCATCGCGCTCACCTCGGGACCGGGGAGCCATTGCTAATAGGCTGCTAAACCCCGGTGTCGTCGGCTCTCCCGCCGACGAGCAGGCGTTACCGCCGATTGACCGGCGACCCACGGGCAGTTCTCGACGGCCATTCATATTCATTCAGTGATAGGAAGTGGCGACGGGTGGTAAATTAAACGTTTAACTGGCGCTTTGAACTCGTTTAGACTGTTCTCAAACGTTTTCGGTTCGTGTAAACGAATTGGACGGAAAATCCGTTTTATGGGCCCCAGGCTCTCACGGTCGGAGTGCAATGAGCTCGAAACAACTACTCGCGATCGGCATGGTGGTCGCAGTGCTGCTGGCGGGCGTGGCGCCCGTCACTGCGGCCGGAAGCAGCGGCGATTCGACCAGCGCGGCCAACGTGTCCGTCACGTACGCGGGCGACCAGGTGGTCGTCACCTACAACACGACGAGCGACGCGACGCTCACCATCGACGCCGTGAACGGCACGTACGCGGGCGAGGGGACGTACAACGTCTCTGGCAACGGCTCGCTCGCCCTGCCGGTCCCGAACGACACCGTCACGCTCGACGTGACGCTGACGGTTGGGAACCAGAGCTGGAGCCGGACCGTCACGGTCCCACCCCAGAACACCCAGGGTGACGTCCAGCCCACGCTCGCCGTCTCGATCTACGACGATGGCGACCACGCGACCGTCTCCTATCAGGCAGGGACGAACGCGACGCTCACCGTCGACGCGCCGAACGCCTCCTACGCGGGCGAAGGGACGTACAACGTCTCGGGCGACGGTTCGATGACCCTGCCCGCGCCGAACGAGTCGGTGACCGTCACCGCGACGCTCACCGGCGGGAACGACTCGACCAGCACGACGGCGACGCTCTCGGCCCAGCAGTCCACCGAGACCCATCCCAGCATGGGCCAGCAGATCGCGGCCTACATCCACAGCCTCCTGGACGGCGAGTTCCAGGGCGGGGTCGGCCAGTTCGTCTCGTCGTTCGCCCACGGACACAACCGCGGGCAGACGAAGGCTGACCACGGTGCGAGCGCCCAGGAACACGGCAACGCCAGCGCACACGCGGACGGACACGGCAACGCGAGTGCTCGGTCTGAGGACCACCAGCAGGCTCGCGACCAGGAACACGACCACGCCCAGGCGAACGCTTCGATGAACGCGACTGCCAACGGCGGCGATGGAAGTGTCTCGGTCGGTGCCTCCGGCAGCGCGGAACACGGACACGATCACCACTCGAAGACGGACGGCGAGCAGGACTCGATGATCGGCACCGCCGTCAACGTCGCGAGCGACCTCGGCATCCAGCTCGGCTGAACCGGGCTCGACCGCTCGTCACCCGCGACGGGTGACGGTGCGCCGACAGAAGTGCGGTGACGACGCTCGTTTTTCGTGACCCGGTCTCCCAGCGGATGCTGGGGCGAGGTCGGTAGCGTTTTGAACGACCTCGCCGTCGTCTCTGACATGACCGAGCCAATCAGTGCGACCATCGACGACGTCGAGGCCGCACGCGCGGAGGGACGCCGGAAGATCGACTGGGCGTTCCAGCACATGCCCATCCTGACGGCCATCCGCGAGGAGTTCGAGAGCGACCGGCCACTCGAGGGGCAGACCATCGGCATGGCGATGCACGTCGAGGCGAAGACGGCGGCGCTGGTGGAGACGCTCGCGGCCGAGGGAGCGACCGTCGCCATCACCGGCTGCAACCCGCTCTCGACGCACGATGACGTGAGCGCCGCGCTCGACGCCCATCCCGACATCACCAGCTACGCGCGACGTGGCGTGGACGACGACGAGTACTACGCCGCCATCGAGGCGGTCATCGCCCACGAGCCGACCGTGACCGTGGACGACGGGATGGACCTCGTCGCGGCCATCCACGAGGACCACCCGGAGCTCATCGACGGCATCGTCGGCGGCTGCGAGGAGACGACGACCGGCGTCCACCGCCTGCGGGCCATGGACGCCGACGGGGCGCTCCGCTACCCGGTGTTCGCCGTCAACGACACGCCGATGAAGCGGCTCTTCGACAACGTCCACGGCACCGGCGAGTCCTCGCTCGCGACCATCGCCATGACCACGAACCTCTCGTGGGCCGGCAAGACCGTGGTCGTCGCTGGCTACGGCTACTGTGGCAAGGGCGTCGCCAAGAAGGCCGCGGGGCAGAACGCCCACGTCGTCGTCACCGAGGTCGAGCCGCGCCGCGCCCTGGAGGCCCACATGGAGGGCTACGAGGTGCTCCCGATGGCGGAGGCCGCCGCGATCGGCGACGTGTTCGTCACCACGACCGGCAACCGGGACGTCATCACCCGCGAGCACTTCGAGCGCATGCAGGACGGCGTGCTGCTCGCCAACGCCGGGCACTTCGACATCGAGATCGACCTCACCGCGCTGGCCGACCTCGCCGTCGATCAGTACGAGGCGCGCGACGGCGTCGAGGCCTACGAGATGACCGACGGCCGCCGACTGAACGTGCTCGCCGAGGGGCGGCTGGTCAATCTCGCTGCGCCCATCGCGCTGGGCCACCCGGTCGAGGTGATGGACCAGAGCTTCGGCATTCAGGCCGTCGCCGTCCGGGAGATCGTCGAGCACGGCGGAGACTACGACGCGGGCGTCCACGACGTGCCGGACGAGCTCGACCGCGAGGTCGCGGAGATCAAGCTAGCGGCAGAGGGCGTGACGTTCGACTCGCTCACCGACGCACAGCGTGAGTACATGGACTCCTGGGACCACGGGACGTAGGTCCCGGGTTCGGGGCTTCGGGGCGAACAGCCGGCACGGGACGAATCCGCGAGCCGCGACCCGGTGTGCCGGTCTCCCGCCGAGTTCGGGCCGCGGTCGGCGTCAGCGCATGGCCCGGTCTGGTCCCGTCCTCGGATTTAAACCCTCGGCCGTCGCGTCTCGGGCATGGAGCGAACCAGGGTTTCCACGGGCACCGAGTGGGAGGAGCGTGTCGGCTACTCGCGGGCGGTCCGGGCCGGGAACCAGGTCAACGTGTCGGGGACGACCGCGACGGACGACGACGGTGACCTGGTGGGCGAGGCCGACCCATACGCGCAGGCGCGACAGGCGCTCGACAACGTGGCGTCGGCGCTCGCGGCGGTGGGGGCGTCAGTCGAGGACGTGGTACGCACGCGGCTGTACGTCGCCGACGCGGACGACTGGGTGGCGGTAGGGCGGGCGCACGCGGAGGTGTTCGGGGACGTGCGGCCGACGACCTCGATGGTGGAGGTGAGTGGATTCGTCGACCCCGCGATGCTCGTAGAGGTCGAGGCGGTCGCATTGGTCGACGAGTGAACGCGGGGCTCGCATCGGCCACTTTAAGCCCACGCGGCCGCGAGTACCCGTAACCGAGATGTCCTCCAACAGGAAAGGTGACCGTCGGGAGCGCGAACTCGTCAACCGGCTGGACGAGGCGGGCTTTGCGGTCATGCGCGCGCCGGCCAGCGGGAGCGCGACGGAGCGCGAGCTGCCCGACGTGCTGGCGGGAGACGGCGACGCCTTCTACGCCATCGAGGTGAAGGCGAGCGCCGGACAGCCCATCTACCTCACCGGCGAGGAGGTCGAGGCGCTGGTCTTCTTCGCGCGCAACTTCGGCGCGAAAGCCCGCATCGGCGTGCGCTTCGACCGCGAGGACTGGTACTTCTTCCACCCGGGCGACCTCCACAAGACAGATGGCGGGAACTACCGCGTCAAGAAGGAGCGGGCCCTCGCCGACGGGACCGACCTGGACGAGTTCATCGGGCGCTCCGAGAAGGTCACCCTGGACGAGGTGGAAGCGGAGAACGAAGCCCAGACGAGCGCCCGCGAGCGGGAGATTCGGGACGTGCTGACCGCGGTCGAGCAGGGTGTCCTCACGGTGGACGAGGCGGCAGAGATACTGGAGTAGTGGAAAGGGGAGCAGTCAGGGACGACGGGTGAGCCGACGGCGCGGGAAGGAGTACCGTTTGAGGTGCCGGGCCCGGATCTCGTCAGGTTCGACGCCGACCGGGAGCGGGTAGAGCACCTCGACGAGGGGTTCGTCCGGCCCGTAGCCCCCGTTGGTCGGGTGCTCGGCGATGGAGTGGTCCGTGCCGGGGACGGTCACCTCGCCCGCCCGGCGGTCGGTCGTCCGGACGACGACGACCAGGTCGCCCGTCTCGCGGTCGATGACGTACTCGCCCGGCTGGAGGGTGCACTGTGCGCAGTAGACCGGGTCTTCCTGGTCCTCCGCGACGAAGAAGGGCCGTCCGCAGTCGGCGCAGTCGGCCCGGCGCTGGCCGGGTTGCGGGACGCGACCCTCGCTGACGTCTATGGCGACCCGCCGGACGTGCTTGCAGCGCGCCCCCCGGAGGCGGCTGTCGGGGCAGGTGCAGGTCCCCCCCGGGAGATTGACGGTGTAGACGTGGTTCTCCTCGGTCACCACGTCGTAGTAGCCGTCGCCGATGGGGGCGACCGCCATCGGCTCGGACCGGGCGCGCTCCTCCCGGGTCCGCCGCGGGCCACCGGGCGTCAGCGCCCGCTTCTCGGTGGTGGCACTCATGCCAGAACAGAGGAGCCGAGCGAGCGTAAGCCGCACGGAAACGAAAGGTTCAAATGCGCTCGCGAGCGGCGCTGCCGACCGATTTCGGGCACCTCGCTCGGGGCTTCGAAGCGCTTTTGAACCCACCGAGGGAAGCCACCCGCATGGAAGTAGAGCGGGAGACGCTCGTGGAAGCCGCCCTCGCGGTCGCCTCGGTCGGAGTCTTCATCGTCATCGCGCTGGTCGCAGGGCTGCTCTTCGACGGGAGCGGGCTCTCCCAGCCCGGTGCGCTGACCCTCGTGGGCGGGATGGTCGCCTTCATCGTCGTGATGACGGCACTCGGGTTCTGGCTGTCCGACCAGCAGTAGGCCGGTCGGGACTCGCCGACGTCTTCTCTCGCCCTTTCAATTCGTGAGGGTTACAACGGAGAGCCGCTCGCTTACTTGGACGCTCACTTCGGTCGCGCCTCCCTCTGCTCGCGGGTCGTCCCTCCCCGCTCGCTTACTTGGACGCTCCCTTCGGTCGCGCCTCCCTCTGCTCGCGGGTCGTCCCTCCCCGCTCGCTTA
>Ga0102959_1000292_pt1 | contig 15175 bp, 15 predicted proteins | sample SalPonF2_B_D2_MG_FD_84520 | JGI IMG/M metagenome (GOLD analysis project Ga0102959, IMG submission 84520) | Salt pond soil microbial communities from South San Francisco under conditions of wetland restoration - Salt Pond MetaG SF2_B_D2_MG ...
ACAAACAAAGGGCCCAATTGTTATTTCTTCCGGGATGTCGCAATTTTTGCCTATATGAGATTTAGGATTTATGCCGGTTGCCTGAAATGGTTTAGCCTGAAAGAAATTCTGGATGCGGGCAGCAGCAAGATAGGGATTTGCAACCTTGATCAAGGGCTTTTCATCATAAGTAAGTCCAGTCGGCACAATAAAGGCTGAGGCCTTGCTGTTTTTCAATTTTTGCAGACCGGCTGCCTTAACCAGGAAGGCTAGCTCCCCAGGGCCGGCTAAGGCCAGGTCGGCCAAACCCCGCACAGTAATTTCAGGGTCTCCGGTGAGTTCACCGTCCACCAGCACGGAAAGCTCCGCAAGTGTCTTCGTTTTTGCAACCATGGATATGTCTATGAAGATAATTTAGTAATTTGTCTACATTTGGAAATAAGAAAAATACCTTGTTATGGGAAGCAAGTAAAGGGATCAGTTGTAAAGAAACACTTCTCGGCGTAATTTTTCAAATGCTTGCAGATCTTTCTGCCATGAGTTTTCCATGTCCAAGAGACTTTTACCCTGTTCAAGGGCCTGACGCACCTGGCGGTCGCCTAGAATCAGATCCATGGGCAGACGTTCATACTCATATTCATAGGGAGGCTTTTTGTAGGTAAATGCTCCAGGGTAGAGGAGCATGACGGCCTGCATCAGGGTCAGAGAGGTTCGATATGGGCGAAAAGCAGGCGGATCGGTAATATGGATCTGGAATCCCTTGCACGCCTGCCCGGCCCACTTGTTGGACGTGGGCTCAAATATGAGCGGCCGTAGCAGGCAACCGGTAAGACCGGCAGTTTTTTCCACTTTGCGCAGGATTTTATCCGGCTCAAAAAAAGGGGCGCCAAACAGTTCAAAGGGTAAACAGGTGCCGCGGCCTTCAGAAATGTTTGTACCTTCCCAGATTACCTGCCCAGGATAAACAAGAGCGGTTGCAGGTGCAGGCATGTTTGGTGAGGGAAAGACCCATGGCAGTTGTGTGTCGCGGAAAAGCATATGACGTTGCCAGCCCTGCATGGGGATAACCTCCAGGTCAGCCCCGATGTTGAAATGGTTGTTGAGCAGTAAGGCAAGTTCTCCAAATGTCAGGCCGTGGCGCATGGGGATGGGGTAGAGCCCCACGAATGAATAGCAATCTTCCTGTATGATGTTGCCTTCCACCAATTCTCCGCCGACAGGATTAGGCCGGTCAAGCACCAGCACCTTTTTACTGAATGCGGCAGCAGCCTGAAGACAGTAGGCCATGGTATAGAGAAAGGTATAAACTCTGGTGCCTACGTCAAATAAATCGATGACAAGCACGTCGAAAAGATCGAACATCTCTTTGGTGGGACGCCTTGCCCTGCTGTAAAGACTGTACATGGGCAGCCCGGTAGGCGAATCAAGCGTATGGGCGGACTCGATCATGTTGTCCTGTTTTTCCGAGAAAAAACCATGCTGGGGCGTGAAAAGACAGGTCAACTGGTCGGGAAAAGCCTTGATGAGCAGATCACGGCTATGAATGAGCATGCTGTCTGTTGATGCCTGGTTGCAGAGGAGCCCGAGCCTGTGTCCTGAAAGCCAATGCGGGGGTGATAAGATAAGCTGTTCTATACCCAGGGAGATCATATGTAACGTGTTTGCCTGATGGTTTAGCCCCGATAATTCAAGAGTTGCGTTGGCCGGATCAGCCCGAATAGTTCACGAGTTGGGGTTGCCGGTTTATGCCTGCATGACCTTGTCAGCAGCACCGTTTAAACCGTTGAAAGCATTGCGGGTGTCAACTATCAGGTCTGCATGCTCAAGGATGAACCGGTAGTCATAGGCAGAATGATCGGTTGCCAGCAGGATACAGTCCATGGATGCTAATGTTTCTGCAGTAATATCAGTACTCTTAAGGTTAAAGGAGTATTTCCGCATCGGAAGTAACACTGGAATGTGCGGGTCATTATAGAGCACCTCAGCGCCTTTTTCCTGCAGGAGTTCCAACAGTTTGAATGAAGGTGATTCCCTCGGGTCATCAATATCTTTTTTATAGGCCATGCCCAGCAGGAGGATCCTGGAGCCATTAATTGATTTTTTCCTGCTGTTCAGGGCTTCCATGACCCGCTGGATCACATAGTACGGCATTGCCGTATTGACCTCACCTGCCAGTTCAATGAACTTGGTGGGGAAATCATACTCCCGTGCCTTGGAAGTTAGATAGAATGGATCAATGGGGATGCAGTGCCCGCCAAGCCCGGGGCCTGGATAAAAGGGCATATAGCCGAAGGGTTTGGTGCTCGAAGCCCTGATCACCTCCCAGACATCAATGCCCATACGATGGCTTAGGATCTTCAGTTCATTTACCAGGGCTATATTGACGCTGCGAAAGATGTTTTCCAGGAGTTTGGACATTTCTGCGGTCTGGGTGGAGGAAACATCTACCACGGACTGCAGACCGGTCTTATAAAAATCTGCTGCAAGAGCTGTGGACTCGTCATTGATGCCGCCCACAACTTTAGGGATATCAGCCGTAGTGTATTTGGGGTTGCCGGGATCTTCACGTTCCGGGGAATAGGCGAGGGCAAAATCTTTTCCTGCTGCAAGCCCTGAATTCTCAAGAATGGGCAGCAGCAGTTCAACAGTGGTCCCCGGATAGGTAGTTGATTCAAGGATGACCATCTGCCCGGGCCGCAGGACTTTGGCAATCGCAGAGCCTGTATTTTCAATATAATGCATATCCGGCTCCCTGTTCTGGGTCAAAGGGGTCGGAACACATATGAGCAGAACATCGGGTTCATTGAGCCGGGAGAAATCAGCCGTGGCAGATAATTTGCCCTGCTGCACAAAGGCGTTCAGTTTCTCCGAAGGGATATGTTTGATGTAACTGACACCGGCATGCAGCATGTCTATTTTCTTGATGTCAAGGTCAAAGCCGAGGACAGCAATATCTTTTCGTAAAAAGGTAAGGCTCAGGGGCAGGCCGACATATCCCAGGCCGATAATTCCCAAGAGAAATTCTTTCTGCGTAATTTTGTCCTGAAGCTTGGTCAGTTCTGGAGTCATACCTACCTCAATATTTGAGCAAAAGTGTAAAAGTTGATTTCATGGCATACAAAGCAGCGTGCATTTTCAGGATTATTCCACAGTCACGCTTTTTGCCAGGTTCCTGGGTTGATCAACATCACAGCCGCGCAGGAAGGCGATTTCATAAGCCAGCAACTGTGCCGGTATGGTGAAAAGAATCGGGTTCAGCTCCGGCATCATGGTCGGCGCCGTGGGCATATACAACACATGATCGGTAATTTTTTTCAACTGCCTGTCACCTTTGGAGCCGATAAGAATGAGCTGTCCCTGCCTGGCCCTGATTTCTTCAATATTGGAAATGGATTTTTCGTAGACATTGTCCTTGGGCACCAGGCCAAGGATGGGCATATCCTTGTCAATGAGCGCTATGGGGCCGTGTTTCAGTTCGCCCGCTGCATAGCCTTCGGCATGGATATATGATATCTCCTTCAGTTTTAAGGCGCCTTCCAGGGCGATTGGAAAGTTAAGCCCCCGGCCGACAAAAAGAAAATTGCGGCTGTCATAAAAGCGTTCAGCGACAACCTTTATCTTTTTCTGCAGGGAGGGAAGATTTTCCTCCAGGAGCGGAGGAAGGCCGACAATGGCCTGGCCGAGCTGCCTGACTTTATCTGCCGGTAAAGTTTTTTTCACCTGGCCCAGATAGGAGCCCAAAAGGAAAAGGGCCGCCAGTTGGCTGGTAAAGGCCTTGGTTGAGGCCACCCCGATCTCCGGGCCGGCATGGGTATAGAGCGTAGCGTCAGCCTCCCTGGTCATGGTGCTTCCCACCACATTACAAATGGTGATAACCCTGGAGCCCAGTTGGGAAGCCAACCGTGTCCCTGCCAGGGTATCGGCGGTTTCACCGGATTGGGAGATGGAAAGGGTGAGGACTTTTTTGTGCAAAAGCAGCTTACGGTAACGGAACTCGGATGCAATATCAACCTCGACCGGGATACCGACCCATTCCTCGAACCAGTACTTGGCCACCAGGGCCGCATGCCAGGAAGTGCCGCAGGCAACTAGGGCTATGCGTTCAATGTTTTTGAGTTCTTTTTCCAGTTTCTTCAGTTCAGGCAGTTCGACTCTGCCGCTTTGTGGATCAATCCTGCCGCGCAGCGTGTTAATCAGGGCCTGGGGCTGCTCGTAGATTTCCTTGAGCATAAAGTGCTTGAACCCGGCTTTTTCAGCCATGCCGGCATCCCAGGTAATGGTTTGCACCTGCTTATTGATCTTGCGGCCGCTTGCAAGGTTGCGCACCTCCCACTTGTCGGAAGCGAGAACAGCGATCTCTTTGTCCTCCAGAAAAACGACATCTCTGGTATAAGGCAGAAGGGCGGGAACATCAGAGGCCAGCAGAGTGCCTTCGCTGTTGCTGATGCCCAGGACAAGCGGGCTGTGATTTCTGGCAGCCACTATGGTATCTGGCTGGCCTCTCCAGAGCACACCGACTGCGAATGAGCCTTGGACCCTTTTAAGGGCCTTTCTGACAGCCTGCACAAGATCCTTGTCCAGATACTCTTCTATGAGGTGGGCCAGGACCTCTGTATCTGTTTCCGAGCGGAATATGTGTCCCTTTTTTTTGAGTTCCGCCCTCAGGGTCTGGTAGTTCTCAATAATGCCGTTATGCACTACCACCAGGTCATCCTTGCAGTCACCATGGGGATGGGCGTTTTCAGTGGTCGGGGCCCCATGGGTAGCCCAGCGGGTATGGCCAAGCCCAACATGGCTTTCAACGCCCAGCACCCCTTCAACAATTTTTTCCAGGTTGGCGAGTTTGCCCTGGGCCCGGTACTTTACCAGCCTGCCGTCCTGCAAATAGACCAAACCTGCTGAGTCATATCCCCTGTACTCCAGCCGTTTAAGGCCATCCAGAAGGATGGGGATAACTTTCCTCGTGCCGATATAGCCAACTATGCCGCACATATTCTTCCCTGTATAAATCTGTGATTAGAATAATTTTAAGGCTTGCATTAAAAGTTAAAGACAAACCTTTACAAAGTCTTCATTGTTGTCATGACGCTGATGCAGAGAAACTTATTGTCATGGAGTTCGTCGGAGCAAGTATAAATCGTAAAGCCGTTAGAGTAATTTCAAAGAGTAACTGCATAAAATTTCTAAACAAATCTACAAGACAAATTGCCCTAATACGAGTTTTTTCTTTTCTCCCTGCCAAAAAGGTTGTACTTATTTACCAATTTATGCAGAAAAAATCATGGTCTAAAGTGGGATTGCCGAACTCCGCGATAAGCGGAACTCTCTCATTTTCTGCAGAATACAGACCGGCAAGTCTCTAGAACAAGAGGAAATCATTATGTCCAAGGATCTGAACCAGATGCGGCAGCGGCTCAAAGAGCTCCTGCTTAAAAAATCATACCGCGAAGGCCGGATTAAACTTACCTCGGGTAAGGAGTCAGATTTTTATATAGACGGCAAGCAGACAACACTTGATGCAGAGGGGGCGTATCTTTGCGGTAGGCTTCTCTATGATCTGATTTGTTCCAGTGAAGTGAAAATTTGTGGTGTCGGGGGTATGACACTTGGGGCGGATCCACTGGTTACAGCAGTTTCAATTGTAAGCTACCTGGAGGGGGAGCCACTGCCTGCCTTTATAGTCAGGAAAGAGCCAAAATCCCATGGCACAGAAAACTATATAGAAGGCAAGAAAAACCTGCCGGCAGGAGCACAGGTGGCATTGCTCGAAGATGTGGTCACAACCGGGGGCACTCTTCTGCAGGTAATTGAGCGTGTGCAATCCCAGGGGTTTGAGGTCGGCCTGGTCGCCACTGTCGTTGACCGCCAGGAGGGGGGCGTTGCGGCCTTGGCGGCACAAGGCTACAAGCTTCTCACAGTATTCACCAGGGAAGAGTTGCTGGCGCCATAGACAAGCATTGACCAGCATAATTTTTTCGGGAAAAGCTGAATGAAATGCGGGAAGTGTTTAGGACAGCTTGAGATTATCCGGATGTGCCGGAAGATCCGCATGCAGTGCAAAAGCTGCGGGCGAAAATATCAGATCCACGAAATTGCGGACCAGCTTGATCCTGAAACAGAAAAAATTCTCGAGCGCTATACCGCCATAATTTATGATTAATTTTTTAAGAAATTAGTAAAATGAAAAAACCTGATATTGATATTGGAGCGTGCACGCTCTGCATGGGCTGCGTTGATAGCTGTCCAGAGGTATTCCGTTACAATGATGCCGGCTATATTGAAATAGTCGAGCTTCCTGCATACCCTGAAAAAGAGGTTGATGAGGCGATAATGTTCTGTCCTGAGGACTGCATTGCCTGGAGTGATGAATGACACAGGTGTAATTGCAGTTTTCAGGCATTTTTGTTACCGATGCTTTTAAGCAATTTACGGTGCTCTGTGATAATAGTAGATAATCTTATGTTTTAGTGACACTTTAACTTTCAATACACGAAAAGTTTGATGGAAAAAAGAGGCGGGAAAGGGGTGGGGCGTCTGTTTCGTGCCTTTGGCTGGACAATGTCGGGTTTGAAGGCAACCTTTGTGCATGAAGCGGCCTTTCGTCAGGAAATTCTGCTCTGTGACATTTTAACACCTTTGGCCTTTTATTTCGGCAAGACAGGCTTGGAAAAAGCCCTGTTACTTGGCAGTTTGCTGCTAATCCTGATTGTCGAGTTATTAAACAGTGCAGTCGAGGCAACGGTCGACAGGATCGGCGCAGATGAGCAGGACCTGGCCGGCCGCGCCAAGGACATGGGGTCTGCCGCAGTTTTCCTGTCACTTGTCAATGCTGGAGTAATCTGGCTTCTTGTCTTTCTCGCCTGAATCGGTGAGTATTGGCTTGGTGGAAACAGGACTCAATTTACAGAAAGACGATTTTCAAAATTCTTCAGGTTTGCAAGGCTGCCGATAATTTTCTGGGCCGCAGCAAAAAAGGGGCCAAACGTTTTAGCATCAAGTGCACTTAAGGCAACGGCCCCGTATTCCCTGCACTGATTTTCCGTGAATTCCTCTGCAACCAGATCGGTCTTATTCAATACCTTGAGGCAGGGAATTTTGTCCAGTTCCAGTTCCCGCAGCTGGTTTTCCACCACAGCGACCTGGTCGGCAAACCGGGGGTTGCTGACATCAATAACATGCACCAGCATGTCCGCTTCATAAAGTTCTTCCAGGGTAGCCTTAAAGGCCTGGAGCAATTCAGCCGGCAGGGCACGGATAAAGCCCACGGTGTCGGTAATTATCACCTCTATATCCTGTGGAAAGCGGAGACGGCGGCTGGTCGGGTCCAAAGTGGCAAAGAGTTTATTCTCAGCGGTTATTTCGCTTTCTGTAAGCGTATTCAACAGGGTCGATTTACCGGCATTGGTATACCCGACAAGCGAGATGACCGGTATTTCCTTTTTGCGGCGACGGGATCTTCTCTGGTAGCGTTCCTGGCTTACTTTCTTTAATTTCTTCGCCAGCAGGGCAATCCGGTCATTGATGCGCCTGCGGTCTATTTCAAGCCTGGTTTCGCCGGGACCGCGGCCACCGATCCCACCGGTCAGTCGGGAAAGGGCGTCATCTCTTTTTGTCAGGCGCGGCAGCATGTATTTGAGCTGGGCCATTTCAATCTGCAGCTTGCCCTCACGGCTCAAGGCCCGCCTGGCAAAAATATCCAGGATGAGCTGGGTGCGGTCAATGACCCGCAGCTCCATGTGATCCGTAATGGAGCGGATCTGAGAGGGATTGAGTTCCTGGTTGAAGAGAAGAAGGTTGGCATTCAGACGCAGGGCCGAGAGAAAGATCTCCGCTAATTTGCCTTTGCCGAGGATATATTTCGGATTAATTTTTGGACGCTGCTGGATAATGCTGTCAAGAACAACCACATCGTCAGATCGGGCCAACTCAACAAGTTCGTCCATTGATTCCCGGGCAGAACTGCGGCCTTGACCCCGGGATGGGGTAATAACGCTTATCAGTATGGCCCGGTCTTTTCCCTTGTCAACTTCCCGGATGGGCTGCAGCCTGGTAAATTCCTGCTCCAGGGCTGTGATGAGTTCGTCAAAACCGAATGGTTGCTGCCCGGGAGTTATGGGTTCCAGAAAAGCCCAGTTTTTTCCTTCACGGGGAGATGGGACTAGATGTGCAGAGTACAGTTTTTCAGGTTGACCGTCCACTCGGACTTTGAGAATACCCATTAAGTCAAGACGCAGGAATAAGAGATCGACCAGATCGTCATCGGTCAGGTTTTCTCCGGCTAAATGGGTGTGAATGCAGCGTAAACCCTTGAGACGGCCCCCTGCAGACCTGATGCCTGAAAGCGCGGGAATAACAATCTGTTTGGCATCACCGACAATGACCATATCGACCTGGCCCGCCCGGTCGATGAGCACACCGACCTGACGTCCTGTATCGTGGGAAATTTCAGCCATGGACCGTGCCATTTCATGGCTGACTATGAGATTCGGTGTTATGCGTTTTTTCCCGAGACGCTCAAGGTGTTTAAGTTGGGCTGTTTTCAGGCCACCGGTGTTTCCAAAAAGCTTACTGATTTTGTTTCTCCCTGAGAATACGTTTGTCGCCCACGCGTATTGTAACCTTAGTTTTGTCGAAGTATTCAAGAAGCGGGATGCTGAACTTTCTTGAAAGACCTGTGAGCTCCTTAAAAGCAGGTGTATCTATTTCTTCATCCTTTATAAGGATGGCAACCAGTTTTTCTTTGAGGTTATCCATGGCTGGCTTATAAAAGTAAAGATCTTCAGAGACTTTGCTGAGTACATCGTCCCGGACCATAATGGCCAGGACTTCTTTCAACAGATGCTGCGGATACTTGCCGAAATTTGCCATTACTTCCTTGATGGTCGGCGGAGCAAGATCTGCCTGTTTGTAGAAGGCCTCAAGTTCACGGCGCAGGATTTTTTCATCTTCTTTCAGGGACACCTTGTGGCCGGAGAGACTGATCAGTGCCTGGTCCTGGACAATTTCCCCCTTTTTTTGCAGGTCGTTCAGCAAAAATTGCAAAAGGCGCTGGTCAAGCCTACTGTGCAGCAGGGAGCGGAGCTCTTCCTTGGGCAGCCCTGCCTTGAGAGGATTTTTCTGGTGGTAGCTTGTAAGAGCCGCACGCAGTTTTTCAACCAGTTTTTCATACACCGCTGAGGAAACCATGCGTTGTTTTTCCTGTTCGATGAGTATGATCTTCCTGGATGATAGCGGTTGCTGCACGATCCTCTTGAGGCGGTTGCCGAAAACGCCCATCTTGACAGCAAGCCTCTCCATGGTAAGGCCTTTGTAGCCGCTTTCCATGATATGGAGCAGGGCGAGATTCTCCGGGTTGTTTTCCCTGTAGGTCGTATAGATTTCCTTGTTTTCCGCGCGGAACCGCTTTCGTTTCCTGGGTGAGCCGTTTAAGACAATGCCGCCGCCGATGGTATGGATAGGGGAATAACTGCGGATGACGTACTTGTCGCCGGGCCAGCAGCCGACTTGCTCTTCGAGCAGGATCTGTGCATTGGCCTCAGACCCGGGTTCCAGTTCCTCATCATGGAGCAGGACGATGCGTCCCATTATCTCTGCCGTGCCAAGGTGAATTCTTACCCTGGTGCGGTTTTTATAATTTTTTCTGGCGGATTCCAGGTAGAAAAAGTGCACATCTAGCAGGTAGGATGGCTGCAGGCAATCTACAGAAGCAGCCATTTCGCCACGCTTGATGGCCTCCTTTTCCAAGCCCTGTAAATTAATGGCGGTTCTGTGGCCTGCTTCAGCCTCCTGCGTATCTTTGCTGTGTACCTGGATTCCCCTGATTTTGCCGGATATGCGGCTCGGATAGAACATGAGGTCTTCACCGGTTTTTATACGGCCCGATATGGCTGTGCCTGTTATGACAGTACCAAACCCTTTCATGGAAAAAACCCTGTCAACAGGCATGCGAAAAGGGCCATAAGCTTCAGAGAAATCCGAAGCTGCCACCAGAGTATCAAGGGTATTCCGGACCTCTTCGATACCGTCTCCAGTTGTGGAGGATACCGTGAGCAGGGGTGCCTCGTCCAGAAATGAACCGGCAAAAAAGGTCCTGACATCATCAATCACGAGCGCCAGCCAATCCGGCTCAACCATGTCTTTTTTGGTGATAATGATGAGGCCGCGCTGTATGCCGAGCAGCCTGCAGATCTCGAAATGTTCCCGGGTCTGGGGCATGATGCCCTCATCGGCTGCAACGATGAATGTAACCAGGTCCATGCCGGAAGCGCCTGCCACCATGTTCTTGACAAATTTTTCATGTCCGGGAACATCAACGATGCCAAGCCTGTGGCCGCAGGGCAGGTCGAGATAGGCAAAACCCAGTTCAATGGTGATGCCGCGCTCCTTTTCCTCCTTGAGGCGGTCCGTATCAATCCCGGTCAAGGCCCTGATAAAACTGGTCTTGCCGTGGTCAACATGTCCGGCAGTCCCGAGGATAACCTCACGCACCGTTTACCAGCCTCCGGCAAGAAAAGGATTCCCTGTTTTTTCCTGCGCAATGGTTGAGTGTTCGCCGCCATAACCATGCCCTGGCCAGACAATGGTATCAGGGGGCAGGACCAGGAGACGGGTTTTTATGGAGTGCAGCAGTTCCTGTGTGGAGCCGCCGGGAAAATCCGTGCGGCCGACGCCGCCGGCAAACAGGGTGTCACCGCTGAACAGGTTGGGTTCCGAATACAGGCATATGCCTCCAGGAGTATGCCCCGGAGTATGGATGACAGTGAGTGCTTCCTTGCCAAAGATCAGGGTGTCGCCATCAACCACACGTTTGTCTACAGGAGGAGAGGCGGGCAGGCCGAGCTGGGAGAAAAATTGTTCCACCCGCTCCTGACTGAAAAAATCGGCATCAGCAGCATGCATGACAATATCACCGCCGGTATCATCTTTAAGGCGTCTGTTGCCGCACACATGATCGGGGTGACCATGGGTGTTGACGATATATTTAACCGTGAGTTTTTCCTGTTGGCAGGCAGCAAGGATATCCTCCTCGTTGCCGCCCGGGTCTATAATTACAGCTTCTTTAGTAGCATCACATGAAACTATATAACAGCAGACCCCCATCATACCAACTGTCATCTGTTTAATACGCATTTTGTCTCCTAACCCGCTTTTTCCGATTCTTTTTTTACAGGCAGTTCTTTTATGACATTATCTATAACCACGTCAAAGGCCATGGTCGCAGCAGAACCGGCCCCGGAGGAGAGATACGGCCTGCCGGCATCTCCTCCGGCAACCACTTTCGGGTCCATGGGCACATTGCCCAGAAACGGCAGATTAAACTCTAGTGCCGTCTTCTTCCCGCCACCGGTGCCAAATATGTCCACCGGCTTGTCACAGTGGGGACAGATAAAGCCACTCATGTTTTCTACGAGCCCAAGGATTTTGATATTCACATGTTTGCAGAAATTTATGGACTTGCGCACATCAGCCAGGGCAACCTCCTGGGGTGTTGTAACAATCAGGGCCTGGACATCTTTAATGGTCTGGGCCACGGAAAGGGGTTCATCCCCGGTGCCGGGAGGAGCGTCGATAACCAGGTAGTCCAGCCGGCCCCAGTCAATTTCAGCGATAAACTGCCTGATTGCCTGAATTTTGAGAGGGCCCCGCCAAATGATGGCCTCATCGCGGTTATCCATCATGTATTCCAGCGACATGATTTTCAGCTTGTCATTGTATTTCATGGGCGGCACCAGGGAGGTTTTTTCCTCTTTGGTCCTGTGCAGCCTTTCAGTGAGGTTGAGCATGCGGCAGATATCAGGACCGTGCAGGTCAACATCCATGAGGCCGACCTTAAAGCCCCTGTTAGCAAGACCAAGAGCCAGGTTAGTAGCTACGGTGCTTTTGCCAACCCCGCCTTTCCCACTCATGACAAGGATTTTACGTTTAATTTTTGTTAATGCTGAAGTTATGGCAATGTCCTGTACCGCTTTAGCAGTTTTTATGGTACCACAGGTCCCTTTCCGGTCCCCTGTTTTACTCGGACATGTTTTGCATGCATCTGACATGATATGCAATCTCCTCTGATAATAACTGGTTTGAAATAAGATGTATTTATATACTGTAATGCTTAATGTTTTAAAAGCGAATAAGAAATACTTTCTCAATTCTAGCAAAGCCTTGACACAAGGGATAATTTGTTTTTACTTGATTTGTATTCCGGATATTAAGTAAAATAAAATATTTTATAGGCCCTTTTGGCGGGAGGTAAGAGACTGTTCTTCCAGGGGTGGTTATCGGTGAAAATCACAGCAATCCAGTGTGCAGTATTTTTACAGACGGGTGAAGATAATGGATGATTTTGACAGAAGGATACTTGAAGAATTCAAAGAGCTTGAGAGGCAGATGGGCAGGATGCTGCGAGCTACGTCCCTGACACGGATGATACCCATGACCTCGAGCGGGGGCTGGCAGCCGGCGGTCGATGTATATGAAACAAACGACGCCATAATTGTCCTCATGGATACAGCAGGTATAGATATGAACCATCTTGCCATCACAGCAGAAAAAAATCGCATCATTGTCGAGGGCAGGAGAAACCTGCCCAAGCGCGGCAATGTCTGCTGCATTCACCAGCTGGAAATCGAAATGGGCTATTTTAAAAGAACGATTTCCTTTCCGGTTTCAGTCAATTTTGTTGAGCCCGTTTTCAACTGCCAGAACGGGATCCTGGAAATCAGACTGCCCAAGGAAACAAAAAGCTGTTCAATTCCATAACCAGCAAGAAAAAATGGATGAGACACCATGAGCGATGATAAAGCAGCAGCCGATAAACAGGCCAATGTCAACCCTGCTGAACTACCTATACCTGCCGAACTGCCTGTTCTGCCTCTGAATGATTTTGTCTTTTTCCCGGGTATGGGATTTCCCCTCCAGGTTTCCAACGAACATTCAAGGCAGCTGATTGACGACGCCCTGATGCATGACAGGTTGATCGCCGTAGTTTCCCATAAAAAAATTGCAGAAAATGAACCTTCTAAAGAACTTTCCGATCATCTCTATTCCATAGGGGTGGTGTGCTACATCCATAAGCTCATCAAATCCCCTGAAGGCTTTTACCAGGTGGTTATGAGCGCGGTCAAAAAGATCAGGATCCTGGAATATACCGTGCGGGAGCCATACCTGAAGGCCAAAATCGAGGTCATTGACATGAGGGTGCAAGAGGACAAGGAGGTTGAAGCCCACGTCCTCAACCTGCGGAATCAGTTCAAAAAACTGGTCACGCTTTCCCAGCTGCCGCCTGAACTGTACATGACGGTCATGGCCGTAACAGATCCATATCACATCGCCTATCTGATAGCCTCCCAGTTGAATCTTGCCGTGGAGGAAGAACAGGTAATTCTTGAGATTGATGAACTCAAAAGCATGCTGCATAAGGTGGCGGAAGAACTTGCCAAGCGTCTTGAAACTGTGGAGATGAGCAATCAGATCCAGAAGGCGGTCAAGGAGGATATGGATGATAAGCAGCGCGAGTTTTTCCTGCGCCAGCAGTTAAAGGCAATACGCAAAGAGCTTGGCGAGGATGATGAACATGCTGATATCAATGACCTCAGACTGAGGGTAGCGGAGGCTAAATTAGGGGATGAACCCCGTAAAGCAGCGGAAAAGGAATTGGGCAGACTTGCCAAGATTTCGCCATCTTCACCTGAATACACCGTGTCCCGGACCTATCTGGAATGGATACTGGACCTGCCATGGGAGATTTCCACTACCGATTCCCTCGACCTTGAGGAGGCCCAGCGCATCCTTGACCAGGATCATTATGGCCTGGAAAAGATCAAGAAGCGCATAATCGAGTTTCTTGCCGTACGAAAACTCAAGCACGACATGCATGGCCCTATCCTCTGCTTTGTAGGGCCTCCCGGGGTTGGTAAAACTTCTCTGGGCCAATCCATCGCCCGCTCCCTGGGAAGAAAGTTTGTCCGTATCTCTCTTGGCGGCGTCCGTGATGAGGCTGAGATCAGGGGGCACAGAAGAACCTATATAGGAGCCCTGCCCGGCCGCATAATCCAGAGCCTGCGCAAAGCCGGTTCCAACAACCCCCTTTTTATGCTGGATGAGATTGACAAACTGGGCATGGATTTCAGGGGTGATCCCTCTTCAGCCCTGCTTGAGGTCCTCGACCCGGAGCAGAATTTCTCCTTTGCGGATCATTATCTGGAAATCCCATTTGACCTCTCGAGGATAATGTTCATCACCACGGCCAATATTCTTGACACCATTCCCGGGCCGCTGCGCGACAGGATGGAAGTCGTGGAGTTGCCGGGCTATACCGAAGATGAAAAGCTGATGATTGCCAAGGAACATTTGATAGAAAAACAGCTCGAAGCCCATGGCTTGACACCTGAAGACCTTGAGCTTACCGATGATGCCATCCGGGCCATTATCCGCTCCTATACGCGGGAGTCAGGTGTTCGGAACATCGAACGTGAGGTGGCAGCCATCTGCCGTGGCATAGCAAAAGAGATCGTTTCAGGTCATACAGGCAAAACCGTGGTTGATTCCAAAGACCTGCAGAAATATCTAGGCTCCATCCGCTTCTTTCCTGAGATCCTGGCCCGGACCTGGGGGCCGGGACTTGCTACCGGGCTCGCCTGGACGCCGGTTGGGGGAGACATCCTCTTTATCGAATCGGCAAAAATGCCAGGCAAGGGAGGGTTGACGCTTACAGGCAAGTTAGGAGAAGTGATGAAGGAATCGGCCACTGCAGCTATGACCTACCTGCGTTCCAAGGCCTCACAGTTCGCTATCGCTGACTCGGTTTTTGCTGAAACAGATACCCACATCCATGTACCCGAAGGGGCCATTGCCAAGGATGGTCCCTCAGCTGGTGTTGCCATGGTGGTTTCACTTGCTTCGCTGTATAGGGGCAAGCCGGTACGCAAGGATATTGCCATGACCGGTGAGATCACCCTGCGGGGAGATGTCCTGCCGGTCGGCGGCATAAAGGAAAAGGTGATTGCTGCAGTACGGGCCGGTATAACCGATATTATTCTGCCGCATCTCAATGAAAAGGATGTTGCCGAGCTTCCCGAAAATGTGAAGAAGGGGATTACATTTCACCTGGTGCAGGGAATCGAAGAGGCCTTGGATGTCGCCCTGGAGAAAGACCAGAATTCGTGACGTGAAGTTGATTGTTTTTTGAACGTTACGTTTCCAG
>Ga0102959_1000293_pt1 | contig 15164 bp, 10 predicted proteins | sample SalPonF2_B_D2_MG_FD_84520 | JGI IMG/M metagenome (GOLD analysis project Ga0102959, IMG submission 84520) | Salt pond soil microbial communities from South San Francisco under conditions of wetland restoration - Salt Pond MetaG SF2_B_D2_MG ...
GAGAGTTTACGAAATGAATAGTCTTGTTAGTTGTGTGTGGCCCGTTGTCTGTTGTGATAACTTGCCACAGACAACGGACCACTAACAACATACGACAAGCATGCTTTTAAATTACATCAAGATCGCGTTAAGGAACCTGAACAAGAACAAAAGCTATGCCTTTATCAACATTTTCGGTTTGGCGGTAGGGATGGCCTGTTGTATCCTGATAGCGATGTACAGCCGCTCGGAGCTTAGTTTCGATACGTTCCATAAAAAATCGGATCGTATTGTAGTGGTCGGCAGCGACGGCAGTTTTTTCGGGAAAATGTTAAATACACCGTATCCGCTTGCCGATGCTCTTAAAGATGAAGTTCCCAGTGTGGAGAAAGCGGTTAGGGTAAGCAGTACGGGGAAAATTAATCTCAGTGTTGACGGGCAGGATTTTGTAGAAATTGCCCACGGCACCTATACCGAGGACTCTTTTTTAAATATTTTCTCTTTTGATTTGATTCGGGGAGATTCCTCTCAGGCACTTTCGGCGCCCAACAGCATCGTGCTTACCCAGGAGGCTAGCCGGCAACTTTTTGGAGATCAAAACCCGATCGGAAGGTCACTCTACTGGCAACAACGAGACACAACTGAGATGCTACAGGTGACCGGCATTGCACAGGATCCACCTCGTAATTCGACGATAAAGTTCGGAGCTCTGATTTCGTTCAATACCATGGATAAAGGTCGACGAGATCCTTCGGGCTGGAACATGTATTCTTACAGTACTTTTGCTTTGTTGAAAAGCGGGAATGCCATTACTTCAATGCCCGACCAGCTGGACAAGTTGGCAAAAGCACATTACAAGAGTCACGATAAAAAACACGAAGCACCAAGCAATTCTTTTTTTGCTATGCCACTTTCCCAGTTGCACCTTTCGGAGGTCAGTAATGATGAAGGCTTTACCGGCAACCGTGCTTATCTGTATCTTTTTGGGTCGGTAGCCCTGTTTATCCTGATAATTGCCTGTGTAAACTACGTGAATCTGGCGACAGCGCGCATTTCACTACGCTCGCAGGAAGTAGGTGTTCGAAAGTCGCTGGGCGCCCTGCGAAGCCAGGTGGCCGGGCAGTTTTTGGGCGAATCCATATTTCTGAGTGTCACTTCCTTTTTGCTTGGAGTTGTTACCTCTATTATAGTCTTGCCCTATTTTAACCAGCTGTTTGGAACAAGTCTGCAGTGGCAGGGGCAATGGACTTTCATACTTGAGCTATTTTTTTCCGCTATTGGGGTAGGAATTTTGGCAGGTCTCTACCCGGCGCTCTATCTGTCGGGATTTTCGCCGGTGACAGTGCTGCGAAATCGTATGAACATTAGCGGCTCCGGATCGTGGCTGCGAAAATCGCTGGTCGTTACGCAGTTTGCCATCGCCTTAGTGTTGATCATCAGCGCTTTAATTGTTTACGATCAATTGAATTATACACAGACGACCGATCTGGGATTTGATGGAAAGCAGGTAGCTGCAATCAATTTGCCTAATAATCAGACCTGGGAGATGCGTAAGGATATTCGCAATCGGTTACTTAGTCATTCGGGCATTGAAGCTGTTTCCGTGACCAGTGGCGTTCCTGGGGAGTTTCATATAAGGCTCTCGCAAAAGCCGGAGAATATTTCTCCACAGGAAAAGGCCCCATCAGATAAAAGTATAACATTTGCCCCGGCAGTTATTGATTATAGTTATCTGAAGTTACTGCATATCAAATTGTTGGCCGGACGTAATTTTTCGCGGGATCTAAATACTGATAAAAAGACATATATTATCAATAAGTTGGGTGCTAAAAGATTAGGATGGACGCCCAAAGAAGCTATTGGGAAAACGTTTACTTTGGGCAAGGAAGGAAAAATTATAGGCGTGACAGAAAATTTCCATATTCAGTCATTTCGTTCCAAGATGGAACCGGTCGTTTTGCAGCTACAAGAGTCTTCTTCATGGCATTCAGGAGGTAGCATCTTAGCTCGCATAACGCCCGGTAATATTCCGGCTACTATGAACTATATCAAAAAAATGCTGGCTAAATACGCCCCCCATAGTACTTTCAATTACCAGTTTTTGGATGCCAAATTTGATGCCATGTATCGCACCGAGCGCCGGTTGGCCAATATTGTAGCTATATTCACTTTTATTGCTATTATGATCGCCTGTCTGGGCTTATACGGCCTTTCTGCCTTTTCTGCAGAAAGGCGTACCAAAGAAATAGGCATTCGAAAAGTGTTGGGAGCAACCATCACCAATATTGTTGGCCTGCTCAGTAAAGACTTTCTCAAGCTGGTGTTATTGGGATTTGTGCTTGCTATTCCGGTTGCCTGGTATGCCATGCACAAATGGCTGCAGGATTTCGCCTATCACATCAAAATTGGGGCGGGAGTATTTGTAATTGCCGGCATAGGCGCTATCCTTATTGCCATCATCACCATCAGCTGGCAGTCGGTACGCGCGGCGCTGGCGAATCCTGTGGAGAGTTTACAGAGTGAATGATGAATAAGCTGATCGCTGAAGGCTAAATAAGCTCACTTCTTCTGGCAATTTGGACAATAGTAAGCAGAACGTCCGCCCACCTTTATTTTTTTAATTTTACTACCGCATGAGGGACATTGGGCTCCTTCCGATCGATGTTTAAGGATGTATGAGTTAGGGAGGCCATCAGGGCTGAGACCTGCTTCAATCTTAGTTTTCAGTACCGAATGCATGTTGTCATAAATTTTTTTGAGTTGTTCCTTCTTGAGGTCATTTACTGGCGTTTTGGGATGGATTCGCGACTGAAACAGGATTTCGTCGGAACACACGTTGCCAATACCGGCCAGCAGACTCTGGTCCATCAAGGCTGTTTTAATCATCCCGCGCTTACTGCTAAACAACTCCAGGAATTTTTCCACTGACGATACTTCTTTCAGGGCATCAGGCCCCAGATTCTTCTCTTCGATAAATTTGTTCTGGTCTGATATAAGTGAAACCTTGCCCAGCATGCGCATGCAATCAAACGCCAGATGGTAGCCGTTTGTAAATGTTATAAGCAGGCGCGGATAATCCGGTTGTTGTTCTTCTTTTTTATAATAAACGGGACGACCGGTCATCCCGAAATGCAGCACCAACTGATATGAGTCAGTCGTTTGAAGAAATAGGTATTTCCCGTGAACAGCAGCTGCTTTAAATTCTAATCCTTCCAGAGCTGAACGCAATTTTTCGCTGTCGGTATTACTGAGTATATCTGGCTCCAGCACTTCTACCTGTGCAATTTTCTGGTGAAGGGAAGTAGAATCTATATACTGTTTAAAGTTGACAAGTTCAGGTAGTTCGGGCATGGCAATCGGATTGTGGTTCTTTTGTTATCAGAACCCAAATCCTGGAAGTGCCATTCAAAAATAGACACAGAGCAGGGGTAGAAAGACAAAAATTTTGTGACTTACTTTTGTTGTTCTAATTCCGACCTCTGTTTAAATCCCACCGGCCGGTATTCTTCTGGAGTCAGTTCAGCCAGACGCTGAAAAGAAAAGTAGCCGAATTGGGTTGCCCCGTAAGGTTCAAGAATTTCCCCATTGACATCAACTGTGATCGGATGTTCATTTAATTCAAGGTAAGAAGTCTGGGCGCCTGCGGGGCCTCTTTGCAAGGCATATGCCCAGCGAAGGTATTCCCAATCCTCATCATCTTTTGTATAAATAATTTCCAAGCGACCAAAAAAATTCATAGGATAAGTGTAATCCTTGTCACTCTTTTTAATAAGCTGATTGGCTGTGATCCGCGATTTATTATGAGGAGAATACCCATATACCCCTTGCTCTATTCTGTAGGTAATAAACCCCTCTTTTTTTAGCCGATCTTGTAGAACCGACAATAAAAAATGTCGCAGAGATCCATAAAAAGCCTGCCTGCGGTTCCGTCTCCAATAGGCAGCCTGTACCGAATCAGCCGATGACATTTCGGTAAAGAGGGGATCCCCATCCCACCGGGTCCGTGTTCCGCCGTGATGGAATTCTTTCATGTAGTAAGTGATCTTATAACCCAGCGCCCGGTTTTCGATTTTTAGCGGTGCCAACGTTTCGGCGGTAAAACGTCCCCACCAGTTTTTATCGAAGCGCAAAACTTCCGGATTAAGGATTTTTACCGAATCAGCCCATTTGGTTTCGCCGATAAAATAGTCCCTAAAGTGTTTTAGATTCTTTTTCCATTTCTTGCCTAGATTCCCGACAAAGATTTCAGGCATTTCATAGACAACCGGTTTGAGCTTAAGGTCTATTCTGCGAATTTCTCTGCTGCCAACAATAATGTTTTTCACGGTTTTTCCGTACCCGATTATAGAAATCACTAGCCGATAGCCACCCGGTGGAATTCGGTCAAGCTTATATTTACCTGCTGAATTTGTAGCGGTACCGGTTGTAGTTCCGGAAAGAAATACATTGACCCCTCTTAGCGGTTTCCCCGTTTTTGAATCCGTAATTTTCCCGGCTACTGTTGCCTGGGCTTGCAGAGCAGCCGTGTGGCCGGCAATCAGAAAAGAACCGATTAATAAGGTGGTGAGAAATGATCGCATAATAACCTTCCCCTTTGATGGTGCATTTATTAATAACCACCAATAGCAATTTAATATCCCAGCCTGAACTTTTCATCCCTAATAGCAGATATGAAACGTGGAAAGCTTTTCAGAAATCAGAACCTGCCATATTAAATTTTAAATTTGGATTATCAGGTTTGCAAAGCCAGCTTCCACTGACCACTAAAATATTTTCCCGTAATGAAACTTTTGGTGGGTCGTCTATCGTATAGCTAGCAAGTTTTTAAACCGATTCACCAAATTACTACCGGGATGCTGATAAATTATTTTAAGACAGCTTTACGCAATTTTCGTCGCCATAAGGGATCATTTTTCATCAATGTTATCGGACTGACTATCGGGATGGCCTGCAGTATATTGATTTTGCTTTGGGTAATCAGCGAACTCAACGTCAATACTTTTCATGCCAAGCTTCCCCGACTTTACCAGGTTATGGAATACCAGTATTATGCGGATGGAGTGAATACTTTTCCCAATACGCCGGGCATATTGGCGCCAACGCTCAAAAATGAGATCCCAGAGATAGAACAAACGGCTACGATTACCTGGAATGTCAATAATTTATTTACAGTTGATGAAAAATCTTTTAAAGAATCCGGGATTTATGCCCGCGAAGATTTCTTTAATATGTTCTCGTTTCCCTTAGTCGCAGGCACAAAAGACCGTGTTTTAAAGCAACCACATTCGGTGGTGTTATCTAAGTCGCTGGCCGAAAAGTATTTTGGAAATGTGCAAGAAGCCGTTGGCAAGGCCATCACAATCAATCAGGATAAAAGCTACACGGTAAGTGGCGTTTTTCGGGATGTACCTCATTCTTCAACCCTGAAGTTTGATTATGTGTTTCCATTTAAGGATTGGCTGGCCGAAAATCAGTGGGGGAAAAGTTGGACGAGCAATGGCCCCTTTACGTATGTTACCTTGAAAAAAGGTTCAGACAAAGAAGCGGTTAATGCCAAAATTCTGGATTTCATAAAAAAGCGGGCCGATACAAAAACGGAAATTTTTCTTTATCCTTTTAAGGATACCTATCTTTACAGTCATTTTGAAAATAAAAAAGTTGTTGGCGGACGAATTGACTATGTTTGGCTGTTTTTGGTTGTCGCTTTTTTCATCCTGCTGATCGTATGTATTAACTTTATGAATTTGAGTACGGCGCGATCGGTCAAGCGGGCCAAAGAAGTAGGCATCCGAAAAGCAATTGGAGCTAGCCGGGCTTCGCTGATCGGGCAGTTTTTGGGAGAGTCGGTACTGATCTCTTTTTGCGGATTGTTGCTGGCGGTATTACTCGTAGAAGCCTTTCTGCCGGCCTTCAATAATCTCACCGACAAAGCCATCGCCCTTGATTTCACCAATTATGAGTTGTGGATTGGCCTGTTGGGCGTTACCCTGTTTACGGGTTTAATTTCGGGCAGCTATCCGGCCTTGTACCTCTCATCGTTTGAAGCCGTCAAGACACTGAAAGCTACGGTCAAATCATCGGTCGTTGAGCGGTTCGTCCGTAAAGGGCTGGTCGTCTTTCAGTTTGCGCTGTCGGTGATCCTGATTATCTCAACCATACTGATTTACAATCAAATTCAGTATGTGCAGCATAAAAACCTGGGATATAAGATCGATAATCTGATTAAGCTGAATATTGATGGTAATTTGGGGGAACAGTGGGACACATTCAGGCAGGAACTTGAGCGAGATCCCAAGGTGGTTTCGGTTTCACGGTCCAGTAGTACTTTTTTAAGCCGGAATTCCAATACGGGAGGAGTATCTTGGCCCGGAAAACAAACCCAAAGCCAAATACTCTTTGAGATGGTCCAAGTCGATTATGGTTTATTGCGAACGATGGATATAAAAATGACGCAGGGACGTGCTTTTTCTCGTGAATACGGTCAGGATACGACCCGGGTAGTCATTAACCAGAAAGCAGCCAGGGTAATGGGGATGAATCACCCCGTTGGGAAAATAATTAAGTTTTGGGGGCGAAATTGGGAGATTGCCGGGGTAGCCCAAGACTTTCACTTTCAGCAGTTGCGCTACAAGATTGCTCCACTAATTTTTGTTCTTATGTTTAATCCTAATTTTGCATCCAACGGATTTGTCAGGATAAAATCGGCCGGCATTTCAAAAACATTGAGTGATATCAAACATTTATACAAGCAAATAAATCCAAGCTATCCTTTTGATTATCAGTTTATGGATCAGGCTTATGAAAAGTTGTATCGCAGTGAGATGCGAGTTGGGGAACTGGCCCGGTACGCCGCTTTGCTGGCGGTCATCATTTGCTGTCTGGGTTTATTCGGATTGTCGGCCTTTACTGCAGAGCAGCGCACCAAAGAAATTGGCGTTCGCAAAGTGTTGGGTGCCTCGGTACAAAACCTGATCCTGATGCTTTCCAAAGATTTCACCAAACCGGTGCTGGTGTCTATCGGGATTGCGATTCCGGTCTCGTGGTACCTAATGCATAACTGGCTCAGCGACTACGCTTATCATATTGAAATCAGCTGGTGGGTGTTTGCCCTGGCAGGCGGACTGGCGCTAGTTATTGCCTGGCTGACAGTCAGCTGGCAATCGGTGAAAGCGGCGACGACGAATCCGGTGAATAGTTTGAAGAGTGAATAAGCTGGTTATTGGTGTGTTGTTAGTTGTTTGTAGTTTTAAGCTGGATACCACTAACAACTATCCACACACAACATACAAGGCATGATTAAATTACGAAACATAGATAAATACATCGACAAGCGGTTTCAACGAACCTTTATTCTGAAAGGGATTGACCTGGATATTGAAGAAGGTGAATTCGTCACGGTGATGGGACCAAGTGGGGCCGGTAAATCAACGCTGCTGAATATTTTGGGATTCCTGGATGAGCCATCCGAAGGAGAGTATCATTTTCTGGGAGAGCCGGTTCACGATCTTAGTGAGAAGCAGAAATCCAACTATCACAAATCGCATATTGGTTTTGTTTTTCAGGCCTACCATCTGATTGATGAGATGACTGTGTATGAAAATATTGAGATGCCGCTTTTGTATCGCAAAGTGAAGAGCAAGCAGCGTAAAGCAATGGTGGCCGATATGCTCGACCGATTTAACATCGTAGCCAAAAAAGATCTGTTTCCACCTCAATTGTCCGGGGGACAGCAACAGGTCGTAGGCGTAGCGCGAGCACTGATCGGAAGTCCGAAGTTAATCCTTGCAGATGAGCCAACCGGCAACCTGCATTCTGAGCAGAGTGAGCAGATTATGGAGCTGTTTAAAAAACTAAATGAGGATGATGGGGTAACAATCATCCAGGTTACGCACTCCGAAAAGATGGCATCGTATGGAAACCGGATTATCAACTTGAAGGATGGGGCGATTGTTGAAGAGAATCCTTATGAAGAGCAGCTAAATTAATCCGTAATGTGTTTAGTGATCAAAAAATTATAAAAAGCTTTTTGTCATCCTGGACTTGATTCAGGATCTGATGCATAATCTGCGGGAAAGCAACAAGTCTTCCAGCGAATGTTACATGCCTTTGATACTTCTGACCAATCGATTGTAAACCATTGCCTCCGAAAAATCCTTGCAACAGATCCCCGACCGCTGTCGGGGGTCCGGGATGACACGGGTGGTAGTTTTTACGGGCTGTCAACCTGATTCCAATTCTCAATTTTGTCATTTGTAATAAAATAGGGGACATATTCGTAGCATGTCCCCTTTTATTATTTCTAATGATTATGACCGTGGCCTCCTTTTCTACTCCGATTTCGTTGTCTTTTTGACTTGTGCGAATGAGGGTTACTCTTTTCATGAATTCTGCCACGACTATGATTTTGATCTATGTTCCGATTACGGGAATGTCTTTGTTTCTTGACGACCCGTGTGCGATGTTTTCGGGAGCGGTTTGTTCTTTTTGTGTATGAAGATTTAGTTCGGACTCTGGTTTCATAACGTTTTCTTTCACCCCGTGGGCGATCATATGATTCTATTCTGTGATGCCTTTTCCTGGCTTTATTTATTTTTTGTCGGTATCCACGAATCCTTTTTTTGAACCTCCGTTCAACATTGGACGCACTATAGTAATTGTTATAACCCTTATGGTGCAATCGCTTGTGCATCCAGTGTCTATAATGTTTTAGATGCGGGTGGGCGCGGCGTCGCCATCCTCGGGGGAGCCGGTGTTCCGGGACCCTCAAGAAAGCCAGGGATAAATTATCCAGCCAAATTCGTACAGCATAAGTTGGAGCGTAGTAATCATCATACACAAATCGGTGCCGTATGTACCATCTTCGCCCCCGCAAACGGATTAATAATGCACGATCATGAAAGCCATCTTGATAACCCGCTTTGTAAGCACGAATGTTACCAATTACTTTGCCGAAATAGTATTTGCCATTTACTCCATCCATATACCCTTCTAAATAAGTGGATTCATAGGGATTGTAACTCTGCCTATAGTTGTTAATTTCGAGTTGGAAATGAATAAACGGCCGAAAGGACTGGTAGGTCAGCTCAATATGGGCATGCTGCGCTGCCAGCGGGGCATTGAATATGGTTAATAATCCTAACAAAATGGGTAGCTTTTTCAACATAATTGCCTCCTGTGTTTATTATAGAATCTACTCTCTAAATATTGATTAAAGGGCAGGGAGCCAATCACATGATCATGTGTGGCATGATCATGTTAGGCAGATATGTAAGGCGAAGCTCTGTCGATCAAATCAAAAGGAGGGAGAACTACTCTGTTGAAGCGGCGCTTCGGCTTACTTGTTGGGCTGTTCGTTTTCGCACATTCAATGAATGGGGGTGAACTAAGCATCAGAGTTATTGTTTAGGGTTATCTTATAGAGGCCTTTGCCAAACCGACCTTATTGATCAATCTCTGCATTTTCGTGAATTCGAAATCCTCACCCATAGTTAATAAGCTCTGGTTTCGAATTCACTCACGCTTTGATCTTGAACAAGATTCCTGGTTTTTCAAAGCCTCTTATAATTAAAACATTAGATTTTTCTAATAAACCGGTTGTTATTGTAACAATCTACTATGCAGCCACTCTTCTTATTGAACATCAAGAAAAAATTAGTGCTTGAGTAAAAAGTGCGTTTATAAATAAAGGGGCTAATGTTTAGGAACTATCTTAAAGTCGCCTTGCGAAGTCTGGGCAAGCGTAAAGGGTTTACATTTATCAACATTTTGGGGTTGGCAATCGGTATTGCCTGCTGTCTGCTTATTGCGATTTATGTGTCGTATGAATGGAGCTATGATCGGTATAATGCCAATGGGGATCGCATTTACCGGGTGACACAGAAAACAAAGAATACTTCTGAAACAGAAAATGGTGCTTCTACCCCTTTCCCGGTCGGTCCGGCGCTGCAGAACGATTATCCCAGACAAATAGCCACTACGGTTCGGTTATTTGACATGGAGGAAGATGTGCGGACAATTATTAATACGCAGACAGATGAGTCGTACCGGGTGGATGATTTCTACGTAGCAGATTCTACTTTTTTTGATGTGTTTTCGGCCAATATAGTTAAAGGGAATCCCGAAACAGCCTTGGATAAACCGATGTCGGCTATCATTACCAAAGCGCAGGCCCGGCGTTTTTTTGGGGATGAAGATCCGATGGGCAAGCAGCTTGAGTTTAAAGGGGTTGCAAAGTTTACCGTCACCGGGGTGATGAAATCCCTCCCGCATAATAGTCACTTCCACCTTGATATGCTGGTGTCAATGAGCAGCTTGCCCAAGCTATACCATGGTGATGCTTTTATGAAGCGCTGGTACTGGAATCCCTGTTGGACGTATGTGCTGCTCAAGAAGGGAGCCTCAGCTAAGAAGCTAGAGCAGCAGCTTCCCCATTTCGTGGATAAAAACTATACCAACCGTGCTGAAGGCGAACAGATTTCTCTAAGCTTGCAGCCGTTGAAAAATATTCATTTATATTCTCATCTGGATCAGGAGATGGAAGCGAACGGCTCCATCTTTTATGTCTATCTCTTTTCGGCTGTGGCGGTGCTTATTCTGATTATTGCCTGCATCAACTTCATGAATTTGAGTACCGCCCGATCTACCGAGCGTGCCCGTGAGGTTGGGATGCGCAAAGTGCTTGGAGCCGATCGTAGCCAGCTATTTGGACAGTTTATGGGGGAATCGTTTTTGATGACTCTGCTAGGGTTTATCGTTGCGCTTTCAATGGTTTACCTGGCATTGCCTTGGTTCGGAAATTTTGTAGGCAAGCCACTTCAGCTCAACTTTTTTGGAAATCCTCAAATGATTTTGGCACTGGTAGGCCTGTTTGTTCTGGTTACCTTCTTGGCCGGGTTTTACCCGGCGCTTTATCTATCCGGATTTAATCCTACCACCATCATGCATGGATCCAAAGCAAGCGGTGGAGGGGGCGGAAAATTTATGCGGCGCGGGCTGGTGGTATTTCAGTTTGCGCTGTCGGTGATGCTTATTATTGGTACGGTGGTCGTTTATCTGCAGTTGCGGCACATGCAGAAGAAGGAGCTCGGCTTTGACCAAGAACGGGTGGTAGTGATGCCCATCACGCAGACACTCATCGCCTGGGAATTTGACAAGTTTAAAAAGAAAGCGCTGGCCAGTCCTAACATCCTGAATGTCACAGGCACCAGCAAAGTATTGGGATCTGAGCATCAGTATTTTAGTAAGTATTCGCCCGCCAGTCAGCCGGATGCCCCATCTACAAACATGGTTCTTCATGTTAAACATAATTTTATTGATACCTATAATATAAAACTGCTGGCCGGCCGCAATTTTTCGAAGGATCATCCTACCGACGCCGACAAGTCCATTTTGATTAACAAGGCAATGCTGAAAGAGATCCACGCAGAAACGCCGCGTGAGGCTTTGGGTAAAACTTTTTATTATACCAATGTCAACGATAAGCAAATTGCCTACCAGGTGATTGGCGTAGTGGATAACTTCAATTATACCTCTATCAAAAAGAAGATTTCTCCACTGGTTATAAATCTGATAAAGGGTACGCGTCCCACGGTGCGAAATATCGAATACGCCGCTGTGAAATTGCCGCCGGGCGGTATCCAGAAAGGCATCGCTGACCTTCGCAAGGTATGGAAAGAGGTCAACCATATAGATCCTTTTACTTATACCTTTTATGATCAGAAGCTGCAAACAATCTATGCTCCTGAGAAAAAAATGAGCCGGGTCGCGGGCATCTTTTCGGTGATCTGTATATTCGTTGCTTGCCTTGGTTTGTTTGGTCTCGCTTCGTTTACCTCTTCCATGCGGATTAAAGAAATCGGGATCCGTAAAACGCTGGGAGCTACGGTGTCTAATATTGTAGGATTACTTTCAAAAGATTATCTGAAGCTCGTAATACTAGCCAACATTGTAGCATGGCCGGGCATCTATTATCTGTCTTCGCAATGGCTGCATAATTTCCCTTATCGTATTCCCCTGGGATGGAATATAGCAGCCGTGTTCTTAGCTGTGGGTTTGGGAAGCATCCTAATCTGCATGCTAACGGTCAGCTACCAGTCGATTCGCGCAGCATTGATTAATCCTATAGACAGCATTCGCCAGGAATGACTTCCGGTGTTCTTATAATAGATTTATGGGCATAGCTTCCCACAGCTCATGTTCACATATTTAGGCTGCCTATCCAAAAGATTTTACCTTTAAAACAACTCCTGAAATAATCACAAAAAAATCTTATCTAAAGATAAATTATTAACAATGGATAAGATTTCGTGTAATGAAAAAATTGGTTCTCCTGATTCTGGCAGGATTTTTATTGGTCAGCTGCCAGAATAAATCCGACGAAACACCTTCTATCCGGTACGATATTAGTTTCCCTAATGCCGTACATAACGAGGCAGAAGTTACGCTTACTTTAACTCATCTGCTGCCCGGGCCGGTGACTGTTTCTATGAGTCGATCTTCACCGGGACGTTATGCGCTCCATGAATTCGCTAAAAATGTGTATAGCGTAAGTGCAGTAAATGGCAACGGTGACTCACTGGAAATCTATCGTCCCGATTTGCACAACTGGACGATCCGCGGGCACGACGGCACTGTCAAGTTTCATTACACGCTGTACGGTCGGCATGCCGATGGCACCTATGTTGGCATCAATGAGCAACACGCGCACCTGAATATACCCGCCACCTTTCCATTTGTACGCGACTTGCCTAATACTCCGATTACGGTGCAATTTCATCCGCCAAAAAATTCCGGCTGGAAAGTGGCCACCCAGCTAAAGCCAACCGACAATCCCTACACTTTTACGGCTCCCGACTATTATTATTTTATGGATAGTCCTACCGAGCTCAGCGATTTTATGATGACCAAGTGGGATGCTCCACAGGATACGACCGGGGAAGTGATTCGGTTGACGGCCCATTATGATGGAAACCGAAAAGATTTTAACCGGTTTGCGGATATGGCCAAAAAGGTAGTGGCCGAGGAAGTCGCGGTTTATGGTGAACCTTCGGATTACGATTATGGCACTTACACTTTTATCGCCGGTTACTTACCGTATGTGTACGGGGATGGGATGGAGCACCGCAATTCCACCATTTTGACGAGCCGACGATCACTGGAGGGTGATAATGCGCTACGAAATCTCTACACGCTATCCCACGAGTTTTTCCATAACTGGAACGTAGAACGTATTCGCCCCAGGAGTATCGAGCCGTTTAATTTTATGAAGGCCAATATATCAGGTGCACTGTGGTTTGCCGAGGGGTTTACGAGCTATTATGACGATCTGATCATCCGCCGAACAGGATTAATTTCAGATCAGAAATATGCAAGTGATTGGGCCGGAGTGTTGAATTATGTGCTCAATTCACCGGGTAGTAAATTTTATAATCCCATCGAGATGAGCATGCAGGCGCCTTTTGTGGATGCAGCCACTTCGGTCGATGAGCAGAATAAATCGAATACCTTTATCTCGTACTATTCTTGGGGATCGGTGCTAGGATTGGGGCTCGATCTAAAACTGCGCTCAACTTTCGGTGATGTTACGCTGGATGATTATATGCGTGCCATGTGGAAGAAATATGGTAAAACAGAAGAGCCTTATACATTGACTGATTTGCAAAATACCCTGGCCGAAGTTACTGACAGCACTAGATTTGCGGATGAATTTTTTGCCAACTATGTCCACCAAGGCAAAATGATTGACCTGAAGCCGCTAATGGCTAAGGCTGGCTTTCTGATGCGACGAGCCCATCCCGATGAAGCGGTTCTTAGTTTTGGATCCACCAAGATTAATTACGAAGACGGCCAGGCAACAATTTCCAATAATACCCCAATTGGCAGTCCGCTGTATAATGCCGGCTTAGATGTGGGAGACCTGATTTTATCGCTGGATGGCCAGTCGATCAGTAATGCCCGCCAGGTGCAACAAATTTTAGCTTCACACCAGCCGGGCGATGAGCTGAACATGACCTATAGCTCCTTAGGGCGGCAGTATAACGGGAAAATTACGCTAGCTCAAAACCCTGCTTGGGAAGTGCTCACATATGAGCAGGCGGGCAAAGATCTGACGGATCAGATGAAGACTTTCCGCCAGAAGTGGCTGGGAAGTAAGGCGCGAATGTGAAACGGCAGAAGGCAAAAGTGCAAAGCAGGAAGTCTTCGTACAATTGGACCCATCCTAAAATATTTGAATAGACTTTTTTTGCCTTTTGCTTCTACCTGATAAAAAATGGAGGGAACTTTTTTATGACATAAAATTGTATTAAAATACTCTATTTAAGAGTAAGAAAAGGGGGAGCTATGAATACGGAGATTAAAAACAAAGGACAGGGGCGAATTTTTAATAACGCCTTTCTAGAGTATATGACAAAGGCTCCGGCTCCTGTATCGGCGGCAATATATATTACCATACTTTTGGGCTTGATCTATTACGGTTATACGAATGGGGTGGTGGATTCTTTAGCTGTAGGTATTGTACTATTCCTGGGGGGCATGTTTTTTTGGACCTTCTTTGAATACGTTTTTCATCGCTATGTCAACCATTTGGATGAGTATTTCCCTAATTCAGAATGGGCTCACAAGCTAGCACATACCATCCACGGTATCCACCACGAATACCCACGTGACAAAGAACGCCTGATGATGCCTCCAATTCCAGGACTTATGATCGTAGGACTATTATACATAGGATTTTATACCATTCTAGGAAGCTTAACCTATGTGTTTATGCCTGGATTTATGACTGGTTATCTAATTTACGCCAGCGTGCATATTGCTGTCCATAAGCGACATGTACCGTCTTTTCTGAAAACACAATACCGGCATCATGCCCTGCACCATTATAAATATCCCGATAAAGCCTTTGGTGTGTCAACAACACTCTGGGATCATATTTTTGGAACGATGCCTCCTCAGAATGACAGTTGACAGTAATCAGTAAAACGAGGCGTCGGTTTGTAAAATGAATGCCGTAAGTACTGATTAAAAAGGTAAAAAGTAGCAAATAAAAAAATGTAGGTAATTAATGCTTGACACTGAGACTATAAATTGACAGTCTGCTAACTGCTAACTGCTAACTGCTAACTGCTAACTGCTAACTGCTAACTGCTAACTGCTAACTGCTAACTGCTAACTGCTAACTGCTA
>Ga0102959_1000294_pt1 | contig 15127 bp, 29 predicted proteins | sample SalPonF2_B_D2_MG_FD_84520 | JGI IMG/M metagenome (GOLD analysis project Ga0102959, IMG submission 84520) | Salt pond soil microbial communities from South San Francisco under conditions of wetland restoration - Salt Pond MetaG SF2_B_D2_MG ...
CACCAATAAATAACTTTGAGCCTCGGCTCGATGTCTGAATTAACCTCATCCGGCTCCGATTCCTCGGCGCCTGACAAGGGCTCGACGTGCGATCGTCTGTATGTTCCAGTCTGTCAAAGAACTTGCCTACTCAAATTTCAAGAGCAGATTTTAAAGATAAGCTTTTTAACTCATCGAAGTCAATAAATAATAAATAAAAAACTTTATTTGGTTGCCTTGTTTCAAGGCGGTGCAATGATAAGAAGTTATTTTATATATACCAAATATTATTTTGGTTAGAATTTCTATACAAAAAAGTTGATATACTCCATCCTTAAAATAACTTCTCTTTTTTAGATAAAGTTCACTCCTCTTCTGTACTTCCTTCAGACGTATCGGCCTTATTTTCTGTGGCTAACTTGTCCTTAGATTTTGACTCTGATTTGTTTTCTGAAGAAGAGGTTGTCTTTTTAGATTTGCCAGCACGACGCGTTCGTTTTTTCTTCTGACTGTCTTCTGGCTTGATATCATTATAATCAACAAGCTCTATTACAGCCATATGTGCATCGTCTCCGGAACGATATCCCAACTTAACTACACGAGTATATCCACCAGGACGATCGAAAGCCTTTTGAGCTACTTCTCCAAATAAATGAGAGACGGCCCCTTTATCATTAAGTTTAGAAAATATCTGCCTGCGATTATGAGGCGTATCTTTCTTGGCCTTGGTGATTAAAGGCTCAACAAATGTCCGTAATTCTTTTGCCTTAGGAACCGTGGTAACGATTCTGTGTTCTTTAATAAGAGCCACAGAAAGCGCAGCTAGGGTTGATTTACGATGTGAAGGCGTTCTGCCTAATTTTCTTCCTTTAACTAAATGACGCATTTCTTTCTACTATCTTTAAGATTTATCCAAATACTTTGAAATATCCATTCCGAAGTGAAGATTCTTATCTTCGATAACTTCAACAAGTTCGGCAAGTGATTTTTTACCAAAGTTTCGGAACTTCAAAAGATCTTGTTCATCACGAGCTACAAGCTCACCAATAGTATTAATATTGGCAGATTTCAAACAATTATAAGAACGTACACTCAGATTTAAATCTTCAATACTGGTTTTAAGCAGATTAGCAATACGTTGTTTTTCTGCATCTACCTCTTCCTCTTCCTGAGTGAAGGGTTCATCAATTTCTTCGGTGATAAATTTCTCAATATGTTCCTTCAATATTTTACCGGCAATCGTTAACGCTTCTTTCGAATTGACCGACCCATCGGTGGTTATGTCCATGACTAATTTCTCGTAGTCCGTACGTTGTCCAACCCGTACATTTTCAACGTCATATTGGACCTGCTTGATAGGAGTATAGATAGCATCTATAGGAATAAGGTTTACATCCTCTTCGGTATCGACACTTTGTTCTTCAGCAGGTACATATCCGCGGCCCCGCCCGACTCGTAATTCCATCTCTATATCGGCATCTTCTGCCATTGTAGCTATAAGAAGATCGGGATTCAACACTTCATAATCAGCAGTTGCCTCTTCAATATCTTTGGCAGTTAACCCACCTTCACCTGATTTTGAAATATGTATGACACCGCTGCTTTGTTCGACTTGTTTAAAACGAACCTCCTTGAGATTAAGAATGATTTCATAAACATCCTCTTTAACCCCTTTAATACTGGAATACTCATGTTCAACGCCATTTATTTTTACTGCATTGATTGCAATTCCAGGAAGCGAAGAAAGCAAGATTCTTCTAAAAGAGTTACCAATGGTAACACCAAATCCACGCTCCAAAGGTTGTAAAATGAACGTACCAAAAGTATCGGTTGCTTCTTCAACCTCAAGACTCTCAGGCATTTGAATACTATAGTTACTCATAATAAAAGCGTTGTTGAACTAGTTGGTTTTAAATTACTTAGAATAGAGCTCTACAATAAGCTGAACGTTGATATTTTCCGGAATCTCTTCTCTTTCTGGCATATTCAAAAACTTGCCCTTCATTCCTTTTTTATCAACTTCAATCCACTTGTATTTTGTGGTGGGTGCATGTTGTAATGAATCGTTAATTACTTCCAAGTTTCTTGATTTAGGACGGATACTCACGACATCCCCAGGCTTAACTTGAAATGAAGGGATATTTACGACCTCCCCATTTACCACGATATGCTTGTGGCTTACTAGTTGACGTGCCTGACGCCTACTACGCGCAAAACCAAGTCGATAAACTGTGTTATCCAATCTACTCTCAAGAAATTGCAGAAGAATTTCTCCGGTTACCCCATCTTTCGCATTGGCCTTATCAAAAAGGTTTGAGAATTGCTTCTCTAATAGGCCGTAGGTGTATTTAGCTTTCTGCTTTTCTTCAAGCTGAATAGCATATTCTGATTTTCTTGAATATCGAGAACGACCGTGTTGGCCAGGACCATAAGGTTTACGTTCAAGTGCCTTACTAGGACCAAAAATAGGTTCTCGAAACCTTCTCGCTTTCTTTTGTTTAGGACCTCTATATCTTGCCATAATTACAAAAAATTTCTGCTTTATACTCTTCGTCGTTTAGGGGGTCTACAACCGTTGTGTGGGATCGGAGTTCGATCTTTAATAGATGTAACCTCAAGCCCGCTTGATGCCAATGCACGAACCGCGGCTTCTCTGCCAGAACCCGGGCCCTTTACAAAAACTTCAACCCGGCGTAATCCCATGTCATGAGCAGCCGTAGCTGCTGTTTCAGCACTAAGTTGCGCTGCATATGGGGTATTCTTTCTTGATCCCTTGAATCCTTCTTTACCTGCTGAGGACCAAGAAATCGCATTCCCATCAGCATCAGTAATAGTTACAATCACATTATTAAACGTAGCCTTAATAAAGGCCATGCCATTAGGATCGGAAAGTTGCTTTCTACGTTTTCTCTTTGTAGATGGAGATCTACGTTGTCTCTTTGCCATTTCTATTTCTTATTATTTTTTGGGAGCTGATTTCCTACCGGCTACAGTACGGCGTTTACCTTTACGAGTACGGGCATTTGTTCGTGTACGTTGCCCACGAACCGGTAACCCTTTACGATGACGATTCCCACGATAGGAACCAATCTCTATAAGGCGTCGGATATTGGCGTTAACTTCACTACGCAAACTGCCCTCAACCTTATACTCATTATCAATCTTTTGACGAAGTTGGGATACTTGTTCGTCTGTCCAATCTTTTACCTTGATATCCCGATCAATGCCCAAATCATCTAAAATCTCTTGGGCAGTAGATCTACCAATACCAAATATATAAGTTAACCCAATTTCGCCTCGTTTATCTTTTGGTAAGTCTATTCCAGCAATTCTAGCCATAGAAAATATTCAGATTAATTATCCTTGCCGTTGTTTGTGGCGTGGATTCTTCTTGTTAATTACATATACACGACCATTGCGTCGAACAATTTTGTCGTCAGCACTTCTTTTTTTAACTGAAGATCGAGTCTTCATAATACTAAAACTCTTTTTAATTAGAATTTATTTACTTATAACGATACGTAATACGTCCCTTACTCAAATCATAAGGAGACATTTCCACAGCGACTCGGTCGCCGGGAAGAATTTTTATATAATACATTCTCATTTTTCCAGAAACATGGGCTAAAATTTCATGCCCATTATCAAGCTTCACACGAAACTGTGCGTTTGGCAATGCTTCAATAATTTCACCGTCTTGTTTGATCGGCTCTTCTTTGGCCATTTCTAAATCTTTGCGTTTATTCGACTTTTGGTTATCTCTCTAATATAATCAAAAGTACTTAGAATTTCAGCTTTTCCTTCGCGTACTACGATGTCATGCTCATAATGAGCAGCTACTTCTTTATCAGCAGTGACAACCGTCCAACCATCCTCCATTGTTGCAACTTTCCATGAACCCATTGTTATCATTGGTTCAATGGCTAACGTCATACCAGAACGCAATCGATTGCCACGCCCTTTCTTACCAAAATTGGGAACAGAAGGATCTTCGTGGAGTGATTTTCCGAGCCCATGTCCAACCAAGTCCCGAACAACTCCGAAGCCTTCGTCTTCACAATATGTTTGTACTGCATTAGAAATATCGCCAATGCTATTTCCGTGTTTTGCCTGTTCAATACCTTTATATAAGGATTCAAGCGTTACACGAAGTAAACGGATTTTCTTATCATCACATTCCCCAACAGGAAATGTATAAGCGTGATCACCGAAATACCCGTTCTTTTCAACCCCACAGTCAACAGAAACAATATCACCTTCTTTCAGTTTCCTTTTTTCGCTGGGGATACCATGGACAACTTCCTCGTTAATCGAAATACATAATGTAGCGGGAAATGGATTGCGCTTCGGTCCATATCCCTTAAACGCTGGTCGAGCATTGTTCTTCTTTATAAAATCTTCAGCAATTTGATCCAGCTTTGCGGTACTAACTCCCGGTTCAATATGCTTAGCGACTTCGGCCAGCGTACGTGAAACAATCTGCGCACTCTCGCGCATTTTTTCAATTTCTGATTCGCTTTTCAAATAAATCATTACGCTCTTCGCCGGCCTCTCATTTTTCCAGTCTTCATGAAGCCATCGTAATGACGCATCATCAGGTGACTTTCAATTTGCTGTAGGGTATCCAATGCTACACCTACAATAATAAGCAGGCTCGTTCCACCATAGAAAAGCGCAAAACCTGGAGTCACTCCCATTCTTGCAGCAATTGCTGGAAGAATAGCAATTAATGCCAAAAATATTGAACCTGGTAGGGTTACCTTGGTCAAAATATTATCAATAAACTCGACTGTTTGATTACCAGGTCGTACACCAGGTATAAATCCACCCTGGCGTTTCATAGTATCTGCCATTTCACGTGGATTAACGGCAATGGCTGTATAAAAATAGGTAAAGAACACAATGATAACTCCAAAGACTATAGAATAAGTAACACCTGTAAAATTACTTGACCATGAGGTCAACATCTGCACCGTTTCATTATTCGGGAAAAATGTTCCAATTGTACTTGGAATAAACATTATTGACTGTGCAAAAATAATCGGCATCACTCCAGCAGCATTAACGCGTAATGGTAGGTATTGGGTTGTTCCCCCATATACTTTTCGGCCCACCACACGCTTTGCATATTGAACGGGAATCTTCCGTACTCCCTGTGTAAGCAATACTGCAGCACCTATTACTAAAACTAAAGCTGCAAGTTCAACAATCACAATAATCAAATTGCTTTTAGTCGTTACCTCATTTACTATTGCGGCTGGGAGCCGGGCGACAATCCCGATCATAATGATAATGGAGATACCATTTCCGATTCCACGATCTGTAATGCGCTCACCCAACCACATCACAAAAGCTGTACCTGCCGTCAACACAATCATTGAACTAATAACAAATGTATAATTGCTGACTACAATAGCATTAGGTGATGTTGCCATGAGGTTGATAGAAAATCCAACCGCCTGAATTAAAGTAATTCCAATTGTACCGTATCGTGTAAGGCGGTTAATTTTACGTCGGCCATCTTCCCCCTCGCGTTGCAATTTTTGGAAATAGGGCACTACAGCTCCTAACAACTGAATAATAATTGAAGCCGTAATGTACGGCATAATACCAAGGGCGAAGACACCTGCCCTGGAAAAAGCACCACCTACAAACATATCAAACAGTCCAAGCAAGCTGGATGCATTGCCCGTACTTTGTACCAATCTTGATGCATCTACCCCTGGAAGAGTAACATAACTTCCGATACGGTAAACCATCAAAATACCGATGACATAGAGGATACGATTCTTGAGTTCCTCTATTTTAAAAATGTTGCGAAAGTTGTCTATGATACTCATTTAAAGGTGGCTCTATTTATTATTCTTTATGAAAGTTACGCTTCCACCAGTATCTTCAACTTTTTGTTGAGCTGATTTACTAGCTTTATGAACTTCGATTTGAATAGAGGCTTCAATTTCGCCATCACCGAGGAGTTTTACCAAATCACCCTTACCAACTAACCCAGCTTCCTGAAGATCAGACAAAGAAATTTCTTTATCCAATTTACCGGCTTCAATAAATAGTTGAATAGTGCCAGTATTTACCGGGGTATATTCGGTGCTAAAAGGATTATTAAATCCCCATTTGGGTACTCGGCGTTGAAGTGGCATTTGTCCACCTTCAAACCAGAACTTTTCTTTATAACCGCTGCGGGACCTCTGGCCATTGTGACCTTTGCCAACTGTATGTCCGCCGTAGCCGGAACCCTGTCCCCGACCAATCCGCTTGGCTTTTTTCTTATTCGGTTCTGGGGCTTTTAAATTGCTTAAATCCATCTTATTAAGTCGTTAAATTCCTAGATCTATTAACCTTCAAATACTTTATTCAACGAAATCCCTCGTCGTTCAGCTACTTCAACTGGATCTGTAAGATTCTTTAATCCGTTATAAGTAGCTTTTACCATATTATGAGGATTGGATGAACCCAGTGATTTCGTAAGAATATTCTGTAATCCAGCAATATCAAGTAATGCTTTAACCGGTCCACCAGCAATAACTCCTGTACCTTCTGATGCAGGGCGCAAGAGCACTTCGCCAGCACCCTCTTTACCAATGATAGTATGAAAGATACTACCGGTTTTTGTCATTGGTACCTTGATAAGGTTTTTCTTTGCATTATCAAAACCTTTTTGAATAGCATCGGAAACCTCGTTGGCCTTCCCTAAACCATGTCCTACGACACCGTCTTTGTTACCAACAACCACAATAGCATTAAAGCTAAAGCGGCGACCACCTTTTACCACCTTCGAGACGCGGTTAATATGAACCAGCTTTTCTTCAAGGTTAAGATTTGTAGGGGTTATGTTATGTCTTCTTCTAATCTTAGGCATAATAATTCAGTTTAAAAGTCTAATCCACCTTCGCGTGCACCCTCAGCAAGGGCTCTAACTACGCCGTGATATTTATATCCGCTTCTATCAAAAACGGCCTTATTAATTCCTTTATCGTCAGCAAGCTTTGCCAAGTGTCTTCCAACAACTTCGGCAGCTTCTTGCTTGGTTTTATCTTTAACATCGCTAGCTATATCTTCGGATTGAGTGGAGACCGCAACAAGCGTTTGTCCTCTCAAGTCATCAATAAGCTGTGCGTATATATGTTTGTTGCTTTTATGAATACTTAACCGTGGACGTTCTGCTGTACCACGAATCGTAGCTCTAATACGGCGTCGTATTCGATTTCGGCGTAATCTTTTCTTAACTGTCTTATCCATCGTTTATAAATCCTCTTAAGCTTTAGCAGCAGTTTTACCAGCCTTACGACGTACCCACTCATCAACGTATCGGATACCTTTACCTTTGTAAGGTTCAGGTGGACGTAATGAGCGAATTTTGGCTGCAACTTGTCCAACTAATTCCTTGTTTATTCCAGAAACAATTACCATTGGATTTTTTCGAGACTTTGTGTCAACCTCAAGATCAACTCCATCAGGAGCAACGAAATAAATAGGATGAGAGAAACCAAGACTCAATTCAAGGACATCATTACTTAATGATGCCCGATAACCAACGCCAATAATTTCGAGTTCTTTCTTATATCCCTCCGTAACTCCAACTACCATATTCTGTAACAAAGAACGATAGAGCCCGTGAAGGGACCGATCAAATTTTGCATCAGAGCTTCGATTAACAAGAAGCTCGCCATCTTTTTTATCTACAGTAATGCCGGGATGAATCTTCAAACTGTCGCTACCTTTTTTACCTTTTATAGTAACAACGTTATCAGCATCAATACTGAATTCAACATCATCTTTTAATTCAATCGGTTGATTTCCGATACGAGACATAATTCAATTCCTATAATCTTAGGTTAATAAACAGTGCATAAAACTTCGCCGCCCACTTTAATTTTGCGGGCTTCTTTATCCGTCATAACTCCACGAGAAGTTGATAGAATCACAATTCCCAAACCATTTAAAGCTCTAGGGATATTATCAGCTCCACAATACTCTCGCAAGCCGGGCTTCGATCGACGTTTCATCTTCTTAATCACCGGCTGACCGTAAGCATCATATTTTAGAAACAGGCGAAGCATCCCCTGTTTTCCATCATCAATATTGATATACTTGTTGATAAATCCTTTATCTAACAGGATTTTAGTCATGGCTCGCTTCAGCTTAGAAGCGGGTATATCTACTCGACGATGCCCAGCCTGTTGAGCGTTACGTATTTGTGTTAAATAATCTGCTATAGGATCAAACATAGAAGTTCTTCGTTAAATTATTACCAACTTGCTTTTCTAACGCCAGGAATCTTTCCGTCAAGTGCAAGCTCACGGAATTTTATTCGCGAAATACCGTACTTACGAATATAGCCACGGCATCGGCCAGTTAAATTACACCGGTTATTTACCCGTGTTGGGCTGGCATCTCGCGGGAGTTTTTGCAACTCAACCCACTTACCTTCTTCCTTAAGCTTTTTTCGCTTTTCGGCGTATTTCTTTACCGTTCTTTTTCTTTTCTCGTTACGTGCTATCCAAGCTTTTTTAGCCATAATGTATTATGCTTGTGTGATTTAATTTCGTTTTTGAAACGGCATTCCAAATTCTTTGAGCAAAGCAAACGCTTCTTCATCGCTTCCGGCTGATGTCACAAAGGTGATGTCTAAACCATGTACCGTATCAACTTCGTCTGTATTAATTTCAGGAAAAATTGTGTGCTCTTTAATACCAAGCGTATAATTTCCTCTTCCATCGAAACTTTTATCCGGAACTCCTTGAAAATCGCGTGTTCTGGGAAGCGCCAGGTTAATCAGGCGATCCAAAAATTCATACATTTTCTTCTTTCTCAGGGTCACCTTACAACCAATGGGCATCCCCTCGCGTATCTTAAAATTCGAAATAGACTTTCGCGCTTTCGTTCTTATGGGATGCTGACCAGTGATCTTTGCAAGATTTTCGCTTACTGAATCCAGAACCTTTTCGTTTTCAACAGCTTCTCCTACTCCACTGTTGACAACTATTTTTTCTAACTTAGGAACAGCCATAATATTATCATAGTCGAACTGTTCTCTCAGATTCGAAACAATTTCTTCTTTGTATTGTGTATAAAGTCTTGCTTCTGCCATTCTAAATAATCCTCTTATTTATCAATAATCTCGCCGCTTTTCTTCGAATAACGTACCCAGCGTCCTCCGCCGTCTTCTTCAATACGTTTGCGACCAATTCTAGTTGGTTCTCCCGTAGATGGATCCAATACCATGACATTAGAAATATGTATCGGTAATTCGCGTTCAATACGCCCACCCTGCGGGTTTTCCTGGGTCGGTTGGTCATGATGAACACGCATATTAATACCTTCAACCAACACACGTTCTTTAGCAGGATAAACTGCTAATACACGGCCTTCACGTCCTTTATCATTACCGGCAACGACTCTTACTTCATCACCTTTCTTGACGTGTAACTTCTTCCTTTTATTCTTTGTTCGTGGCATAATAAATATCTGTTTTTAGAGTACTTCTGGCGCTAGTGATACAATGCGCATATAATTCCTTTCCCGAAGTTCGCGAGCCACAGGACCAAAAATACGTGTCCCAACTGGTTCGCTCTCTTTATTAATGATAACAGCAGCGTTTTCGTCAAATCGAATATAGCTGCCATCTCTACGACGAATCTCTTTCTTTGTCCTTACAATAACTGCTTTTACAACTTCCCCTTTTTTAACATTACCACCGGGAATTGCAGTTTTTACCGAACATGAAATTAAATCGCCGATTCGGGCATATCGCCGCTTCGAGTCTCCGAGAACTTTAATACACTGTAGTTGACGAGCCCCGCTGTTATCAGCAACGTTTAATTTTGTTTGAGGTTGTATCATTGCAAATACCTAAAATGTATATCCGTTATTTTGCACGTTCAATTATTTCAACAAGGCGCCAAGATTTACGCTTAGAAAGCGGTCGGGTAGACATAATTTGTACGACGTCTCCCTCATTGGCATCATTCGTTTCATCATGAGCCAAATACTTGGTTGTCTTAGTTATATACTTACCATAAATCGGGTGCTTGATCTGTCGATCTACAGCAACAGTAATAGTTTTATCCATCCTATTGCTTACTACGCGACCCGTACGTTGTCTTCGTTGTACTCTTTCTGTTTGTGCCATTGTCATTATCCAGCACTTTCTTCTTGTTCTTTTTCAGTAATGATCGTATGCAACCGTGCAATTTCCCGGCGTGTCATTTTAACCCGCGCAGGATTCTCCAATTGACCAGCAATCGCCCGGTTAAACTTCATATCTTGCAAAGCTTGCTTTTCATCCTCAAGCCTTGCCTTTAATTCCGTAATCGATTTATCTCTAAGTTCGTGTGCTCTCATGCTTATCTAAGCTTTGAAATTAAGATCCGTCATAATCACGACGAACAATAAATTTCGTCTTTATAGGAAGTTTGTAATCAGCTCGTCTCATTGCTTCGCGAGCCAATTCTTCTGATACGCCTGCAATCTCAAATAATATGCGGCCTGGTTTCACAACTGCCACGTACTGCTCCACAGCTCCTTTTCCTTTACCCATGCGGGTTTCGGCCGGTTGAGACGTTTTAGGCATGTCCGGAAAAATGCGAATCCATGTCTGCCCATCCCGCTGCAATTGCCGGGCAATTGCAATACGGCATGATTCAATTTGCCGAGCAGTAATATATTTAGGTTCTAACGCCTTCAGACCAAAATCGCCGTAAGCAAGCGTATGTCCTCGCTGAGCTGTCCCTTTCAGACTCCGGCGATGCTGTCGTCGGCGTTTTACACTTTTGGGTTCTAGCATGATTTATGATTTAGCTTTTAATTACTTCGATTTCTTCTTCTGCGGCGGGAGCGTCGTTTCCCTCCTCCGCGTCGTCCTCTGGAATCATCCTTTTGCTGCGTATGAGCATCTCCAGGAGTCAATTCAATGTCACCAAGAACTTCACCTTTAAAAATCCAAACAGTAACCCCAATCGATCCATAGATAGTGTTGGCAGTCGTATTATAATAATCTATATCCGCCCGCAGAGTGTGCAAAGGTACACGACCTTCACGATACTGTTCAGTTCGTGCCATTTCAGCTCCTCCTAAACGACCGGCACAACGAATTTTAATGCCTTCGGCCCCCATCCTCATTGCGGATGAAATAGCTGTCTTCATTGCGCGTCGGAAAGAGATGCGAGCTTCAAGTTGTTGAGCAATGTTCTGCGCAACTAAACTAGCATCTGTTTCAGGTCGCTTAATCTCACTTACATTAATTTGAACTTCTTTACTTGTGATTTTCCTCAATTCCTCTCGAAGAAGTTCAATCTGCTCACCGCCCTTACCAATAATAACTCCTGGCCGGCTGGTTTTAAGCGTTAATAGAATTCGTTTGGGTGTACGTTCTATAATGACTCGTGATAATCCGCCATTTTGAAGACGCGTATGCAAATATTCGCGCAACTTTGTGTCTTCATATAGGATTTCCGGTTCATTCTCTTCGGAATACCAGTTGGAGTCCCAACCGCGAATGATACCAAGTCGTAAACCTACTGGATGTGATTTTTGTCCCAAGGTATTATCTTTTATTAATTAACTAATTCTTCTTCTTTCTTTGCCACAATAACCGTGATATGACAGGTTCGCTTGCGGATCTGATGAGCCCGTCCCATCGGGGCTGGCTGAATACGCTTTAGAGTCGCACCTTCATTAACATAAATCTCTTTGATATATAATTCCTGATTATCAAGACGAGCCTCCTGAAACTTATCCCGAATGTTAGCAGCTGCAGACTTAACAACTTTTGCTACATCGGGTGCAGTTGCCTTACGCGTGAATTCAAGCTTTTTTAAAGCTTTATCCACTCTTTCTCCGCGAACGGCATCCACAACTAAACGTACCTTGCGCGGAGCCTTACGAAGATGTTTTTGAATCGCTCGTGCTTCAAATTTTTGTTCAGCCATAATTAATTACGGTTTTCTAGGTGCTTCTCTGGTTGCTTTTGACTTAATGGGATGGCCACGGAATGTTCTCGTAGGTGCAAATTCACCTAGCTTGTGACCAACCATATTTTCGGTAATATAAACCGGGATAAATTGTTTTCCATTATGTACGGCTAACGTCAATCCTACAAAGTCTGGCGTAACCATAGAGCTACGTGACCAAGTCTTGATGACATTCTTCTTACCGCTTTCATTCATTGCATCAATCTTACGCTGTAACTTATAATAAACGTAAGGTCCTTTTCTAAGCGATCTAGGCATAACTAACTCTATTTAGACTTTTTTCGACTTCGGACGATGTATCGATCCGAAAGTTTTTTTCGTTTTCTTGTCTTCAGCCCCTTAGAAGACTGTCCCCAGGGTGATCTCGGGTGGCCACCAGAAGCTTTACCTTCGCCACCACCCATTGGATGATCAATTGGGTTCATTGCAACACCTCTGGTATGAGGTCTTTTCCCTTTCCACCGATTACGACCAGCTTTACCCATCGTCGTATTAAAATGGTCCGGATTACTGATAGTCCCAACCGTCGCATAGCAACTTCCCAATATCATTCGTACCTCACCAGAGGGAAGCTTAACCGTTACGTATTTATCAGTTTTTGCAATCATTTGAGCCACAGTTCCTGCACTTCTGCAGAGTTGAGCTCCCTTACCCGGATTCATCTCTATGTTATGTATGAAAGTACCAGGAGGCATACTAATCATCGGCATCGCATTGCCAATATTAGGTTCAACATTATTACCACTAATAACAGTATCCCCAACGCTCAGCCTATCAGGAGCAATAATATATCTCTTCTCCCCATCCGCATAAGCTACCAGAGCAATGCGTCCAGATCTATTGGGATCATATTCAATCGTTTGCACCTTCGCAGGTATATCACGTTTATCACGGTTAAAATCGATATAACGATATCGACGTTTATGGCCGCCACCACGATGGCGCGAGGTCATGCGACCTTGCTTATTTCTTCCTCCAGATTGATTCTTACCTTTCAGCAGCCTTTTAACTGTAGGTTTGCTGACAGTAACATCATCAAACACAGGAGAAATACGATGTCGCGCTCCCGGAGTTGTTGGTTTTGATTTCTTAGTAGCCATTGAACTATTTGTTTCTAAATTTCACTAAAGAAGTCTATTTCACCTTCTTTGAGAGTTACAATTGCTTTCTTCCAAACTTTTTCTCGTCCTTCGACATACCCACTTTGCGTAAAACGGCCTTTCGGTTTCGAAGGCATAATCATTGTATTAACCTTTTCAATCTTTACATCAGGATATCGGTTTAGTACTGCTTTCTTGATATCTGCTTTGCTTGCATATTTATCAACCTTGAAAGCATATTTACCTTCTTCCTGAAGTCGGGTAAGTTTTTCAGTAATTAATGGTTTCTTTAAAACTTTATTCATGCTACAGCCTCCTTAGCAGGTTCAACAGATCCTTGCAATTTTTCAATGCCACTCTTTTGAATCAATATTACGTCCGCATCCAAAATTTGGTAAGTTGTGGGTTTATATGCTTCCAGAACTGACACATCAGGGATATTTCGTGCAGATTTATAAATAACCTTATCCGTATCAGCAGTCAGTATAAGTACTTTCTTACCCTCAACTTCCAATCCTTTCAGAATGTCAACAACTTTTTTAGTCTTAGGCTCTTCAAAACTAAAATCGTCAATTATCTTAATGGCATCTTCGTTTGCTTTAATACTCAAAGCTGATTTACGCGCCAGCCTCCTATATTTCTTAGGCATTTTATAAGAATAGTCACGAGGACTCGGTCCAAACACTGTTCCACCACCCTTCAAGAGAGGAGAACGAATAGAGCCGCGACGAGCCATTCCCGTACCCTTCTGGCGATAAGCCTTGCGGCCTCCACCTCGAACTTGTCCGCGTTCCTTTGTATTAACAGTACCCTGACGTTGATTAGCCATGTAGCGGCGAACATCTTCGTATATAGCTGTTTCATTGGGTTCAATCGAAAAGATTGAATCAACTAACTCAGCTTTATCACCGCTGTCTTTACCTTCAGTTGTAAAAATCGGAAGCTTCATTACTATTACTTGTTACTATCGATTGTAAATTTCAACAAAACGTCCACGTGGACCAGGAACAGATCCCGTAACCATCATTAAATTTGACTCAGGAAAAATCCTAGCAACAGTCAAATTTTTCATTTTTGCTCGCTCATTACCACTTCTTCCTGCCATTTTGATACCAGGAAAAACACGAGACGGGTCGGAAGCCTGCCCTATTGAACCAGGATGGCGTTGTCTATTATGTTGGCCATGGGTCGCTTCTCCAACTCCATGAAAATTATGACGCTTCATGACGCCAGTAAAACCTTTCCCCTTTGTAACGCCAACAACATCAACACTATCGCCAACATTAAATACATCTTCAATATTAAGCTCATCCCCTAAATTCGCATCTTCCGGGAGAAAATCTCTAAATTCTTTGATGTATTGCTTAGGACTTGTATTTGCTTTTTCAAAATGACCCAAAAGCGGTTTCGATGTGCTTTTGGCTTTCTTATCAAAAGCAGCCAATTGCACAGCCATATAACCGTTCTTTTCCTGTGATTTGATTTCTGTAATCACATTTGGTTCCACCTCGATAACTGTAACGGCATAGTTCCGGCCGTTGTCATCAAAGATGTTTGTCATTCCGATTTTTTTACCTATTAAACCACTACTCATTGTTCAGTGATTAAAAACGTTACACTTTAATTTCAACATCTACACCAGAGGGTAACTCCAGTTTCATTAATGCATCAACGGTTTGCGAACCTGTGGATAGAATATCGATCAATCGTTTATGAGAACGATACTCAAATTGCTCACGTGATTTCTTATTTACGTGAACAGATCGGTTCACCGTTATAATATTCTTTTTAGTCGGGAGTGGTATCGGACCCGATACCACAGCTCCCGTTGACTTTACTGTCTGAATTATCTTTTCAGCCGATTTATCAATCAAATTGTGATCGTACGACTTAAGTTTAATTCTGATTTTTTGTTGAGTAGCCACTTATCAGAACCCTTTTTATTCAATAATTTCAGTTACAACACCGGCACCGACCGTGCGTCCACCCTCGCGGATCGCAAACCGCAGGCCTTCTTCCATGGCAACCGGCTGAATCAGCGACACATCCATCGTCACATTGTCG
>Ga0102959_1000296_pt1 | contig 15081 bp, 17 predicted proteins | sample SalPonF2_B_D2_MG_FD_84520 | JGI IMG/M metagenome (GOLD analysis project Ga0102959, IMG submission 84520) | Salt pond soil microbial communities from South San Francisco under conditions of wetland restoration - Salt Pond MetaG SF2_B_D2_MG ...
CAGGTTGTAGAAGTGTGCGGGCGTCCACAGGAAGATGAGCGCCCCGAGCAGGAGCGCGGTCACGCCCACCTCGTTGTGCACGGCGGCCGAGCCGATGAGCGCGGGGAACGCGCCCACCGCGCCGCCGAGGACGATGTTCTGCGAGGTGTGTGGTTTCAACACCAGCGTGTAGACGACGCTGTAGAACAGGATGGCGAGCAGCCCCAGCGCCGCCGCCAGGACGTTGACGAACGCCAGGAAGACGGCGACCGAGGCGACCGCCAGCGCCAGCCCGAACGCGACCGCGCGACGGGCCGGGATGCGGTCGCGGACGAGCGGGCGGTCGTCGGTGCGTCGCATCTTCCGGTCGCGGTCCCGCTCCAGCACGTGGTTGAACGTCCCGCTCGCGCCGATGGCGAGGACGCCCCCGGCGAGGGTGGCGAAGACGGTCCGGACGGGGGGGAGCCCGCCCGCCGCCAGCCCCATCGCCGCGACGGCGACGAGACAGAGCAGCCACATCAGCCGGGGTTTCGTCAGCGAGACGTACGCCCGGACGACCGCGAGCGGCGACGGTGCAGGTCTGTCAGGAGTCGCCGGTTCGGGCTCGTCGGCCGTGTCGTCGGTCGCCAGGTGTGGGTCCGCACTCGACGAGGCCCCGCCTGTCGCAGTTCCGCCGGCCGGGGCGTCGCCCGCGGGCGCGTCGACGGTGGGGGCATCGACGCTGGGGGCGTCTGCGACGAGCGCCTCGTCGGCCGCCGTCTCCGCCTCGAGCTGCCAGAGCAGCGCGAGGACGAGCGCCGTGAAGATGCCCATCGCGGTGACGAGGTGGAGCGCCGTGACCCACAGCGGCGCCCCCGAGACCGCCGTGAGCGCCCCGATGGCGACCTGGGCCGGGTAGAGCGCGAGCGCGCCGCCGAGCGCGCCCGTGACCCGCCGGGCCGCCCCGGTCCGCCACGCGACCGCCGTGGTGCCGACGAGCACGAGGCCGACGACGAGGGCAATCAGCCGGTGGGCCAGCGCGATGGCGAGCCGGGGGGTATCGAGGTGGGGGAACCACTCGCCGTTGCAGGCCGGCCACGTCGGGCAGGCCCGCACCGCGTTCGCGACCGTCGCCGTCGCCCCCGCCAGGATGAGCAGGTAGACGCCGACGATGGCGACGGCTACCAGCGCGACAAGCCGGGGTTCGGCGTCCCGGAGTCGGGGGAGGGAGGCGGCCATGTCAGGCGCTCGTGGGGAAGTAGACGAACGCCAGTATCAGCACCGAGACGAACGTGAGGAAGTGCCAGTACGCCTCGGTCGTCGCCACCATGAGGTGACGCTTCGAGCTGAAGTGACCGCGGCCCCAGGCCCGGTAGGCGACGACCCCGCCGAGGGCCAGGCCGCCGAGCAGGTGGGCCGCGTGGACGCCCGTCAGGACGTAGTAGGCCGCGCCGTACGGGCCGGCGGTCCAGGTGAGGCCCTCGGCCATCAGCCGCGACCACTCGATCCAGAGCGCGCCCAGGAAGCCCAGGCCCGTGAGGAGCGCGAGTGCGAGACCGGTGTTGAACCGGCCCCTGGCGTCGCGGTTGATCGAGGAGCGCGCCCAGGCGAACGCGATGCTCCCGACGATCATGAGCGCGGTCATCACCGCGCCGTAGGTGAAACTCGGCGCGGGGAGCCCGCCCACCGGGAACGGGCCGCGCTCGGCGTCGAGGTAGAACCACGCGACGAACAGCCCGGCGAAGATGAGCAGTTCGCCCGCGATGAGCAGGATCATCGCGATGTAGCCCGACTTCATGCCGAGCAGCTGGTGTTTCTGTCTGGGGACGACGCCGCGCTCGAACTCCTCGACGGTGTACTCCCAGGTCCAGCCGCCGGCCCCGTAGAGCAGCAGCGGGACGCCGACGACGAGGACGGGGAGCCACATCGAGAGGCCCACGCCGCTGAAGAACAGGCCCGCCCCCACGAAGAGGGGGTACTTGCTCTCGTGCGGGAAGCCGTCGGCTCCCTCGCCCGTCCGGGTCGGCTCGCCGGGTCGGGTGGAGGTGTCGGCTGCCATCTTAGCTCCCTCCGGTGTTCGTCATGGAGTCCGGCACCGAGCCGCCCTTCGCCTCGACCCACGCAGCGTAGTCGTCCGGCGAGACGACGTAGAGTTTCGCAACCATCTTCGAGTGTCCCTTGCCGCAGAGTTCAGCGCAGTTGATCTGGTAGACGTCCGCGCTGAACGTCTGCCCGCCCGCGCTGATGGTCGTCTCTCCCTGTACGTCGGCGACCATGAAGGACGCCGAGTTCGTCTGGCCCGGCACCGCGTCCTTCTTGATGCCGAGCTCCTGGATGGCAAAGCTGTGTATCACGTCCGCTGATGTGATGTCGAGCCGGATGAGCGTCTTCGAGGGGACCACGATCTCCTCGGTCTGGTCGTAGGGGACGCCGTCGACGCTCGCGCGCCATATCCACTGCGAGCCGACCACCTGCACGTCGAGGTGGCTGTCCGTGCCCGCGAGCTGCGCCGGGTGGTGTGCCTCGTCGGTCTGGGCGAGCGTCGAGGCCCCCATGAAGATGGTCATCGCCATGAGGAACACCAGCCCGACCGCGTAGAGGCTGAGCGTGTACTTGCCCTCGCCCGGCTCGAGCCGGTCCGGGGCGTCCCGGTTCGGCGAGGCGTAGCGGTAGACCACGTAGCCGATGAGGACCACCGTGCCGCCGCCGCCGAGTATCGAGAGCGTGACCAGCGTGAGCTTGAGGTTGTTGATGAACACCAGCGGGTAGTTGGCCGTCCCCAGGCTGGAGATCTCTCCGAGGAAGTCCCAGAGGAACAGCGCGACGCCCGCGAAGATGACCAGTCCCCAGAGCGCGGCCGAGAGCCGGCCGTAGCTGCTGTCGTCGGGGACGTTGTCGGGAGCGTCGCTCATCGGCGCTCACCGTCCTGCTGGTCGCCAGTCGAATCGTCTGTCGTCAGTCGGTCTGAGTCTCCGTCCATCCGTCTGTCAGTACCGCCGTCCGTCTGCCGCTCGGTGCCACCGTCCGCTCGCTGGCTCGAATCGCCGGCAGCGGGACTGCCGCCATCGGGGGAGGCCGCGCCACCGTCGGCGGACGTTCCCGCGTCGCCGTAGACGAACGTCGGCGTCGGCGGCTTGTACGGGAAGTCGTCCCACTCGGGCGAGGGCATCCGCTGGCCGACCGTCAATTCGGACCAGGGGTTCTCGACCTCCTCGCCGTTGCGCAGGCTCCAGAGCATGTTCACGAAGAACACGAGCTGGCCCGAGGCGACGAAGTACGCCGCCAGCGTGGTCAGGACGTGCCAGCCCTGCAGCGACGGGTCGTAGGTGTACGTCGCGTAGCGGCGCATCATGCCGAGCTCGCCGAGCTTGCTCATGAAGAAAAAGAGCATCGGCAGCCCGAGCAGCGTCGAGAACGCGTGGTACTTGCCGGCCAGCGAGTGGTACATCCGGCCCGTGATGTTCGGATACCAGTAGTAGACGCCGGCCAGCAGCCCGCTCACGCCGACCATGAACAGCGTGAAGTGGAAGTGCCCGACGACGAAGTACGTCGAGTGCAGCTCCAGGTCCACGGCGGGCTGGCCGAGCTGGATGCCCTCCATGCCGGAGTAGATGAGCCCGATGATGGTGCCCACCGAGAACAGCACCGGCGTCGTCAGGTGGATGCGCCCCTTGTACATCGTCGCGATGGCCGCGAAGAGGAAGACGCCGAACGCCATCACGATGGCCATCGAGAACACCATGAAGACGTAGCGGCTGGCGCCGATACCGGTGGCGAACATGTGGTGGGCCCACACGCCCGCGGACATGAGCGTCAGGACCGCCATCGAGCCGACGACGGCCTTGTAGCCGTAGATGGGTCGCTCGGAGAACCGCGAGATGACCTCCATCGCGATGCCCATCCCCGGGATGACGAGGATGTACACCTCGGGGTGCCCGAACGTCCACCAGATCCACTGGTAGAGCAGCGGCGCGCCGCCGATTCGGGCGTTGAAGAAGGCCATGTCGAGATTGCGCTCGAGGAACGTCATGCCGAGGGCGTCGAGCACCCACGGGAACGTGTAGAAGCCGAGCACCGGCGTGAAGATGCCGAAGCCCCAGATGGCGATGGGGATGTCGAACCAGCCCATGTCGGGGCGGCGCTCGTTCGCCACGGTGACGAAGAAGTTGATGCCGCCCGCCATCGAGCCGAACGCGACGAGGATGAACATCGCCAGCAGCTCGGCGTCGACGCCGCTGGTGTTCAGCATCGAGTTCAGCGGCGGGTACTGGAACCAGCCCGCGTTTGCCGGAAGGCCCGTAAGCCCCAGCAGGTTCGTCAGTAGCGGGAGCCACAGGAGCAGCCCAGCCGCCGAGATGGACCAGGCTCCGAGGGCGTTCCAGCGGGGGAACGCCATCTCGTCGGAGCCGATCATCAGCGGGATGAAGTAGTTCTGGAACGCGCCCGTGAGCGGTGGGATAACCAGGAATATCATCGTCAGCCCGTGGAGGCTCATCAGCGCGTTGTAGCCGTTCAGGCTGAGGATGGCACTGTCCGGCGACAGCGCGAGGTCGGTCCGGAAGACCAGCGCGGACAGGCCCGCCAGCGCGAAAAAGAAGATGGCGTGCCACAGGTAGATGATGCCGATGGTCTTGTGGTTGGTCGTGTAGAGCCAGTAGCGCCAGCCGGTCGGCTCGTGGTTGCCGTGGTCGTCGCCGTGACCCTCGTCGGCCGCCGCCGGCTCCGCCGTCGCGTCGGGCTCGGTCGAGACGTCGCCCGCGTCGGGTTGTGTGTCGTCACTCATCGTATCACATCTTCATGCTGCCGCCCTTCTCGATGAACTCGCGGAGCTCCTTGAGCTGATCGACGAGGCCCTCGCCGCCGACGAACTCGCCGATGGGGCTGATGTCCGCCGTCATCGCCGGGGCCCAGCCGTCGCCTTCCTTGCCCCCGCCGAGGGGGCCGACGACGACCGCGCCGGCCATGTGCCACTTGTAGTGGTTCTCGCAGAAGTACAGGTACACGCCCTGCTGATCGAACGTATGCGAGAAGCCGCCCCGGATCATCGAGGACTGTGAGTTGACGACCTTCTTGCCGTAGTTGTTCGTGATGCCGCCGTTCTCCTGGGAGTCGAAGAATGACTGGTCGATGCTCATCATCTTCCCAGTGCCGGACATGTAGCCGGAGTCGAAGCCCTCCGCGCCGTCGGGAATCAGGCGCACGCCGAAGTAGTTCCCGGTGAACGCGGTTGCGGTGTGCACCCGCGCCTCGGAGACGTGTGCTTTGACGTAGTGCTCCCACTCGACTTTGGTGCCCGGTTCGACCCAGACGACGTGGGGGAAGAAGTGGTAGTTGTTCGAGTCGTCGGTGAACGCGACGGCGTTGACCCGGACCTCGCCGGACTGCAGGTTGTCCGGGCCGCCCCCGAACATCGGCAGTCCAGTCTCGGACATGGCCCGCGCCATGCTCGGCGCCTCGCTTCCTTTGAGCGCCGTGCAGCCCGCCAGCGAACCGAGACCGACCGTCCCGGCGAGCCCGGCGGCTCGCAGGAACGACCGCCTGGACGGTCTGTCACGCACGGCGGTCACCTCCGTCACTGTCACCGGTTACACTCCATACCATGCTTGCGGGCGGGACTACGTAGAAGTGGCATTAAATGCGGGCTATCGTTCAGGCAGCGGCCAAACAGTGAGGTGGTCGGTTCGGTGCCAAAAGCGGACATCACCGGAGGGTGATGTGGTCGGTTCGGTGCCAAAAAACGGTCATCACTGTCCAGTGATGCGCCTGTAATCGACCGTTTCCACCCCCAAGCAGGCTACCGTTTCCGGGATTACTGTCGTCGTCAGAGCGACAGGTATCGCCGTCCAGCCCACAGAAACACACTCCCGACGCGGTCGCCGGTCGAGCCGGTCAGGCCGACTTCGTCATCTCGGCGACAACCTCGGCCTGGTCGTCCGCCGGATCCGGGGACTCGCCGACCAGGTAGCGCTCGCCGAGCGGGCTGATGCGGTACTTCCCGCGCTCGACGCGGTCGACGAATCCGTGTGCCTCCAGTTCGGAGAGCCGCCGGTTGACCGCCTCGCGGCTGTGGCCGATGTTGTGGGCGATGAGCGCGGGCGTCAGGACCAGGTCGCCGCCGTGGAAGAGCTCGAGGATGCGGTCGTCCATCGGCACCATCCAGTCCCCCGGCGAGCGCATCGTCGAGGGGTCCTCCAGGAGGAGCCAGGCCCACTCGTCGTGGCGGAGGTCGTGTCTGACCGGGTCGTAGAGGCCCAGTATCACCAGCAGGGCCGAGACGCCGTGGACGAAGTGGACGTAGTCAGGGGCGAACAGCAAGAAGATCGGGCCGCCGACCACGAACAGCAGCAGGCCGACGGTCATGACCACCAGGAACCGGCGGTAGCCGACGACGAACAGCTCCGAGTAGAGCAGGTAGCACAGGCCGATACCGGAGAGGACGGTCAGGACCAGGTTGAACGCCACCAGCGCCGGGATGTGGCTCATCGGATCACCTCACGGTCCGCGACATCCGGCGGTGGCTCTGTATGAGCAGGACGATGACGACGAGCATCAGCGAGTACGTCGCGGTCCGCGCCAGCTCCGTCTCGAGCGGTTCCGACGGCCACTCGATGAGCGCGGCGTGGTAGACGATGAACAGCGACATCGCTAGCGACAGCACGAAGATGCCCCGACCGAACGGCCCACGGCGGAGGATGCGCCACGCCAACAGCGCCAGCACGCCGGCGGCCGTGCCGGTGACGATAGCGAACACGATGGAGAGATGATGTATGTGTGGCGGTAGCATGGCTATAGGATGTGGAGACGGCGTTAAAAAAGTATTGTCAGCGGGCCGGGTCAGGCGCGGTGGACCGCCCTCGCCCACGCGTGCGCGCACCGGCCACAAACCACTAGAAGGGAAAGAACAATGAGGGACACCACGAACAGAGGGACCGTGGCAACAGAGAACCGAACCGTCGAACCCCGGCCCGCGCCGACCAGGCCGGCCTATCGCTGGTGGCTCGGCTGGCGGCCGCTGGTCGTCGTCACCACCGGGATGTTCCTCGGGTTCTCGCTCGGGAAGGCCCTCGCGGTGCCCGCCGAACTCCTCACAGGCGAGCCGCTGGCCGCCTGGGCCGTCGTCTCGACGCTCGGGTTCCTCGCGGGCGTCGGCGCGTGGCGCTGGGGCGCGGTAGGCATCAACGAGACGTACGAGGCGGTCCTCGACGAGCTGCTCGCGGAGACGCGGCCCGCGGCCGTGGCGGCCGACGGGGCGTCCGACCCGACCGTGTACACGCTCACCGCCGAAACGGGCAGTCGCCCGCTCGTCGCCCCCAAAAAGGAGTACGTGGTGACCCACGTGGTCTGTGGCGAGACGCTCGTCGCCGCCGAGACTACCTTCGACATGGTCGCACGGCGACGCACCGGGCAGCGGACCGTCGACCTCCCGTGGGCGGCGGTCTCGGCCGTCGAGACCACGGCCGAGGGCCTGATAATCGCGACCGACGGCGGCGAGCGATACGCGTTCGCGACCGACCGGTCGCCGGACGAGGTGGCGGCGGCGCTCCGGGCCGCCGGGGGAGGCACCTGACGTGGCCGCGCGCAGCGCGCGGTCGTGGTTCGCCGACCTGCGCCACCCCCGACTGGTCGCCGCGATGGGAATCGGCGCGGCGGTCGTCCTCCTCGGCGCGGCGCTCTCCGCGCTCGGTGCGGGCGGGTCGCTCGGGTCCCGGCTGGCACTGCTCGGCGCGCTCGTGCTGGCCTACGGCGCGTCCGGCTACGTGGCGTTCTGGGTGTTCGACCGCGCCTCGTAAACTCAGCAGTCGGACACAATCCGGCGCGAACGTTTTTCGGTCCGGTCGTGGACATTCGACGCGTGAGCCGACTGAGCCGGCGTCTGTCCGCGACGAGCGCGCTCGTGGTCGTCGGCACCTACGCTGCCTTCCAGATCGTCGGCGAGGACGCGCTGTTCTACCTCGGGCTGACCGGCGGGTCCTCGGGCCCGGCCCCGGCGACGGGCCTGCCGTCGGTCGACCTCTTCACCGTCGGCTGGGCGTTCGGCGTCGCCGGCGCCATCCTCGTCGCGCTCGCGGTCGGTCGGCTCGTCCGCTCCTGACGGGGGGTAGACGGAGTGTGCCGAGCCCAGTAGTCGCCGACCACCGACGGTCTCACTCGCTCAGTCGCGCCATCTCGTCGTCTGTGAGCTCGATGGCCGAGGCGGCGACGTTCTCCTCCAGGTGGGCCACGCTCGACGTGCCCGGGATGGGGAGCGTGACGGGGGAGTGCGAAAGGAGCCACGCCAGCGCGACCTGCATCCGGGTAGCGTCGTGGGCGGCGGCCACGTCGTCGAGGACCGCGGCCTTCGCGCCGAGGTCGCCCGCGCCGAGCGGGAAGTAGGGGACGAAGCCGATGCCCTCGGCCTCGCAGACCTCGAGGACGTCCTCGTTGTCGCGCTCTGCGACGCTGTAGTAGTTCTGGACGGTCGCCACGTCGACGACGTCGAGGGCGGTCTGGAGCTGGTCGACCGAGACGTTGCTCAGGCCGACGTGGCGGACCAGCCCGTCGTCTTTGAGCTCGGCGAACGCCTGCACCGACTCCTCGAAGGGGGTGTCGGGGTCCGGGCGATGGAACTGGTAGAGGTCGATCTGCTCGACCCCCAGCCGGTCGCGGCTGCAGAGCACCTGGTTGCGGACGTAGTCGGGGTCGCCGTGGGGGAGCCAGTTGCCCTCGCGGTTGCGGAGCAGGCCCGCCTTCGTGGCGACGACGGCCTCGTCGGGGACGCCGGCCTCGCGGAGCAGGCGCTCGCTCACGCCCGGCCCGTAGGAGTCGGCGGTGTCCACGAAGTCCACGCCGAGGTCGTCCAGGCGGCCGAGGACCGCCCGCGCCTCCTCGGGGTCCTCGGGCCGGCCCACGATGTCCGGGCCGGTGATGCGCATCGCGCCGAAGCCGAGCCGATGCGCGGTCAGTTCGCCGCCGATGTCGAACGTGTCGCTCTGGTTCTCGATGGGCGCGTCGACCATGGTGGCCGCTTGGGCGTTCGGTCAGTTAGGTGTTCGTGGACCGGCAACGCTCGGTGGATTCCTGGACCCCGCGAGATTCCAGTCCCGACCGGAGCGGGGTGCAGGGAGCAGGAAGCAGGGAGCTTCGCGCGATGGTGAGAAGACCCGGTGTTGCCGACCCCTCGACGGCGGAGTATAATCAGAAATCGATTATACCAACTCAGATTCTATGGGCAGATTTATCCCCGCCCACGGACAACTGCGTCGCGTATGATAGTCGTCGAGAACCGGTTCCGCGTCGCGGAGGGCTACGAGGAGGAGTTCGTCGAGCGCTTTTCGGACAGCCAGGGGAACGTTTCCGCCCAGCCCGGGTTCGTCAGCTTCGAGCTGCTGGTGCCCGCGAACGACGACACCGAGACGTTCGTCGCACAGACCTACTGGGAGTCCGTCGAGGACTTCGAGGCCTGGACGGAGAGCCAGGACTTCGCGGACGCCCACGCCGACCAGCCGCCCCACGGCATGTTCCTAGAGCATCCGAATCTTGAGGTCCACGAGGTCGCCTTCCGCCGAACGGCCGAGTGAGGGACGTCGCAGAGAGAGAAGCGCCGCCGTCGTGCTCTCCGCGCGACCGTCGACGTGAGTATTCCCCAGCGCCGCGTAGCCAGGCCCACCCACCGAAACCACCGGACGTCGGTGGCTTACAATCACTTACATAGACTTACAACGTATCGCGAGTCGGTAGAACACCGGGCGAGGGCAGACGTCAGGGCCGGCGCGGGTCCGCCGGGGGTGGTGGGCGAGTGCGACCGTCTCACTGGCACCTGGACCGACGCCCGCGGAACCGCACAGCTGGAACGTCGCCCGCGGTGCTACACACTTGGACCGACACGTCCGGAGCGACGACTCGTCGAGGCGGCCGGCGTTCACAGATTAACGGCAACAGCTACGGGGGAGGAGCGCATTCGAACTGCCGGGCCCCTGTGCCCTGACAGACACTGACACCGGCCACCCTGCGGGTGGTCACCCGGCGGGGCCCACGGCCGTCGACCCGCGACGCTACGGTTCGCGGGCGACGGCCGTGCGGGCGAGACGGAAACGACTGGGTCGCGTCGGCTCCAGACGTGGCTCTCTCGATGGGGTCGCCGGCCCCCGCCGGTTCCGGTGCCCCTGCGAACACCAGCCGAACAGATGGGTCGCTCGCCACGCGCCGCCGGCACGTGAAGACCGTCTGATATTTTCGCGCCCGACTCCAGGCACGACGTCGCCGTGGACGACCGGGATGACCGGCGAGACGTCGGCGAAGAGGGGGTCGTCGGCGAGGTCGGCGCGGACGAGGCGAGCCGTGAGCCTGCGGTGCTCGACTGCGCCGCCGAGCGCGTCGTTCACGAGCTGGTGGCCGAAGCAGCCGCCGAGCGTCGGCACCTCGCGGGCCACCAGCTCGCGGAGGAACGCCGCCTGGTCGGCCATCCAGGGGTGCCGGTCGGCCTCGTAGACCCCGGCCGTGCTCCCACTGACGACGACACCGTCCACGCCGTCGAGTTCGGGACGGGCCCCTTCGGCCGGGTAGTCGTAGACCCGACAGTCGGGCAGGGTGTCCGCGAGCGCCTCGACGAGGAAGCGCGCGTCAGGGTCCACCTCGTTCGCCAGCACCAGTAGCATCGACCGGGCGTAGGCGGGGGGCCGGCAACGCTGTGGTCCTCAACGGAAGACCACGTGGCTGACGTCGACGCGGTAGAACTCGCGGTAGTCGCCCGCCCGCCCCCAGCCCGCGCGGATGGTCGCCGGGACAGTGAACCCGGCGACGGTCTGTTCCCGGTCCACGGCGACGCGGAAGGGGCGGGTCCCCCCCTCGGCCCACGGGCGGTCGAACTCGACCCGGCGGAGTGCCCCGCTCTCGGCGACGACGAGGGTGAGCGTGGTGGTCAGGTCGTCGACCGAGAGCGCGACCCTGGCCCGTCGGTCGTCCACGGCGTCCCACTCGGCCCCGCTCCCGGGCAGCAGGGCGGCCGGGAGAAAGACCGACTCCCCGAGGAGGCGACCCGCCGCGGAGCGCGAGACGGCGGGACCGGACGCCCGGACGACCGGGAGCAGACCCAGGAGGGCGAACCGCTGCCCACCTCGACCGTCGGCGTACCAGTCGGCCCCGGAGAGCCAGACGCCGGGCGCGAGCGAGAGCCGCGCCTCCCAGACGAACCCCCGCCCGGGCGAGAGCACCTGCCGGGCGGCGATGGGCGACCAGTCGGTCTGCCCCTCCCCCCGGAAGGAGCCGGTCAGCTCCAGGGCGACCGACCGCGCCAGGGGCCTCCTCGGCGCGATGGCGTGCCGGAGATACCGCCTCGCGGGTGGCGGCAGGTCCGCGACCGACTCGGGGTCGAACCGCCCGTCCGGCGGTCCCCGGGCCCGGAGCGAGCGCCTGAGCCGGTGGGTGTGGACCCGGTGCCGGGCGGTGGCGACGCCGAGGGCACCGAGCGCCGCGGCCCCACCCAGCGCGAGGACGGCGGCGATGCGGCGGTGGCTGGCGGGCGACACGAGTCCGCACCTACCACGGGCACGGCCGTAAAGGGTGGCCCGGACGACTACCGGCGCTCCGACCCGGGGCCGGAGAAGCGGGCGACGAGCGTCTCGACCAGGCCACCGAGTTCGCGGGTGCCGAACACCGCGACGAGCAGGCCGCCGACCCCGTCGAAGACGAGGTCGACGACGGTGTCCGAGAGGCCGTACTGGACGAGCATCGGGTTGAGTCCGAGCGACGGCGCGCCGACGCGGACGGCGAACTCCAGGACCTCCCAGTAGACGCCCACCGCCATCGTGAACAGCACGACGTAGACCGCCATGAACCGGGGCGGGAGGTAGACGGCGTCGTAGTGCACGTCGACGACGCGGGCGGTGACGTAGCCGACTGCCGCGATGACCGTCGCCGAGAGGGTGTGGGTGAGGTGGTCCCACCACCAGACCGAATCGTAGAGACCGAGCATGCCGACGGCGTGGAGCAGGACGGCGGCGGTTATCCAGAGCGTGAGCCGTGGTCCAAGGTGGATCCGGTAGTCGCGTTCGAGGAGCGCGGGCAGGAGCGTGACCCCCAGCCCGAGCACGGCGTTGACGACGACGCTGACGTTCCCGCGGAGGACGCCGGCGGCAAACACGAGGAGGATCGCCACCTGCATCGCTCTGCTCGCCAGGCGGGCCCGGTCGACGACGAGCGACGCGACGGACCTCATCACCGCACGGTAGGGACCCCCCGGATTTGAACCGTCGGGTGCGCCTGCACCCTCGTGACCGGCGACGCCGATGGGAACTGTCTGGTGGCAGTCCCGCCGGAGAGCCGACGAGTGGACGCGTGGTGGCGGCGACGAATCGAGCGCAGCGGTCGCCGTCCCCCCCTCGTGGGACGGTGTGACACGGACGCACGACAGAGGTATAACGCGAAATCGCGTACGACCGGCTACGATGATGGCCACGACGCACGCCCTGGCGGGGGTGCTGGTGGGTGCGGTCACCCTGCTGTACGCCCCGGAACTCACGCCGGTCGCCGTGGCGGCGGGGTTCGCCGGGGGCGTCTTCCCCGACCTGGACCTGTACGCCGGGCACCGGAAGACGCTGCACTTCCCCGTCTACTTCGCGGTGCTCGCCGTCCCGACGGGCCTGCTGGCCGTCCTGGCCCCGAGCGCAGTGACCGTCACCGCCGGCGCGTTCCTCGTCGCGGCCGCCCTCCACTCCGTGATGGACGCCTTCGGCGGCGGCCTGGAGCTGAAACCCTGGGAGGGGACCTCCGAGCGGGCCGTCTACGACCACTTCCGCGGCGTGTGGGTCACGCCCCGGCGCTGGGTGCGCTACGACGGCGCGCCCGAGGACCTGCTGCTGGCGACGGCGCTGGCCACGCCGAGCGTGACCCTGTTCCACGGCTGGGTCCAGACCGCCGTGCTGGGCGTCCTCGCGGTCTCGGCCGTCTACGCGCTCCTGCGGAAGCCGATGGTGCGGGTGGCCGAGTGGCTCGTCGGCTACGTCCCCGACCACTTCGTCGGCCACGTGCCCGACCGGTTCGTCGCCGACATCGTCGAGTCGAGCGCCGGGACCGAGACGGCCGACTGACGGGACTGTCCCCCCTGCGGGCGTCCCCCTATCGAAGCCTTTATTCGCGGCATGAGCCTCAGAGTACAGTACTACGAACCATGTCGGACAAACCAGCCTCGATGTATCGAGAGATCGATACGCGTCCGTACACCCGCCGGGAGTACATCACGGGCATCCCCGGCTCGAAGATCGCCCAGCACAACATGGGGAACCTGCAGGCCGACGGCGACGACTACGACGTCCAGATCAGCCTTATCCCCGAGGAGGACTGCCAGATCCGCCACGGCGCGCTCGAAGCCGCCCGGCTCTCGGCCAACCGGTTCCTCATCAAGCAGCTCGGCGAGGGCAACTACAAGATGATCCTGCGCAAGCACCCCCACCACGTCCTGCGAGAGAACAAGCAGGCGACGGGGGCGGGCGCAGACCGCGTCTCCGACGGCATGCGCCAGGCGTTCGGGACGCCCGTCGGCACCGCCGCGCGCGTCCACCGGGGCGACCAGCTGTTCACCGTCTGGTGTGACCCGGAGCAGGCGCCCGTCGTCAAAGACGCCCTCCGCCGCGCGTACAACAAGATCTCGCCCCCCTGCCGCATCACGGTCGAGCGCGGCGAGCAGCTCCTGACCAAGCAGGCGTAATCCGGGCAGCTCGTCCGGCCTACTCTCTCACCCGGTCTCTGCATCTCGTCCCCCGCTCGTCCGTACCCCGTTCGAATCGACTGTCGGGCCGTTCTCGTCGGGGTATGTCCGGGTCGTGGGGACAAAAGCGGCGCGACGTTTTTGGCACTCCACGCCCGAGCGATGGGTATGCTGACGCTGGCGGTGGCCCACGACGCCGAGACGTTCGAGCGCATCCGCGGCCCGCTGGCCGAGCGCGGCATCGACGCCCGGCACCTCGACGTCGCCGAGCGCACCGTCGCGCTCGCTGACCCGCCCTGGAGCGGGGACGAGTTCGACGTCGGCTTCGTCTTCCCGACGCGGCTGATGGAGGGCGGGGTCGCCGACACCGTCCTCGGCGTCCCCTGGGTGAACGACCGCGAGGCCATCCTCACCTCGCGGAACAAGGCCGGGACGCTCGCCGCACTCGACGCCGCCGGCCTGCCGGTGCCGGAGACGGTGCTGGTCTCGAACCCGGTCGACGAGTCGGCCCTCGTGGCCGCGTTCGAGCGCTTCGACCCGCCGGTCGTCGTCAAGCCCAACTCCACGACGCGGGGGACTGGCGTCGCGCGCGTGGACGACCTCGACTCGTTCCTCGGGGTGACGGACTACCTGGACCTGGTCCACGACTACCGCGCGACCGGCGATAAGTCGTTCCTGGTCCAGGAGTACCTCCCCGACGCCCGCGACTTCCGCGCGATGGTGCTCGACGGGGAGGTCGTGGGCGCCGTGGAGCGACGACTGCCCGCCGACGCGCGCGCGGCGGGGCGCTGGAAGCACAACGTCCACCGTGGCGCGACGGCCGAGGGCGTCACCCTCCCCGACGAGCACCGCCGCCTCGCTGAGCGCGCGGCCGACGCGCTCGACGTGCGCTTACTCGGCGTCGACATCCTCGTCTCGGGCGACCGCGCCGTGGTGAGCGAGACGAACGCCCGCCCGACCGTCGACGACGCGACGAAGTACGACCCGGGCTTCGACGACCGCCTGGCAGCGGTGGTCCGCGAGACGGCCGCGGGGAACTGACGGCGACGCGGCTCTACGGACAGGAGGCGGTGGAAAAACGGGAGAGACGGCACCGGTCGCGGGTCTCACTCCAGGCTGATGGAGGCGGAGTCGGCCTTCTCCAGGACGACCTCGAGGACGCCGTTGTTGTAGGTGGCCGAGGCCGTGTGCTCGTTGACGCTCGCGGGGAGGCGGATGCGCTCGTCGTACTCCCGGGCGTCGGTGGCGGCGCTGATGGTGAGCACCTCGCCGTCGCACTGCAGGGAGATGTCCTCCTTCGCGACGCCGGGGAGGTCGGCGACCACGCGGACCTCCTCGTCGGTCTCGTGGACGTCGACGTGGGTGTCGGCCCCGAAGCCGGCGGGCTCGCCGCCGTCGCCCATCATCCCGTCAACCATCCGCTCGATCTCGCGGAAGAAGTC
>Ga0102959_1000301_pt1 | contig 14832 bp, 14 predicted proteins | sample SalPonF2_B_D2_MG_FD_84520 | JGI IMG/M metagenome (GOLD analysis project Ga0102959, IMG submission 84520) | Salt pond soil microbial communities from South San Francisco under conditions of wetland restoration - Salt Pond MetaG SF2_B_D2_MG ...
ACGTTGTAGAAGTCCGCGTAGACCAGGTCGCCCGGCCGGATGATGCGGTCGGTCGTGTTCGCCTGGTGCTTGGGCCAGGTGTTCGGCCCGGAGGTGAGATAGCCGCCCTGGACCATCGCCCCGTGGCGCCAGAGTTCGCGGACGGCGTCGCCCCAGACCTCGGATTCGCGCCGCCCAGGGCGGGCGTTCTCGGTGATCTGCTGGAAGCCCGCCTCCGCGATGGCGGCGACCATCCGCAGGCACTCGATCTCGTCCCTGGTCTTGACCTTCCGGGCGTCCTCCATGACCTGCGCGCACTCGTCGGCGCGGACGTCCACGCCGCGCTCCTCGAACTCGGCGACGAGGCCGCCGTTCGGAACGTCGATGCCCATCGGCTCGCTCGCCACGCCGTACTCCTCAATCGCCCGGTAGACGGTGTCGGCCATCTTCGAGCGGAGGAACGCCCGGGCGGCGTCGCTCCCTGAGGCCCGCGGGACGTTGCCCAGCCCCGGGCAGGCGTAGCGGACGTCGTCGAGCCAGGGGCAGTTGAACCGCTCGTTCGAGGCGTGGTCGGCCGTGTCCCAGTGGACGACCTGGCCGTCCTCCAGGAGGAGCGTGTAGTGGTCCGCACCGCTGCCACCGGTCATGGCGAGGCCGGTGACGTAGCGGATGTTCGGGTCGTCGATGAGCAGCATGCTCCCCAGGTCGGCCTCGCGCATCCGTTCAAGCGCCCGCTCCTTGCGCTCGTGGCGGAGTCGCTTCACGTCGATGCGCTCCTCCCAGTCGACGGCCATCGTGCCCCGCGTCCCCTCCATGAAGTCCCGCTCGTACATACGCGTGGCTTCGGCGACGGTGCATATGAAAGCTGATACTCGCTCCGGCCTGTGCGCTCTCGTCTGCTGTCGACGACGGGCGACCGCCCCGAGTCCGCCCTCTTTATTGTCCCGCGTGGAGAGCCATCGACCATGTACAAGCACGTCGCGCTGCTGGTCCGGAAGGCGGGGTTGACCCACGAGGAGTTCGTCGACTACTGGCAGACGAACCACACGCCCATCGCCCGCGACATCGAGGGCGTCGTCCGCTACCACACGGTCCTCCCGACCGACCCCGAACACGCGGAGTTCGACGGCCTCGCGGAGCTCTACTTCGAAGACCTCGACGCCCTCCACGACGCGCTCGGCTCCCCGGGCTCCCGGGACTACGACCCCACGAAGGAGGTGGCGGCGAAGGCCCGCGAGGACGTGGACAACTTCCTCGACATCGAGCGCCGCCCGCGGTTCATCGGCCGGGAGGTCGTCCAGAAGGACGAGGTGGACGGGCCGGGCTACGGCGACACCGACGGCCTCTACAAGCACTCGGCGTTCCTCGTCCGCAACGAGGGCCTGACCCACGAGGAGTTCCGCGACTACTGGGAGCACCAGCACACCCCCCTCGCCCGCGACATCGAGGGCGTCGTCCGCTACCACACCGTCTACCCGACGGACCCCGGGCACAGCGAGTTCGACGGCATCGCGGAGCTCTACTTCCGGACCATCGAGGACCTCCACGACGCGCTCGGCTCCCCCGGGAGCCGCGACTACGACCCGACGAAGGACGTGGCCTCGCAGGCGCGGGAGGACGTCGACAACTTCCTCGACATCGAGCGTCGCCCCCGGTTCATCGGTCGGGAGACGGTGCAGAAGGACGGCACGCGGTAGCGGGACCGACGACCCCTCCCGGCATCCGGGGCCACCTGCGACTACTGTACCACCGTGAAGGCGTGTTCGTACGTGCCGAGCACCGCGCCGACGCGCACCCAGAGGGGGACGACCGCTTCGAGGTAGCGCGAGCAGTCTATCCCCCCGACGTCGAGCGCCCCCGGCCAGCCGAGTTCGACGAGAATCTCCTCGGTCCGTCGCTTCGCGTCGGAGTCGTCGCCGCAGACGAGCATCTGCGGGGTCGCCGCCTCGAAGGCGGGGTCGACCATCTGGGCGTTCGAGACGGTGTTGAAGCACTTCACGACGCGGGCGGCCGGGAGCGCCGCCTGCACGCGCTCGCCCAGGGAGTCCGTCCCGCCGTAGAGCAGTCCGGGGGGCATCCCCCGCGAGAAGTCGAGCGGGTTCGTCGCGTCGAGACGAGGGCGTCGCCGAAGCGTTCGGGTCCCGCGAGGTCGAGGACGCGCTCCGCGAACTCGCCCTTGACGGCCAGGACCGCGACGTCGCCGTACCCCGCGGCGTCCCCGAAGGAGCCGAGGGCGACGGGCTGCGCCAGGCCGTCGCGCCACGATTCGAGCGACTCGGGATGCCGCGTCCCGACGAGGACGTCCCAGCCGTGCCGGGCGAAGCCCGCCCCGAGCGCCCTCCCCACGTCCCCGCTGCCGAGGATGCCGATGCGGTTCTCGGACATACCGACCACGACGGCGGGGACGGGGGTAAGCGTTCCCGGGACCAGCGACCGGTTCGCCCAGCGGTGCCAGCTTCGTCGACCGGCGGCGGGCGAGGGCGGCGAAAATCGCCGGACTCCGATGGCTTACAAAATATTACAATCGGTTACAAATACTTACATTGGGTCCGGCACCGGGGGACCGCGCGAGCGGCCGCCGGGCTGTCCCGGCCGCCCGACGAACCCGCCCGGGACACCAACCATTACGTGCCGGCGCGACCAGTACCGACCATGAGCGACCCGACGCCGGACCACGACTCGCAGGTCAGGGCGGCCTACCCGGAACTCGAGGACGTCGCGGACGACGACCTCCGCGAGCGGGTCGTCCGGGCCTGGGTGCTCGGGCTGGAGCGCGGCGGCTGGCGGGACGTCGCCGACATCCCCTACGCCTGGAACATCGACGAGACGACGAACGTCGAGCACGTCCGGGGCGTCACCCGCATCGCCGTCAAGGCGGCCGAGGAGCAACGCGACTTCCACGGGGCGGAGCCCGACCTCGACGTGGTCCGGGCGGCCTGCCTGCTCCACGACGTGGGCAAGTGCTACGAGTACGTCGACTTCGTCGACGAGGCGCTGGTCGACCCCGACCCCGAGTACGCCTCCGCGGAGATCCCCCACTCCATCTCGGGCTACGCGCTCGCCCACGAGGTCGGTTGCCCGCTCGCCGTCCAGCGCGCCATCCCGCACTTCCTCGGCGAGGTGCCGACGCGGACCCTTGAGGCCGAACTCGTGAAGGCCGCCAACTCCGCGTCCTCGAACGCCATCACGTACGCCGCGATGGGCATCAGTCTGAAGGAGTGGGTGGCCGAGTACTCCCAGACGCAGGACTGACGGGCCCGGCGTCCCGCACGCTCGTTGGACCTCAGCGGTCAGTTCTACCGGATTCGCCTGGGCTATCGGTCCCAGCGTACTTGAAGTGACAAGGGCTTTGTGCGCCACCCGGGTAGCGTCAAGCGTGAGCGAGTACGACGTCGCGGTCGTGGGCGGTGGCTGCGTGGGCCTCTCGGTCGCGTACCACCTCGCCGGGGACGGCCTGGCGGTCGCGGTGCTGGAGAAGGAGTACCACCTCGCCGCCCACCAGAGCGGTCGGAACTCGGGCGTCCTCCACCCCGGCTTCAACTACCCGCCGGGGTCGCGGAAGGCGCACTTTGCCACGGAGGGCACCCGCCGCACGAAGGCGTTCTGCGAGGAGCACGGCGTGCCCCTGGACGAACTCGGTGTCGTCGTCGCCGCCCAGGACGACGACGAGGAGGCGCGGCTCGGTGACCTCGCGGACAACGCGGACGCGAACGGCGTCGCCGTCGAGCTGCTGGACGAAGAGGGCCTGCGGGAACGCGAGCCGCACGCCGCCGGCCAGGCCGCCCTCCACTGCCCGGAGGCGGCGTCCGTGGACTCCCAGGCGTACGTGTACGCGCTCGGCACGGCCGCGCGCGACGCCGGTGTCGACCTCCTCCTCGGCTACCGGGTCGAGGGGGCCTCCCGCACCGCTTCCGGCCTCCGCGTCCACACCGACAAGGGCGACGTGACGGCGGACTACCTCGTGAACGCCGCGGGCCTCCACGCCGACCGGCTCGCCGCCGAACTCGGCGTCGGCGACGGCGCGCGCATCGTCCCGTTCCGCGGCGAGTACTACGAGCTCCGGCCCGGCAGGCGCGACCTCTGTCGGACCATGATCTACCCAGCGCCCGACCCAGAGCTTCCGTTCCTCGGCGTCCACTTCACGCGACGCGCGGACGGCAAGGTCATCGTCGGTCCCAACGCCGTCCTCGCGTTCGGGCGGGAGGCCTACCGCAACACCGACTTCGACCTCGGCGACCTCGCCGAGACGCTCTCCTACGGCGGGTTCTGGCGGCTCGTCGCCTCCCGGAAGATGCTCGGCGTCGCCCGACAGGAGCTCGCGAAGTCCTACCGGAAGGCGCGGTTCGTGGCGGCCTCCCAGCGGCTCGTCCCGGACGTGCGCGGGGCCGACCTCGCGCGCAGCTACGCGGGCATCCGCGCGCAGCTCGTCTCCCCGAACGGCGACCTCGTGAAAGACCCTGTGTTCGAGACGGGGCCGCGCTCTCTCCACGTCCTCAACGCCGTCTCGCCGGGACTCACGTCGTCGCTCCCGCTCGGCGAGCACCTCGCGGGACGCGTCGATGAGGCCCTCTGAGCCCCTGCCGGTTCGGGAAGGGCTAACAGGCTGGCGGCCAGTCTGGGCACATGACCGACGACGTCGACGTGGGCGTGCTCCGAAAGGGCACAGAGGGGCTGTCGATGGCCGACTACGCCGAAGCCCTCCGCGAGCGACTGCCCGACCACAACGTTGCCCACGCTCGAACTCCCGCCGAGGAGCGCGAACTGGTCCGGCACGTGCCCGTGGTCACGGGCGTCGGCATCGACGAGGCGCTCCTCGACCGGGCCGAGCGCCTCCGGCTGTTCGCCTGCGCCTTCTCGGGCGTCGGCCACCTCCCGTTCGACGCGCTCCGGGAGCGCGGCGTCGCCGTCACGAACGCCGCGGGCATCCACGCGCCGGGCATCGCCGAGCAGGTGCTCGGCTACGTGCTCAGCTTCGCGCGGCGACTCGACGAGGCGTGGCGCCGCCAGCAGCGCCGCGAGTGGCGCCACTACCGGGCGCACGAGCTCACGGGCTCGACCGTGACCGTCGTCGGCCTGGGCGCCATCGGGACGGCCGTCGTCCGGCGGCTGGCGGGCTTCGACGTGGAGACCATCGGGGTGCGGTACACGCCCGGGAAGGGTGGGCCGACCGACGAGGTCGTCGGCTTCGACCCGGACGCGCTCCACGACGCCTACGCCCGGACCGACTACCTCGTGTTGGCCTGCCCGCTGACCGACGAGACGCGGGGGCTGATCGACGCCGCCGCGTTCGCCACGCTCCCGCCGGAGGCGGTCCTCGTGAACGTCGCCCGCGGGCCAATCGTCGACACCGCCGCGCTCGTCGACGCGCTCCGTGCAGAGTCGATTCGCGGCGCGGCGCTCGACGTGACCGACCCCGAGCCACTGCCGGCCGACCACCAGCTCTGGACGCTGGAGAACTGCCTCGTCACCCCGCACATGGGCGGTCACACGCCCGAGCACTGGCCCCGCCTGGCCGACATCGTGGCCCGGAACGTTCGCGAACTCGACGCGTCCGGACTGCTGGCTCCCTCCAGCCGGGGCGATTCGCAGTCGTCTCCACTGGACGACGGACTTCCCGACCTCGAAAACCTGGTTCTGCCGTCGAGGTAGTCGCCGGGCGTCGGCTATGGACCGTCGACTACCGCGTGCCGACCGCCCGACGGCCGCGAGCGGGTCAGGTCGAGAACTCCTCGATGGACTCGAGGAACGCGACCTCCGGCTCGTCGACGACGCCGGCCTCCCGCATGGTCTCTGCGAGGTCCGACGACTCGGCGAACGAACGGGCGTTCTCCACCGAGTCCCACTCCATCAGGGCGACTAGATCCTCGGGGTCCTCCGTCGTCCGGAACAGCTGTCCTCCCTTCGAGCCGGCCTCCGCTCGCGTCTCGGCGTGGTCGTCGAACAGCGATTTCCACGCGTCGAAGTCCTCGACCTGGTGTCTGATGAGTATGTACGGCATGTCCTCCCCCTCGGGACCTAGGAGGGCGCGGAAGCCGATAAATCGGTATTGAACCGTGCTGTCCGATTGCCTGCACCGCCGTCCCCTCGTCGCCCCGCCTCAGACCGGCTACAGCGACTCTGTGTGGTACAGCGGATTCGTGCCGACTACAGCGGATCCAGCCCGGCTTCTGCCCGGAGGACGTCGATGTAGTCCCGGAAGCCGGTCTCGAGGTCGTAGACCGGCTCGTATCCCAGGTCCCGCTGTGCGGCGGACATGTCCAGCCGCTGGGTCCAGGGCAGCTCGCCCTCGTCGCTCACGGTGAGGTCCGCGTCCGGGAGGAGCTCGCGGACGGTCTCGACGGCATCGCGGATGGTCGCCAGTTCGCCGCGGACGTTGTAGACGCGCTGACCGAGGTCGACATCCGGGGTGAACGCGGCCCGGCGGAACGCCTGGGCGACGTCCCGGACGTGCTGCCAGTCGATCTCCTGGTCGCCGTACTCGACCGCGAAGGACTCGCCGAGCGCGGGCTTCTCGACGATGCTCGCCAGGAACGCCGATCCGCCCGTCTCGCGGTAGGGTCCATAGGCGACAGTCGGGCGGATGCCGACGTGGGAGACGCCGTAGTCCTCGAAGTAGACCCGGGCCTGGTGCTCGTTGTACTCCTTGGTCGCCCCGTAGAGCGTGTCGGGGGAGACGAGGTCGTCCTCGGTGACCCACCAGTCGCCGCCGTCGTCGTAGTGGCGCGGCGGGGCGTAGATGGCCGCCGAGGAGGCCCAGGCGACGCGCTCGACCTGGTCGTCGAGGATGCGCGCGGCCTCGAGGACGTTGTTCGTGCCCTGGACGTTCACGTCGAGCGCCGCGCGTGGGTTCTCCCGGGCCAGGTTCGTGAGGAGGGCCGCCAGGTGGACGACGCGGGTCGCGCCCGTCTCGCGGACCGCCCGGAGTACGTCGGTCGGGTCGGTGACGTCGCCCCGGCGCACGGTCACGTCCCCCGCCACGCCGAGCTTCGCGAGGATGTCGGTGTCGGTCGAGAGGTCGTAGGCGACCACGTCGTGGCCCGCCTCGAGGAGGTCAGCCGCGACGTAGGAGCCGATGAAGCCGGTGCCGCCCGTGACGAGTACGGTTTCGCCGGACATGGCGTACAACTGCGTTACGGTCCGGTTAAAAGTTGCCGTCTCCCGGCCGCCGACTGGCCACCGAAGGGCCGCCGACGGGCTGCCGACGGGCCGCCCCCGGGCGTCACTCGTGGAGGCCGCCGACCGACTCGTAGAACGACGACGCGAGCTGGTCGGCCATGTCCTCGTCCCGGTCGATGCGGACGTCGACGACGAACGGCACGTCTGCGCGCTTCCCGTCCCGGAGCGCGTCCGCGAGGTCGTCCGGGTCGGTGACGCGGACCGCCTCCGCCCCGAAGCCCTCGGCGACCCGGACGAAGTCCGTGTCGTGGAACTCCACGCCGGCGATGTCGTCGGGGCCGTGCTGCATCTGGCGGACCATGCCGAGGCTGGTGTCGTTGAGCACGACGAAGGTAGGGGCGACCCCACACTCCACGGCCGTCTCGACGCTCGTCATGGTCATGGCGAATCCGCCGTCCCCCGCGACGCCGATGACGTCCTTCCCGGTGGCGAGCGCCGCGCTGACGGCCGCCGGGGTCGCCCACCCCATCCCGCCGACCCCGCCGCTGCCGAAGTAGGTCCTGACCGCGGGCGTCTGGAGGTAGTTCAGCAGCCAGAACCGGTTGTTGCCGGAGTCGGCGGTCACGATGGTGTCCGCGTCGACGACCGCCTCTATCTCCTTCACCGCGCGCTGGGGCTTGATGGGCACTGCGTCCGATTCGCACGCCGGTGCGGCGAACGACTCGCGGGCATCGGCCGCGCGCTCGTGCGGCCAGCCGGTGTCGGCACCGTTTTCGCCGGCCTCCCCGCCGTGCCCGGCTCTAACGTCGGTCGCGGCGTCGGCGAGTGCCCCCAGGCTCTCTTTCGCGTCACCGACGAGTCCCACGTCCGCCGGGTAGACCCACCCGGCGTTGCGGCTGTCGACGTCGGCGTGGACGATGGTCTGCTCGTCGGGCCGGATGAACCCAGGCGCCTGCCAGTTCGAGTCCATCGGGTTGAGCCGGCAGCCGACGACCAGGAGGACGTCGGCCTCGCTGACCACCCGGTTCGCGCCCTCGTGGCCGAACGAGCCGATGACGCCCGCGGCCAGCGCGTCGGTCTCCGGGAACGTCGACTTCCCGAGGTAGGAGGTGGTCACGACGGCGCCGAACGCCTCGGCGACGGCCCGGAGCTCGTCGTAGGCCCGGGCCGCGTGGACGCCGTTCCCCGCGATGATGGCGGGTCGCTCCGCCGCGGCGAGCGCGCTCGCCGCCGCCTCAACGTCGTCGTCGGTCGGGCGCGAGCGCCAGTTCCGGACCTGCGCCTCGTCGTCCCAGACGGGCGGCACCGGGTCTGTCGGCACCGCCTCGGTCACGGCGTCGCCGTCGAGGATGACGGCGGTCGGACCGGGCCGGCCGGCGGTCGCGTGCTTGAACGCGAGCTGGACGCTCCGGACCGTCTCGGTCGGCGTGCGCGGGAACCAGTGCTCCTTGGTGACGGCGTCGAGGATCTTCGGGAGGCTCAGGCCGCCGTAGTCGCCCCGGGCCTGCTGGTACGGCGCCAGCGTCGAGTACTCGCCGCGCTCGCTGGCCTCCGTGAGTACCACCATCGGCGAGGAGCCGAGCCGCGCCTCCATCTGGCCGAACGTGCCGAGGCTGCCTATCCAGGGGCCCTGGCCCGCGAGGACGCCCGGCTCGCCGGTGATGCGCCCGTGGGCCTCCGCCATGATGCTCGCCTCGCGCTCGTCGCGGGGGCGCACGAGCGAGACGTCGGAGTCGGGCAGGTGGTCGAAGAGCTCGATAAGGCGTCCGCCGGGATAGCCGAAGACGCGCTCGACGCCGAGGGTCTCGAGAGCCTCGACGAGCCGTTCGGCGGTGTCCGTCATGCCGTGTCGTCCCGCAGGACCGTCTCCTCGACGTAGAGGGTCTCACCCGTCTCGGCGAACCGCGGGAGGTCCGCCTGGAGGGCCTTCCCGGCCTCGGTCTCGAAGGCCGCCCCCAGCGCGTCCATGTCCTCGAAGTAGAGCTCCGCCATGCCGTCGTAGGCGGACCGGTCGGGGTCGGTCGGCAGGGAGATGGCGTACTTCTTCACGCCCGGGAGGTCGTCGACCAGCGGCGCGTGCTCGGTCTCCCAGTACTCGACGAACTCCTCGAACGTCGAGTCCGCGGTCCGGTCCAGCAGGACGACCATCTTCAGCATACGTTCGGGCAGTGTTCGGCCGGCGCCTTTGCTCTACCGATGGTCGAAGCGCCCGCTTCCAGGGGGAGTGTCGCGTTCCAGGCGACGCCGCGACTATCGGCTCAGAGCCGCACCCAGTTCGTCGTCTCGTCGTACGCGGGGACGTGCCAGCGCTGTTCGGGGGCGGCGTTGCCGCGCTGTCGCAGCTCGATACGGGCGGAGAAGTGCGGGGTGAGCTCCCGGACGAGCGCCGAATCGTCTGACAGCGGGAGGTGGTAGTGGCCCATCCCGTTGACCCCGTCCACGGTCGCGGCCACGCCGTCGAGGAACGAGTGGACCTCGGCCGTCGGGGAGTCCGCGAGCAGGGTGGCGAGGGAGTCGACGGACAGCCGGAGCTCTGCCGGGGCGAGGCCGCCGGAACGCTCGTCGAAGCGCTCGATGGCCCCGCAGATAGCCGCACGGAACGTCTCCAGGTCCGGGCCGGCCGGCTCCATCCAGGCCCGCGATTCGGGGGATTGGACCGCGGCCGAGCGGACGTCGTCGCGATGGACGAGGACGCAGACGCCCCGGTCGCCGGGACCGGTCCCGCTGGGGAGCCGGGACGAGACGCGCTCCAGGCTGACCCCGGAGAGTGCGAGCACCCGCTTGCGGTCCTCGAACGGCGCGCCGAGCAGCCGGTTCGTCGCCACGTCCGAGACGACCGCCGGCACCTCGCCCGTCAGTAGCAGGTTGCACCCGCGCTGTTTGAGCTCCGAGAGCACCTCCTGGAACGTCGCTGGCGCCCCGTCACCCCGGAAGCGGATATTTTCGAGTGGCACTACTCTGTGTTAACGGAGAGCGCCGGTATAAAATCCCCGTTCCCGCGGGCGACAAAGTCGTCACTGGCCGGGACGGTGTCGGACTGTATCCGGGACCACAGACGATAGCACGTGGCAACTACGGTCGACGGACCTCGCTCGACCCGTTGGCGACCGGCTCGGCCAGGTCAGGACTTCCGGGCGAACTGCGCGGTGAACTGCGCCCGGGACGTGGCCTGCTCCCCGAGAGGTCCCGAGAGCCTACCACGGCCTGCCCCCGCTTCGACGTCGAGGGAACCGCCCAGCGCGTAGAGGGTGAACCGGTAGGTGTGGGCGTCGTCCCCCGACGGCGGACAGGGGCCCCGGTAGCCGACGGCCCCGAAGTCGTTCATCCCCTGTCGTGCGCCGTCGAGGCTCGCGACTGTCCTGTCGGTGGGTACGTTCGCCGGTATCTCGGTCACGTCCGGGGGAAGGTTCCAGAGGAGCCAGTGCGTGAACGTGCCACCCGGGGCGTCCGGGTCGTCGACGACGAGCGCGAGCGCCGCTGCGTCCCCCGGGACCCCGTCGAACGACAGGGGTGGCGAGACGTCCTCGCCGTCGCAGGTGAACCGCGCCGGCACCGACGCGCCGGCCGAGAAGGCCGGACTGCTGACCGTCATCGACGTGCTCGTCGGGACGGTCGTCCCGGTTCGTGTGGTGCCGTCCCCGCCGTTCCCGGTGCCGAGACAGCCCGCAAACACCGGACCGAGCGCGGTCACGCCACCCAGCGCACGCAGGACCTCGCGTCGGGACGACATGGAGCCCCGGTTCGGCCGCCGACCGTGTATAGCCCACGCTTTCGATTCGACGCGCAGCCACCCGCTCGCATCAGCTGGCACCAGTCGGTGGGCCGTCCGAGAAATCACCCCGTGAGACAGAAGTTACAGCGGGAGCCAGTCAGTGTCGACGTCCTCGACCGGGAGGTGCCAGCGCTGCTGCGGGTAGCCCTCGCACATCCGAAGCTCGACGACGGCGTCGAAAAGCGGGCGGAACAGGTGAGCCATCCTCGCGGAGGGTTCGAGCGGGAGGTGGGCGTGGAAGATCCCGTCCTCCGTACACACCAGGTGTGCGAGGACGTGGACGAAGCGGAAGACGTCGGCCTCGTCGTACGCCTCCAGCAGCGGCGACAGCGAGTCCAGGCAGACCCGGAGTTCCGCCGTGTCCAGCGTCCCCCGGTCACCCTTCAGTTCCGCGACGGTCTCCACGACGGCAGCGCCGAGTTCGCTTACGTCGTCGCCGTCTACGTTCCGCTCGCTGAGACCGTCCAGCGAGGGGCCCGTCGCCGACGGAGCGCTCGACTGCGAGACGGCCGCCCGGGCGGCGGGCGTGTGCTTGACGACGGCCGCGTTCGCCGCGGCCGCGTGCGTGTGCCCCGCCGGCAGTCGCTCGTCGACGTCGCGACGGGTGGCGTCGGTGAAGACGAGCACGCGCTGTCGGCTCTCGGTGGTCGACTTGCCGAGCATCCGCCGGCAGGCCCGCGAGTTGGCGTCGTCGGGAACCGACCCGACGAGGAGGAGTGCACAACCGTCCTCCTTGAGACGGCCGAGCGCATCGGTGAAGAGCTCGTCGTCGTCATCGGACGTTCGTCCCGCTTCCCCACGCATGACACTTTGTGGCTATCAGCGGCACCTTAAATAAACATTTCCACATCCGGTAGACGAAGGTTTCGGGCCTTCTGCTTCCGATTCTCTGGTCACCGACGGAGCTCGCACCACGCTGATAGCAATGCCTCGAAGCGCGGCCAATCGTCGGTCGAACGGCGGCCAATCGTCGGTCGAACGGCGGCCAATCGTCGGTCGAATGGCGGCAAATCGACGGTCGAACGGCGGTCGAAGGGGTGCTGTATCGGTCCACCGGAGGAGCCGCGACGTTCTCAGCGGTGATAACTGCGGAGGAACAGTTATATCAGACGCGTGATGACCCGGCTACGTATGAGGCGTACGTGTCCCCTCGCTGGGTGGTCCCCGTGAACCTCCCGCAGTTCCTCATCGTGATCGCAGTAGCGATGCTCGCGTTCGTCGTCGTTCCGGTCGCCTACGTGGTCTGGGCCCGGATCGTCGGGCTGGAGCCGAAGCTCGCGCAGTGGTGGACCGACCAGTCCCGACTCCTCACGATGCCAGCCGGGCTGGCGATCGGGGCCGTCCTCGGCGTCAGCATCCGGTTCCTGCCGACGATGACGGCCGGGCTCGCTGCCATCGTCCTGCTGGCCACCTCGACGTTCGCGGGGCTCCTCCTCTTCGAGTTCTACACCGAGCGTTCGACGAAGGAGTGACGAGGCCGCTACGCGATCGCCGGCTCGAACTCGCGCCCGAACAGCCCGAAGTAGAGGACGCCGACGAGCCCGATGGCCGTCGCCGTCTCGAAGGCGACGACGGGGGAGACGAGCTGCCAGAGCAGCCCGCCGAGCGCCGCACTCGGGATGACCACCAGGTTGCGGAGCAGGTAGTACGCCCCGGTCACGCGACCACCCGCGTCTCGACTCGCCGGCCCGACGATGAGCGCCTTGTGGGCCGGCAGGCCGGCGAACCGGAGCCCGGAGACCGCGAACAGGACCGCCAGCACGGCGGGGTCGGGCGGAGCGCGGATCAGCAGCGTCGGGAAGACGGCATACACCAGGAATCCGAGGCCGACGACCGGTTTCAGCCCGACGCGCCGGGAGAGCCGCGCGGCGGGCACCATCACCACGAGCGCGACGACCATCTCGACACCCAGGAGGAGGCCGAAGAAGGAGGCCGGAGAGATGGCGTAGCCGAACAGCGTCGCGCCGACGTCGAAGAACTCGGTCACGACGAGGACGAAGAAGGCGTGGACCATGCCGTTGGCGAAGCGGACGAGCGTATCGCTCACGAGCAGCGGGCGGAGCGCCGCCGGGAGCCCGCGGAGGTCCGCGAGGAGGGCCGCCGGACCCGCGAACGACCTGCCGACCGTGTCGCTCTCGGCGTCGTAGTAGCGGTGCTGGACGAGCGTCCCGACCGCGCCGAAGCCGACCGCGACGGCGAGCACGACGACGAAGCCGGGGACGAAGTCGGTCGACACGGCGAGCACCGCGGCCGCGAGTACCGGGCCGACGAGGAAGCCGACCCGCCGGAGCGTCTCGGTGCTGGCGAAGCCCGTGGCGAGGGCGGACGGCTCGACGCTCTGCTTGACGATGGCGAACGTCGCCCCCAGGCCGAAGGACTTCCACGTCTGGGCGAACAGCAGGCCGACGAACACCCAGATCCAGGGCTCGACGACGAGCGCGCCCAGCGAGAGCGCCCCGAGCAGGGGGGCGACCAGCCAGACGGCGAAGCCGAGCGTCGAGAGCAACCCGAACGCGGTCAGCGCCCGGCGCGAGCCGACGCGGTCGGAGACGACCCCACCGGGATAGGGGTAGACGGCGCTCACGAGGTTGCCGAAGCTGCCGTAGACGCCGACGACGGCCACGCTCGCGCCCAGCGCGCGGAGGTAGGCCGGGAGGTAGCGGCTGGTCATCTGGAAGGAGAGGCTGAACGCGAACATCGCGATGGAGAGGACGAGCACGTCGGGGTCCAGCGCGAGGAACTGCCGGAACGCCCCGCCCCGCTCCGTCTCCTGGGCCATACGGGTGGATGGCCGGCGGTCCGGCTTAACTCTGTGTGTGCGCCGTCGTCGCGTCCGGACGACCCGGCTTCCCTTCGACGTCCCCCGAAAGCCCGTCAGGCACCGGCTCTGACGCCGCTGACCTCGAAGCGAGCCCCGCCGGTCTCGCTCTCCGCGACACCGACCGACCAGCCGTGCGCCTCGGCCACCGACTGCACGATGGAGAGGCCGAAGCCAGTGCCGCCGGGGTTCGTCGTGTAGCCGTGTTCGAGGACGTCCGCCCGCTCCTCGGGGGGGATGCCGGGGCCGTCGTCGGCGACGTAGAAGCCGTCGTCGGTGGGACCCACGTCGACGTGGACGTCGGGGCCGGCGTGCTCGACCGCGTTACGGAAGAGGTTCTCGAACAGCCCGAGCAGGCGGTTCTCGTCGGCCTCGACCAGCGGCCCGTCCGCGATGGTCACCTCGGCGTCGAACGTCTCGACGGAGCGCCAGGCCTGCCGCGCGACGGACGAGAGCCGCACCATCTGCGTCTCGTCGACGACCTCGCCCTGGCGGGCGAGCGCGAGCAGGTTGCCGATTAGCTGCTCCATCCGGTCGAGTGCCCCGGAGACGCGGGCGAAGTGCTCGTCCTCCGGCCGCTCCCGCGCGACCTCCAGTGCCGCCTGGGCGACCGTGAGCGGGTTCCGCAGGTCGTGGGAGACGACGCTCGCGAACTCCTCTAAGCGCTCGTTCTGCCGCTCGAGCTGGCGTTTGGTCTCGACCCGGTCGGTGATGTCGCGGGCCGCACAGAGCACCGCCGGCTCCCCCCCGTAGGTGATCTGCCGGGCGGTCACCTCGTGGTAGCGCGGCCCGTGCGGGGTCGCGAAGCGGACCTCGATGGTGTCGTCGTCGACGTCCCCGGAGAGCGCCGCCTCGACCGCTTCGTGGTCGTCGGGGTGGATCACCGAGAACACGGAGGTCCCGAGGAGCGCCTCGCGGTCCTCGCCGACGACGTCCGCCGCCCGGCGGTTGACGAACGCGAACTCCCCGCCCCGGCAGATGGCCATCGGGTCGCGGCTCCCCTCGACGACGGTCCGGTAGCGCTCCTCGCGGTCCTCCAGTGCGACGCGGCTCTCCAGGCTCTCGACGGTCTTTGCGGCGTGGGAGACCAGCAGTTCGGCGAGCTCCCGGTCGCTCCCGTCGAAGGTCTCCATCCGGCTCGAGGTGG
>Ga0102959_1000302_pt1 | contig 14828 bp, 8 predicted proteins | sample SalPonF2_B_D2_MG_FD_84520 | JGI IMG/M metagenome (GOLD analysis project Ga0102959, IMG submission 84520) | Salt pond soil microbial communities from South San Francisco under conditions of wetland restoration - Salt Pond MetaG SF2_B_D2_MG ...
AAGGTGTTTCCATTTGGGGCATTGTTATTAACTATTTCAGAGTTAATAACGCTAAGAGAGCTTTAAAAAACCCTCGCCAAGTAATTTCCAGAGGGCTTTGAAAAACCAGGAATTTTGTTCAAGATCAAAGCTTGAGTGAATTCGGAACCGCAGCTTATTACGTATAAGTGAGAATTTCGAATTCATGAAAATGCAGAGGTTGATCAATAAGGTCAGTTTTGCAAAGGCCTCTTCAAATCATCTTATAACACTTGGGGCTACCCTTTCATCGTTGTATCTTTGGCTCTCTAAATTATAAACTATAACATCTAATATCCTGCTTTACTTACGATGAAACGCTGTGCCTTTCTGTCAATGGACAACCTCGATAACTTTGAATGCTACGATCATTTACTGTTCGCACCTTTTGAAAATTTGGGGTGGTCGGTCAGAGAAATATCCTGGCGTAACAAAAACGTGGACTGGAATCAATTTGAGGCTGTCGTTATTCGAAGTCCGTGGGATTACCAGCAAGATCCTGAAGCATTTCTTAAAGTTTTAGAAAAAGTTGAAGAATCCACAGCTCATCTCGAGAATAGCCTGGAGCTGGTACAATGGAACATCGACAAAACCTATCTGCAGGATCTCGAAAAGCAAGGTATCGAAATTGTCCCAAGTTTATGGCGGAAGACTTTTAATGAAACAGAATTAAATACGTTTTATGAAGTCTTGGATACTTCCGAAATTATCATTAAACCAACAGTAAGTGCGAATGCCGATGATACATTTTGGATAGACCATTCCCATGCTCCTCAGTATATCCCACAATTATCCAAGACGTTTTCTAACCGACCTTTTTTGATTCAGCCTTTCATGGATAACATCGTCAACGAGGGTGAATTTTCACTCTTCTTCTTTGGAAAGACTTACAGTCATTCCATTTTAAAAACCCCCAAAACAGACGATTTCAGGGTTCAGGAGGAACATGGAGGCCGATTAAAAAAGATAGAACCGGAACGAAAACTCCTCGATTCTGCCCAAAAACTACTCAGTAAAATTGATCCAACACCTCTATACAGCCGGATGGATTACGTGAGAACAGAAAAGGATACTTTTGCCCTGATGGAACTGGAACTCATAGAGCCATCCCTCTATTTCAACATGGATCCGAAATCACCGCAGCGCTTTGCCAATGTCTTCGATAAATGGATGGAAAATCGCCTCGTCAACGCAACAAATTAGGTAATTGCCCGTCACGGATGATTTGATGAGGGCTTTGAAAAACCAGGAATTTTGTTCAGATCAAAGCTTGAGTAAATTCGAAACCGGAGTCTCGAAAAATTTCGGGATAAGGATTTCGAATTCACGAAAATGCAGAGATGGATCAATAAGGTCGATTTTGCAAAGGCCTCTTGATAATAATATCAATCGCAGGTAATAAATAACTACTATAACTAGCTTAAGTGAAGACATCTTTAATCTTCGAAAAGAATCCTTTGCCACCGTCATCCTTGTTCGAAGCATGAAAATGTTCCTGTCCCCTTAACGCTTCGATATGGCTGCGTTCCTCATCTGTGAGATTCTCAGGGATATAAACATTTACCCTAATAAACTGATCGCCAATACCGGAATTATGCAAGCCATGAATACCTTTTTCACTCATTCGTAAAAGCTTACCGGGCTGTGTTCCTTCATCAACCTTAATTTTCGCTTTGCCTTTCAGGGTAGGTACTTCAACCTCGGTTCCCAGAACAGCATCCGGTACACTCAGCACGAGGTCGTAATAAATATCATTACCGTCTCGTTCAAAATGTTCGTGCTCTTTTTCTTCAATCAGGACGACCAGGTCGCCAGCTTCGCCACCTCTACGTCCGGCATTACCCTGCCCACTAAGCGTAATATAATTACCATTACTTACCCCTGATGGAACTCGAAGCTGCACAGTTTCTTCGCCTTTATAGCGGCCTTCGCCGTTACACTTAGGACATTTATTCCGAATGATGCGACCTTCTCCATTACAATCAGGGCATGGTTGAACGTTTACCATCTGTCCCAGCATAGTCTTATGAACCTGTCGAACTTCGCCCATGCCATTACATGTACTGCAAGTTTCGAAATCATCCTCCGTTTCAGCACCTGTTCCGTTACATTCATCACAAGTAACGTACTTTTTTACCTTCAACTTCTTGTCGGTGCCAAAGGCAATTTCTTCAAGACCTAATTCTATCCGAAGCTTCATATCTGAACCGGGCTGACCGGTAGAACGGCGTCTTCGCGAGCGACCTCTGCCGCCAAAATCACCACCAAAGATATCCGCACCGAAGATCTCGCTAAACCGGCTGAAAATATCATCGAAGCCAACATTTTCGAATCCGCCGCGACCGCCAAAGCCGGAACCACCATTCACACCTTGATGGCCAAAACGATCGTACCGTTGACGACTTTGTTCATCTCGAAGTACCTCGTAAGCTTCAGAAGCTTCTTTAAATTTCTCCTCGGCTTTGGGATCATCCGTATTCCGATCCGGATGAAATTTCATAGCCTTCTTACGGTAGGCCTTCTTAATCTCATCCTGGGAAGCGTCCTTACTTACTCCGAGTATTTCGTAGTAATCTCGTTTAGACATGAATTATTTTGTTGCTTATTCTTACTTAATTTATTCGCTTACAATTACTTTGGCATGACGTATCGTCCGATCTCCCATACGGTACCCGTTTTCTATAACATTGAGTACAATATCACTTTCAATACTATCATCTTCGGGCTTCTGTCGCATCATAGCATCGTGTAAGTCAACATTAAAAGGCACTCCTTCCTCATCAATGCTTTCAACACCATGTTTATCCAGAACCTCTTTGAATTTATTAGCAACCAGTAAAACCCCATCCATAAAGGTTTCATTTACATCCAGATTTTCGGCTGCCTTTAATGTACGTTTGAGATCGTCATTAATATCCAGAAAATCTTCAATGGCACTTGCTTTTGCAGTCTCATATACCTGGGTTCGTTCTCGTTGTACCCGCTTTCGGTAATTGTCTAATTCGGCTGCCTTTCGCAGATGGGCATCTTTTGCCTCAGCTAGCTCCTGTTCCAGTTCTTCAATTTCCTGGTCGCGTTCAGCTAGCATTTCACATAGTTCCTTTGCCTCAAAATCTTCATACGGAGTTTTGCGCTCCGCTTTTTCAACCGACTGTTCTTCCTCCTCGGTTGACTGCTCTTCAGTTACTTTTTCTTTTGATTCGCTCATGTGTAAATAAATCTAATGTATTAATCTCTGGGTTTTATTTCTTAGATGTGAATTTATGCAAATAACATGCCACTGATATGGAACCCCATATCTGCTGACAAAGTTACGGAAGTTACCTTTGACGGCAAACTATAAGATTCAGTCTGTCATCATTTATTTTAATATAACGATTTACTTAAATAAAGGATTATTCATCATCTTCTTCGTAGAAAAATTCCAACATATTTCCGTCAGGATCCGATACAAACACAAAACGCCCCCGTTTACGATTCGCCGGACCACTCAAGATAGAAACTTCATTTTCTCTAAAATACTCAGCCATCTCATCCACCTCATCTTCCGAATCCAAATAAAATCCAAAGTGATCCACCCGGTAATCGCGCGACGAGGGATCGTAACTGGTCTCGGCTTCTACCAACACCAGGGTATCCTCTTCTCCCACCTGATATACGGCCATACTCTGGCCCATTTTTCGGACGAGCTCAAACCCCAAAATATCACCATAAAATTCTTCGGCTCGATCAATATCATTTACCCGAATTGTAATGTGATTAATACCTGAAGGATTAAAATTTCCCATAATAATATTCTTTTTATTGATTTAAAAAATTCCCATAAATGTGATAACAGAAATCACTGGCATTATCATTTCATAAATTCGGCAGCTAAGTATAGCTTTTTTTCTCCTAAACTTCAGATAGGAAACATAGAGTCTTTAAACTCAATCGAATTCGTAATAGTTTAACAGTTTTTGTTACTTTCCCAAGGATTTCTGTTTAACAGATTCGGATTTTAACCTAAATCTAAAAAGTTTCTTTTGAGTACGCTTTACATTGTTGCAACCCCCATTGGTAACCTTGAAGATATGTCACAACGGGCTCAGAATGTACTCAAATCAGTCTCCTACATTGCCTGTGAGGACACCCGAACCTCGGGCGTTTTGCTAAAACATTTTGATATCAATACCCCAACTTTCGCCTTTCACCAGCATAATGAGCACAAAAAGGTAGCTCATCTTATAAATATACTCGATGCCCGGCAAAATGTTGCCATCATTTCTGATGCAGGCATGCCCGGCATTTCCGATCCGGGGTTCCTGGCCGTACGGGCTGCCCACCAAGCGGGACATACAGTCTCCGTGATTCCGGGTCCCGATGCTGCCACTACAGCATTAGTTGCCAGCGGCCTTCCTTGTAACAAATATGTGTTTGAAGGATTTCTACCCCAGAAAAAAGGACGCCAAAAACGCCTGAAACAGTTGGTTGACGAAGAACGAACGATTGTATTTTACGAAAGTCCATACCGGCTGACAAAACTACTGCAGGAATTGCGAGACTACATGGGTGATCAGCGGATGGCAGCGGTATGTCGCGAACTAACCAAGAAATTTGAAGAAATCGTGCGTGGCTCACTAAAAACGGTATCCGATACGTTTGAACTAAGAGACGAAATCAAAGGAGAAATTGTAGTAATCGTGGCCCCAAAAAATTATAACGAATGAAATTTATTTTTGATTACATCTGGAACAAAAAGTGGGCACTGGCCGTGTTGTCCGGTATTCTGCTCGGGCTCAGTTATCCTCCCATCCCTTTGCCCTTTTTGGTCTTTCCGGCCTTTTTCTTCCTTTTCCGAATCATTGATTTATCCAATTCAGCCCGAGAGGCGGCTTATTGGACTTATCCCGCTTTTATCATCTGGAACCTTATCGTCACCTACTGGCTGATGCTGGCTACCTTGGCGGGGGGTATTGCAGCCATTATCGCCAATTCTGCCGTTATGACGGTGCCGGTGATGCTGCAATATTATTTCCAAAATAAAAAAGCCCGGCCCTGGTTAATTGCCCTGTTGCAGGCCGGAGCCTGGCTTAGCTACGAGTTTCTGCATCACCAGTGGGATCTTGCCTGGCCGTGGCTTACCGTGGGCAATGCCTGGGCTAATACTCCACAACTGGTTCAATATATTTCGATAACTGGCTATTGGGGAATTTCATTCTGGGTGCTCTTCAGTTGTGCTCTGGCCTATCAATTATATAAAAAACCCCAAAAAACGACTAAGCTTGCCTTAGGGTTCATCTTGATAATTTTCCCGGTTTGGTCTCTGGGGTTTACGCTTTTCTCTGGATCGCAGAAAGCAAACGAAAAACAAGAAGTAGTTGTAGTACAGCCCAATTTTGATTCATATAAACCTAATGGTGGCTACCCCAACTCTATGGCCGCGACCAACCATCTTCTGCACCTAACCGACTCTGTCAGAACAAAAGATACGCGACTTGTTGTGTGGCCCGAAAATGCCATTCAAAACAGCATGTTTAACGTGGATTACAATAACGTTGCCACCGAAACTAAGAACATGCTACATGCCAAAGCTAAGCAATGGGATGCAACCATCATCTCAGGAGCTACCTATTTTCAATACTATCCAAACGGGAAAGCACCGGAACTACCGTATCATGCCAGTAACCGAGATTATTTGCCATTCAATGCCGCTTTGGGATTTATTCCCGGTCAACCCGTAAAAGTTTATCGCAAACACAATCTGGTCCCTATTGTAGAACGGGTTCCTTTTGTTCAGTTTCTGGATAAAATTGATATTTTTGATTGGATAAACTGGAATAATGACCAGGGATATGGTAGGGGAGAACGAACCAATCAATTCCCGGTTGAAAACACTCAAACCCCTGCCCTGATTTGCTATGATTCCGTATTTCCCGGTTGGATTCGAAATTTTGTTCAAGAAGGGGCTGGCTATCTGACTATCATTACAAACGACGGATGGTGGGGTAATACCAGCGGACACGAGCAGCATTTTGCCTATGCACGCCTCAGAGCTATTGAGTTTGACCGCTGGGTCGTCCGCAGTGCCAACAATGGCATATCGGGCATTATTGCACCAGACGGTTCCATCAAAGAAGAAACCAAGTATTGGGCAACCACAGCCTTCCGCTATAAAGTGCCCGTACTCCATACACAAACCTTATATGCCCGCTTTGGGGATTGGCTTCCTATCCTATTGTTGGTAATGACTTTTAGCGGTTTTGTATATTGTATAATCAATACAAAACTTTTTAAAAGCCGCTCAGATTCTGAAATAATCGAAAAGAATACCGACCTTGCATAATTAGGTTTCCATTTGGATCCGCAAACTTTTGGTAAACTTCACCGATATTCAATAAATCTAAGACTGTAGAAGATGCCCTCTAAAGAAGAACTGAGAAATGAAATTTGGACGCTCCTCTCAGAAAAAGGAGTAGGAGCCTTTCCATTTCCGTTGAAGGGAAGGATACCCAATTTTAAAGGTTCTCATGATGCGGCCAGGAAGCTTCCCTCTCTTGAATGCTGGAAATCGTCCCATAGCGTTAAAGCTAATCCCGACGCTCCTCAGCTGAAAGCTCGTGAACTTGCACTTACTCACAACAAACGCCTCTTCATGGCCGTCCCCAGATTGCGGAAGCCAAAACCCTTTCTCAAAATTGTGCCTGGTGAAAATGTCAAACCGAGAAAAGCAGTATCGATCAGTGGTAGTCAAACCTATGGACAACCGTGCGCCGTCAAGGACCTTCCACATATCGATTTGATTATTACCGGATCCGTGGCCGCACATCCCGATGGCAGGAGGCTAGGCAAAGGTGGCGGATATTCGGATTTGGAATTTGCCCTGGCACGTCAGCTTGGTAAAATTACCGACGAAACAACCATCGTCACCATCGTGCATCCATTTCAAATTACGGACAAAGACATTCCTTTTGAATCGCACGATATCCCTTTAGACTTTATAGTGACCCCCAAAGAAATAATCGAGACAAATACTCAACTCGAACGTCCATCCGGCATAGAAACGGACCTCCTTTCTGAAAAATACATGGACGAGATACCGGTTTTAAAAGCGTTGATGAATGCTCACTAATCAGAACGAATAGACACAACTACATTAAATCGGATATCATGATTGGTTCGGGCATAAACACCGGTAGCTTTGGGGATCAGGCGGCTGTAATTATATTCGAAGTTAGCCTGTATCGTTTGTGAGAACTGGTACCCGATAACGGCCGAAGCATTAATCCTGGATTGTCCCCCGGTAAAAACACTGGAATAGTCATAGTGATCGGGATTTCGATCTTTCGTACTTGGTCCATTTTGCAGCGCATCATCAAGATCAGAAGTAAGGCTATACTTTTTTTCTAAATCTTCTATATAACTGCCGTTTAAGGTAAAATCAACGGCATTCTTTATTCGAGGAAAAAACGGCAGTTTAAAATCACGTATGGTATAGGCAAAGTTGAACTTTACGCCCCGGGAAATCCGCTCAATAACCGTGGAATTGGATAACGCCAGACTGGTTACTTTGCTGTATTCATATTGAAAGTTCGTCCGTAAGCTGGACTGCCAGGTAATATTTAATCCCAATAAAGGACTAAATTTCTTCTCTATATTAATACTGTTTGATTCAAATTCTGTTCGACGATTTTGGATAGCAAACGCCCCTAAAGCCGTCTGTGGCAATAAGCTGGTATCCGAATTATATACCCATCCCAACCGGTATAAGCCACTATAACTGTGTGTAAGAGATGCTCTGGCCATAAAATTTCCCAAATATGGAATCAGCTTCTCTATTCCCGTCCAGGTAATTCGCCAAGCCGGTAACGGAATTGGAGTAAAGTTACGACTGCCTATAGAGCCCTTACTTATCCCTAAATAAGCTCTTCGAAAATCTTCTTGCATTGTTTGTTTACCTAAAACCGAACGGCCATCTCGATTGCCTGTCGAATCCGACAAAATTGAGCTGCCATTGTTAATATCTTTAAATGCAGCCGATAATTGTCTGTGGAAAAATCCCCCATATCCCGATCCAAAGACCCATACGCTAGAACTAATGTTCCCATTTTGAGTACGAATTGTGCTTAAATTTTGACTGGGATCAATGGTGATCGACTTCGACTTTGTTATATTCCATTTCGAATTCCAGGTTAAATCGATAGACAGATTCTTAAAAGGTTCCAGCTTGGAATTAACGGTAATATCATCGGTCAAATTTCGGTTGGAGGGCAATTGAATACTCCTGTTGTCACTGGGATTATTGATTAAATGCCCTAACCCAATTTCATCGGTTATGCCCGTTCGATAAGAGAAAGGGGGAGAAAAACTATCACCTCCGCCATTCAACATATAAAAGATCTGAGAATCACCGGCATAACCGCTCTGTAGAGAACTTTTTGATATATTGAAAGAAAAATCCAAAGAACGAACACTCAACAGGGCCGCCAAACTTTTCTTGCCTATATTAGCCAGTCCCTCTCCTATTTGGTACTGCGAAAGCCCACCTTCTGCGGTATCCGGCTGCATGGATTGATTACTGCTGTTTCCGTTTTGCAGATCCCGATACCATCCCATACCATTGAGCAAACTACGCAAATCAAAGTTCAGTGCCTGATTTAGCGAAAAGTTGTTGGATATATTAGCTCCTAATCCCGATCCAAGAGAACTGTTTCGCCATTGATATCCCCCCCCGTAGTTGGCCGAATAGTTAAGCCAGCTTAATGCATCAATAGTGCTAATCCTGGGCTGCCAGCCAGCAGTATAAGACTCTTCATAGTTACTTCTGCGGGAGGAAAGGGTATCAAAAACCAAATCCCGCAATACATCAAAGGTAGGCCTAACAGAATAACGCATAGAGTCTGCCGCTGGATTGCCCGGACTATTGCGATTAATTCCAGCACGAGAAAGATCGAAGACAGAACGACTGCGAAAAGTGGTTTTAATTGAGGGCGTTAAATTATATCCCAGCCCAAATTGGGTATTATAGGTAAAACTGTGCGATTGCCGTAAGGAACTCTGGGATTCTCCCTGGGTTAAACGACGAAGCTGCTCGTCATACTCCCGGTCGATGCCGGCCGATGCATTGATTGATGCTGGCGTATAACCCAGGCGTAATCCTGCCAGAGGGCTAAGCAAAGGAACATTACCCAAAAAATCGAAAGGTCGAAAAAGATGCGTTCTTTTAAAACTAATATCATATCTGAGGGATCCACTGTAGTTCCAATTATCCTGCACTCTATATTCCGGATTTCTTCGCTTAGTGGTATTGTAAACATAGTTAATCGTGGTCTTGTCCAGCGTATATTTGGCAATAGGCACCCTGGAATTTTTCTTCGTCAGATTCGAAATATTAATTGAATAACTTTCGGTAACGGTCTGACTTTCCCGGATTTTTTGGTCAATTAATTGCCGCTTTTGCTGCTCGTTGATATCTGTTCTTGCATTAACCGCATGCTCATATTCCGAAAGACGCACATCTCCCTGGTTGGGCAAATAACGTGGAGTTGATGACGACTGACGCGTTGACAATGTTATCGGAATATTCCATCCAAAGCGATCCGGTATGAACTTATGAACGTTGATAGTAGAGTTAAGATCATAGGCAAATACATCCGAGATCCTCCGTTGTCCCAACCGGGAATTAAGAGATCCAAAACCGTCGGTCTCTCGATTCAGGTTAGCATTAACCGAAGCAAAATCAGCCAATTTTATTTCTGCTTTCGCCTTTGCAGCCCATCCTTTCTTGTTATCGAATCCTGATACGCGTAGTTCATTAAACCAGAATTGACCATCCAACGAAGCTACGCCCCCATCCGATGGGTTTTGTGGGTTGTATGGATTTTTAATACCTATCCCGATCTCCCCAATGCGATCAAGCGATGGATTTCCTTTTATAGCTACCGAAGCTCCGGGAGGTGCGTTTTTTAATAGATTTTCGTTGTCGGCCACAAAAACTTCCGTAGGACCTGCTCCTTCCTGATCTCTTAATTGTTTGAGTTCATTGAAAGCCCTCAAAATGATATTCATACTGTTTTTGCCGTATAACCATATCTGTTCCGCTTCGGTCCTGCGTTCGGCATCTGTCAAATCCGTTAACGGCTTGTTGCTAAAAGGAAAATCCGGATCGGTAGGTGAAATTGGCTGACGATACTCGTAATAATTATTTGTCAGATCAGTACCAAAACGCATTACCAGCTCGGCATCTCCTCTTTTTTTGTATCCCTCTCCGTGAACGAACATCCGAACATTCGAATAATTGACCATATTTAATCCGCCGGGATATACCCGCTTCATCATCTTAAGTTCACCACCCGACAGGTTTTGCACGTTCATTACAATGGATTGCTCATTAGCTACCGTCTGTCGTTGGCGACCGCGATTGGTAGCACGGATTGCTCCTTCCGGCTGACGATAAGGAATGGGCTCTCGCTGGCTATTTTCCTCAATATTGATTGAGGAAATATTAAAAGATCCCTGCGTTGGTCCTTGTTGTTGATCTACGTTATCAGCATCGCGCCACTGGCTGCCAACAAGCTGAAAAGTGGCGAAGCGGAGGGTAAACGGCTTATCATAACCCGATAACCAAACCCGGATATACGAAATATTTTGGAAATTATCGATCCCACCGATTTTACGTATCCAATCCTTAAGGGGAATTCGCACCTGGTACCACCGGTCTTGCTGCTTAGATCCATCAACCTTATCAACAATATAGGTGCCTTTCGATCCGGGATTAAGATTATCAACATCTGCCGGATTCCAGTTAATTTCATACTCAAAGTAAGCGTTGTTCTGCTCTACATTAGAAGGAGTTATTAACCCTTCGGTATCCGGTTTATTGGTAACCGCTCGTTTCTTGCTGGTATTAGGGGGCGTATTCCCATCCAGATATCCATACATGCGATGGAATCGATCTTGCAATGGTTTATTGGCGACCTTGTCTTCTCCATAATAAACATAATCATCATTAGATGGATCTTGCTTAATCTTCTGATACTGTGGACTATTCGTTCCATACTGGGAGGCCATCTCGGATAAAAAATTCGCAAACAGAGTTTGCTCGTTTTTATTGTCAATTCCTTTAGCATCAGGAGCTCCATCCAATCCTACATCCGACAGTTCCCGGGTCTCATTGGAAAACTGTCCTTCTGGCGCCGGGGGTGGAATGGGGATATATGAGCGGGGCTGTCCACTTATATTATCCTCTTTCAAATCTTTAGGCCTACGCACAAGTCCATCCTCGGTATTGGTTTTAAAGTTTGGAATAACGTCTTCGGATACCACGCCTACATCGATATATATCTTGCCGTCATAATCCTGCAAATCCTGTGGCGCTGGAGCCCGTCCATTAGGCAAAATACTCTGTACCCAAAATTCAAGAAATTCAATATTATTCTGTGTAAGATCTTGCTGACCCGATGGCAGGGTAGCAGTCATTCCACCCCAAGTACGTTCTGGTTCATCATCGAGCAGATTTTTCAGATTACTATTATAATTATAAGGCCCACGCTGAGTTGGATCGTAATATAGATCCAAGGTATTGATAAAATTCTCTTCGGTTAGCACATCTCGATTGGGAAATACATCAGTCACCTTAACCGGTTCAGTTTCCGGGGTGTATTTTACACCTCCCAAGATCTGATCGAGATTCTGTGGAATACTATACCAGGCAAAAGTGCTTCGTAAATCGGAACGGGCAACTTTATCCGGTATGCCGGTCATTGGATTGGTAGGAGGATTATCCTGAAAATACACATCATCCGGGCCATAACCGGGTACTGCAGCCGGGGCCGCCGCCAAGTGCCAGCGCGACGGATTCATAAAACTTAGTCCCACATCGGATCCTTCAAAATCATCTATGTAGGAAAGCCCATGTTCTTCATCTTTGAACAAGCGATTGCTATTAATAGCATCTTTGACCGCACTGGTCTGGGAGACGCCGGGATGCAACTGTGCGAATTCTCCACTAAACGAAATACTTGAGGACTCTTTGGTCTGCAACAAAGGCACCTGGTCAATCAAGCGAGTAAGCCAGGGGGCATCGAAATGAGCATTGGCATCAAATCCAATAACCGAATTATTAACCGGTTCGTCACCAATTCGGATTTTATCCTGCAACGGTTTCTCCTTCAACTTAAAATAAGTGCTTCCCAGCGTAATATTCGGCGTAAATTGATACTCCGCCCGCAAGCCGGTAAATGTCTTCTGCCCTATTTGCGTTAGCTGATTATTTTCATATTCAATTTTTATTTCCTGACCTTTGCGCAGGTATTGATCATTCAAGATCGTAATACTGCCAATGGAATAATCTACAGCATAATCCGTACCCTCCTGCAACTGCTTGCCATTCGCAAACACTTTCACCGATCCCTCAACTAACGAATAACCAAGCGAATAACTGGAAGAAATACTCCCTTTTGATTTACCTTCAATCTGATAAAAGTTATTCTTTGAACTCTGATTGGCATTAACTTTTTTCTCGTTATATAGCTCATCAAAGACAATCGCATTAATCTGATCACTGCTTAAATTCGTACTTTTTAGCAGATCACGAATATGGGATCCAAAAGGTTGTAAATACGGGAATATTATTTTACCCGTCGCGGGATTAAGAACGGTAGTGCTAAAATCAATTTTGTTATCAGGATTCAGAGCTCCCTGCTGATCCACTCGGTCTAATCCCAAATCCTGCAAAAGATTCGTATCGCGTTCGGGCAAAGAACTACTTGGGACGTTTTCCTTAGTATATTTTACATCCAGGTCCAGACCATCCGGGGTCAGATTAGTAGCGCCCAACGAGTACACATTTTTCATCATCAAATCCCAGAGCTTGTTGGTAGTCGTAACCGTCTGTGGACGAATAAGTTTAAGGTAAATTCGGTTTCCACCGCCTTGGCTAATATCTCCCACACTTACGATTTTACCGGTTTGAGGATCCCGGTATTTAAAGGAGATGGCCAGCGCCTGCCGGGAACTTAGATTGCGTTTTAAAGAAATATACCCCAGATTACGATTCAGCTCATAATCCACTCCCTCCTGCAAGGGCACAAAATATCCCTCGACAAACGAAGACGGATCTACACCAAAATCAGCCGCGGATACGCCTTGAGCCGGATCCCGGTATTGATTCAAGGTAGCATCCGAAAAAATATCCTGATCCTCGTTAGGGGAAGCATAACTGCTGTCGGCCCTTTGCACAACTCCCAAATCGCCAAGAGCAATCGCCTGCCGCTCTCCTTCCTTGGATTCTGAGGATTCGCGTAAAACCCAGACGTTAATCTCGGTAAGCTGTAACGCCTGTCCAGTTTGCTGGGGATTGGATACATTGTTTTCGAATTCCTGCCGGGTAAAAAAGTCCAGGAAGAAGTGCCGATCGGCCTCATAATCGGTCGGCCGAATAGAAATATTTTGCTCTTGGGCCCCACCGGTAATGGTTTCTGTTTTACCCTGACCTTCTTGTTGCGAAAGAACCGAAGTGAGCTTCAACGAACCCAACTGGGCCACTGATTTAACTCCAAATAAAGCGTTTCCTCCCCGAATGAGTGAATTGCCCGTCTCCATCGAGACGTTTCCCAGTTCCAGTCGCTGCAAAATCTCATCATCATATCCCTTATACACGATATTCAAACGGTTCATAAAATCAAAATTCCGCTGTGTATCCCAGTCGGTCGAAATTGATAACTTATCCCCAATGGTTCCCTGGATATTCAGCTTCAAATTCTGCTCAAATGTAGGATCTACCTGCGTTTGCTGATCCGGTGGGATATTCGGATTTTCCGTCTTCTCTATAGTCGCCCCAACATTCATATTAGCAGTACCATTAATACGCAAATTCACTTCGGGCTTGCCAAAAATAGAAGTAAACGTTGATTCCTCGCCCCCGGGTACGTCAATATTAAAGTTGAGCAATCCTTTTTGTTGCTGCTCGCTGGAAAGACGTTCCTGTATAAGTCTCGACCAATTTTCACGAATAGCATTTGCTTTATGCCGCTGCGCATACTCATCAAAATTCATTATAAACGGAAGAGCAACCGGCATCTGAAATAGCAACCGCTGGCTTCGATAAAACCCCAGGGAATCTCGCTGTACATAGGTCTTCTCATCGGGTAGCTTGATGTAAAAAAGCTTCGGTATTGGTTTGGAAAAAGGATAAGATACGACCGGCGGACGGATTAAGCGTGGCAGAGAGTCGTTTTGTGCTGAATCTGGAGTAACTTTAACAGGATACTGTTGATTCTGGGCCGTACTTCTACCGGGAATCGCTAAAAGGACGAAACAGGTAACCAAAAAGAATATTGAAAATGTGAATGCTTTGAGCTGCACGAAACCGTTGTAAGATAAATTCAGGTATTATGCATCAAAAAAAATCAGTAGTAGCGATGCTCTATATACAGCTCCTTTTTAATTCCGAATTTAGTAATATGCCGAACGCACTTCGAAGAATTATAACGGATAATTTGATTTCTTAAAAGTATAATCTCTCCGTTCTTAGTCATAATTTTATCATTTTGTAAAAAAGGGAGTATAGGCCTAATTTTAAGGTTCTTCAATTCATAAATATATGCGATTACTTCCAAACAAGTTACAATTAGACATTTTACGGCGACATCTGGGGCCGTTTATTTTCTGTTTTTTCACCCTGATGTTCTTGCTGTTGATGCAGTTTCTGATTTTATACATAGATCTGCTGGTCGGAAAAGGACTGCCCTACAGCGTCATTTTCGAGCTGATCGTTACAAATCTGGCCTCAATGGTGGTTTTGGCTGTACCCATGGCGGTGCTTGTCGCCT